>FWWM01000657.1_pt1 | contig 114441 bp, 116 predicted proteins | sample 2228351 | NCBI WGS metagenome assembly FWWM01 (sample SAMEA103939774, study PRJEB20133) | metagenome
TAGGGATATGTGATTTTTATTATAGATGGAAAGGGTTTTGCAGAAATTTCTCCTCAACCAGGGTAATATAAGAAAAACCATAGATCTCAGCCTTTTTCCTTAGAATCTTTTCCTCTATTTACTCTAAATCCAGCCTCACCGAGCATATCGAGGGCTTCTATATATGCTTTGAAGCATCTTGACATGCCGCTTTCCAATGATTCATCGCCCTTACCACCCTGATCACTTCTTTCCTCGTTCCCCACGGTTTATCCCACTAGCTCCTTTCTCAGAAACAGTTTTGTTCTCTCCCAGGCATCTCTCGCCGCTTTTTCATTATATACCTGTCTCGGCTTGAAGAAGCGGTGGTAAGTTCCCCGATAGATCTTCATCTCGAGATCCACGCCGTAGCTTATCACAGCCTCAACAAGCTTGGGTGATGTAGAATTTATCGGTGGATCGTTGCCAACATATATACCCATAACAGATCCTTTGATCTTCGATGCCCTGTTGATGGGATTCGGAGGAGAGCATAGAATACTATGGTTGCGTCGAAGCCCAGCTCCACTGATAGGGGAGGGCAAGGCCGCTGCCCATGCAGAAACCCATAACAGCTGCCCTGTTCCCAGCCGCCCCGCCGCTTTCAATAAACCCCCTAGCTATAGATGCTAGATCTCTAAGCATCTTCTCCTCAAGACCCCTTCTCCCTATAAACAGGATCTCGATGCCCTTCTGGGGGCAGGGTCGGATGACCCCAATATATTTTAACACTGGGATCTCTTCTCAGGAGGAATGCTCCTCAAACCGGCATGGCCCTCTCAACGTTCTGGGTGGTTAGGATATCCTAAGCCCTGGCCATGAGTAGAGGTTGGGAGCAACCACTAGATAGTCCTCAGAGGCGATCCTATCGGCCACACCGATCATATGCTTTTCTAAACCCATATCCCATGAATCAGAATCACAGCTGGGATCCTGTCCCCCTTCCGGGTGAGACCATATATACCTCGATCTCTGTGTCGCTACCCCTCATAACTCTATATTCGCTGTGCATATTAGCACCACCCTGTTAATATAAGAAGGCTATCCACCACCATGATCTATGATATATATACCCGAGCCTCTACCTATTACAAGGTGCTGGGGAAGAGGATCTATGGTGGATCTTCAGTGCGTTATATTGGGCATAGCCCAGGGGATCGCTGAGTGGCTTCCCATATCGAGTAAAACCATGCTGCTCCTTATCTCGGCCTATGTTTTTGGATACTCCCTCACCATTTCATACGATATTGGCTTAGCCCTCCAGGGAGGCACTGTGGTTTCCTCTGCCTCTTATTTCTGGAGATCCCTGGTTAGGGTTTTTAGTGAGAGATGGCTTCTGAGATTCCTAGTGGTCTCAACCATAGTTACCGGGGCGGTGGGTATACCTCTATATCTCGTTGCTAGAAAGCTTCTCGAGGGAACTCTGGATCCCGGGATACCAACAACAATCCTCGGAGCAGCCCTCGTGGCCCAGGCAGCGCTTTCTAGAAGGCTTGGCGGAGCTGGTAAAAAGATCAAGACTGCCAGCGATGTGGGTCTAAGGGATTCAATAATATTCGGACTATTCCAGGGCGTCGCAAGCCTCCCCGGGGTAAGCAGGTCAGGGATCACTGTGGCAGCTCTTCTATACCTAGGGTATAGAGTTGAGGATGCTCTCAGGCTTAGCTTCATAGCATCGATTCTAGCGAACCTAGGCGCACTAGCCACAGTATCTATATTATATAGAGATGTCTTCACCACAGCATCTCTGGGAGGAATGATCCAGGCCCTCGTGGTATCAGCCATAGTGGGATACATATCCATAGGGATCCTCATAAAGCTCGCCTCGAGATATAGATACACATTCACCCTAATCATGGGGATCTTCACGGTCTCACTAGGTCTTGCAATAATAGCTAGAGGCATCTAGGATCTGGGTCGAAAGAATAGCCAAAACACCGCTGAAGGGCTTACAACCAAAAGCCCGCCTCATAGAGGCATGATGATCAGAGAGATATAGATCCGCTTTAAAAGGAAACCCCGCCCTTTGATCTATATCCCTAGACTGGGTTCCATCCGATAAGGCGGGGGGATCATAGCTTTATAAATATCATTAATCTTTGAGTTACATGGGCTTGGATTCGAATCCTATCGGTTCTCTACATAGTCCCCAGCAATTTTGTCCTTAATTCTTTCCTTAATTCTTATAGATCTAGCTAGGCTAGACTTCCAGTGTGTTTACATATATAGTTTCTTCTCCGTAAAGCTTTTCTATAAGCTAACCTCTCTGGCAATGTGATATTAATAATTATATTATAACACCTATATCTTTTCTATGTTGAGCTTTTCCAGCCTCTCAGCCGCTCTCCTCGCCATTTCCTCAATGCTGGCAGAGAATTTGCGAATCTTTAAGGGTGAGGATAATACTGTATAGCTAGAAGGAAAATCTAGCTCTCGGAGTTTGTGCTAATCACTTGTGATAGCTATGATAGCCATGAGAACCTCGGGGCATTTAAAAGCCGGCAACGCCAAGTTCTTCTCTTCAATAAATATCTGCCAAAATCTTATTACCGGAACCTACTATTTTATTGTAATTCTCAGACACCCACCTCGAATAGAAATACAACATATACAACATAGTATTCGAACAAGCTGATAGACACCCTATGACACGTGTTTTATATGCAGAGCTGGTAAGCAAGACCTACATATCTGTAAAACATGGCCAACCTGATGTTCGTTATAACAAGCGGGCCCGCGGGGATTTGAACCCCGGACCTCCGGCTCCGCAGGCCAGCGCTCTATCCTGGCTGAGCTACGGGCCCCTATCATTTAATCATTATTCTAGGGTTGCTATAAGCATGTTTTTATCTGGGGCTTTGGGAAAACATCTAGATCATGTTGGCTGCTACAGGGTTTTTGAAACATATTTTCTCTCTAGGTATGATAGGTAGCTCTCTGGATCTATATTGATTCCAAGAGATCTCTTTAAGAGATCTTTCGGGGCGTATGTAGAACCCCACCTGTGGATCTTTTCTCTGAGCCATTCTCTAACTGGTTTGAAGTTGAGGCTGGCTATGTAGCTATACAGATCCCCTAGATCTTTTTCCATAGCATCCCTTATCTGTGCAGCTATTAATGTTCCCAGAGTATATGTTGGGAAATAGCCCACATACCCATTGCTCCAGTGTATATCTTGCAGAGCTCCTTCTGAGTATCTCTTGGGCCTTATCCCCAGGTATCTCTCCATGAGATCGTTCCACATCTCTGGCACATCCCCAGCCTTGATCTCACCGGCTATTGCGAGCCTCTCGATCTCGAACCTAACCGCTATGTGGAGGTTATAGGTAACCTCATCCGCATCAACCCTTATCAGGCTGGGCCTTACTATGTTAAAATATCTATATAGATCCTCTGGATCCTGTGACCAGAGATAGCTGTTAAGAACACCCCTATATAGATTCTCTACGAAGAGCCTGCTCCTGCCTATCATGAGCTCCCAGAACCTCGACTGGGATTCGTGGATCCCTAGAGATGCCCCGCCTGCCAGAGGTGTTGCTCTCAATGCCTCGTCTATCTGTAGCTCGTAGAGGGCATGGCCGAACTCGTGCATCACCGAGAGTATGGTTCTCCTGAAATCCCTGCCCTCGTATCTCGTTGTTATCCTCACATCCCATATCCCCATCGAGTTTGTGAATGGGTGTGCAGATTCATCTAGCCTCAGCCTTTTAGGATTATAGCCGAGGATCTCGAGGATCTTTTTATTGACCTTCCTCATAACCTCGACATCATATGGCTCGTCCTCAAGCCTATGATGTTGTGGGAAATAACCCTCACCACTAACCCTGTCCAGGATCTTTTTTAGGCCTGGGATAAGCCTATCCATGGTTGATTTGAACTCCCTGGCGGTGAGGCCCTCCTCATAGAGGTCTAGGAGAGCGTCGTAGGGATGCTCCTTATAGCCTAGATAGCCAGCTATCTCCCTCTCGAGGCCAAAGATCTTCTCTAGATATGGCTTAAAGGCCTCAAAATCATCCCTAGCCTTAGCGCCTCTCCAAACAACGCTGGCTTCAGAAGCTGTTCTGCTGAGCTCCTCAACAATCCTCGGGGGTATCTTTACATAATAATCAACAAACCTTCTCAGAACCCTTATAACACCCCCCTCATAGTCATTAAGATCCTCGATCTTCTCGGCTTTCTCAAGCTTCTCTACGAACTCCCTCCTAGTAACCATCCTCTGGATCATTAGGTTGATCCTGCTCATAGCAATAGATCTCTCGTGAACCCCGTCCTCAGGCATGTATGTCTCTAGATCCCAGCTCATGAGGGATAGAGCATGTTGCAGAGACCATATATCTATATAGTCCTCAACAAGCTCCCTAACCTCTTTCTTAACAAACACACCCTCGGACACCATTCAGAGGCACCGACTCTATAGGGTTAGGAAGCTATAAGGCTCTATAGAAAGCGGATCGGGCTTCTCTCTGCCCTGAGATCGGCTCCCGCCCATAGATTTATAAGCACTCTGCCAAGATATATCTCGATATATCTTGAGAAAGGGGTTGACAAGGCTAATGATACTCTATCTCCTCCTAAGAGATGGAGATCTACATGGGTATGAAATAATGAAAAAGATAAGAAGAGAGACAAGAGGAGCAATCTCACCAAGCCCTGGCAACATATACCCAGCCCTCAGAGAGCTCACATCCAAAGGCCTTGTCATATCTAGGGTTGATGAGATGGGGAGGAAGATATACAGCTTAACCGAGAGGGGGAGACAGCTGATACTCGAGAAGAAGGGGTTTGTCGAGGGGATTCTTAGCAGCGGCCCCTCAGAGGTTATAGAGGTGCTGGAAGAGATCCACGGGCTGATAGCCGGTGTTCTGAGCATGTGGAAGCATCTCGATCAAGATTCTAGGAGAGCCTTCGTGGAGGATCTCAGAAGACTTAGAAGACTTCTAGAGGTGAGGATCGGTGTGGGTGGTTGAGGTAGAAGATCTCCAAAAAATCTATCCAGGCGGTGTTAAGGCTCTAAACGGGGTTTCCTTCAGGGTCTCGAAGAGGGAGATATACTCGCTCCTAGGGCCCAACGGCGCTGGGAAAACAACAACCATGAAGATCATTGCCACCCTGCTCAAACCAACAGCGGGAAAGGCCCTGGTGATGGGGATAGATGTCACCTCGAACCCAGATTCCGTTAGAAAGATCATAGGCTATGTTCCCCAGGAACTCTCTGCCGATGACGAGCTGACGGGGATGGAGAACGTTGTGCTCCAGGCAAGGCTCTACGGGATCTCCAGGGCAGAGGCTGTTAGGAAAGCAGGCGAGCTGCTCGAGATGGTAGGGCTTAGAGAGGCTGCTAGCAGGATTGTGAGGAGCTATAGCGGTGGGATGAGGAGGAGGCTTGAGCTGGCCATGGGTCTTGTTAACAACCCCGAGCTATTGATCCTAGATGAGCCAACGCTGGGCCTCGATGTGCAGTCAAGACTATCCCTCTGGGAGTATATAGATAGCCTTAGAAGGGAGAAAGGGCTAACAATACTTATGACAACCCACTACATGGATGAGGCTGACAAGCTGAGCAGCAGGATCGCTATAATAGATAGGGGCAGAATAGTTGCGGAGGGAACACCGCAGGAGCTCAAGGCCAGGGTTGGGGGCGATGTGGTTATGATAAAGATCTCCTCAGATCCTCTTAAGGCTGTGGAGAAGATCAGAGGAGTCGATGGAGTCCTAGGGGTAGATGTTATAGAGAACAACCTGAGGATCAAGGTGAGGAGTGCCGAGGCAGCGCTGCCAGAGATACTCAGGGTGCTGGGAAGCGCCGATGGGAGGATAGAGAGCATATCTATAACAAGACCAACCCTGGATCAGGTTTTCATAGAATATACAGGGAGAATGTTTAGAGACGAGGAGCCCGATGATTTTAGAAGACAGATGATAATATGGAGGAGGAGAAGATAATGAGCTCCGTGCTACCTCTATATGAGAGAGAAATGAGGAAATGGTTTAGACAAAAGGTACAGCTGGTCTTCGTAGTCGTTGTGCCGCTAATGTGGATGGGTCTCTTCGGCAAGAGCCTCAATTTCTCGGCCCTCTTCAGGATCCCAGATATCCCCGGGGCTGAGCAGCTGAGAGCCCAGATCCAGGTGTTGATAGAGGAGTATATAGTTAAGAGATACTTTGGAGGCTATGACTACTTCTCATTCTTCGTTGTGGGGATGCTGAGCGTCTTCATACTCTTCACAACAATGTGGAGCGGCATGAGCCTTGTCTTCGATAGGAGGCTGGGCTATCTAAACAGGTTCCTAGTAGCACCCATACCTAGATCCAGCATAGTGCTCAGCAAGATACTTTCATCAGTAACAAGAGCCATGATCCAGGCCACGGCGCTGCTAATAATAGCACTCGCACTGGGCCTTACCCTCAAACCGGGGGTCGGGGCTGTGGAGATAGCCGTGCTATATGGTGTGATAACAATGCTGGCGATATCGTTCTCATCGATATTCACAGCAATAGCGGTTAGAATAACGAGCCACGATCTTGTTATATCGATAGCGAACCTTGTCAACATGCCCCTCATGTTCATGAGCAACGCTATCTTCCCGTTAGAGCAGATGCCCCAGTACCTGCAAATAATAGCTAGGGCAAACCCTATAACACATGCCAACATCATAGCTAGGTATTATTTGTTAGGTGTGGGGGACATGGGATCTGTTATGATATCGGCGCTCTACATGGCCCTATTCACAGCAGCATCTATAGCTATAGCGATCATAGCTTCTAGAAAGATCAACTAGCACGGCCTCCCTATCTAGGGGGCCTGTCGTTTGGCTGGAAAGAGCATCATAGTTGCTGCCAGCTGGCTGGGCTGGTTCTCAGTATTTCTCCTAAGGTTCGCGCCATCGCCTCTCCTCATCCTCATAGAGAGGGAGTTCAACCTATCCCACGGATCAGCTGGCCTGATCTTCACGAGCTACTTGCTGGCATACGCATCAATGCAGATCCCGGCTGGTGTTTTGAGCGATAGAACAGGCCCAACGAGGATCATAGTGGCAGGCCTTACTATAATGACCATATCGGGCCTTGCAATGGGTCTGAGCCCCACGTTCACATCCATGCTGATCCTCTCATTCCTTGCAGGCACCGGCGCCGGGACTTTCTATACATCAAACACCTCTCTGATCTCCACTGTGTTCCCGCCGAGCGAGAGGGGAAAGATCCTGGGGATAGCTTATTCAGGCATAGGGGCGGGAGCCTCAGCCGCAATAGCGCTCGGAGGCCTGTTGGGAGGCACGCTGGGGTGGAGAGAGATCTTCTATATTGCCGCTCTGCCGGGATGCATAGCAGCGATCCTCTTCACTAGGATAGAGCTGAAGAGCCTCCACACATTCCATAGGAGCGGCTCATCGGCGCTCGGCCTCGAGATCCTGGGGACAAGGGCTATAGCTATATATATCGTTATCCACACATTGATACTAATAACATACTTTGGCATAACATCTTTCACACCAACCTACATAGCCCTGGCAAGCGGGCTTGGGCTGGTCGAGGCTAATCTACTCTTTCTCGCATTCCCCCTATCAGAGATCTTTGGGGGCCTGGTGGGGGGATACATGGCCGGTAGACTAGGGCCTAGAAGGATCTTAGCTATAAGCCTCACAACGATCTTTCTAGGAACAGCGATCATCCCTCTTGTGAAGCCCGAGGCCTATGTGATCCTCTTGCTACCATTGATAGGTCTTATGTTCCGCGCGGCAGCAACAGCCCTTCCACTGCTTGTGATCAGAAGCTCCCCCAAAGAGACGTTAGGAGCAATTCTAGGTTGGTACAACTCAGTAGGGTTTATAGGAGCCTCTATAGGGCCCTATATCTTCGGCTTAATAGCAGATCTCTATGGGTTTTCCCTATCCTATATAGTTATCTCGCTACCTCCGATCGCCTCGATACTAATGCTGAGAATAGCTAGCACCAATAGCGAGCCAAAAAACATAAGAGTTTAAGATCTTTTCGGTGTTTTCAACGCCTCCGATTAGATCGGCTTCTCTCGCTTCACACATCCGGAGCCCCGGCGATACAAGGCCTCTATGCCAACAATAGCGATAGAATTAGCTAGATATAGGTTATATATCCACATAGAATATATGGTAGATAGAGATGGCGGAACTCTATATTTTTGCCAGCTCCTCAACAGATCTTCTGGCAGATTCTACTCCTCTCACGTACCACGTTAGAGACGCTACTAGCCCGAGGATCCATATCACAGATCCGAGGGTTAGGAAGAGGTTCGCCGATATATATGCCTCTGAATACACGACCGCAGCGCTTGAAAGCATTGTGGTGAAAGTTATAAATCCTATTGTTGACGCTCTAACACCTGTGGGGAACAGCTCGCTCTCTAAAGTGCTTAGAGAGGCCCAGGCCCACTCGGAGAAGATCATGTTTATAAAAACTATGAGCAGGTAGATCTCTAGCGGGGATGCCCCGTGGATCGATGCTAGGATCGATGCCGATGCAGCGCCCCCTAGATATGACAACAGCGTGGAGATCCTCCTACTCCTATCTATCAGGGGGAGTAGGAGGAAAGCACCCACTGAGGCACCAAGATTAGCCACAGCTATGTTGAGCTCCACGGCATTGCTGTATGCAAAGCCCCCAGCATATGGGGCGTAGTAGGCCACTATGTTATACGTTATATACTGAGAAGCCGTTATTATTAGCAATATTGCAAGCCTGAAGCTATATCTCCTCATAGCCTTGGCCAGCCCGACAGCCTCTCTACCCTCCATAGGAGCGAACTTATCAAGATCCCTGAGGACAGGGCTCGCATCATCACCAACGATTCTGGCAATAATGGCTCTAACCTGCCCATACCTACCCCTCTGGATAAGCCACCTAGGGGATTCTGGTAGATGAAACCTGGCAGCAGCTATAATGGCTGCTAAAGCTGCAGCAGTAGCTACTATGGAGTTTATCTGTATATTTATATCCTCATATATAGCCCTATAATAGAGCGCTAGACCAGCTATAACTGCAGCACCAACATTCCACATATTTGTTGAGAGCATCATAGCCTTACCCCTATGCCTCGCAGGGACGAGCTCAGCTATCGCTGAGTATGCAGCACCAATCTCACCCCCGATCCCGAAGTTTATCGCCGAGGTCAAGATCAACAGCTCTATAAAGCCCCCATGAAAAGGTATCATGAGGATCGATGCTATAGTGTATATCAAAATAGCAACTATAAGCATAACCCTTCTTCCATAGAGATCAGCAAGCCTCCCCAGAGCTAGAGAGCCCAGCATGAAAGAAACAAGATTCACCGCAAAGATCTCTGTAGCCCTTTCCGGCTCAACTAAATACATTATAAGCGGAACGATCGAGAACAAAACACCGTCTAAGAAAAATGTTAAAGAAACTATAACGAATAGCTTCCAATGCTCCCTACCCCATTTAGCCCTATCTAGCAGCTCCCAAACCGAGGTCAATAAAGCCACCGAAGGACATCTTATGTGTAATATATAAGAGTATTATAGATAATCTATAGAGGGGGGAAAATATATAGCTCAGCTAGAATAACTGTGTTGGGATAAAGATGAGCCAACAGTATAGACCTGATCTTTATGCCGTGCTAGAGGCGATAGCGAGGGGGATAGACTCTAGAGACAGGATCTCTGAAGAGCTTGGGTTAGAGGGAAACGCTATCAATGAGATCTTAAGAGGACTCGAAGCAGCAGGCCTTATAAGGAGAACCACCAGAGGACTGATCATAAAGAGAGAGGCGTATACCCTAACACCGAGCGGGTGGAGAAAGCTGGATGAGTGGCGTGAGAGGGCTAAAAAGGATCTGGAGAGGGCGGAGGAGCTGAGAAAAGCTGGTAGAGAGGAGGAAGCTGCAGAGCTGCTTCAACCGTACCTAGCATTCCTACCATTTCTCTTAGCTCTAGAGCACCTCAGTATCTTGGGGCTATACGATCTCATAGGATCTGGTCAGGGGTTTGACGAACCACTAGCAAACGATCTTGAGAGCAGCTATGATGATCTCGATGCTGCTGAGGAGTTCTAGCTAGTATCCTATTTTTATAGCATATCTCCCGGGCTTGGTGATGCCTAGGCTTCTTGCTATTTGCGATCCCTCGGGGTCTATTATTATCACCATACCGCTCCACTCTTCACTAAACTCAGTAGATCCACAGATGCTGCATGCAGGAGCATCCAGCGGTGCCAGGGCTTTGCATCTCTTGCATGCCTTGAAAACTCCTTTCTTCTTCTGGGGCCTACTCACTTCTCACCACCGATCCAGTCGAGCCTCCCCAAACCGGGCTGCCTCATAGTCATAGCTATCCTCGGTAGCCCAGCCGCTTGGTAGGATATGTTTGTTATCCTCCCCCTAACCTTATCCCCCACCGCCACCTGTCTTCTATTCTTATCCCCAGTGATGGCTTTTAGAGCATCGTTGTACTCGATATCATCAGCATCCATAACCTGGGATATGTGGACAAAAGTGTCAAGAGGCCCTATGTTTACAAATAACCCTATGTTCCTAACATCTTTAACCACGCCCTCGGCCGCCTCATGCATGATGGGCACGTAGCTCAATAGCTTGAACCTCGCCTCATGATATGTGGATCCCTCTCCTGGGAGCACCACACCCAGGTCGCTTACCTTAACATCATAGACAAGGATTATTATCCCAAGATCCTTATCAAACTTAGCCTCATACTTCTCCTTCAAATACTCCTCGGCAACAACCTCTAGAGGTTCTCCAAACTTACTCGGAGGGATCTTGACGTAATCAGTGATCTCATAGATTCTGTACAGACATGATCACCCCCAGCAATAACAGATCAATCCTCAACACTAAAAACCCAAACCACATTTTCCATGTTACCGGGGCTTATATTTTTCCAAAGCATTTTAAGCAATACTACTCCTTTCTCTACAACGCAACAGCCTCCACAACAAAGCCTATCCCTAGCGAGGATACTAGAAGATAGGGAGATCCATGTCATGTAAGATAGACATGTCTACAGAGGCAGTCCAGCTCTTAGGAGTGGGCCTCTAGCCCGGCTCTCTCCCAAAGACTATCTAGATCCTTTGTCAGGGTCTAAACAACATGCACCATAGCCATATACCTTCTCTATCTCAAGGGGGCGGGGCTTTTCACCCACTTATGGTATATAATTTTTGGTATGCTATAAAGGTGGTGTCTATGATCTATGCGCCCTCGAGGATCGAGAACGTGTGGATCTTGAGCTTCGAGCTTGAGGGCTATGCCAATGTAGGCGGGCTCGGGAGAGCTGTTGCCAGACATGTCTCAGGGCTTGTTAAGAAGGGTTATAGAGTGACAGTGTTTCTCCCATCTCACGGGAGGCATCTCTCGAGCGGCCATGTGAGAACGCTGGGAATGAGATCTGTCAGTGGCTTTGCCCCATGCGGCTATAGAACAGGGATCGATGGTGTTTCGCGGAGATACTGCCTCGGCGCTGAGGAGCTCCATCTGGGGGGTGCAAGGATAATTGTGTTTAAGGGTCTTGATTACGAGACAGGGAGGTTTATAGATAGGTGGGAGGTGTATGGGGAGCTGCCTGAGAAGGCATGTCTATTCACAAGAGCCCTGATCCACTGGATCCTGTGGTCGGGCGAGAAGCCCGATCTGATACACGCCAATGACTGGCCAACAGCTCTAGCTGGGGTGGCTGCAAAGATCTTTTTCGAGGTCTTAGGCCACTCTATACCTCTGGTCTATATGGTTCACCTAATATCATCACCATCATTTCCATGGCACTACCCCTCAGACAAGTGGTGCGGGCTTCCAGACACCCCCCACAGGGTGTGGGATGGATACTCACACACAATGAGATACACCAGGGATGTTTGGGATACTCTGGGAGGGAATGTTGACTCATTCTCACTTGTTGAGGCAGACTCTATTGCTTCTGTTAGCTGGGGCTATATGGAGGAGATCCTCAGCAGGTTTGGCTGGTGGATGCGCCCTAAGGCGTGTGCAGCCCACAACTCCACCGACTGGGATGTGGATTCTGTAGCGAGATACGCTGTGGAGAAATATGGATCCTCGTCTAGGAAGCTTCTGAGAAAAAGGATCGGCGATATTGTTGGGAGCATCAATAATCCAAAAACAGGGCATCTCGATGGAAAGGAGATCATTGTATCTTCCAGCGGCAGAGCTACATGGCAGAAGGGCTTCGACGTTCTCATAAGATCCATGGATTATCTTGACAACAGGTTCGGGCTGATCATAATGGCCATAAGCGTGGGCGATAAAAACTTCGAAGAAACGATCGCGAGGATGGTTCTCGAAAGATGGGGAAAGATCCTTATACTCTGGGGCGAGATAGGCATAAACACAAGAAAAGTTATAACCTATCTATCAAACGTTTTTGCTGTCCCATCGAGGTATGAGCCCTTCGGAATAGTATCGATAGAGGCACAAGCCCTAGGAACACCTGTGGCCGCCTCGAGGACGGGGGGCTTGCCAGAGACTCTTCAAGAGATAAGGAGAGAGGGATCAGGATCTGGGGTGCTAGTAAGCCCAGAAGATCCCGTGGGGCTGGCAAGGGCTATAAGATCCCTTGCATGGGCGTCTGAGATAGCTGACACCGGGGATCTGGGGCTTATCTCAAATATAGAGATGCCCGAGGTAGCTGAGGCCGTTTCAAAGAAACCTGATCTTGTGAGGAGGTATCCCATAGAGTGGGTAAATGCGAGGTTTAGAGAAGACTCGACATTGGAGGAGCTCTTGATGTGCTATGAGAGGGCTAGACAGATGGCCTATTATAGGGCGGTGACTAGCTAGCCTCTATATCTCTTAACAGCCTTGATTATCTCGAGAGCCCTAGCGGGATTCTTCTCAACAATAGTCCCAAGAACTATAGCGTCAGCCCCAGCCCTAACTATCTCGAGAGCGGTCTCCGGACTCCTGATCCCACCGCCTACAATTATATACTGATTAGTGCTCCTCCTAACAGCCCTAACAGATTCTGGGCTCACAGGCCTCTGAGCCCCCGAGCCGCCTTCTAGGTAGATAAACCTCATCCCAAGAAATTCAGAGGCGATCGCATATGCCGCGATCACTTCGTGAAGCTCGCTCGATATAGGCCTAGCCCACCCAATATGACTCACAGCTGCCCCATCACCTATAACTATATATGCTGTTGGGAGAACCTCAAGACTGTATCTCTTCACAATCGGAGCCCCAAGGATCTGGGCCCCTATTATATAATAAGGATCCGCGCTGTTTAGCAGGGACATGAAGAGAATAGCATCAGCGTTTGGCGAGATCCCGTTCACATTGCCAGGGAAGAGTATTATGGGCAACCCGGTTCTTCTCAAAAGATCTATCGCCCTGCTGATCTCCGCCTCGGAGACGCCGAGGCTTCCCCCAACTAATATCGCATCTACGAGACCCTCGCTCGAATACAACCCCAGGATCTCAACGATCTCTTCCCGGTATTTAGAGGGATCCGGATCCACAAGGATCAGAACAGCCTTTTCTCCAGCCTTAGCCTTAGATCTTAGGCTCTGCTCCACCCTGCCCCTCCACATCATACAGATCTACCCGGCACTGCTTCCTTACCACTGATCCCCACTTTCCTCTTGCCCCGCTAAGGCTTCCTCCTCAAACCAGATCTCTATGGTTCCCGAGAAATACCCATCGACAAACTTGCCATAGACATCAACAGGCTGTGCCAGCATCGGAACCCCCTTCACAATAGATCTAAGCCTACATCTGGAGTTAGAGCAGGCGATATAAGCAACCCTCCCGCCATCTTTCTCCTCTATCTTCACAGAGATCGAGATAGCGCCACACACAGGGCATTGGAAAGTCTTCGGAGGCTTCCTCCTGGCCCAGTGAACAGTCCTAATAGTCCTTCTCTTCTTCCTCCTCCCCATTTATCGCACCTACCTCTATTAATATATCCTCTTAAAAATATATTGAGCCCCATCATCTAAGGCTGAAAGCTCCATATCTTCGGGATAGGATCATAGAGCGATCGGATCATTACAGCTGTGCTGGCTATATATCCCTAACAGCTGGCAAGACGAGATAGCTGGGAAACATATCGATAGGGGGTAGCTAGCTTTTTCTCCTCAAGCCAAGCTTCGCCAGCGCTGACATGGCTAGAGAGATATATTTCCTCACACTCTCTGGATCTATTGATTTTGATTCAAGCTCCTTCAACAACAGATCCTCAACAACAGCGTAGCTCTTATACCTCTCGTTAAGCTGTCTCCACTTAACACCCCTGAGAGCATCAGATATTCTCTCCTCAAAAGGAACCAAGCCCTTTAGCATCAAAAAAGCAACTATAGGGTATCCTATATAGCCTCTAAACCTGGTTCCGTTATCGTCGCTCTCAGCGACTCTCTTCTCTAGATCTATATAGACTCTATAGCTCCTATCTCCCTCGGAGCTCACGACTATGGCCTCGCTCTCCGACAAGATCTTAACCCTATTGTCCGCTATAGCTCCAAGCGCTTCGAGGATCTTTATCCTGGGAGGCAGTCTTAGCTTCTCCAAACTATCCCCTCGAGATCTTCTCCGCGTATTTCTCAGGAGGCAAGAGATCCTTCAGCTCCTCTCTCGATTCTATCCTTATCTTGATAATCCACCCATCGCCATAGGGTTCATGGTTAATCAACTCAGGCTCGCTTGAGAGCCTCTCGTTAACCTCTACCACCTCTCCGCCCACAGGGGCATAGAGGTCTGAGACAGCTTTTATGCTCTCCACCACCCCGAAGCTCTCTCCTCTTCTAATCCTCGCCCCTCTAGATGGGAGCTCAACCCCTATTATGTTTTTCAGCTTCTTCTGGGCATAGTCCGTTATCCCTATAACTGCTATGTCACCCTCTATCTTTACCCACTCATCTGTCTCTGTGTAGAGCCTATCGCCCTTAACTATATATCCCTTAACCTCTATATCGCCCAAGAGATCACCTCTTAATCAAAGGATAGTCGAGAACCCTTGCCTCGTAGAGCTTTCCCCTAACCTCTATATCAACGCTGAGCCCCGGCAGCGCATGGCTACTCCTAATATACCCCATGGCTATCGGTCTCTCTAGATAGGGTGAATATGATCCGCTGGTTATATAGCCTATCTCCTCACCCCCATAGAGTACCTTATAGCCCCCTCTAGGTATGATCCTTAACCCTTTTTTAAGCCTGAACATGTATCTAACCCTGGCCACACCCCTCCTCCCAATCTCCCTCAACGCCTCACAGCCTATGCAGCCCTTCTTACCCCTCGTAAACACCCAGTATCTAGCCTCGTAGGGGTTTGTGTTCTCATCTATATCTTCACCATATAATACATAGCCCATCTCCATCCTCAGACTATCTCTGGCAATAAGCCCTGCTAGAGATACGCCGCTGCTCCTAAGCCTCTCTATGATCTCGGATGCCACGCCCGGGCTTGAGATCAGCTCAAAGCCATCCTCCCCAGTCCAGCCGCTTCTGCTTATAACGCTGACCATTCCTAGAGGCGTTTCTAGATTGTCTAGGAATTCTAGGGGTTTGAGGCTGAGCGCATCGGGCAGGCCCGGGATCTTTGATATGTATTCAGGGGATCTGGGCCCCTGTATAGCTAGCATAGAGGTGCTGAAAGTCTGATCCTCTATAGAGACTCTATAGCCTTTTCTAGACACCCACCCCCTAAGCCACTCAAGGATCTTCTCCCTATTTATGGCGTTACAAACCACAAGCCATCTCTCGTCGGAGAATCTGTATAGCATCACATCGTCCTTAAAACCCCCTGTGTCGTTGAGAAAAGCTGTAGGCCCAACCATAGATCTATCCTTCGAGTCGCCCAGATCCCTCGGTAACAGGAAATCTAGAAACTGGTATGAATCCTCGCCCTCAACAAGGATCCTGCCCATATGGCTTATGTCAAACACAGCAGCGTCTCTCCTAACAGCAAGGTGCTCGGAGAAAGGATCCCCATAGCTCATGATCGTTTCAAAGCCTGCGAATACGCCGACATCGCCGCCATATCTCTTAAGAAGATCTAGCAGAGGTGTTCTGTTCAAAGAGCCCCGGAATAGTGGCAACAAGGGGGAATATATCTTAACAGCTAAAACCCCTGCTCCTAGGAATGTGGAGGCGATGTTCAAGGGGTCTCGAGATCTAGGGAGAGGATCCACAGCCTCTCTACTATTCCTTCAACCTATATCCAGGCATGAGCCCTATGATCCCTGCCAAAGACTCCCTAGAGGATCTTCCTCAGCTCTTCAGCCGCACCCTTCCAGCCCTGTCCCTAGGGATATAGCACTCATAAGGCTCCCACGCCACGTGTATCCACCTTAGACCATGCTTCTCGGCAGAATATCTTATAGTCAGCCCCACCAGCCTCTATAGATCTGCAAACCTCGTCGTGGGTTAGATACTCTGTCTCTGATCCCTTAACGCTCTTCACAGCTATTCCCAGCCTCCCCGAATAGATCTTCAGCATATGATCAAAATACGCCCTAGTCCCAGAACCCCTATTTCTGAGAGCAACTCTGTATCTACCCCAAGATCGCATCACTAATCTATAAACCAACGGGGGTGATCGTGAGCGGGAAGAGCTTCTGGGATCTAGGCGAGGGGGAGAGGAGCGATCTTAGAAGAAGATATATTTGTGCACGAAAAGCCTATAATGTTTATAGGGAGTGTCAGGTATAATGTAAAATATAGCTTGAAGATAAGGGGGATCGATGGAGGGGCTGAGAGCAGTAGAGGACAAACCATCCCACAGGCTATCAGCAGGGCAGCCCAGCTTGTGGCTATAGCGAGGGCTCTGGTAGCTATGCCCGAGATCATATTTCTTGACGAGCCCTTAGCCTATCTAGATAGTGGGAAAAGAGATCTCTTGATCGAAGCGCTTTGTAAGAGGAGAAAAAGCGGTGTGTGTCTAGCCATAGTTTCCCACGATATGGAGGCAGCTCTAAGGGTCGGTGCAGATCTTATGGTTGTTATGGAAAAGGGCGAGATCAGAGAGATAGCGATCCCTTAAAAGAGATCACTAGGATCAAGAGGCCTTTGGATCATGCCTAGTCTGTTTAATAGCTATTCACATAATTTTTATCGAATATCTGGCGAGCATGGCGACAAGCTCGGGGATCTTAGCCAGTCTGAGGAGATCCAGGGTCCCGGCTCTCCCTAGGGATAGGTTGAGCATTAGATCTTCTGGCACGCTTTTAATAAAGAGATCTCTATCCCCTGGCCTTGCCCTTAGCATTAGGTTCAGAACCCTCCTATTGATCCCTATGAATCTGGTTAGCTTAAGCCTCCTAAGCTCCTCCTCATAGCTGGTTCCATTCTCTATGCTTTTGAAAAGAGCTATTGAGCTCCAAATGGCAGGCCTGATCCCTTCCCCTGTTACTGGCATCACATATCCCAGAGCCTCTCCCACGTAATAAGGATCCCTAGATCTAGCTAGATCCCAGTCAACCCCTGATACTGTAACCTCTGCACCCTCCTTCTTAATTACCTCGCCCCCCGCTAGATCTCTTCGCCTCTTTATAACCATGCTGAGGAGCTTCTCAAGCCCCTCTCTGCTAGCATAGCCGCCGATACCGACTCTCGCTATCCTCTCACCCTCTGGAAAGATCCACGCGTAGCCCACCAGATCTGAGTAAAACCTCAGCTCAGGGATCTCGGGATCCTCGATCCTAGGGGATCTTATTATAGCCTGAACCGCAAGTATCCTCTCAAACCTTCTATGCTGGGCTGGGAAGCCACCGGCTATGATAACAGTGTCGAAAACCCTCTCACCATTCTTACTTTTTACAACGCCTCTACCGAGATATCTAGCAGGAGATCCCATCTCGATCTCTAAACCCTGGGACAGGTTCTCTAGGAAAAGCCTCTTATCTATAACAAACCCAAGGATCTTCCTGCTGCTGTGATACAGCATATCATCGTTCAGATAAACACTATAACCCTTAAAAGCCCATATAGATGCCTTAAGAGCCTCTGAAAAAACCCCATAGCTAGCCTCCTCCTCATCGAGGGTTGGGAAGCCCCAGCCACAGGGCTTCACGGCAAAGCCTCTGTGGGCTTCATAGACATAAACATCATAGCCCCTATCGGACAGCAATCTAGCCACGGCAAGGCCTGAGGGTCCGGCTCCTATAACCCCAACCCTCATAATAACCCATATATCTATGTGTCTAGCAAATATATAATTTCCGAGAAGATCGCTAAACCTGTCTTAAGGCTATATGAGGCAACCCAAGAACAGAGATCATGCTCGGATCCCTAAGGCTCAACAACGGTTCCCGAAACCCCTTCAAAGACCTCAGAGGCTCTGTCAAGGCTCCCTATAACCCCTGCCCTCCCAACCTTTAGTGCGTATAGAGCCGCTGCTCTCACCTTAGGGCCTATAGATCCGCGGTGGAGGGTTCCGCTCTCGACGAGCTTTATAGCCTCTAGAGCTTTGATCTTCCTTATGGGTCTTTCCCTAGCCCCGCCGTAGTCTATATATACATAATCAACATCTGTAAGTATGTAGAAGCCTGTGGCCTTCAGCCTCACAGCTAGCAGTGATGAAGCTAGATCCTTATCTATAACCGCATCAACCCCTCTAACGAGCCAAGGCTCTTCCTTATAGACCGGCACTCCACCTCCCCCACAGGCTATGACTATATAGCCCCTATCTAGGAGATCTGCTATGGCTCCTGCCTCAAGGTTCTCGAGAGGCTCTGGCGATGGGACAACGCGCCTCAAACCACCCCTAGGATCGTTTTTAAAGATCCACCCCTTCTCTCTAGCAAGCCTCATAGCCTCTTCCTCACCATACCAGGGGCCTATAGGCTTTTCCGGGTCTCTGAAGGCAGGGTCTTTAGGATCTACAAGAACCTGGTTGATCAGAGTTACAGCTCTCCTCCCAACCCCCTTGCGGGCCATGGTATTGCCTATAGCCTGTTGCAACATATACCCAATCCACCCCTGTGTCATTGCAGTAGCTATGTCGAGCGTTAGGGGAGGTATTTTATCCCTAGCCATCTCGAACATCTCCATAAGGCTCCCCACCTGTGGGGCGTTGCCATGTGTAATGACCACTCTATAGCCCTTTAGATAGAGATCCACTATGGGCTCCGCCGCTCTATAGACATTTCTCCACATCTCCTCTGGACAGCCCCTATCGCCTTTTCTAAGGATAGCGTTTCCACCTAAGGCTACTACCACAATACCCCTGATCATGATGGCACGTAGAGTTTTGTTCTGGGCGGCTTAAAAATGATTACAAAGATCTGATATGTGATCTTCTCTCAAGAGAGCCAGAGCTAGCTTAATAATACCGCAAACTATATATAGTTGGGTTGAGGCTAAGAATAGTATATGATGAGAGACACCTGCTCCACAGAGATCCCTATGGGAGACACCCAGGAGATCCTAGAAGGGTTGAGAAGAGCCTAGAATCTTTAAAGCTCTCAGAGGCGTGGGGACATGTAGATCTGGTAGGTGCTCCAGACCCTGATCACAGGATACCCTTGACAGCCCATGAGAGAGACTATGTTGATAAGATTAGATATGAGTGCTCACTAGGGTTCCACTATATAGATGCCGATACCTATGTTACCGAGCACACCATGGACGTGGCATCTATGTTTTCGAGAGCCTCTGTAGATGCGGCCCTAGACTCTCTAGCCAGTGGGAGGCCCTATTTCATAATGGCTAGGCCTGGAGGCCACCACGCTGGGAGAAGAGGCAGGGCTATGGGGGCACCTACTCTGGGGTTCTGCATATTCGATCACGTTTCGATCGCTGCTAAAGCGCTTATCGATAGAGGCTACAAGATCATGATCATAGACTTCGACGCTCACCATGGAAACGGAACCCAGGAGATCTTGTGGGAAGAGCCCAGGGCGCTTCACATAGACATACACCAAGCCGGGATCTATCCAGGCACTGGAAGGATAACCGATATTGGGGGTGGTGGCGCGAGGGGAACAAAGATCAACATACCCCTGGGGAGAGGCTCCGGGGATCACGTGTACTCGTGGATCTTGAACCGCGTTATAGAGCCTACTAGAAGGATCTATAAGCCAGATATGCTCATAGTGTTCGCCGGCTTCGATGCACACAGAGATGACATGCTGACAGGCCTTGAAGCGACCGAGAATACCTTCACCCTCTTTGGAAGCTATGTTGGCGAGCTTATAGATAGAGGAGAGATCGCTGGGTGTGTTTCGATCATGGGGGGAGGCTACGGCCCGGGAACCATACCCAGCTTCTTAGCATATGTTGAAGCAATGCTAGGCCTCAGAGAAATACCAGCTATAGAGGGGGAAGAGCCTGGTGCCGAGGTTGTCACCTCCATACCCGGGATCATGGATCTCTTGAGGGAGGCTTCTAAAAAGCTAGATATTCTCTAGCGATCCTCCATCCTATTAGATTGGCCACTTATAATGCTTTGAGGAGCACCAGATCCGGGTGGCTGTGTTTCAGGCATATACGCATCCTCTAACAGAGAGCGGTAGATCCTCGATAGTTCCCCCAGGCCCCTATCACTACGGCGTGGAGTATATAGCTGTTCACCTAAGGGTTGATAGGGATAAAGCTCAGAAGCTCCTCCCGAGCTTCCTTAGGAGCGCTGATGAGGCGTGGGTATATATAGCTGATTTTGTCACAGTCCACGGCAACAATATCGACTGGATCTATAGGATCCCCGATATGACGCAGTATAAAGAGGCGGCGGTAGCCCTCAAGGTGATCTATAGTGGGAGGAGCTATAACTACTTCCCATTCATGTGGGTGGACAAAGACTGGGCCCTCATAAGAGGGTGGCTCAACGGCTATCCGAAAAAGATAGCCGAGATCACATTGACCAAGATCAACCCAATAAACCCTGTACTAAAAGAGATAGGGAAAGGCACAAAGCTCGGGGGATACTGTAGCAGGCAGGGAAGAAGACTCTTCACACTAGTGGTCGAGCTAGAGGAAGAAACAAAAGAGATCCCTCTGAGAAGCTTCGGGCCAACACTAACCTATAGGCACTTCCCAGCAACATATGAGGGACAGCAGAGCCTCTCGGAGGTTCTAGAGGTTATTAGAAGCAACTATAGGCTTGGAAAAGCCTGGAGGGGTAGGGGGGAGATAGAGATAGGCTATGGGGAGAATGATGAGGTAGAGCTCATAGAGATCAAAGAGATCCTCGGGGGCTACTACTACATAACAGGCTACACGATAGAGGGGGGCAAAGTGGTGGGTAGGCATTGAAGCTAGCAGCAGCCATATATAACGGCAGGAAGGTTTTTGGAGAGGTTAGGGGGAACTATCTATATGTATTTGGCGAAGGTGATCTCAGGGATTATATAGGATATGGGGGAGAGCCCAAGGGGGAATCCGTAAGAATAGATCAGGTGTCCCTCCAACCCCCCTTGATAAACTATGTTATATGCGTTGTAGTCAACTCCGCAAAGATGCTTGGCTACGAAGACCCTGAGAAGGCTAGGAGGGAGCTTAGACACCCGAGATTCACGGTGAAGACACCGAACACCCTCACAGGCCATATGGGGGTTGTGAGATCGCCTAGGGGAGGCATAAGACCCGAGGTTGAGATAGCCCTCATAACAGCTAGGAGGATAGGGCGTGGGGAGATTGTCCACGATGCTATCCTGGGCTACACGGTGTTTAACGATATAACAGCCTCGGCCTTTGCGAGAGAGGATGCCTACTATGCATATAGGAGAGACCCTGTTACAGGCGAGATCAGGAGGGAATATGTTAGGGGTGCACCGTTTATCAGAAAGAACTGGGACACCTTCGGCCCCATCGGCCCATGGGTGGTAACGCCAGAGGAGTTCGGGGAGTTCAGGGGGAAGGAGATGTACTCGTCCTTTGATGGGGAGGCTGTTCAGAAAGGATCTAGTGATGAGCTTCTATTCGACGATAGAGAGATACTAGAGTATCTATCCAGCTTCATGACGCTAGAGCCGGGGAGCATTATCAGCACTGGCAGCATAGGCTACCTAGGATCTCAGAGGGATCAGAGCGAGTTCTCGCTACCAGAGAAAGAAGGCATAATGGAGGCTAGTGTGGAGAGAATAGGTGCTCTGAGGAACAAGGTCGTGCTATGATCATGGTTATAGATGGTAAGAGTGATCTTTGTACCCATACACGCCTCTGAGAGGCACAAAGACGCAAGGTATATCTCTCCTGATCCCTAGCTCCCCGCTCGGCTTCTTATCAACTATCGTTAGCACCTGGAGCTCGGGAGATCCTACTGGGATTACCATTCTACCACCTCTCTTAAGCTGGGATATCAGCGGCTTTGGAATATCTGGCGATGCTGCAGTAACCATTATTCTATCAAAAACCTCCCTCTCAACACCGGTTCCAAGGCTACCGTCTCCAACGATTACTGAGACTCTATCTATGTGCCCGGATCTCCTTAGATTCTCCACGGCAAATGATGCTAAGCCTGGCAGAAGCTCTATACTCACAACATGGCCGCAGCCCTTGGATAGAGGATCGACAAGTTCTGAGAGAACCGCAGCCTGATAGCCTGAGCCGGTGCCCACCTCGAGCACGAGACTACACTCCGGAGGGTCTAGAGCCTCTGTCATTATAGCCACCATGTGGGGAGCTGAGATTGTCTGCCCATATCCTATGGGTAGTGGTCTATCTATATATGCATAGGCAACTAGATCCCTTAGAACGAAGAGCTCCCTGGGAACCTTCTCAAAAGCCCTAACAACTCTATGGCTCCTGATATAACCACTGGCTATAAGCGATTCTATCAGCTCCCTCATGGTCAAAGCCCTACCCAGAGATTAAAGATCTCTCGGATAGATATTTATAACTGAGGGCCCGCTCCTCTGGGGCTGGGATGATCGAGGGTCTGTAGATCCGCTTTGGAAGAAACCCCGCCCTTAGCTCAATATCTATAAGCCCGTTCCCACAGCATCTTTAGACCGGGTTTCCTTCCGATGGGGTTATTAGGAGAGGTGCTTGTTGTTTAACTTATTGTTTAAGCAGAAGAGATGGTTATTCTGCATGATAGTACTACTAGCCAGAGGGACTAGCCAGAGGGCCTGTTCTATAAATTAATCCTTATAAATAGATTCTCTGGGTATGTTGCTGGTGCTTTTCGATCTAAGTAGCTATCCCTTCCTAGTGGATCTAGACGGCTTTTTAGAGAAAGAGGGTCTTCCCAAAAACATCGAGGATCTACTGGCCTCTGCATATGCAGATGCTGGGTATAGAAGGGTTGTTGAGGATCTAGATCCCAGTGGGCCTAGGGGGTCTCTGGAAACCAATGATTATAGAGAGAGGATCCTCAGCTTCTATATAGCCCTCGCCCTTGTCTCTATGACCAATGATAGGAGGATCTACAGGGCCTTTGCTGAGGCAGAGGCGGAAAGGGTTTCGATGCATCATCTGAACACCAGATCTAGAGAGATCATTGCTGTGATGAGGATGCTCGGCTACAGGGTTGAGGAGGCCTCTGAGAAGGAGCTGTGCTCCGCAATAGGCTTCGATGGCATCTATATAAAGACTAAATGCTATTCATACAAGATACCTCTGGCAGACTATCTCAGAATAGCCTCTCAGGCCGGGCTTGGGGATGAACACAGCCTCGTTAACAGACCTGTAAGCAGGGGGTATGTCTATATAGAGAGCAGAGAGGCTTTGGCAAAGCTTTGTGAAGCAATAGTTAGGCATAGGATCGAGGCTATGATAAGGCCTATAACACCTATAGAGGCTGCTAGCAAGTATCTAGAGGGGATCAGGAGCATCGCTAGAAAGAGATTCGGCGAGCCCGGAACAGAGGCTAGCGACAGAGGCGAGCAGCTAAGCAGAGAGAAGTATCTATGGATAGAGAGAATCGCCTCCAAAGGGCTTCCAGATGGGAGGAAGAGGTTCATTTTATATGTACTAACACCATATCTAGCAACCATACTGAAGCTGGATGACGACGAGGTTATGAGGATTGTGAGAGAGTTCATAGATAACAGCTGCAGAAACTACGGCAAGTGCGAGAAGATCTACGACTCGTGGGTAAGATCATGCCTAAGAGGGGCTAGGCAGAAGGGGATAAGGCCAGCAAGGATCGAGAACCTTGAGGAGGAGCTGAGAAAAGCTATAGAGAGCGTTATTTCCCAAGAGAATTGATCACATGTACAGCTCTCTCGATCGCTGTGTAGATAGATAGAGCTATGAACACCAGAAAGGCTATCTCCATAGAGCTCGGGCTGAAGAGACCTATTATGAGTATCAATACAAGCGCCAAGACCCTCTCACCCCTCTCCATAAGCCCAACACCAGAGACCCTGATCCCCAGTGACTCAGCCCTAGCCCTAGCATAGCTTATCATTAAGCTCGAGCCAGCGGCTATATATACAGCAATGGGATCTAACCCCAATAGTATAAAGGCTAGAAGATAGGAGAGATCCGAGATCCTGTCGCACAGAGAGTCGAGGAAAGCTCCCCTCGCGCTCACCCTCCCAGAGATCCTGGCTATCTCGCCATCGATCGCGTCGAGAGCAGCTGAAACGATGATCATTATAACCGCTCCTGGGATTCCATAGAGCCATGCGGATATAGGCACGGCTAGAGCCAGTGCAAGGCCTGTGAAGGTAACAACGTTGGGATCTATGTTTCTGCTAGCCATGAACATGGCCAAAGGCCTAATGATCTTTGAGATCTTGTTCTTGATCCTATTGAGCATCAAATCCTCCCCAGGATCTCTGAGACCCTGTTGTAAGCCTTAGAAAACAGATCCGCCCCAACGGTGAGGAGACCGTTATCGTCAACAACAACCTCACCCCCAACTATCACAGTCTCTATCCTCGGCAACCCCGACACCACAGCCTCCGCTGCAGTATGTTCGTTCAGGATCCTCTCATGGATCCACCAGGGGGGCTGCGTAAGATCCAGGATCACTATGTCCCCCACCCTCCCAGGCTCTATAGCGCCCAAGCCTATTGGGAGCTTAGATGCGGCCCAAACAGTAGCGCTCCCAAGTATATCTATAGAGCTATAACCCCTAGCCCTGGCTAGAAAGAAGTGATGGTAGAGCGACCAGGACGGGTTGCCCTCTATACCATAGCCTGAGCCGGGCTCCCACCTATCCATGTTGGACTCAGTATAGATGGAAAGATCTCGTGGGACTCTGCACCCAGGAGGAGGATCTATTGCAAGGATCCTGGAGATCCTTAGATCTATGCATGCGTCGCCATAAACCACGAGGGGCATGTCGCTTGGAATAACTTTCTCAGCACCCTCTCTATATGCTTGCCTCGAGCATATAGCTCCCGTCACGAGGGCTGAGGCGTTGTCACGCTTATGCCACTTCTTCACAGAGGAAGAGATCTCCCTAGCCCACGAATCGAGATCCCCAGGATCTTCTAGACAAGGAGCGGCCACAACCCTGACCCCCACGTTCTCCGAGGCCCTTATAACTGGCTCAACAAACCTGTCTGTTGAGAGCACTGTTGTTATACCCCTCATAGCCAGCCCGGCGAGGGATAATGCGGATAGGAAATATAGATCATTATTTGTTAGAACATCATATATTGAGGATCCTCTCTCGCCCCTCCTAGCGAGGCCTCTCAGCGGTAGGAGATATAGCTTTGAGTAGAGCGCTATCATGCCTGGGATCGCGAGCCTACCCCTACCACTGATCACGAGGTCTGGGGGCCCTAGATCAACGGGGACATCTCCACGACCAACGCTCCTTATAAAGCCACTGTCTATGAAGATATAGCCCCTATCTATAAATAGATCGCCCTTCGTTGACATCGTGAGGATAGATACGTTCTCAACCAGGATCTTTACTCCCATTGCTACCTCCTCAACAACCCTGGGTAGAAGTACTTTTTGCCAGTGCTCTGCTTTATAGAGTCCCACTCACCCAGGATCCTCACAGCCTCATCCGCAACCCTTATCATAGTATCAACACCAGCATCTGGAACGAAATCCCCCGTCTCTCTATTAGCTATAACGGCACATATAGCGCCGGCTCTGGCGCCGTATATATTGCTTAGAGTAAATATGGTGGCGGCCTCCATCTCGAAGTTAACCACGCCAGAGTCCCTGAGGATCTTTATAAGATCCCTTGACCAGGGAGGCATATAATCCCTATACCCAGGCCTTCCCTGACCAACATAGAAGCTATCCGTGCTCGCGGTTATGCCAACATGGAACCTTGCACCAAGGATCTCTGAAGCCTCTATTAACGCTAGAACAACCTCATAGCTAGCCACAGCGGGGTATTCGGGAAATATATATGCCCTGCTGGCACCGTCGAGCCTCACAGCCCCTGCAGATATAACGAGATCCCCGACGCCAACATCTCTCCTTAGAGAGCCTGTGGTGCCTACCCTTATAAATGTATCAGCGCCGACCCTCAGGAGCTCCTCGATAGCTATAGCGGTAGAGGGCCCTCCTATGCCTGTCGATGTTGCGGAGATCCTTGTCCCCCTATATTCACCTGCATATGTAACATACTCCCTATGGGTTGCCACATGCCAATATCTATCCCATGTCCTAGCTATTCTGGGAACTCTTTCGGGATCTCCTGGGAGGAGAACATAGCGCGCAACTTCACCCTCACCTATCATTAAGTGGTACTGCTTGCCAGAGATAGTTGGTTTTTCTGAGAGCAAGACACTTCCCAGAAACATCACGCTAAGGAGATGATAAGCCCTAGCGATAGTGATCCTGAAGAGATATGACCCCGCCCTAGGGGGCAGGGCTTTCAGCTGTGGTAAGGATCTGTGGGTCTGTTGAGCAGTAGATCCGCATGGTATGGGGCTTTTATACCTATTACTGTTTCTAGGAATTAGTGGCAGCCCTTGAAAAGGAGGATCCCTATGCTCACTTCGGTGGCGCACTATATAAACGATGGGGCTGTCATAGCATATGCAACTGTTCACCCGATCTACATAAATAATAGATATAGCTATACAGACATATCTATAGCCTCGGCTCTCTATCTGGGAACATCATCGATCTCTAGCCTCTTTATAGGAGGATCGGGGATCTTGTGAGGATACCTTTCATACCGCTGGCCATATGCATGATCCTCTGGTCTGTCGCGATATCAGTGCTGGGATTATCTCTAACGCTTATAGGCACAAAATCCGCATACCCCCCATAGCCTCAACAACCATAGGTGGGGTTGTAAGCCCTATATATCACCCCATAGGGGCTGGTATACTCTCCCACCACTTTATAGAGGATCGAGGCCTGGCTCTAGGCATAAACGGAGCGATGGGCGCTCTGGGGAGGAGCAGCTACCCTGTGATCATAGCCTTGCTGCTTGGTACAACGCCACTAGGGATCTTCCCAGTAGAGGCTATCTCTCTACTAGCATCGATACCTATGATCATGATAGTGAACGTTGCAGCAAGAAGCATTGAAAAAGAATCGAGGGCGGATCTCTGCGCGTGATGTGCATATACCCGTAGCCCTTCTGACAGGCATAGCGATGGCCAAAGGGATCTTTCCCAAGGTGTTATTACCCTCCTCACGATGATGATAACCCAGAAGCTGGGCATAGAATATGGTGTTGAGGTGGGTCTCTTAACATCCCTAGCTCTATCTATAGTGTCACAACCACTCCTGGGAATGATCTTGGATAGGCTTGGAGAGCGGGAACAATGATCCTCACAACGGTTATGGGGTCACTATCTGTATATGGGTTCCTAGAGTTCTATCAATACAGAGTAGCTCTATATATTTCTCTTCCTATTCGGGGTATTTGCCTTCGAGGCATTCACTGCTAACAGCATTGTCTGGGGTATAGGGGTCTCTGCAGGGGGCTCGATAGGCCATGTAATAGTTGGGCTAATAGCCTCTAGATATTCTCTCGAAATGGGCTACACCGTGGTTATCCTTATAAATCTCTCAACCATGCCAATAATATACCTAGCATCTAGGCACGCTGCAAAAATAGATAGAGCTGAAAGAGCTGCTTCGCCTGGCAACAAGCGGTAGCGGGCGGGCTTCTACATGGATTCTCTTTCTCTATGGATCTTCTATTGACTCCTCATTTTGAGAGGCTTCCAGTTGAAGATCCCGAGGATCCCGAGGATCTCTCTCTTCTTTTCGCCAAGCCATGCAAGACCATATAGGGCTGCCCCCTCTGCAGGCTTCTTTATACCCTCTCTATAGTAGTTCCTAAGGATCTCAGCCTCGATCTCGTAGCAGCCCCACAGATCTTCTGCCAGAGCTTTCGAGGCCCCTCTCCCCGATAGATAGATCTTTAAGGATCCGTGCCAGCGGCCCTTCTTAATAGATATATGGAGCATAGAGATCGTCTTTGCTATGTCGTCCAAATATCTTTCATAGCCTTCCGGGCATTTGCTCCTTATAACATCTATATCTATAGATCCGCATATGTCTTTCAAACCCCCTGAAAAAAGATCCCTCTTATAGATCCTCCTGCCGAGGGCGACAGCCACCTCGCCATCCCATCCACCGCTAGATAGGATCCCTATTGGGAAGAGAGTACCGCCGATCCCATCTACTATCAAGCCATCCCTAACAGCCACGGCCGCTGTGAAGGCCCCCAGCTCTACTACTATAAAGCTGCTCCTCCTAAGAGCCTCTGGATCCTCGTTGCTGTGTATAACCGCGGCGAGCACCGTGAGGGCTACTTTATCAGCTGTTCCAAGATCCAGTCTATTGATCTTCCTGCTATTGGGAACACCGGCTAGGTTGGCAACCCCAGGGATCCCTATTACCGGCATCCTCAACGTTCTTATTCTTTTCAAGAAATATGATATGTATCTTAACCCGGGAACCCCGGGATCGTCCTGTCTAGTTAGAGTCGCTTCAGCGAGATCCCCGGGATCCAAGCTCCTCAGATCTATGGGCGGTAGTCCGTAGCCAGATGGGGCGACCACGAGATCAGGACCCCGGGATCTTATTATGTTGAGAAGCTCCTCAGGATCTCTGCTCAGCTCCTCAGATCTTATCTCTATATACTCCTCCAAACCCTCTCCAGAGACCGTTATTACGCCAGTAGATATAGATCCAGGATCTATTGCTAGAACCCTCATACAGCCCCGAGTCACTCTATTATCTAGGGAAAATAGCTTCTTGAAACCCATCTATCCGGAGATCTTTGGCATGGTGTGGTGGGAAAAATTAGATCACGTGTCTGCCCTCAACCACCAATCCTTGTTCTATATTTTTACCCGGCCATACTCTAGAGCTGATCACTAGGGAGCCTTCGCCTATATGGACATTGTTGCCGATAAAGCTATTGACTATCCTAGATCCTCTGCCTATATACACATGCCTGCCGATAATGCTACCCTCTATCACCGTTTTCTCGCCAACCACGCATCTATCCATGATAATAGATCTCAGTATCTTTGAGCCGCCCATGACTACTGTGTAGTTGTCTATAATAGCGTCCCACAGATCCACCCCCTCCCCCAGATCTATATGCCTTCCGAGAAGTATATCGCCGCTGACCCTCAGCAGACCCTTCTCAATCATCCCCACAACTCTCTCGTGAAGCTTTCTGGAGAGAGAGCTCCTGCCCATCATCCTCACACCACCATAGACCCTGGTTGCTCTGAGCTCCTGTGGGCCCAAACTTCTCAGGAGATAGAAGGATGCCTTCATATAGCTCTCAGGAGTCCCTATGTCGAACCAGAAGCCCCTAGATATGTAGCCCCTAACCACCATCCCCCTAGATATTATCTCGGGTATTACGTGGCTTCCGAAGTCTGTTAAGCCGTTCATCCTCATCCTCTTCCCAACCTCGCTCTCAAAGAAACCCCTTATCCAGGGCCCAACCACATAGATCCCGGTGTTGATGAGTCTTGAGGGCGCCTGGCCAGGGCTCTTGGGCTTCTCGACAAAGCCCCTTATCCTCATATTGCTATCCATATCGGCTACGCCGAACCTGGTTATATCCTCCCCGGGATCTAGCTCTTTAAGCACTATAGTCATGTCAGCCCCAGATTCCTTGTGAGCCTTCCAGAGCTCATAGAGATCTATGCTGAAAATAATATCGCCCTGCACAACTAGCACGGGCTCATCTATATCATAGTAGTCCATGAGGATCTTAACGGACTCGGCATTACCGCTGGTAGAGAAGTTGGGCTGATACCTAACCCTTATAGAATCTGGTGGCAGGCCAAGCATAGCTGCTATCCTCTCACCGCCGCCTAGATAGTCGGCAACCTGGGTATAGTTATAATACCCACTAACGCCTAGATAGAACTCCTTGATACCCTGGGAGGCTAGCATAGATAGCACATACTCTATCAAAGGCCTGTTAAGAAGCCTAACCATGGCTTTCGAGGTATCAGCGGTTAAGGGGTAGAGCCTCGTGCCAAGACCCCCGAGAGGTATTAGAGCTTTCTTAAGCGTGAACCCACACCCCCAATACGTATTACGGATGAAAATATTATATATAGCTCTTAAGAGGCTTTAGAGGAGCTATCGTATATTTTATCATTAATAATATAATCACAGAATAGATCTATACCCAGCGGTTGAATCGAGAGCATGGCACAGCGAGGCTCTTGGTAACATGCAGCGGTGATTACTATGAGAAGGATCGAGTATCCGTTGCCCATCATTGAGACTATATAGAGCTTTCAGCATAGTATTAGTGAGATGCTTAGAGCAATGGAACTTAGTGTGAGAAGAGATGGGGAGACTGGCTTCAAGCTTAAGGCCCACAGATGCTATCCGTGGCGCGCCTCCGGCCTTGGGTTAGGATCTGTTCTTCTCTATCTCCTCAAGTATCCCGATTCTGCCTATCTTGAAGATCCTTGGATCCATTATATCGATCTTGCTGGATATTATAGGCCTGAACCCCATCCTGGACAGCACATCCCTCTCCAGATCGACCCCAGGCGCGGTCTCAACGAGCTCGAGGCCCCTAGCGGTTAGCCTGAACACAGCCCTCTCTGTTATGTAGATCACTTCTTTTCCGTATTTTAGAGCTGTTCTCCCGCTAAAGAAGATCTTATAGACCTTTGGTACGAATTTAGTGATGCTCCCATCCCTAACGATCTTTAGACCGCTCTCGGTGACCCTTATATCGCTTGCACCAGCTGTGAAAGAGCCTGTAAAGATGATTCTAGGGGATCCCCCCGCTATTACTGGAAAGCCGCCGGGCCCCGGCATCCTGTCTGGAAGGGCTGATGGGTTAACATTGCCTTCCGAATCGATCTGTAAGAATCCAAGGACAGCAGCATCTATAACCCCTCCCTCGAACAGCGAGAACGTATCCGGGATCGTTGTTAGTGCGAAGGGGCTGTAGGCTATGCCAAAATCCTGTCCCGAGAGAGCTAGACCCCCCCATGCTCCTGATTCGACCACCGGTATTATTATGTGTGAGACCCCCTCTTCGATTGAGATCCTTGTTACGAGGGCAGGGATCCCTACGCCTATGTTAACTAGAACCGGGGATCTCTTTTCATAGAAGATCCTTATCAGCTCTAGAAGAGTTCTCCTAGCTATAACGATCTCATGCTCTTTCCACCGCTGTTGCGGCACATCTTCAAAGATCTCCGGCTTTAGGGGCGGGATTACTCTGTGACAAGCCCTCGGGTCATATTCAAAAGACCCCGACTGCCAATGCCTCTCCCTGGGAGCCCTAACCACATAGTCTATAAGCGGGCCTGGAACCTCAACAGATCTCGGGTTGAGCGACATCCTCTCGGTTATCCACCTAACCTGGGCAATAACTACCCCTGGATCTGGTCTAGCCTTAACAGCCTGTGCTATGTTGAGCACTGTTCCCCTGATCCCCTCATCCTCGAGACTCAGGTTTCCCGAGACATCTGAGGTAGTGCCTCTTATTAAGGCCACTTTCGGCTTTGGGGCCTTGTAGAATAAATATTCCTCCCCACCTATGTTTATCAACTCAACCCTGCATGTCATAGAGCTCCTTGCCTTGTTGTTCATCGCGCCTCCATCCTGCCTAGGGTCTAGAAAAGTCTCTAAACCGATCTTGGTTATAAGCCCCGGCCTGCCCGATGCAACCTCTCTGAACCAGTAGGCCGTTATCCCCAGAGGCCATGAATATGCTTCTACCATATCCTCCATAACGAGCCTCTGTAGCCATGGTGAGAACCCTAGGAAGGGCATGAGGATCCCTCTTATAAAGCCCCTATCGCCCTCTCTATAGAGATCCTCAGCGACTCTGTCAAGAGCTCTTCCCGGGATTGCTGGGAGTGCGTCGGATACTATAAATAGATCCCTCGGGTGCCCGGTTTTCTTATAGAGGCTATATAGCTCTAGTATTAAGTGCTCCGGGGTTGTCGCCATGTTGAATCCCGAGATCGCGACCACAGATCCATCTTCTATGCATGACAATGCCTCCCAAGCACTCACCACTTTCTTCTCAACAACCTCTAAACATCTAATCAACAAAGCTCCCAATATTACTGGTTGGGAGGGATTATTAGGCTATGGCGGCATTATAGCTGGCAAGAAATATATCTAGGGGATCTGTGTGTTTGACGTCGCGATAATAGGTGCTGGCCATAACGGGCTTACAGCCGCTATTACGCTTGCTATGAGGGGTCTCGACGTCGTTGTTATAGATCACCTGCCCTGGTACGGCGGGATGGCTGGCTCCAAATGGCTCTCCGGATCTAGGATCCCTGTGGGTGCCTACGTGATAGGCCTTGTTCCCAACGAGATCATCGTCTCCCTAGGGGTTAGGTTTAGAAAATTCTATCCAGACCCCATAGCTGTGTATCTATACGGCGATACCCTGGTTAGATGGTGGCTCGATCTCGATAAGAGGTTCGGCGAGTTCGAATCGCTCGGTGTGAGCGGTGTTAGAGAGATGTGGGGATCTATAGTCGAGTTCCACAGATCTCTTAAGAGCTATCTCTTCACAACAAACCCACCATCTACCCAGGATCTTCTCCAAAACCCTGTTCTCGCCGAGTTTATCAAGAACACCTCCAGGGATTTCTTGAAAAAATACCTCCCACAATGGCTATGGGATATGTTTACGCCAAGCCTCTACCTAGATCAGCCAGCCTTTCTAGTGGGATACTACAACCCGCCTGACGGATGGTTCTTCCCAGAAGCCAGGGGGGAGAGGGGCTCGTGGGTTCTTGTCGACGAGCTATATAGAAGAGCTGTTGAGGAGGGCGCAAAAATCCACCTAGGGATCGGTGTGTCGAGAATCCTGGTCGAGAGGGGAGGGGCGAGGGGCCTGGTTCTCGAGGACGGTAGCAGGGTTGAGGCGAGGTACGTGATCTCTACTGCAAGTCCTGCCAACACCCTAATAGATCTCATAGATCCTGGGATGATAGATGAAGATATCTTAAAGAGGCTTGAGCGGGGGTCGCCTAGAATAGGCTTGAGGAGGATAGCTGTTACTCTTCACGAGAAACCCAGGCTTGCGGGGCATCTCGAGCCCTACAGAGAATCGATCATACAGTTGCCCAGGGGAGAGATAGTGATTCTGGGTAATAGTGTGATCGCTACGGGGGGCTTCGACATAGAAGATCTCGAAGATCTGATCCCCAATATTAGGAGCGGCATGAAGGCCATAGAGATCGTGGGTACAGAGGATCTCGAAAAGATCTTCAGGGTGATGGGGGGCGGCGTGAATCATATAAAAATGACCCAGGAGTACCTATTCAGCTGCAGACCCGTGTGCGGCTGGGGCTATAGAACGCCCATAGAGGGTCTATATCTCGGCGGCGCAGGCACATGGCCTGGCGGGCAGGTCACCTGCATCCCTGGGTGGAATGCTGCCCACACTCTTCTAGAGGATAGGGAGAGGGAAGGCCTAGGTGGGGCCGCCGGGATTTGAACCCGGGACCACCAGCGCTCTGGGATCTCTTTGCGGGGTTCTCACCCCAGGCTGGCATCCTTCCAAGCTAGACTACGGCCCCTCACATCCTTATGATCATATCTATAGCTAATAAGCGAAGATCCCCGCTCTTTTATATTCCCTAGAATCATATCTATATGGAGCTATGATGGATAGAAGGCATGGATATGCTGAGTATGTTGAGGAGCCAAGGGGGATCCCATCTATTCTTGGGAAGAGCAGTTTGATCGAAAACATTGTATTGATTCATGAGGAGAATTTCAACGTAACAGTATCTAATGATCAGAGGCTAACCATATTATCCCTGCTTGCGAGAGGCATTACTAGAGCGTCACAGCTTGCCGAGAATATAGGTGTTGTGAGGACAGCTGTGTATAGGCATCTCCATTTTCTAGAGAACCACGGCTGGATCGTTAAGCAGGGTGAGGACTACTTCCTCACATCAAAGATCTACCTGGTATATAGGGTCTATAGCTCCTCGACAGGGGCTTCTCTAGAGGTTCTTGAGAACAAGGGGGCTTTTATAGATGATAGCTATGGTCTTCTAGTAATAGTAAACGGGATCGATGCTAATAGCAGGTGCACTAACTGCCTATTAATAGATCTCTGCAGGAGCAGCATAGAACCCATAGCCAGGAGATTCGATATGGGTGAGAGCGAGATCCCAGCTATAAAGATAATATCATCCCTCTCCAGGATCGTGAAGCTCAACATAGAGACAATGCTGAGAAAGGGGTTCGTGATCCTCAGGAAATAGCCTAGGTGAACCCGACGATAAAAATAGTTATTGGGAGCAGGATAACAGATCTAGGTGTTGTCTCGGAAAACAACAAAATAGAGATCCATGTTCCAAGACAGATAGCTTTTCTCGACTGCATGCTCAAGACAATGGGATACACCCTATGCTCAGCATACCTCATCACAGGGGAGCCCAGGGACGACGATATAATAAGCACAGCCGCCAGGAGACTCATAGGGGATCTATCTAGCGAGCTCTCAGCCTTCTCAGGAGCCCATGATCTATTTAGGGTGAGCATCAAGTACCCCTTGTACAAAACCCTCTATAGGCTTAGAAGCAGGGCAGAGATCTATGGTTACCTAGCCACCAACTATCTAGAAACAAGCCCCCCAGATCTCGATCTAGCGTTGAGGCTGGCCGCTGAAAACGCTGGGTTTAAGGTGGATGGGGAATGGCTCTCGGTTAAAATGGTGAGGAGATATTCGATAAATATAAGGGCTGACTGGTTGAAAGCAGCCCTTACCATTGAGAGCCTCAGAAGATCTTTTGACGAGTATCTAAACCCCCTCATAAAGATCTTGAAGAGCGTTGAGACACCCCAGATAGGGGATCCACCGCCCCCTGAGAGCCTGATAGAGAGCGTCGAGGGAAGGGTTGTTGATTATAGATCAGTGAGAAATAGGATCGAGAGCGTTAGGAAGAGCCGAAAAAGCAAAACCCAGGCTAAGATGCTGAATATCCTCTCAACGTCAAAGATCGTTGTCGATAGGGAGAGCGGTATCAAGATGGTTGTGAAGAGCTTCTCCGAATACACCTCTGCAAAGTGGTTCTTAATAAGCCCCACCGTGGATCTTATGACCTTGATAGATATCAGGCCCAAGATACTTCCACAGACGAGGTTTTGGAACGAGTATAGATACACAATAGAGCTTAGGGGGCGTGGGGTATATACCCAAAGGATCCTGTATATAGATCCGTGGTCGCTGACCATGCTGAAAGAATATATAGAGGGCGAGCCTCTCAGCAGCTATGCATCAGATAGGGCCTCTATAGGCGAGGCGATAGAGATCTTCATGAGAACCATTGCAGAGATACATAGCAACGAGATCTGTTTGACAGATACAAAGCCAGATAACTTCATAGCCGTTGATAAGGGGGAGACAGCCTATTGCGTAGATCTAGAGCAGGCTGGGAGGTGTAGGAGGTATAGCCACATGGCATGGGATCTTACCGTTTTCCCCTACTTCCTACTGCTAGCCGCCCCAGGCGATGTTGCCAGCTCGATACCATCTATTATAGAGGATAGGATAAGGATCTACCTAGATAGGCTTAGGCTTAGCAACAACTCCAAAGAAAAGATCCTCAAGAGCTTCTCAGACCCCAGAGTAACATCGATATTTCTGGTAAGTCTATCCATAGTAGGCCCCACAAGGATCAAGCAGCTGGTAGATATGCTTAAAAAGCTGAGCTCTCTAGAGATATAGGCCCCAGATCATTTGCCATCCTTTAGATATATTACCTCAGCACCCTCTCTAACAACCTTCTCAACAGACTTGATAACCTCTGTCTCAGTTATAGGTCTCCCAGTCCATTTTAGAGCCTTGTGCTTTATCATATATCCCGTCTCCATAGCAATAACCCTGGCCGCTTGGCCGAGATAGTTGTTCTCAATATCTATTACTATGTGCGACGACCCCAGGATCTTTTTAACTGTTCTCCTGGGGAATGGGCTGAAAACCCTGAGCTGGAGGAACCCGACTCTATATCCATTACCCCTCAGGATCTCCAGGGCATCTAGCACCGCACCCTTAGTGGTGCCCCAACTCACTATCGTGATATCGGGGTTCTCGTCGCCATATATGGCTACCCTCTCCTCCTCCGGGATCTCCTTATCAGCTGTCTCAAGCTTCTTAAGCCTCTTCATATACATCTCATACCTAACCTCGGGATCCTCTGTTATGTGTCCCGCAGGCTCGTGCTCGTCTCCAGTATACCACATAACGATCCCTGGCGTGCCTATAAAGGTCCTAGGAGATATACCATCCTCTGTTATCTCGAACCTCTTATACCCCTTCACAGGCTCTCTAACAAGCTTCCCCCTCTCTATCCTTATCCTCTCCCTATCGGGCAGCCTCACAAGTGTCCACGAGTTTGCCAGGTTCTTCTCAACGAGGTGTATAACGGGGCACTGATAGATCTCTGCCCAGTTGAGGGCCCTCACAGCATCGTAAATAGCCTCCTCATGGTCTCCAGAGGATATCACTATTCGGGGGAACTCTCCATGCCCGGCTGAGAGGGCGAAGAGGAGATCAGCCTGGCTATCCCTCGTGGGAAGACCGGTGCTAGGGCCTCCCCTCATATATAGGGTCACAACAACAGGAACCTCGTTCATCCCAGCCCATCCCAACCCCTCGGCCATTAGCGAGAAGCCAGGCCCGCTTGTCGCCGTAGCGCTTCTAGCACCTGTTAGGGCAGCGCCTATAGCCATGTTTATAGCTGCTATTTCATCCTCGTTCTGGAAGATCACTATCCCTGCTCCTTTGAGCAGCTCCGCCTCCTCCTTGAACTCGGGATCTACCTCTATGGTCTCATAGCTCTCTAGGAAGAAGCTCTCATCAGCAGCAGGGGTTATTGGATAGTAGGTCTGGACAACCAATCCACCAAGGATTTTCCCCATAGCTACGGCCTCGTTGCCATTTAGTATAACCATCTGCTCCTTCCTAGGCACAAACCCATCGAGCTTTTTATCAAAGTTATTGAAGTTGCTCTTAACATAGCTATAAACTATATCAGCTACAACGAGGTTCTGCTCAATAGCCTGGGGTCTCCTGGTTCCAAAGACATCCTCAAAGCCCCTCCTATAGGCCTCAATAGGCACACCGATCATTGCAGTTACTGCTGAAAGAACAACTGTGTTGAGGAACCTCTGGACAGCTGAGAGGCTCCCAGCTTTGAGCCTCTCAGCAGCCTCCACAAGGATCTTTTGGTACGGGAGGGGATAGAGCCTAGCGCCAAGCTTCTCCTCAGCATACATTAAAGCACCCTGCACACTGGGCTCGTAGCCCTCGCTCTTAAGCTTCTCCTTAACATGATCCCTAGTCTCCGGCTCCATCATTCCCAGAGCATCTATCTTAACCTGACCGAAGGTTGGGTCAAACACTATGGCGCCTCCAGGCACTATATCGTCGAAATGGGTTGCTATGGACTCAGCGTCAAGGCCTGCTACTATATCTACCTTGCTTCTAACAGATCTTACAGGTCTATCCCTAGCTCTGACTTGAAAATAGCTATGCCTACCCATTATATTGGAGAAATACTCTCTCTTACCATACACATAGAGCCCCATCCTCGCCAGAGATCTTATGAAGATCTGGGCAGCGGTCTCTATACCCCCTCCCTGGGGGCCTCCCAGTATAACCTCGATCTCGGGCATAACGAGCACCGCTCAGTAACATATATCGTTTGAACACTTATATTTAAACACTATATATCTGGGGTATCGGTGTATCGCAGAGCCGCCGAACACCTCTTCAACCCAGATCGAGGCAGATTTATATAATAAGATGCTATATAGCGGGACAGCGATGATTATCTGCCACAGATCTTATCTATGATCCCTAGGATCTCTGCTTCATCCTCCTTAGATGTTGAGGAACCGAGCCTCGATTTAAAAACATATATAAAGTAAGGCGATGAACCCAGGGCTACGTATTGCGAGCTCCCTATGTATAGTGGCTTGAAATATGTTAATAAACATAGAAGAATCGGGTGCAGAAAAAGCGCTCTGGGAGCTGCATAGCCTCTTATAACATAAACAGTTGAGCTGATCCTAGATGAGGTGTAGATCTTTCCTCTCTCTACGTAAAGAGATCTATCCTTTGTCGCTGTGTTATTGAATGGTATGTAGGAGTTTTTTGGACAAAGCCTGAATCTTATTCTCAGGAACCCTGTTAGGATGGATAGGAGATGCATCCCTAGGATTGACGCCAGCATAATGGCCAGATCGCTGCCCATGATAGATGCTAGAACCGCTGTAATAAAGATCGGTGTCGATATAAGCATAACCTTTCTAGAGCTCCACATAGCCCTCCCCCTATTTTGCGGCCCAATTATTATATACCCAAAGCACGGCTCCCCAGAACAGGGTGAAGGTATTTAGTGTCTTTTATGTATAGATGTGGTGTTGACATTAGGATCCTTATGATGCCTATCCCCAGCATCGGTGTATCTATGGCTCCCACAGGATCCTCAAGAGACGATATATAAGCATAGAGAACATCCCCAGAACCGAGCCTATAACAGCCGCCGCCCCGTTGAAAAAGCTATAGAGGGATAACGCTCTTCTCTTATCCGGGGAGATCCATATATATGCTGTGTATGCTATAACAGCGGGGTTTGCATAGCCAGCTATGATCCGGATAGGTAGAGCTCATAAACATTGCCTGAAAGAGCATAGCCCAGGGGAAAGATGCCAGGAGCAGTCTACCTGAGAGCATCACAAGCTTTCTATTTAGATCCACTAGAACGTTGACAACCCCCTGCAGAGCTATCGAAGAAACCCCAGCTATGACTATCATTATCCCCACCTCAGCGGCACTTATCTTGAACCTGTGCTGGTGGGAATAAGGGCCATGCAAAGGACACGGCAACCATATGTGACGCGTTAACCAGATAGAATATCTTGAGACTGCCCAGCCCGCTAGCTCCTCTAGCGGTGCCGGGGCTAGGCTCTCATCGCGTTTCGCCCTCCTCTTCATAGCTATAGCTGCTCAGAGAGCTCAAGATCCTCAGGATCCCTGAGGCTATGGAGAAGTAACCCATGCTGCCCAGGCTCCTCCCAGCTATATACCCTGTCAACAAGGCCGCCATGAGCAAGCCTTGTTTGCGTAGAAGGAATATCTAGCCAGCTCTATACCCCTTCTACCCCGGCTGATCCTCTCGAGGATGGGTGCCCAGCCGAGAGAAGCTAGCCTGCTGCAAGCTGTGTTGAGAGGTATAGGCCCACGAAAACAGGGCCCAGGGTAGCTGTAAACCCAGCAATGATCCAGAGGATTCCTGGTAAAAGTGTCCCCATAACAGCGAGGATCTTTGGGTTTGGCTTGACCCCCAGGATAGCTATCTGGGAAACGCCTGGAAGAGCTGTGGAGGCCGATGATATCAGAGATACCAGATGTATAGAAAGGCCGGAGGATACCGCATAGAAACCAACAAATGGGTTGGCAAGGCCGCCAGCTAGATTGCTTAGGATCTAATAGATCTTCGAGCTTCTCAAAGAACAGCATCCAAATCAAAAGAACCCCTAGAGCATATAAGGAGAAGATCTTGATACCGCTCCCCACAAGCCACAACCACACCATGACAGGGCTGTAACATTTATTAGGGTGTTTTGGGGGCTTCAGATCCTTTAGGGCTACTAGGTGTACTGATTCCAGACTTATACTTAAGCCTCAGAACCTGCAAACATATAGTGACCCCTAGGCGACTAGGGCGAGCTGCTCCCGCAGCCTGCTCATGAAAATCGCGATGAACCACGTGGTGGAGACACCGTCACGTAGTGAGTAGCGTTGCTCCTATCCTATTAGAAAATATGGGGTCTTGAGGCTTTTCTTTCACGAGATATAGTGGATCAGCTCCATATAGCTACCGCTAAAGGGATCAGCTCCCAGTTCATTGTAGATCTTGTCCACAGCGTCCTCTATACTCATATTATGCCTAAACACTAGGTTTACCAGAGTCTCCAGAGATCTATCCATATAATCCAAGGCAATGGCATCTTCAAAGCCCACATAGTAGCTAAGGCCTTTGGTTGCGAGCACATCAGCGATATCTCTCGTATATAGGGAGAAGCAGCTTGCAACCACCACTATAGAGCCTCTGCAGAACATCCCTTCGAGCCTCTTGTCAAAGAAATCGGGAAGCAGCGCTAAATACGCCTTGGTAGAGTTGTAGGGAAAAGCCCTGGTTCCAGTTCCGTTCTGTTTAAAACCCTGGTACTCGTCTCTCCATTCGAGGCCCGTGAAGAGCCCATTGATCCTTATGTTCTGGCCTCCCACAGTTATATCTGCCTTGCCCCCATGGATCCTGAGGATCACTACCTGGTATTGGTTAAGCCTAGCATATAGATCCGGGGTCGCCTCGCTGCCTGTCTTAACATCAACGCTATAGCCAGCGCTCTCAAGGATCCTCCTGATCTCTTCTACTAAAGACGCGTTGGGAAAATCGAGTGAAAGACTATCCACTATAAGAGCCCTCTTCGGCATTGAAGAGCAGTCAGGCCTTGAGGCGAGAGCTCTTAACATGGCCTCGCGTGCTAGGTAGTCGCCCACATAGCTAACTAGCATAGGTACTGCTGTAACCATCACTATAGCGACTGCTATAATCAACACTACATAGTAGATCTTGCGTCTTCTCCTTCCAGATCTCTTAGAGCGTCTCCTAGATCTACTCAAAAACCACCATCACATAGTTATCACGCTCAGGGTTTATATTGATTTCAAGCACCCAGCATTGTGAGAGAATCGAACCCATAGTGGATCTATAAGCGGTGTTATCGAAACAAAGCTTTATCCTATGATAGGCGAATACTGCTAGAGCGACTTGCCAATATAGCTATCAATTATCTTTCCGCAGCCATGGTTATCGCGGCACATGTCTCTTGCCATGCTTCTGATCTCTTCCAGAGATGTTTCCGCTATCTCTTCTACACCGTATCCGAGGGCGGCGTATCTTCTTGCTTGAATATATGTTGAGAGCTTATCACATATGCGGGCTAACCTCGATGGTAATGTGGATCCCTCTTTATACTCCCTATAGAGTGAGAGTATTTCGCCAGATCCTATAGATCTCACTGCTTTCTCCTCGATCTCATCCTTGAGATCTCCTATCTCTCTCGAAACAAGCTTGTTGAGATCACCAACAAGACCCTCACCCACATCGTGAACAAGGGCTATTGCAGCGGCTCTATATACATCCTCAGATCTCATAAAACCTATAGATGCTAGCTCAACCCCTATCTCTAGACAAAGCACAGAGGCTTCGAGCAGGTGGGATGCCACGGTCTCAGCTATGGCTGGGGGAACTCCTCTCTGAACCCAGCCTGTTCTGGGCATGTTTTTAAGGGCTGCCAGAACCTCTAGAAGCTTCCTATCCAACAGAGCTACCATTAAATAGAATCAGCCGTAGGTTATAAGCGGGTCTAGAAAATCCACGGGAAGAGGCTTTCCGGCCTTCGTGATCTCGTCGTATTTCTTCTCCAGAAAGGCTATGAATACTGGGCATGCCTCAAACCTACCGTCTCTATCGCACTTCTCGCCAAGCCTTAGGAAGCATGCTACTGTTTTCTTATCATAGTACGGGCATATCTTGTGATACTGCTTCGCACTCCTAATCATCCTCTCTACCCATCTCTTCTTAGGATCTTTCTTAGCCTTGGCCTCTAGATCTAGGGCTTTCTTTATCTCCTCCTCCGAAACCTTATAGCTCATAATAATCACCCCAGCATCTCAACACCATCAATTATTATATATCAAGTGCGGTATATTAGCTTTAGCTCCCAGAGAAGAGGCTCTACAGATCTCCGTGCAAAACCCCTAGATATATTCAGATACCTCTTTCCTAAGGCCCTCGATATCTATTTTGAGGGATAGGGGCTCTGGAGCCGGGGGAAGAGATCTTTTGTGAGCTGTGCCGAGAAACCTCTTCGCCACCGCAACAACCAGCCCCAGATCTATCCCCAGGAGCTCGGCACAATCTTTAACGCCAAAGCCCTTGTCAAAGATGAGATACAATATCTGATCCAGGACCTCATAGTCAGCCGGGAGCTCGTCAACAGCTCTGTGGCCTGGGTAGAGCTGGGGCGATGGGGGCTTTGCATATATCCTCTCAGAAAGCCCTAGATACTTGCCCAGCAACCTCACCTGGGTTTTATATAGATGCGATATTACGAGAAAATCTGAGGCTCCGTCGCCGTATTTTGTATAGTACCCAAGAAGGATCTCGCTCTTGTCAGAGGTTCCTGCAACCAATAGGTTCTCAAGATTAGCATGTAGATATAGAAGGGACATCCTAATCCTTGCCCTCAGATTAGCTATAGCTATTCTCGTCTCTCTTGTCTCCTCTATGGAAGATGATCTTTTGAAGGCCTCGACAATATCGTCTATCGGTATCACCCTATACCTCACCCCAAAAGTCTCTGCAAGCTCTATCGCGTCGTTGATATCCTGCTTCGGCGTAAAGCTTGTTGGCATAACAAGCCCGAGGATCTTTTTTGCATTGATAGCCCTTGATAAGAGGGCCAGCGTCACAGAGCTGTCAACCCCACCGCTCAGTCCTACAACAACGCCAGAGGCTCCTGAAGAACCCACATACGATCTTATGAAACTCGTGATCTTAGCAACAGTATATCCAAAATCTATCTTAGAGATCTCTTCAAGAACCCCCAACTATATTACCAATAAACCAGAGGCATGGATATTTATATTAGTAAAGGCTCTGTTCATGTAAAAATTACAACCAAAAATATCCACCATATCGAGCGGAAAAAGATAGTAAGCGGGAAAGACAATCGATCTCTAGAGGATCTGAAGAGTCAGATCCATCCTCTCAGCTTCATCGCGTTATACACTCTCTCAACAGCCATGGCCTGGGCAGCTGATCTGGGATCTATATCGCTCCTCCTGTTTATGTATGAGTAGAAGGATCTAAATGCTGCCACCATCTTCTCCCCAAGCTTCCTCATAGCCTCGTCATCGGTTATCCACCCACCCATTCTGTTATTAACCCACTCTATCCAGCTCGCGGTGACGCCCCCAGCGTTGGCCAGTATATCTGGAACCACGAACACCCCTCTCTTAAACAATATATCATCAGCCTCAGGTGTTGTCGGCCCGTTGGCCCCCTCAACTATAAGCTTCGCCCTTATCTTTGGCGCGTTATCCGCTGTTATCACATTCTCAAGAGCCGCCGGGATTAGTACGTCAACGTCTAAAGTTAAAAGCTCGTCGTTGGATATCTTCTTGGCATCTCTATACTCAACCACGCTTCCCTTCTCACTCTTTATCTTCATAGCCTCATCGACCCTCAGACCTCCTGGGCTATAGATCCCACCTCTAGAGTCGCTCATAGCAACAACCTTTGCCCCCCAGCTGCTCAGGTAATAGGCCGTGTAGGAGCCGACATTACCGAAACCCTGAATAGCTACTCTCTTACCCTCTATACCCCCTAGGATCTTGTCGGCAGCCTCCCTAGCAACCGTTGCCACTCCAAAGCCTGTAGCAACCACCCTCGTTCCTATGCCCCCCAGCTGCTGGGGCTTTCCAGTAACTACTCCGAATACGTTCTGCCCCACTACCTTGTAATATTCATCTATATACCAGGCCATTGTCTGTGGATTTGTATAGACATCGGGAGCAGGTATATCGAGATCTTCCCCCACGAACCTGGAGATCGCTGCAAAATAGCCTCTGCTGAGATCCTCAAGCTCTCTGAGACTCAGCATCCTGGGATCAACCCTAACGCCTCCCTTCCCACCACCGAATGGTAGCTGCAAGAGAGAGCACTTCCAGGTCATCCACATAGATAGCGCCATAACCTCGCTCATGCTTGTCTCGGGGTGATACCTGATACCCCCCTTGTAGGGGCCCAGAGCGCTGTTATGCTGAGCCCTCCACCCAACAAAGATCCTTATCTTGCCACTGTCCATACGCACAGGGATCTTTACCTGGATAACCCTTTCATGTGTCTTGAGTGCCTCAAAAGCCTCTTCATCCAGCCCCAGAACACTTACAGCTTTTTTTAACTGTATAACTGCATTCTCATAAGGATCTAGAGCTTTTTCTTCCAAGCCCCTCACCATATTAAAAATCTATAGAAGGAAAAAAGCTTGTGATATCCCAGACACATGGCCCCTTGGGATCAAGACCCATTGAGATCATATGCCTCGCAAAACATCTCTAAACAGAACTAGAAACAGATAGCGCGTTATATGAGCTACTAAGGATATGATGAAGCTCGTCGATCCTCGGGAACTTCCTCCTCATGCCGCTCACCTCGCAGCAGTGTTTCAGGGTGTTTTATGCTAGTTCGGCCACCGCGGGGTTCATTGCAGCACAGCCCTAGCAGGCTAAGGCGGTTCAGCACCCCCGCGCACCCAGGATCCAGCGATGTATCTATATAATGCTTATAAGCTACAGGGCTAGATAGGCACTCTGCATCGGCATCCACCTCATAGCCCTAAAAGGGCTTAAAACACCCAAACAACCATGAATATTGTTACTGCCCCATTGTGGAGGCAAGATAATAAAGCCCCGAAAGAAGCGTGGGAAGTGATGCAAACCATGCGGCCTAATCCTTGATAGACAACTACGAGGCGCAATAAATATCTATTTCAGGACGTACAGCTTCCCCTAGAGGCTAGGCAGCTTTCCACAAGGCTGTGATCAAAAGGTGATCCCTTGGTTGAAGGTGTGTATGAAGCCCCTGAGAGGGGTTGCTGCGAAAGGTGTTGAGGGCAATGATAAGCCCTCGACGAACCCAGGGGCTGAACCCATCGATGCTGTGATGTTGATAGATATGCTAGAACTAGAGGTCTATTAGCTGTGAACCCCAAAATACCTTGTAATGAACAGTTATGGGGTTGGGTGGGTGGATAGGAAGATCCAGGCGATCGTGTTCCTCGTTCTCTGCCATTTTCTATGGAGCACTAACAACATAGTTGGGAGAAGCCTTGGCGAGCATCTAAGCCCGCTAACGATAACATCGCTCAGATGGATCCTAGCTTCTCTAATATACCCCCTTGTGATGGGGCTTGGAACTATAAGGGGTTCATCGAGATACGCTGGAATCAAAACCCTGGCTCTAGGGCTAATGGGTTTCGCTATATTTAACATAGCTCTCTACCAGGCACTAGCCCTAGCCCCCTCATCTCTTGTAGGCCTTGCCTATGGATTCACACCTATAGCTATATTGATTGTTGGTGTCTCTATGCATGTTTCCAGGCCCAGGCCTGGCCAGATCCTGGGCTCTGTATTGTCATCAATAGGTGTTGTCCTCCTATTCTCTTCGAGAGGGATAGATGTGAGGAGCTATAGCGAGGTTCTAGGGCTTCTCCTGGGGATCCTGACGGGCTTTATATGGGCTATATATACTGTTCTGCAGAGAAAGCTTTTTCCACATGATGATCAGAGGCTTGTGACATACGCATCGCTAGCCCTATCTGCACCTCTCCTCAGTGCCATATCGATCCCGGCGATATATAGAGAGGCATCGGTAATAGCTAGGCCGGAGATCTTGGTTCAACTACTATGGATAGCAGCACTCCCGGGAGCCGTTGCATATTATATGTGGAACAGAGCCGTATCTATAGTAGGCTCTGAGTCAGCCGCACCATATTCAAACCTATTGCCAATATTCACAGCGGTTTTGGGTTACATAATATTGGGCGAGGAGCTGGGTGTAGGTGATATGGTTGGCGGCGCTCTAATAATAGGCGGCTCTATCCTCTCCACCCTACCAACAGCCCCTAGCGCTGAGAGAGATAGAAAACCATAGACCAGTCTAAGCTGTTCTTATCTTCTCCCACCCCTATCGTGTGTATAGTTATCCGCATCAATATAGCCCCTAGAATCGATAGGCTGATCGAGAGGGCTAGGAGGAGGCTTAGCAAGCCCTGCTGCGCTAGAAGCCCAACTATATAGCCCCCCGCTGCCGACGCTATTCCGTAGACTAGGTGATAGTACCCATAGGCCAGCGGCCTGTTACCCCTAGCAAGATCCCCGACTACGGCTCTCTGAATGCTATCCTCTATCGCGAGCATAACCCCTATTAGTAGTAGAAGCAGTGGGCTCAGGATCAGTCCGAGAACGGTTAGCGGGACTATAATATAATATATATAGATAGCACTGATCCCTATTTTATCGTAGAGCTCGCCGAGGGCTATTGACATAGCTATCTGCACAACCTGGATTGCTATGAAGTATATTACACCAGCTAGAGGATCGCTTCTACCTACCCACGCTATGGCGACAAATAAGGGGACAGATGATAGCACCGGTATAGATATAGAGAGGTTATATAGGGTAAGGGGCCCTCTAATAACACCTATAGCGATCCTTCTAGGGATAGCCTCTGCATCCCTCGGATATATAGATCTCGTGTAGATCAGAATAGCCACAGCTATGAAAGCAAATATCGAGAGCACTATAAAGACGGATGATGAGAAGCCGTGGGAGAAAATCATGTACCCAGCTATAGACGGCCCAACAATAGCCCCAACCTGGTCGAGAGCACCGTGTATACCAAAGGCCCTCCCACCCTGCCCCCTAGCGGCCACCATGCTTATAAGTGCATCTCTAGGCGGGCTTCTAAGCCCCCTAGCGATCCTCTCCATAACAGTTAGTATAGCGGCATATACCCAGCTTGTTGCAACCGCCATGAGAGCTATTGAGAAGCCTGTGAGCATATAGCCAGAGATTGTGAGGGTCCACAGGAATCCATATTTTGACGAGACCAGGCCTGATAAGAATCTCAGGAGATAGCTCGCAAACTCTCCAAAGCCTCCTAGGAAGCCTATCAAGGCTAGATCTGCTCCGAGGTATTCTAGGTACTGTGGCAATACTGATCTAGCGCCCTCGTAGGTCATATCGGCAAACATGCTCACAAGGCCGAAGAGAAGTATTATTGTTATGTATCTCCTCAACATGCCCACAAGGCGTTATCAACACCCATACCTATAAGCAGCACTATTGATATGTGGAAGAGAACTAGACCATGTACTATTTCATCCAAATAAAATTATCAGTCCGCAACCCATGATTCTTGGGGATCTTATGGAGACCCTTGGAAAAGTCAAGATCATAGGGGATCTTGACGCGAAAGAGATCGATCCTCAGATGTTGAGAGTAGTTAGGGATTATCTAGAGTTCCCGGGCGACGGGTACTGTGAGTTTGAGGATCAGAGGCTAGTGTGCGTGATAAACACACCAAAGGTTGCTGGCAACCTATATCCAGAGGTGGAGTTTTTAAGAACAATCATACTAATCGACCCCGCCTCTGATTCTCTATATATCTACCAGAGGGGTGCCGATGCTTTCCTCGAAATAACCGGGTTCAAAGATCTTGATAAGGCCAGAGATCATGGGGAGGCTTTTCAAGAGATCCTCAGCTATCTGGTTAATAGGTATAACAAGATCCTCAGCGCCATACAGGAAGCTATAGACAGCGTTGAGGATATGATAGAGAGCGAGGATCTGGGGTCTGTGGTTAAGGCAACATATGTCCTAAAAAGATCCCTGATAAATGTTAGGAGAGGGCTTAAAAACCTGGTGCAGATGCTCAGGGATATACACAGCGATCATAGGAAGCAGTCTCTTGTAAAGAATCACCACGCACTATTAGAGCTGATCGATGAGGCGTCGATAGGCCTCGAAACCGTGGAGATACATAGAGAGACCCTGATATACATCAGAGAGGCCCACGCATCGCTACTAGGGCTCAGGCTAAACGATATCGTGAAGAGACTAACAGCTGTCACAGTGGTTCTCATGATCCCCACACTTATAGCCTCTATCTATGGAATGAACTTCGATAGATCCCATATGCTCAACATGCCCGAGCTGTCATGGAGCTTCGGCTATATATACGCACTAACCCTCATGACGATCTCATCGATAGCCGGGTACCTCGTGCTAAAAGCCAGAGGCTGGTTCTAAAGAAATCAATGGCCTGGCTGCTAATTAGCAATAAAGCCGGGTAGGGATTACTATACCTGACCGGGGATCTCTTTGAAGGGACAGAAAGAGATCGAGGAGATCCTCAAGAGGCATGGGATAGAACATAGATTCGTTGTGGTTGAGAACGCGAGAACAGTTGACGACGCCGCAAGATCCCTGGGGGTCAGCAGGGATAGGATAGCGAAGACCATGATAGTTATAACCGAGAGGAGCCCCATAGCCGTTTTCCTCAGAGGTGTTGATAGAGTCGATATCGATAAGCTGAAAAAAGGCCTGGGCATAAGGAGCGCGAGGCTCGCCTCTCCCCCCGAGGTCGAGAGGATCACAGGCTATAGGGTTGGGGGTGTCCCTCCAGTGATAGAGGGTGTGGAGACCATAGTGGATTCCAGGTTAGCTGGGGAGGAGGGCGAGGTGTTCTGTGGGGGTGGGGATGAGAGAACCCTGATCGCTCTGAGGCCTAGGGAGCTTGTTGAGAAGCTGGGCCTGAGAGTCCTGGATCTCGCTGTGTTTGGAATGAGCTGGATAGGTTATTAGCTATCTTACCCGCTATCTATGGAGCTCATTATAATCCTAATTATATCCTTCTCTGTAACTATTCCTATAGGCGATTCTGGAGAGCCCACGAGGCCGCATTTAGACCTTGTGTTGAGCAGTTTTTTAGCGAGGGAGATCAGGCTGGTATTCTCTGATACAAAGAGAGGCTCCTCATAGCCCGCTCCCGAGATGTCTTTGCCTATAAGCGCCCCCTCCGGGTTCCCCATCATATGTGCTTCAGAGACCTTCGATATTATATCAAGCATAACCACAACCCCCACTATTCTTCCTCTATCGCTCACCACAAGCCTTCTAAAGCCCTTCTGAACCATAACCCCTATCGCCTCTAACAGGGGGGCATCGAGATCTATGGTCTCTACAGGGCTTGAGGCAACATCCACAGCCCTTATATCCGGGGGTATCGCCTTGATCAGAACCCTTATTAAGCTATCCTCCGTGATAAAGCCCACAGAGCCCCCTGAGTCTTCTGTTAGCGAGACACACTCATCGCTATATATCCTACTCACAACATCGCGGAGACTCGACGACAGAGCCATGCTGCCAACCTTGTCCGAGAACTCTATAGCATTTCTATCAAGGATCCAAGAGAACCTGCCCCTCTCAACAACAACCAAGCCCTCCTCAGAGAGCTCGAAAAGCTCTCTAGCAATCCTCCTAATGGTGATATATAAACCCAGATCCCCCGCTGGATCCCTGTTAAAAACCACGGCACACGGTCTCCTCAGCCTGCTCATCCTAATGGCAGCCTCCCACAGCTTGGTGCTAGCACTAACAGCAGGTGCAAAGGGATCCACAAGATCCACAAGATCCGTTATAAGCCCACCCCCGCTTGACAAGGCAATCCTCCAACCCAGCCCATTGAGCAATACCTAAGAAATAATAAAAATCCCCACAACAGCGACACACAGCGCTAATCCCACACCACCAAGATCCGCAGCACATCCCCTCTACATCCTAAACAGGCTTTCAACTCTATGGAAGATCTTCCCGATCTATAGGATCTTTATACCCATGAGTAGCATGAGGCATTGGAGCTTTTGCCCATATTTTGGTTGGATAGATTTATAACCAAAAGCCTCACCCTCTAGGGTGGAGGTCATTTACTCTATATCGCCTAGAACGGGCTTTTTATCATGGGTTGATTTAGGCTTAGCATGGGTTCTCATTGCTTGCCAGAGATCTAGGGGATCTTGCGTTCTTACCCGATATAGCTAGAGCCACTATTGTTGCTATGTATGGCATGGCGAGTGCCAGCTGGTGTGGGATTGGCGCTATGCCTGTTGCCTGTAGTCTTAGTTGTGCTGCATCTACTATGCTAAAGATCATTATGGCTGGTGGGAGCCATAGGGGGTTCCAGGAGGAGAGGATAACGAGGGCTACAGCTACATAGCCCCTGCCGGCTGTCATGTTATCAACATAGATCCCCGAGAACCCTATGCTTAGAAGCGCTCCTGCAAGGCCTGTGACAGCTCCCTCTAGGGTCAGTAGAGAGGCTCTGATAGCTGAGACCCTTGCTCCGAGTCTGCATGCCCTCCCGGGGTCTTCCCCGGAGGCCCTTATCATAACACCAAACCTGGTTCTATTGAGGATGATCCACGCTATGATGGGCATAGCAAAGGCTATATATGATATAGGGATCTGTGAGAGCAGCTCGTTGACAATAGGAATGCCACTAGCTACAGGGATCTCGATCCTTTCGAGAGTTGTTGCGACCTTGAGAGGCCCTCCTGATCCTGCTAGAAGCCTGTAGAGATAAGCCGTAACCCCTAGAGAGAGTATGCTCATAGCTATCCCAGAGACCATCTGATCTAACCCGATCTTGATTATTAGGAGACAATAGATCCCCGAGAACATCGCACCGATCAAAACAGCTGTGAGCAGGCCGAGAAGAGGATCTCCGGTGTATAGTGTAACTATATAGGCTGAAAACGCGCCAACAAGCATGATCCCTTCGACGGCTAGGTTTATCACACCGCTTCTCTGAACCAGAAGCTCTATAGATGATATAAAAAGCAGTGGCACCATTATCTCTATAATGCTACTAAGAAGCCCCGCAAAGAACCCCTGATCCATTTTATCGACCCCTCGCCCTAACGATCACAAGCGCGATCACGAGAAAAACGCCCTGGAGTATATAGACAACGCCGGAGGGCATCCCAAGCATCATCTGAGCAGTCGTAACACCATTGATCAATCCCCCAAGGCCTATGGATACGGCTAGAAGAGCCGGGCCACTGGATCCCGCGACCATGGCGGCGGGGATCGCTAGGTAGCCGTATCCCTGTGATATTGTTAAAAGAGCCCTGTGATGGATCCCGAGAACCTCGAGAGAGCCAGCAACCCCTGCCATGAAACCGCTATATGCCATTGAAATCATAACCGTTCTCTCCAAACTTATGCCAAAATACATAGCTTGGGCTTCGCCGGAGCCGGGTATCCTGAGCCTCAGCCCCAACAGACTCTTACCCACCAGCACATGGATAGCTATCGGCAGCACGGCGAGAGAGGCAAGAACCCCTATGTGGATCCTTGTTCCCTGGATGATCGGCTCGAGCCAGAGATCCCTAGCTATAAGATCTGTCTCGGGGAATAGAGAAGCCCTGCTCTTTAGAGGGCCGTTGAGCAGGTAGCTGGCCATATATAGTGCTATGTAGTTCATCATAAGCGTTGTTAAAACCTCGCTAGACCTCCTGTAGATCTTTAGAAGCCCCGGGATCATGGCCCATACGAGGCCACAAACCCCGCCGAAGAGCATGGCGACAAGGATCCCTAGGGGCCCGGTGCCTGATAGATATAGACCTATCCATGAGCTGCCCAGAGCGCCCAGTATTAGTTGCCCCTCAGCGCCTATATTCCAGATCCTAGCTGTGTATGGCACTACGAGCCCTGCTGCTGTGATAAGTATAGGCGATGCCCTCAGAAGGGTCTCGGGCATCTGTTGCGGTGAGAAGCCTCCCCAAAAGATCCAGTAGTAGGTGCTAATAACACTGATCCCAGATAGTATTGATAGAAAGGCCATGATGATAAGCAATAACAATACAGAGATGAGAGCCGCTAGATGCGATCTATTGAAGAGAGATCTATAGCTAGATCCTCTGGCCAACACCAACATCGCCACTAACCGGGAGAAAGTCCCCCACGCTAGGGTGGAGGTCCTCAAGACCCACCAGATCGCCTTCTCTGATGAATAAGATCCTGTTTGCGATCTCAACCAGATCTTCAGGATCGCTTGTTATGATCAAAACAGCGCACCCGTAGATCGCTAGATTCTCGATGAGATCCTTAAGAAGATCTATAGAGCCAAAATCCAGGTTAGCGGAAGGCTCCTCAATAATCATGAGATCTGGTTTCCTAAGAGCCTCTCTCCATATAATTAGCCTCCTTGCATTGCCTCCTGAGAGGCTCCTCATAGGGCTTCGGAGCGACGGTATAGTGATCCTCGATTCTCTTGCTACGAATTCGGCGTATGCCTTGAGATCCTTATCTCTGATTAGAACGCTTTTGATACCAATAGGGGTTTCTATAAGCCTCCTCATAGAGGCATTTATAGCTATACCCATAGCCATGAGGGAGGCTTTCTCTATATTGCTCGGAACATAGCCGATCCTAGATCCCTGCTTGACCCAGATTTCTCCCGATACAGGCTTTCTAACCCCGTATATGGTTTCAGCGATTTCTTCCACGCCTCTTCCATCAAGGGATGCTATTATTACCACCTCTCCCCCACGTAGATCGAAACTAGCATTCTTCAGAACAACATCACCCCTGTCACTAATCACAGATAGATCTCTAGCCCTGAGGATAACGTCTCCATCAGATCCCCTGAGCCCTCTAGCAGATCTACTCCAGGATTTTGCAACGCTACTTGAGATCTTCTCGTAGATACTCTTGATCTTCTCGAAGATGCTCTTAGGATCTACCTCGATGGCTTTTACCTCAATGGCTTTTGACCCTCTTCTAAGCACGGTGAATCTATCTCCAAGCCCTACAGCTTCTCTGATCTTGTGGGTAGTGATAACCACCGCCTTCCCCTTGATCGACTCCTCTCTAAAGATCTTTAACACCTCCATAGAGATCTCTGGGCCCAGGAGTGAGGTAGGCTCGTCGAGCAGAACAGCTTTTCTCCCAACAACGATAGCCATTAGGATCTCTAGCAGCTGCTTCTCAGCTGGGGAGAGGCTCGACACGTAGGCATGGGGATCTATTTTCCTATAGCCCATCCTATCCAACATGGAATAGATCTCTTTGAGAGCGTACCGATCATCGATTCCGCAGGAATTAGACACGAGATATATGTTCTCTTCGACGGTGAGCTCGTCTATGAGCGATGAGCCCTGGTAGGCCATAGATATGCCTCTTCTCAGAGCATCCCTTGGGGATCTGAATGCAACCTTCACACCCTCGACAAAGATCTCTCCGCCAGAGGGCCTTATAGATCCGCTTAAAACCCTCAGCAGGGTTGTCTTGCCAGCCCCGTTTTCTCCGAGGATTATGTGGATCTCTTCGCCGTATATTGAAAGATCTACTCCTGATAAAGCGGTATAGCCTCCTGGATATGTAACTCTTATATTTCTCGCCTCTATCACCGGCTTTCTATTCGTCATAGTCTCCTCACAACCATCTCGATGGATCCCAGTCATCCATAATGGGAACCCTCAGCCTCCCCTCAAGGATATCTTTCCCAGCGCTTTCCACGAAGCTCACAATCTCCGGGAATCTTTTTGCAACATTCTCGTTCCACACGAGTTTTGCCCATCCCTCCTCCATACCCCAATGGGCCATGATCCCGCTGGCCCATGTTCCGTTTCTCCTAAGGTCTACTAGGTATTTTATAAAGGGCCTCAGATCCCACACAATGCTTGCAACAAGCGTGTTGGGCGCTATCTTGCTATAATCTATAACGGTTCCAAATGTATATACAGACCTACCCTGTCTATAGGCCTCCTCGGCAGCGTCTGTGGCGCCATAGCTTTCTGAATATATTATATCGGCCCCAAGATCTATGAGGGCCTTTGCAGCCTCCTTAGCCTTAACAGGATCATACCAGCTTTCTATAAAGATAGCCCTTATCTTTACAGACGGGTTAACAGATTTTGCCCCGTATGCGAAAGCATTTATCAATCTAACAACATCTGGAACCGGGTAGCTCGCGACAACCCCTATGATGTTGCTCTTCGTAAGCTTTCCAGCGGCTAGCCCGGCTAGGTAGGCGGCCTCCTGGATCCAGTAGTCATATACGACAACGTTGTCGGGGTACTTGATATCAGTAGGCCCCGAACCCTGTGCGAAGAAAACATTTGGATATTCCTTCGCTACCTCTATTGTTGTTTGATAGTATCCCCAGCTGTGGGGTATTATTATATCATAGCCAGCATCTATATACCAGATCATTACTCTCTTGACATCGGATTCTGAGACCCTTTCAACATAGCTATACTCGATCCCGAGGTTATCTCTGGCCCACTCCATTGCGCTGTGCATCGCCTGGTTCCACGGCTCTTCTACAGGCGTTACATAGATCACTGCAATCCTTATTCTACCCTGCTGCTGAGTAGCTGTAGAGTCGCTGGGGGGGCTTTTCGAGAGATATGTCGAGACAAACACCCCCAATATGATCAACGCTGCCGCTAAGATCCCTAGGATCGCTGTCTTCAATGCAACCACCTATGCCGTACCAAAGGTCACCCCAAGCTCTTTGAGCCACGTTCTATATGCTATAGAGATCCTATCAGATCTCAGGTGAAGCTCGGCCTGGAGATCTAGTGGCAGCAGCTCAGGCCTCTGGGACTCGACAACAGGGACATCCTGGGACACTATCTTATCCTGGAAGCTTCTTAGCTCGTCTTCAGGAATCTCGAATGCATAGTTCATCGCTATGATCATCCACCCAATACTCTCAGTTTGCTCAACTGGGGTCACGGCATAGAATATCGAGAACCTCTTACCCTCAGACTCCTTGGTAAAGTACGCAACAAGGGGTCTGAGAACCATATATGTATAGGTCTCCCACTTGCCAACACCTGTTCCATCCGGGTTGGGCTGCCATACCCTTATATCCTTAGCCACGATACCCTCCTCACTCTTTACAACCTCAAAGTCAGGTACCTCTGGCCTAGAGGGATCCCCAAGGATCCCGGCATGAACGAAGGGGAAGTGGGCAACGTCTAGGAAGTTCTCTATAGCCCTCGGGCCGCTGCTCCTTATCCTGTAAGGCCCACAGTATATCTTTCTAAAAGAAGGATCAGACCACTCGGGAAACGGAGGAACATCTCTCTTAGGATCCCCTAGAGAGACCCATATAAAGCCATACCTCTCAACAGCCCTATACACCTTAACCCTAGCCTTTTCAGGGGGCCTCTGATCCGGGTGAGCAGGTATCCTAACACACTTGCCGTCAACGTCATACTCCCAGCCGTGGTAGGGGCATACAAGCCTATCATCCCTAACCCATCCTAGGGAGAGCCTTGCACCTCTATGGATACATAGATCTTGCCAAGCCATTATAGATCCCTTGGCTCTCCACACAACAAGATCCTCTCCAAGAACCCTGGCCCTCAGAACCCCGCCTACTGGAAGAGCCGAGGATCTAGATACTACGAACCACTCGTTAACAAGCACAGGGTCACGGATCATACGAACCCCACTTCACTACTATGTAAAAACGCTTATAAATATTACGTGAAAGAAGATCATATCTTTAAATTAAATGTGTAAAAAGGTGGGGCGATAGATCTGTGGATCGTTATCTATGACTGGCAAAAACGCTATAGAGCGCGGGATCGATCTATCAGCAATAGTGATCCTGCGGAGCCAGTGCCTGGGGACAAACCATTAACGATACCCCAATAGGGGGCTTCTCTATAGGTTTTTCTAAAGATCTTGTTAGAGGTGTGGCAAAGCCCATCATGGATCGAAGCGGTGGGGAAACAGATCTGGCTAGGGGCTCTTATCCGGAACCCTGGCTCTTCTAAACCTATGCCTCTCCCTAACCGGGACTGTGGCGTCTATGCCGAGCTTATCTCCAATACCATCGTGTGACGAGGGGTCGAGGCTGCTGAGCCTCGCACTCTTTATGATCACTATTCCTCTCGATGCCTGGAGCCTTGTCGCTATTGCCCACTCCACATCCTCGGGATTGTCAACATCTATATCGCTATCCACTACTGTCACGATCTTTAGAGATGGATGGGCGGCAAACGCTGCTAGGATCGCGTTTTTTGAGTCTCCGTCAACGCTCTTCTCTATAGATACCACAGCGTGGAGCCATCCCCCGCTCGCCTTTGTGAGCCTGACCTTATGTACCCTTCTAACGACCCTTGATACTGAGTAGTATATATCGGCCTCCTTACCTATCCCCATTAGGATTGTGTGCTCGCTCCTCCCCGCGAGCACTGTGTGGAAAGGCCTCTCAACCCTGGATCTATAGATCTTGTCGAACACCACCAGAGGCTCTCTCCTAACAGAGTCATAGGTTAATAGCGCGTCTGCAAAAGGCCCCTCCTCCACATCCTCTAGAGCAACCCTTCCCTCAAGGACATGGGAGCACTCACACGGCACTGGCAAGTCATATATAGGGGTTCTGCACAGCCTCAGACCGCCTCCTAGGAGCTTGTTGGCGACGTGCATCTCAAAAACACCATATGCTGGCTGGAGAGCTGCTCCGAGGAAAACCACTGGGTGGGGTGAGAAGCACACCGCTACCGGGGTTTCTCTACCTCTGGATCTATATGAATCTATGATCCTTCTGAGATGCCTCGGCACGAATCTGGCTGTCCCTGCTATTTTATCTTTAACAAGGATCCTGTGTATAGACGCGTTATAGATCTCCTGATCAGGATCCCTTGCTATAAATATAGATGACGTGAAATACCTCCCAGCATCTCCTTCGTAGAAGTGGAGCGCTGGGAGATCCTCAAGGGTTCTTTGATCCCCTACATAGTGATCGCTAAAGCTATCCTCACCACATTTCAGAGGGTTATTCATGGCATCGATGAGCTTTGAGTACAGCTCCTCATCCTTCTGAACACCTAGATATCTCTTTAGAACCTCTCTAGAGGGTATGGTGTTCGACACTATATCGATCCCGTCGCAGCAATTGCTCCTAAACATGATCGCTTTTCCAAGCGAGTCGGCCCTCTCTATCGCCTTAGCAGCCTCGAACCTCCAGGAAAGGATCCTTGGCTCCCTTATTAGCAACCCCATCTCTTCGAGAAGCCTTAGAGCCTCAACTATATCGGGCATCTAGAACCCCTCCAGATATCCTCATAGCCCTCATCAAGTCTTATCCTCCCAATCACTATAGAGCTAACATCCCCCTGGTACTTAGTAACAACACTGATCACCATGCTGTCGAGATCTATGCTGTCAACTATGCATGGATACTCATTACCTCCCCTAGATACGAGGGAGCATAGAAGCCCCTTCTCGCCTCCCCTTGGTATAGCGATAACCTCCCTCCCATCTCTAAGCCTTAGGATTCTATCGCTTTCCCTACCGCTCTCGACCAGGGCATATATTGTGTTCTCAAGCATAGAGGCATAGATCACTTTTGCTGAAAGAGCCTCCGAGATCTGGGAGAGCTCTTCCCTCGCAATAGGGGATCCTGTGAGAAGGCAGGAGCCCTCTATGAGAACCTCGCCTATTTTGAAAGACCTCACCATAGACCCCTCGAAAGCCTTCCTATAAGCCTGGGTTCTCAGCATTCTCCTCTCCTCCCTAGATCTTGTTTTCACGCCTTGGGGCGACCTGAGGATCAGGATCTCCGGGGAGCCCAGCTTTGGCAGATGCCCCACGAAAGACCCCCCGGCTAGAACTACGATATGGGTTGCCCCAACATATCTAGCTATATCTAGCTTCATCTCTATAGCCTGTGGCGATGATACCCAGCCGTCTGTATTTATAACCACAAGATCGCCCTGGGAGGAGGCCTTAGCAGATAGATCAGCTATTGATGCGATAAGCCTAGAAGCACCCATAGAGGGGTTGTTATACCCAACAAACCTCAACGCCTGTGGCCCCAGATCCCTGAGCCACACGAACTGCCTAGAGGGGCAGGAAAGCGCCACAAAGCCCGGAGGCCCTATATCCTCTTGACCTATATCGCTATCTATTATGCATGGTCTCAGCCCTCGTTCAAGAGCTATGTTGGCTAGGAGTGTTGAGAAAGAGGTCTTGCCCGACTCCACAGGGCCTATAACGATAACTCGGGATCCCTTGACAGCGAGTCTATATGCCGCCTCAAGCCACTCGAAGAGAGGCTCCTCCTCTGGCCTCGCAACATCAACACCGCTTCCCTCTCCAAGTTCTACCTCCACAAGGGCTCTTGATCTCGCATATATGGCTTGTGATTTGTAGGCGCTGATAACAATCTGGGATCCCTTTGAAAGCCTTGCTCCAGAGATATAGCACTCACCATCAACAACGCTAACCCTTGCCGGCCCGCGAACCCTGATAGATCTGTTTTCAGAGATCTCGGTGGAGATCCTCAGGCCTGTCACCATAGAAATATAGGTGTAGAAACTATAATGCTTAACAATAAGCAGCATGCTTGGGCAGAGCGGGAAGACCGAGATCGGCGAGAGGATCAGTCTACCAGTATAACGACCCTGTTCCCCCTCCTCTCAACCCTATATAGCTTCATAGGCTTGGTAGTAACGTCGGGAGTTAGTGAAGCCCCATCGGTTAGTCTAAAGGTAGACCAGTGACATGTACATGTTATTGTCCTATCCTCCGCGTTTAGATAGCCATCGCTTAGAAAGCACCCCTCGTGGGGGCACTCGTCATCAGCCGCATATATCTCGTCCCCTATTCTCACAATAAAAAACCCTCTGAGGCTATCTATCTCCCTCCTAATCGGGATCTTATCTGGGATCTCGCTTAAACTAAGCTCTATATACCGCTTCCCCTCCTGAGCCATAGTTAGCGCCTCAGTATAAGAGGCTAATAAAGCCTATAAGCGTTTTTAACAAGTATGGAAAAGCCTGTGAAAGAAATAGCAGGTTGTTTCCCATAATTATTGGGGATCATATCTTATCCCTAACGTAAAAAGATCCTTGCGATGTGTCTGCATAGAACAATCTCATCTTCTCCTAAGCAGGAAGTGCTTAGGCCTTCCCAGAGCCAGCTCTGAGATCTCCCCGAGAACCTCTGAGATCGTTGGGTGTGGATGTATAGTGAGCGATAGATCCTCTATTGAAGCCCCCATCTCTATCGCCAGAGCCGCCTCCGAAACTATTTCCGAAGCGTGTGGCGCTACAGCCACGAAGCCCAGGATCTGTTTAGTATCCTCGTCATAGATTATCTTTGCGAACCCCCCATCCCCTCCCTCTATAATAGCCCTTGCAACCCCCCCTAGCGGCATTTTGACGCTCTTGGGTTTATAGCCGCTCTTTCTAGCCCCCTCCTCGTCCATGCCCACAAACACCATTTCGGGCTCTGTGAAGATAACGGAGGGAACAGCTCTGGGGTCGTAGGATACCTTCTTTCCAGCTATGTTCTCTGCAGCAACTATGGATTGCATGAAAGCCTTGTGGGCTAGGAGTGGTGGCCCTGTTACATCGCCTGCAGCGTATATGTTTTCAACAGATGTTCCCATACCCCTGTCAACCTTTATATAACCCTTAGCATCTAGATCGATTCCTGCTGCCTCCAACCCCAGTCTCTCCGTCCTGGGTTTTCTCCCCACAGCAACCAGGATCTTTTCTACAGATAGTTTCTCGCCATTGGATAGCTCTACATAGGCTTCCTGCTGCTTCTTATCAACAGCCTTAACGGTAGTGTTGGTTCTTATCTTGACCCCCAGGTTTTTGAGCATCCTCTCAGCGGCTCTCGAGAGATCCTGATCCATTCCCGGCAGCAGGTTCTGCATGATCTCCGCTAAATGGACCTCAACACCTATCTTAGCGTAGAGGCTCGCAAACTCAACGCCTATGTATCCACCGCCCACTATAAGGATAGATGATGGTTTCCTCCTAACCCCCAGGATAGTTCTATTATTATGGATCACCTCCCCATCAACCTCTAGAGAGGGTAGCTCTGAGGGGTTGGTACCAGTGGCGATCAGGATCTTCTCAGCCCTGATCTCGCCCGTGTTCTCCACATAAACCGTATTTCTATCAACGAGCCTTGCACCACCCCTATAGAGATCCACACCATAGCCTTTGAGAAGAGCCTCAACACCCCCAGAGATCCTCTCGACTATCGAAGATACCCACGACACATACTCGCTGAAATCAAGCTCCAGCTCTCCCCTAATAAACCTCATAGACCTAATACTCCAGATCATATTGGCAGGCCTTAACAGAGCCTTTGTTGGTATACAGCCGTAGTTGGTGCACTCGCCACCAAGCCTCTCAGCCTCGATGAGAGCCACCCTGAGCCCTAGCTGTGAGGCCCTTATAGCCCCGGGATATCCTCCGGGGCCCCCTCCTATGACTACAAGATCATATTTCGAGGCCATCGGGTACCACGTCTATTTGAACTCCTCCTCTTGTGCTAGAAATAGAACCGGGTTCTCTAGGTACTTTTTAAGGGTTGATAGGAATCTAGCGGCATAACCCCCCTCTATGAATCTGTGGTCGAAGCTTAGAGATATGTTTAAATAGTACCTAGGCTCCAGCCTGTCCTCGTAGTAGCCCGGCTTCTTAACTATCCTGTGGATCCCGAGGATCGCAGATTCTGGGTAGTTTATTATCGGGAACCCCAGAGTAGACCCTATGACCCCAACATTAGTTATGGTGAAAGTCCCATCCCTGATATCCTCGAGCGTCTGCTTACCCTGACGGGCTCTCTCAACGATCTCCTCGATCTCCCTTGCTATCTGGAAGAGGCCCTTCTTATCAGCGTTCTTTATGTTGGGGACAACCAGCCCCTGCTCCGTGTCAACAGCTATCCCTATGTTATAGTATCTCTTAACAACGATCTCCCCCCTAGCCTCGTCGAGAGAAGCGTTGAGAAGCGGGAACTCCTTCAAAGCCCTAACAACAGCCTTCACTATGAATGGGAGGTAGGTTAGCTTCACACCCTTGCTCTCTGCAAGCTGCCTGAGATTCTCTCTCAGCCTAACAAGCTCGGCCACATCGACCTCCTCTGCTAGGTATACATGGGGTATTTTACTCTTAGCCTCAACCATCTTCTCAGCCATCCTCCTCTTAATACCCCTCAGCGGGATCCTCTCAACAGGGACAGCAACCTGAGCAGCGGGCACCTGCTGAGGCTGCTGGACAGCCTGCCTAGGCTTAACATGCTCTTCATAGAACCTCATCACATCCTCCCTGGTTATGACGCTGCCAGGCCCTGTCCCCCTAACCATGCTTAGATCTACTCCGAGCTCCTGGGCAAGCCTCCTAACAGATGGGGGAGCCCTTACAACCTGCCTTACAGCCTGTTCCTGCTGGGGCTGTGCAGGGGTCTCGACAGCCTTTTGCGGCGCTTCTTTCCCAACCTCGACCTCCCGGGCTGCTACCTGTTGCTGTGAGTCCTCGACCTCTATCTCTGCAATTACGGAACCTACCCTCACCCTCTCGCCTTCCTTTGCTAAGAGCCTAACTACTCTCCCGGTGTATGGCGATGGGATCTCTACGTTAGCCTTATCTGTTAGAACCTCGACTATTGATTGGAACTGCTTCACCTGCTCCCCTTCTTTGACTAGCCACCTAACTATCTCTCCCTCGGCTATGCCCTCCCCTATATCTGGGAGCTTCACCCTCTCGACCCTGGACATGTTTCCCAGCCTCAGTACATCATTACTTTCTGCATAGAGAGATATATCCTAGCTATAGTGGGCATATAGAGCTTCTCATGCACAAGCGGGAAGGGCGCGTCATAGCCCGTGACCCTTATTATGGGGCCTCTCAAGAGATCTATGGCGTTCTCCGAAACATAGGCAGCTATCTCGGCACCGAGGCCCAGCGTTTTTGGAGCCTCGTGCACCACTATTAATCTCCCAGTTTTCTCTAGACTCTTTATAATCAGATCTCTGTCGAATGGGAAGAGGGTTCTCAGATCTATGACTTCCGCGCTCCATCCATGCTTCTCCTCAGCTAGCTTTGCAGCCTCTAAAGCTACGTGAACCATGGCCCCATAGGTGGCTATGGTTATGTCAGAACCCTCTCTAGCAATTCTACCCTTTCCTATGGGGATCACGTAGTCCTCTTCAGGAACCTCCTCCTTAACAGTTCTATAGATAGACTTTGGCTCGAGGAATACCACGGGATCCTCACTCCTAATAGCAGCCTTAAGCATACCCTTAGCATCATAGGGCCTCGAGGGCATCATGGTTATCAAGCCAGCTGTATGTATAAAATAGCTCTCAGGGCTCTGGCTATGATGCATAGCCCCCTTCACACCACCGCAACAGGGAGCCCTTATAACGATTGGTGCTGTGAACATCCCCCCGGTCTTTGCCCTCATCTTAGCCGCCTCAGAGACTATCTGGTCGAAGGCCTCGTACACAAAGTCTATGAACTGGATCTCTGCCACTGGTTTGAATCCATATAGCGCGAGGCCCACAGCTATCCCAACTATGCCCATCTCTGTTAGGGGTGTATCTATAACCCTTGTTTCTCCGAACTCTTCTAAGAGGCCCTCTGTTACTAGGAAGACTCCTCCCCTCTTGCCCACATCCTCGCCAAGCACTATAACCCTAGGGTCTCTCCTCATCTCCTCTCTCAAGGTGCTGTTGAGGGCTTGAACCATGTTCATTACCGGCATTCTACTCCACCCTGATCCCCAGATCCTTCATTATCTTGAGGGATTCTCTGAACTCTAGAAGCTGCTCCTCGAGGTTCCAGAATCTCTTAGAGTAGACATCATCAAATATAACCTCTTCTGGGAGCTGTGGCTTTGAGAGGCACTTCCTAACAGTATCCTCGATCCTCTTGCTCCACTCATCATAGATCTCCTTATCCTCTTTCTCAAATATATAGCCCCTATCTATTAGATATCTTCTAAACCTCGTTATGGGATCGTATCTCTCGATCTTCTTAACCTCCTCCTGAGACCTATACCTACTTGGATCGTCTGCTGTTGTGTGAGGCCCTATTCTATAGGTAACAGCCTCTATGAGGCTTGGGCCCCTCCCCTCCTTAGCCTTCTCAACAGCAGCCCTAGCTACAGTGTACATGGCGATAACATCGTTACCATCAACCCTTATCCCTGGTATGTTATAGGCAGCACCCTTGATCGCGAAGGTGGGAGAGCCTGTCTGCCTCTTAGCTGGGACTGATATTGCCCACTGGTTATTCTCTATAACAAACACCACTGGGAGTCTATAGAGCCCCGCAAAGTTAAGCCCAACGTGGAAGCCCCCTCTAGACGATGCCCCGTCCCCAAATATTGTCATAACAGCTATCTTCTCTCCAGCTATTCTAGCGCCAAGGGCGAAGCCCGCAGCCTGGGGTATCTGGTTGCCAACAGGCACTGTTACTGGCCCTATCCTGTGCTTCTTGGAACCGAATATGGCGAACTCCTTACCCTTAAACGGATCATCTATATTGGCCATATTCCTATCTATTATCTCCTCCTCAGAAACACCCCTCGCTATAAACACACCTATGTTTCTATAGTATGGAAATACCCAGTCCTCTTTATCTAGAGCGAAGGCAGATCCCACAGCCACTGCCTCCTCACCTAAGTTTGGGGCGTGGAGGGCTATCCTACCCATTCTCTGAAGCTTTAGAAGCCAGCCATCAAGGATCCTGGTCCTTATCATTGATGTATACATGTTCAGCAACAGATCCCTGGGAAGATCCGGTTCTTTATCGGCAACAACCCTGCCGTCAGGATCTATGATTCTGTAGAGACCGAGCGCCTTTCCTATCTCTAAACCTTCTATGATATCGTTTAAGCTATAAAAAGTCTCGAAAGGATTGTAGGACAATCTGTTCCCTATATTTATTGCTTATGAGGCTAAAATTCATAGAAATATCTTCTAGACAGGTTTCCATATATCTCGGCCATCCATTGGAGACTGTGCAAAAAGATCTGGGTCTGTGTTATTATTAATCCAGGTAGATAGATGATAATGCGCGCTGGTAGGTGCTTGCAGCAGGATTCTTGTCGCCCTTATGCTCTGGCAGCAGATCTACTATTGATGGGGGGCTTCGCTTCAATGACAGCGCTGAAGATCAGGCAGAGAGCCCAGCACCTGATCCTCTGAAGACCTATAGATGATAGCAAGCGTGTGAATTCCCTGAAAGGCGGGACTCTAAATACAGTTTTTATTATCGATAAGTAGCTCTTGACATGTCTAGGGGCCACAGCCGCTATAAGGATCATTATTGCAAACATATAGATCACCTGTAGGATGAGCAATAGTGGAGAGCTCGGTCTCCAGAAATCAAGTATAACGATCTTTCTGCTTGTATATGTGATCATAGCTATAGCCCTTGATAAGCTGAAAACATCTCTCAGCATGAAGCCCATAGTTGCTGTGTCGAAGGCTTTTTGTCTAAATGGTGCGTATTCTATATATCCTTGAACAACCTCTATGCAGGGATCTCTCACGAGTCTCAATAGTATTTCTAGGAAGTTTGGCAATGGCTCTAGGGCTACTATATAGCTGTCTCTATAGAGTTTTCTTACATACTTAATCATAGATCCCGTGCCGCTGCCCACATCGAGGATCTTTCCCGGGCTTGCTTCTCTAAGCGTGTTCCATCTAAACCTACCCTCTAGACCTAGGGTCATGATCCTTGATGCTCTGTCATAGCTCTCTGTTATTGAGTTGAGGTGTCCCAGGATCTCCTCCGGGTCTATGTACTGCTTCACGCGATATTAGCACCTGCTCTTAGGGTTTGAAGAGCCCTATCACTGCTGTCTGAAGAAGCTGTCTATGAATGATACCTGCTTTACCTCTGGGAAGTATTTGAATATATCCTCAGCCACAGCTCTCTTGAAGATCTGGAGATCCTCTGCAAGCAATATCTCCTCGGGCGTCTCCACCTCCACCTTGATCATGTCCTGTGAGATCCTCACGCTCAGCTTGCCAAGATCGATCCTCCTCGATCTCCTAGCTATTAGGTACTTGATCTTCTCGACAGGATCCTCTAGCTTCTTAACAACCTTGTATGTGAAAACAAGAGTCTTCCCAGAGAGCGGGTGGTTAAAATCAACAACAACCCTACCGCCAGAGACACTCTTGACAACACCTATAGAGCCACCTATCTCTATAGCCTTCCCAGGCTCGGGAACTATGTTGAGCTTAGCGAGCTCCCTCACACCGAGAACCCTTACCTTCCCAGGATCCCTCTCTCCATAAGCCTTAGAAGGCTCCACCTCAACAGTTCTCTCCTCGCCAACCTCGGAAGAGGCAACAGCCTCTTCAAAGCCCCTCACAAACCTACCCTCACCAACAATCAAGAGCCTAGGCCCATACACATCACCCTCTCTATAAAACCCACCGCTCTTGGCAACCTCCTCGCTGGTTGTCTCAATAACCTCGCCAGTATCCTTAACCTTCACAGTATACTCCACAAGGACAAAGTCCCTCTCCTTCAAAGGCATTCCGCCGCACCACGCTATTATCACATGTGGCTCATATAAGCTCTCACACAAGAAGAGACAGCAAACAACGCTATGGGGTTGAATAGAGAACAGCTAGAGAAGACTCTCGACTACAATCGATATAAGCCTCAATTGATAGAAAACTATAGTGGGGCCCGTAGCTCAGCCTGGTGGAGCACCCGGCTGATAACCGGGGGGTCGGGGGTTCAAATCCCCCCGGGCCCACCTATGCACCAAAAGATCTTCACACTTATTATTTTATTCGCGGTTTTTAACAGGAAAACCTCGATCATAGATGTGGGGAATATGAAGAAGCGCGTATAAACTACAAGCTGTGTCAACATCTATCTAGAGCTGAGGGCTATTCTTTCTATCTCGTCTTTTCTCGCTATAGCGTGGCTCTTAGGATCATTTGTTGCTGCTGCAACTATCTCCTCTGCTAGGCATTCCTCTATGGGTCTTATGCTCTTGAAGGCACAGAGCCTTGCCCCTTCTACTATGTGTCTCAATGCTAGATCTACTCTTCTTGTTGGCGATATATCTACCGCTACATGGTATATAATGCCCCCATACATGATCCTCGTGGTCTCTTCTCTCGGCGCTGTGTTCTCTATAGCTCTTACCAGAACTTGGAGCGGGTTTTCACCGGTTCTTAGATATATGATCTCGAATGCGTTTTTAACTATGTTGTAGGCCAGGGCCTTCTTTCCAGTGTTTCTCCCCCTCCTCATTAGGTTGTTTATAAGCCTCTCAACTATGGGGACTCTTGTTTTTCCAAACCTTCTGTGTTCATGCCTCCCACCTGTGTGTGGGAGGAAGACAGGCTTGAGCGATATATATTTCTTCAAGCTTGGATCTCTTACCTCTATCCCCACATAGCTCCACTTGTTGAACAGCTTTATATCTGTGATCGATACCACGCTTCCAGAGAGATCCGCAGCCTCGCTCGCCACCATCAGACCCAGAGTTATATGGTTAACAGGCCTTTTAAGCGGCTCTCAAGACCCTATTTAATATTCTTCTTGACGATTAGTAGGTGGTGGGTAGAGTGGCTTACGAGAGCCTAGGGACAGGGGCCACTGCTGTGGGGCTCAGGGTGGGGGATATAGTTGTGCTGGGCTCGGAGAAGAGGTTCGGCTATGGCGGCTTTGTGATGAGCAGGTCTGCTAAGAAGGTATTCAAGATCCACGATAAGATCGCCATAGCAGCGGCAGGGATCTTTGCCGATATGCTCACACTCTCGAGAATAATATCCACCGAGATCAGGTACTACGAGATATCCTCGGGAACAAGGATCTCTGTTAGAGGCGCTGCAAAGCTCCTCTCAGCAATACTATATTCATATAAATACACGCCATTCATAACAGAGCTGATCGTGGGAGGGGTTGATGAGGAGGGGGCCCACGTTTTTGTAATGGATCCCCTTGGATCCCTTATAGAGGACGACTATGCAGCTGTGGGCACCGGAGCACCAATAGCGATCGGGATAATAGAGAGCGAGTACCAGAGCCTCTTATCGCTGCTCAAAACCCCCAGAAGCGAAGATCTCTTAGAGAATGCTGTAAACCTGGCCGTAAAGGCTATAAGGGCCGCCGCGGCTAGGGATGCCATGTCTGGAGATGGGATAGACATAGCTATTGTTAAGAGCAACGGTGTTGAGGAGAGGACCTATCCTATAAGATAGCTTGTCCCGAGTGTTTATGGATGGAGAGAAGCCATATAGATCTTTTTAAAGCTTCACAAGCACAGATCATGATAGCTAGGAGAGTAGTTATCAAAAAACTCTCTAGAGAACCTGAATCCATAGTAGGTCTCGACGTATCATATAAGGGGGACATGGGGTTTGCAGCTGCTGTCTCAATAAACTATAGATCTCTCGAAATAGAGGGGATAGGGATCGCCGAGGGCCCGGTTGGGTTTCCATATATACCAGGCTATCTAGCTTTTAGAGAAGCGCCCCTCATGCTCAAAGCACTTATGAGGCTAAGAGGGAAAAAAGATCTATTGATGGTTAATGGGCACGGAATAGCCCATCCTAGGAGATGCGGCATTGCAAGCTATCTAGGCGTTATAACAGGCTTACCCTCCATAGGTGTTGCTAGAAGGCTTCTCACAGGCACGGTTGTTGAGAAAAACGGTAGAAAGCTGATAGTTGTTGATGACACCATGGCGGGGATCGTGGTTAGCCTTGGAAGCTCTGATCTATATATAACTATAGGCCATATGGTCGATATAGATGATCTAGTAGAAATAGCTAGAAGAACAATAGCTAAGGGGAAGAAGCTCCCCGAACCCATATACTGGGCCGACAGAATCTCTAGAGAAAGATCCCAAGGGAAGAAAGGTAGACAGAGAACCCTTTTCTAAAAAAGGAGGATTAATACCCCTTCGAGTATCTCTAGTGGTGATAGCTTGAAGAGGGTCCATAGCGGTGATGATGGCTACACCTATATAATGTACGGCGAGAGGGTAGCTAAGGAGGACGATATAGTTAACCTCATGGGCTCTGTTGACGAGCTCAACTCCCTAATAGGTGTTGTGAGAAGCCTTAGGCCTCCTGAGGATATTGATCAAGTGCTCAAAAGGCTCCAAGAAACCCTCTTTAGATTTGGGAGCGACATAGCAACGCCTATAGAGAGGCTCACCTCTCCTAGGATAGGTGATAGAGATCTCGAGTGGATCGAGAGCATAACCAAGGAGACCTGGGATAAGATCCCTGAGCCCAGGCTGGTCTTTGTATACCCAACAGGGGATCCTGCCGCAGCCATGCTCCATCTCTCTAGAACAGTGTGTAGAAGGGCCGAGAGGATCGCGTCGAAGTTATACCACTCCAACAGAATCACGAAGCACCACCTAGTCCTTCTGAACAGGCTCTCAGACCTACTATTTGTTCTGGCAAGATATGTTAACCACGTTAGAGGTGTTAAGGAGGAACTATGGCCATAAAGATCAGCAGCCAGAGGATAAAGATCGTGGGTGAGGCGCTGGGAAGACTCGGTGTAGAAGGCATTATGGCTATAGAGGAGGGAGATCCCCAGTACAGGGCTCTAGAGCACCTCGTAGAAAAGCTAGGTGACTGCAGCTCTGCAGCTCTCCTCACGATTCTCAACGCCCTCTCAGCATACCAGCTCTCAGCGCCTGGCGAGGAATATTGGTGGGAGTTCGCCAGATACTCTTTCAAGCCCGGCAGCCCCGATGATCTTGTGGGGAGCTTCATATCATTCCTATCATCTTCAAGGGGTAATATTGCCTCGAGGGATAAGAAGATCTCGAGGGTGAGGAGGCTTTTAACCCCACAAGCACATATAGAGATCTATGCAAAGATAGATGAGATCTCAAGAAACCCAGAGATCCTGAGAGAGATACTCAGCAGATCACTTGGGAAAGAGGGCTATGAGAAAACAATAGTATTTGCTGTTAAGATGTTCTACTATGTCTCCAGGATCTGTGGTTATAAGCCCACCATCCCGAGAACCATAGAGATCCCCATCGATAGAAGGGTTGCTGCAGTAACATACACCTCAGGCATCGCTGATGCGTTGGGGCGAGACCCTGTAGAGGAGATAATGAGAAACTATAGAGAAGCACAGAAAGCATGGGCAAGGGTGTCAGAGATCTCTGGTATTCCAATGATAAACCTAGACTCGATACTATGGCTCTGTGGAAAATATGCTAGAGATGAAAAGAGGGTTGAGAAGGCATATATAGAGATAGCTAGCTATGCTAGGGGGAAGATAGGAGAGAGGGTGTTGCTAGAGATAGTGTCAGAGCTACTATATAGAAAGATCCCTTAGCTTAGGCTATATCAAAACCCCAGACCTTCTCGAGAGCAGGTTTCAAATCGCAATAAGATCTTTTTATAGCTAAAAACCCGCCTCCACGAGGCAGGGGATTGTTATATATAGACCCATGCTACCTGAACACGGCGAAAAGCTGGATAGCATTCACGCAAATATTATGCGGAATTGAGGGCAAGCGGTGATCATCTAGCTCAAGCTTAATCCCGTTTTCTTTTTATTCCCACCAGGTTCTCTAGCTTTGGTGGGGGATGTATTGTACGCTCACGAACTTTTCGGCGATTGCGAGTTCAGGATCCGCGAGGCCTCCTACCAGGATCTAGATAGGATTATCGAGATAAACATGAAGAGCCTGCCAGAGCGCTATCCGAGGTATTTTTGGGAGCAGCATATCGAGGAGTGGGGCAAGATCTTTCTTGTCGCCGAGACCCCCAGCGGGGTTATCGGGTACATGATGAACAGGATCGAGAGTGACGAGGGCTTCTTCAAAGGCGACCTCGTTGTGCGGGGGCATGTTGTAAGCATAGCTGTTCTTAGGGATTATAGGAGGAGAGGTGTTGGCAGGGCCTTGATGCTGGAGGGTATGTATAGGATGAAGAAGATATACGGTGCCCAGGAGGTTATTCTCGAGGTCAGGGTTAGCAACGAGCCTGCTATAAATCTATACAGGAGCCTTGGGTTCAAGGCGGTGAGGATCCTTAGGAGATACTATATAGATGGCGAGGATGCATACCTAATGGCCGCCCCCCTATAGCTGGAGCCCTTTAAACATATATATAGTAGTTTATATAGGTTGATTAGGATAATTTTCCCACGACCCGGGGGGTGAAAATATATTTTTAGAAAGAGTACTATTTATGGGACTGTGCGTGGCAATAACTAGAAATACCAGCATCAAATACTATGTTAGCAAGAGCGCTATGGAGAGAATGGACTCCCTCATAGAAGAGCTTGCAGAGGCCATAGAGGCTCCAAGAGATATTGTCAAAAGGGCTCGGGACATTGCTATGAGGTGCATCGAGAGAGGCATTACCAGGGGGAGATCCTATAGATGTGTTGCACTAGCATCTCTGTACGCAGCATCTAGGATCGTTGGGAGGCCTTTCCCCCTAAAACAGATCTCTATCATAGCAGGGATCCCGGTCGGGGATCTTAGGTCTTGCTACAACTCGATCCTCGAGGTTCTGGGGGAGGAGCTGAGGCGGATAAGGCCTCCTGACCCTAGAAACTATATCGACTATATAGTTAAGAGGCTCAAGCTAGATGACAGGGTTGTAGAAGAGGCCCTAAAGATCATTGAGGCTATTAGGAGGGAAATACCCATAGAGGGTAAAGACCCAACTGGGTATGCTGCCGCATCTATATATATAGCTTCTGATCTGCTTGGCCGGAGGGTGAGTAAGAATAAGCTCTCGGCAGAGACAGGGTTAACAGAGGTCACTATCAGGACAAGGATAAGGGAGGTTGCTGAGAGGCTTAGAATAAAGATCGATAGGGATAGAGACTAATACTGGATGCTCTACGAAGCAACACACCTAGATCTATATTCTCTAACTAGATCCCTCTCAACCACCCCTCCCAAGGGATTCTCCTCGTAGAAAACCCTCCCAGGGATTCTATAGATGTTGACACCTCTTCTAAGCCAGCAAGCAAGATCGAGGCCCGCTTTGAGGCATGTTTCCCCCAGAAAAGTCTCCTCATCCCAGCAGTAATCCACGGGAACCTGGGGGAGAAGTATTCCTGAGCCATATATGCTTTCCACATATAGAGCATCCCTCCCTATAACTATATCCCCGGGGCTCTTGACAGGTATTCTGGGCCCGAGCAGCGATATCTCAATAGCTATGGATCCCAGTTCTTCTCTGGCCAGGGGCCTGAACCTTGGATCTTTGAATGCCGAAGATATAGCAGACCCCGCCACAGCTTTTACAAGCTCTAGGTGGTGGACTATAAACCCTATACAGCCCCTAAGGGTTCTCGAAGAGCTGCTCACCTTCTCGAGCGTTACAAATACAGCTGCCTTCTTACCCATCCTGGGATCTTTCTTCACCAGCTCCGAAAAAGCTGAGAGAACAGCGTCCTCGTCCTCACTATTCATATAGATCTCTATGGCCTTTCTAGCTATTGCCACGAGCTTCTTAGCAAGCTCTAGATCCACCTCCTCTATCTGGAGAACCTCGTCCCCGGACAAAAGGCTCACCCGGGCTCCGGGATCTGTTTTCAGCATTCTAAGAACTGTTTAGGAGCTTTCCAAGCTCGTTTTCGGGGAGAGCCGAGTGCTTCTCAAGATCTTTCCTAGCAGGCGAGACAAGGGTTCTTAGAGAATAGCTCCGGGCCTCAAGCCCCGCTGTCTTTAACCTCACATTGGCATAGGTTATAGCCTCGTTAGCCTCTATAAGGGAGAGGGCGTTGCTAGATATGCTTTGACACCTCTTCAAGAGCTCCTCAACAACGCACTCTAGGTGTGCAAAGCCTATGTTTCTTAAAGGAATCTCTGGCCCTCCATCACCTCTTCGCCACATAACCCACACCTCCAGATCTTATACTTAGCCAACCATATACACCAATACTCGATATATCTAAACCACTAAAATATATTTTCAAGCTCTACAGAGAAGCTTTTCCCTATCAGCTTTATCAACACCCAGAAGAGCTTTGAAAGGCTATGTGTATTCTTTTTATCTCTTGAGGCCATCTATTTTTGGGATGTTTATGGGCAAGGCTAGGCGGAGACAGGCACAGCCTCCGAGGATTGCTCAGAGGGCTCCCCAGATAACAATCCCAAAGATCCTGAGGATCTCTGGGTACGTGGTTCTTGCAGCAACGATCTTGATGGCTGTCTATCTCCGCGCTCTGCCATATCTCAACACGCTTAGCTATGGCTATCCCCCATATCTAGATGAGCTGGATCCCTACGAGGCATATTATGTAGTAAACTATATGCTCCAGCACGGCCCCCTATCGTATTTCGATCTGAGACCCCCCAACCCAGCCACTATGATCTTCTGGTACCCCTGGGGTAGGGATTTCCTAACCACAGAGCTTCCAGGCCTGATCTACACCATATATCTTACATACCTGCCCCTGAGAATCTTTGGCATAGATCTCATGGCCTACATGGCCCTCTTCCCAGTTATTGCCACAGCGATCGCTCTTATAGGTATCTATCTTGTCTCGAGAGAGATCTCGGGAAGCATGGTTGCAGCGATAGCCTCTACAGCGTTTTTCGCATTCATGTTCATAGATAGAACAGTAGCTGGGTTCACTGTAAAGTATACCATGGCCTTGATGCTCCTCCCATACGGGCTCTATACTTTCGTGAGGGCTTATAAGTCCTTCAAACCCCTCGACTTCCTCATACACGGCCTTGTGGTGGCATACATGGCCCTATCCTCGGGCCTCTATATAGGTGTTTTGGCTGTCTCATCTCTCGTTATGATCCTCTATCCCTTTGTAGCTAGAAACATAGATCCCGCTAGGATCGTGGTGAACACAGCGTTAATGATAACCCCTCCCCTGGCTGTATTCATATCATACCCTCTATACGGCTTGCCATATGTTTATAAGAGCATCGGTGGGGTCACGATACTCACTCTGGCCCTACTAGCTGTTAGGTTCTATCTTCTACCTATATTTGCTAAGAGAAGAATCAACGAGATCTACTTAGGAGTCCTTGTGCTAGTTGGCGTGGCAGGGATAGTGTTGATAGCAACGGGCCACCTGATCGGCGGCAAAGCGGCCCAGGCGCTAGGAATAACCCATATGCTGGGCACCCTATCGTTCACCATAGCCGAGTACCAGCCGATAAACCCGAGCTATCTCATGAACTACTACGGGGTTCTGGTGATAATAGCTGTCCTCTCGCTACTATATAGCATATATCTTGTGGTAGCAAAAAGAGATCTTGTAGCGCTATATATAGCAGTGCTCGCAACATCAACGCTATATGTTCTCGAGAACCTGAGCTACTTCATAGCTTTCGCCGCCATGGTTATGGCGGTTCTATCCTCCTACTTCATTGGGCTCCTAGCTTCTGTAGTGTCCCCAAGGCTCTTTGCCCCGAGGAGAAGAAGATCATCTTCCATAGCACCTATATTATCGATAGCACTGCTAGCAACCTTAATACCGGCACAGGGATATATATTGTATACATATCATATAAACGCGTACAAGAACCACCTCCCCATGGTTCTCACATCGGGGATAGGGGGTTCGACCCCCAACACAGCGTGGCTCGATGCTACGAAGTGGATGAGGGAGAACACCTCGAGCGACTCGGTCATAGTATCTTGGTGGGACTATGGATACTGGATCTCTGTGCTGGGTCAGAGAGCCTCTGTAGCAGATGGTGCAACTATCAACGGAACGCAGATAGAGCTTCTAGCCAAGATGCTCACCTCAAGCGAGGACGAGGCTGCAAAGATCCTTGTGCGGGATTTCAAGGCTGAGCCTGGGAAGACCTATGTGCTCCTCTACGATACCTTCGTATCAACCCAGGGCTATGTATATCCAGCTAACAATGCAGACGCTGCCAAAGCTATATCGGCGATTCTCAGGATAGCTGGGTATGATTTAGATGTCGATATATATGGCAACAACCCCAGGGATCCTAGATATATTGGCAGCGGGCCTCAGAAATATGTAAAGGTGGTTAACACAGGGCAGCAGATAAGCCTGAGGCCCAACTGGGAGTCGCTATCTATACAGAACATGCTTCTCTTCAGAATAATGGTCAACGGGGTCTATACAGCGTTCCCAGGAGCTATTTTCTATTCAGACTACCCCGGCTCAGGAGGAAATCTAGTGGATCCGGCTAATAGGGGTGACATGAAGTACTTCAAACCAGCAGCTATATTTAAGAGCGCCATAGCCTCAATACCAGGTGGATATGATATATATGTGATAGTATTCATATACCAGCTGGTCGGGGCTCCTGAGACATAGCGCCTCTAAGCTTATGGTATTCTCCACGAAGTGTTTTTAATAGCAGGCTATTAGCCTCTATATGGGCCTTGTTTTTTAGCAGCATCTATCACAAGCATAGAATGGGTATCTAATTGAGCGCGGTTCAAGAGCATATAAGCCAGGACGCTGGTATACAAAGCCCTGCTAACAATGCCCAGGGGCAGCAAGATGCAGGGATTGGTATTAATAGGATCTCCTTAATTATTGATGGAAACGTTGGGATCATAGATGTTGTTGGGGCTATAGATAGGATTGGCCAGGAGATAAGATCCATAGGCTCTAGGATCGATAGCATAGATAGCTCTTTGAGAAGCCTTAAAGAGAGTGTTGATCAGATCCCTGGGGTAAGGCAGGAGATAGAATCGATCAGGGCTTCTATACGCTCGGCTAGCAACGATATAGAGGTCGTTAAGAAAGACGCCTCGATATCTAGGCTAATAGGGGTTGTTGGGCTCTGGAAGCTCTCGCTGTGCTCTAACCATAGAGCCGGGGTATGCTATGCGTGGAGGCTGGGGGATAATTTATATGAGCTCACAGCAATATACGGTGATCAGGCTGTTGTTGAGGTTGACGGGGTTAGAAGGGTTAGGGTTTCCGTGGCTTATCACCTGTGCGGTATATGCCCTCTGTTTAGGCCCAGAACCCCCTGATAGATCTTGTCGTGTATCTAGAAGCTTTTTATCGAAGCACTCTCTATCTATCGATCCACACCATATATGATCTCTCTAGCTTTTCTCAAAGCATATTCCCTCTCGACACAGCCTCTGCATTTACCGCAAGGCATTGGTTTGTTGTCATAGCAGCTCCAGCTCTTATCTATAGGTGCTCCTATCAGCATCCCGAGGACTGTTACATCGACCTTGTCTAACAACGATAGGGGTGTGCATATCTTTATCCCAGGGATATAGTATCTAGCGACCTTAGTGATATCCTCGATAAACCCCTGAGAAGCATCTGGCAATCGACCCACATCGCTGCTGTTGTGAGCCGTAGCTATAGAGCAGGCCCTGTGGATCTCAGCTACGTAGATAGCATAGCCTAGAAAAACAACGTTTCTTCCAGGCACATAGTACGACTCTCTACCATTTACAGAGTCATAGCCAAGCCGGGATAGCTCAAAGGCCTCCATCAGATCCCTGGCCTCGAATTCGTAGAAAGCCTCAACCCCCTTTATAGCTGAGATCATATCTCTGAGAGCCTCCCTCTCCCTAGGAGCCCTGCTCCTGGTATTTATGCTGAGAACAATGATCAACGCACCATAGATCTCTAGGAGCTTTAGAAGCACAGCGGTGTCGAGACCCCCAGAAGCTAGAACAACGACTCTATTGCAGTTTTCCCCAAGGCACTCCCTGATCTTTCCCATGGCTTTTTTAAAAAGCCCTTCCATAAGATCAACCCTATAGCTAGTAGTGTCACTAACCACGGGCCTCCCCTGCTAAATCACGTACCTCTAAGCACCCTATATCTAGATCCCCCGTACTGAAAATAGGATAGCGATTGTAAATTATATATGTCGTTACCATATTTCCTTAATAAACTCTATATTAATGTTCGCTACGGGTGGGCAGAAACGGTGTCAGGGATCCAGCCTCTTGTTGAGAGGCCCTGCAGAGTTGTTGCTATAGTGAGCGGTGGTGTGGATAGCACTTGTTATCTAGCCAGGTGGCTCTCCCTGGGATGCTATGTCCATGTGCTCTCTTTCAACTATGGCCAGAAGGGGTCGAGAGAGCTTAGAGCTGCTGTGAAGATTGTAGGAATCCTTAGAGATATCGCTAAGAATAGAGGATGGGGGAGGATTGTTGAGCACAGGGTTGTTGATATATCTTTCATGAGGGATCTTTGGAGGGGAACCCAGCTAACAGATGAGAAGGTAGAGGTTGAGGAGAGCTATGCACCAACAGTTGTTGTCCCTATAAGGAATGTTGTAATGCTATCGATTGCAGCTGCATATGCATACAGCATAAGCGGTGCTACTAGCAACAGGGTTTACGTGATATATGGAGCCCACCAGGGTGATATAAGGCCTAGGGAGGATACCGGTGAGCCTCTGTACCCAGACTGCTCTCCAGAATGCATCGAGAGCCTACAAACAGCACTCAGGCTATGCCACTTTAGAAGCGAGAGAAAAATAGAGATATGGAGCCCCAGCAGAGAGGGATTAACAAAGGCAGAGAACCTTAAGAAATGCTACGAACTAATAGGGGACCTTATATACGAGACCTGGAGCTGCTATCTAAGCGGAGAACACCACTGTGGCAGATGTGAAAGCTGTGTTAATAGAGCAAGGGCCTTTAAAGAAGCAGGGATCCAGGACAAAACGATCTATCTATCCAACCCCAAACATAGCCGCAATCCCAGAATCCTTGAGACCTAATAGCAAAAGGATCAGCTGTGCTGCCTATCTAAAAGACCCTATGAGGCTGGGTATCTAACACGGTATATGTCCACAAGCTCCCATAGATCTTTATGTGGTCTTTGGTGCGGGGGGTGGGATTTGAACCCACGCAGGCCTACGCCATCGGGTCCTAAGCCCGACCCCTTTGACCTGGCTCGGGCACCCCCGCCCATAGGAATATTGATATTCAGGCTTATAGAGATTTGCGTGTCCTGTCTATTTGGCTCTGGTTGTTTCAGCTGTGCCAAGTTATTATGTGGTTTTATTGTGTGCTTGTATTAAGCCCTGGTGGAGCGAGAGATCTAGAGAGATCTAGTTTCTTATCTTTTCTTATCTATATGGTTCGTGGGATCTGTTTATCTTTTTCTATTCCGTGTTCCCTGTGGAGTATAGCTACTATTGCTATCGATATGAGACCTAGGATTGCTGGTAGGAGGAAGGATAGATATATTCTTAAACCCCCTGCTGCTGTGAATGCCAACCCTGCTAGGTGGCCTGCTATTGGTGAGCCTAGAGCTACTCCGAGAAGCAGCATTGTGTTGAATATAGCCGCGCTGCTGGCCCTCGCCCTCTCTGGAACCTCTGAAGCTATCTGTGATCCTGCTACTAGGATGAAGGCTATCGCTATCCCGTGGAGTATAGCTGATATATACCTAGCTGTTGTTCCTATATCTATGCTCAACACAGACATAGAGATCATGAGAGAGATCAGTCCTATCAGTAGAGAGAACCGAGGGCCTCTACGATCTATGGCGAGGCCTGCTAAAATATTAACAGGCATCGTCACGAGAGAAGCTATGGCCATATAGATCCCGGTTGCCACGCCAGCACCCCTGCTATCGAGCCCCATATACCTGATTAGATTGCTTGACAGAGCGCCTGTCACAGAGCCTATAGATATGTAGAGAGCAAATGCAGCTATATAGGATGGTATTAGAACTGGTAGGTAATCTCTAAGGGCAGCAAAGCTTATATCCTTCCTAGCCTTTGGCGCCAAGTATATCTCTCTAACCAGCAGAGAAGCTATGAGCCCAAAGACCATTAGGATCGATAGGAATATAAATACTAACCTAAAGCCGAAGCGCGCTACCATTGCAGCAGACATGGAAGATCCTAGGACTATCGCTATAGAGACAAAGAACCAGTATAGGCCTATATATCTACCCACCCTCCTCCCAGAGATCGCGTCCCTGAATATGGAGAGAGATGCTGGAAAAACACCGGAGTCAAATAGCGCGTGAAGAACCCTGGCGGATACGAGCTGCCAGGGCGTCTGTGACAACGAATACATGTAGATCGATACGGCGTCGCCTATAAAAAGAGGCACAAGGATCTTCCTACCGATCCTATCGATCAGGTAGCCCATAGCTATTGTAGCCGGTATAGCAACAAAGGAATAGATCCCCACTATGAGGCCCGCCTCAAAGTCACTAGCACCTATGCTCCTAGCATATGAAGATAATATGGGCGCGATAAACGAGGTATCTGCAAGGGCTAGAAAAGCTATAACCAGCAGCGGCTCAAGCCTAACAGAACGGCTCTCCTTTGTCAATTTTTATCATCAGAGATACAATGTAGAATCCTTTTAAGCCATGGGTAGCTATATGTAACCTCTAACAGTTACTAAGGATCTATTGAGCCCTAGGTCTCGCCCCTTCCCAATAGAGACGATCTAACCTTAACAACCATATCTGGATAATCGCTAGCAATACCATCAACACCCCTCCCAGCGAGCTCCAAAACCCACTTCTCATCATTAACAGTCCACGCAACAACCCTTATACCCAGCCTATGGGCAAGATCTATAGCTTTCTGAGTAGCCAGAGGGTATCGTGGAAGCACAACCTCGAACCCAGCCTTCTTAGCATCGATGATCTTTCCGGGCGGCTGGCTATAGACGATCCCACAGGGTATTGTGGAAAGCCTTCTCTTAGCGTTGAGCAGAGCCCCTTCGTGAAAGCTTATCACAGCGACTCTCTTCTCAACACCAACCTTTCTCACAATATCTATAGCTATATCCTCATCCCCCGGAACCTTGATCTCCAAAAGCACCCCTGCTCTATCAGCAACTGTTCTCAAGACATCCTCGAGAGAGGGTATTCTCTCGCCCTTGATCCTGATCTCCTGGAGATCCCTAAACCTAGATCTCCTGGCACTCAGCCCAACACCAGCAACCCTAGATAGATCCTCATCGTGGAGGGCTATGGCAACACCATCTATAGTGACCTGAACATCCAGCTCAACAAGATCAGCACCCACCTCTATGGCCTTGAGAAAGCTTGACATGGTGTTCTCGGGAGCAAGGCTAGGTGCGCCTCTATGGCCTACCACTGCAAAAGGCTTCCTAGAGAGTCTCTCGAGAACAGCGTTCAAAGGCGATCCCTAGCTATATAGATGCTCCGGGTAAATAGCTATGCAGCCTTCTATCTCTCACCAAAATACCGCCTAAGGTTAATAATATTTAGAGGAGATGCATCCATGGCCGGGGCTAAGAGGCTTAGATCGCCTATCGTAGTAGTACTGGGCCACGTGGATCATGGCAAGACAACTCTGCTAGACAAGATAAGGGGCACGGCTGTTGTTAAGAAAGAACCAGGCGAGATGACACAGCATGTTGGCGCGAGCTTCGTCCCAACACATGTTATAGAATCCATAGCAGAGCCTCTCAAGAGGTTCATAAGGTTTAGGCTAAAGATACCGGGGCTCCTCTTCATAGACACACCGGGTCACGAGGCCTTCGCCAACCTAAGGCGTAGGGGAGGATCTATAGCGGATCTCGCGGTTCTCGTAGTTGATGTGATAGATGGTGTAAAGCCCCAAACCATAGAGAGCCTTGAGATCCTGAGGGATAGAGGGGTTCCCTTTGTGATCGCTGCCAACAAGATCGATAGGATACAGGGGTGGAGATCCTTTGAGGATACTCCTTTTATGGAGAGCAGCAAAAAGCAGGAGAGAAAAGCCCTCGAGATCCTTGATAGAAATATATACTCAATAGTCGGTAGCCTCTCAAGCCTTGGGATCGAGGCCGAGAGGTTCGACAGGGTGAGGGATTTTAGAAAAACAGTACCTATAGTCCCGGCATCGGCAAAAACAGGTGAAGGCCTACCAGAGCTCCTAGCAGTTCTCGCCGGGATAGCGCAGCAATACCTAGAAGAAAGGCTGGTATATGCGGAAGGCCCTGCCAAAGGAGTCGTGCTTGAGGTCAAGGAGGAACATGGCTTAGGAACAACTGTTGATGCAATAATATATGATGGCGTGATAAGGAGAGGCGACATAATAGTCCTCGGAGGATTCGAAGGCCCAATAATGACGAGGGTGAGGGCTCTTCTGCTTCCAAAACCCCTCGACGAGATGAGGGCTCCAACAGATAGATTTAACTCTGTTGGGGAGGTATATGCAGCTACCGGTGTCAAGATCTCTGCCCCTAACCTTGAGAAAGCCATAGCCGGATCCCCCATCCTTGTTGCCCAGAGCGAGGAGGAGGCTAGAAACACTGCCCAAAGGATATCTGAGGAAATAGGCTCCCTAAGGATCTTCTCCCAAGATACGCTGGGATTGGTTGTTAAGGCCGATACTCTAGGGACTCTCGAGGCGCTGGTCTCAATGCTTAGGAAGAGGGGAATACCCATCAGGATCGCTGATGTGGGGTCTCTATCTAAGAGAGAGGCTATAGAGGCGACCATAGTCTCTAAGGATGATAGATACCTGGGGGCGGTGCTTCTATTCAACGTTGGTGTTAACAGCGATGCCGAGGAGATCCTCAGAAGCTCTGGCGTGAAGGTGTTTTCTAACAACATAATCTATAAACTCGTCGAGGACTATATAGAATGGGTTAATGAGGAGAAGAAGAAGGAGAGGGAGAGAGAGCTTGAAAAGCTTGTTAGAGCTGGAAAGATGAGAATCATACCTGGATATGTGTTTAGAAGAAGCGATCCAGCTATAGTTGGCGTAGAGATCCTTGGGGGGGTTATAAGGCCTGGCTACATGCTAATGAGAGAAGATGGCAGGAGCCTTGGAAGCATAATGCAGATCCAGGATGCGGGTAAGGCTATAAGTATAGCTAGAACGGGCATGTCGGTAGCGATCTCTATAAGGGGCAATATACTGGTAGGGAGGCACGTGAGCGAGGGAGACATAATATACACAGACATCCCAGAAAACCATGTAAACGAGCTTGTGGAGAGATTCGCCCAGGATCTCAGCGACGACGAGCTATTGGTGCTGAAAGAAATAATAGAGGTGAAGAGAAAGATCAACAAGCTGTTCGCCGCCTCTTCCTACGTGAAGCTAATACAGATCCTTGAAAAGCTTTCAATTCTATAGTCTTTCAATTCTATAGTAGATCTTTCCGATCTATTGATTTGATCTTTGATATTCATGTGTGGTTGGGGCACTGTGGCCCCTGTCTTTTAGCCCTGATTTCTATAGCAGATCTCCATATAGATTGGCTCCGGATCAGTACTATAGAAGATCCCATCATTGCCTTTATTGTTTGTTATCCTAACAGGCTTATAAGCTTTCACATATAGAATGATCCTTGTTTTTGATGACCACAAAGCTTATTAACCTCAAAAACTTTCGATCCCCTTTATCCTGGGATCTTTTGGGATGATCCTGTGGGAAAAGATCCTTAGAGATCATTGTGAGATTGTGGTTAAAAAGCCTCTGTCCCTAGGGTAGGGATGGTATCTAGCTATCCCAGATATTTAGATGGTATCTCAGCTATGTTTCTCCTAATAGCATTTACACTCTCGTCGAGGAGCTTCTTCTCCTCATCGTTGAGAGGGAGCTCTATGATCCTCTTGATCCCCCCTCTTCCAAGGATCACGGGGACGCTTACACATACATCTCTATAGCCATACTCGCCATCTAAGCACGCACTGGCTAGGAAGGCCTTGTTCTGATCCTTCTTTATAGATTCTGTCATCAAAGCCAAACCGGCTCCCGGGCCGTAGTTAGAGCTATAGCCCCTAAGCTCTATTATCCTAGCACCAGCCCCTATTGTTTCCCTTGTTATCTCCTCTATATCCTGTTTGCTGAGGATCTCTGTTAAAGGCCTGCCCATCACCGTGGATAGCCTTGGGAGTGGGAGCATCTTCTCCCCGTGCTGTCCTATCACTATGGCCTCTATAGATGCCGGGGATACTGATAGCTTCTTTGATATATAGCACTTCATCCTCCCAGCGTCTAGAACACCGCTGAAGCCTATAACCCTCTCGCGTGGAAAGCCCGTTGCCCTGTATAGGAGATAGACCATAGCATCGAGGGGGTTTGTGGTTATTATACTGACAGAGTTGGGAGCATACTCGGCTATCTTTCTAGCTATGTCGACAACAACCTCTGCATTCTTTGCAACCAGCTCTTCTCTAGTCATCCCAGGCCCTCTGGGAAACCCGGCTGTGACTAGAACTATGTCGGCACCGCTTATATCCCTATAATCGTTAGAGCCGGTAACGTTGACGCTCTTACCCATTATCGCTAACGCGTGAGCCAGATCTAGGGCTTCTCCCTGGGGCCTCCCCTTAATAATATCTATCAACACTATATCGTCCAGCTCCATCATAGATATATATATAGCTGCAGAGACACCAACCCTTCCAGAGCCTATTATTGCAATCACTATCTAAAACACCTCCCAGCGTATAGTATATTCAAACCAATATAAATCCGGGATGTTGGAAAAGATCACATCGATCCCTGCCTAAGCAGTGACCCGGCTAGGGCAGAGCGGGAACAAGATCTTAGGCGAGAGCTGTCTCCATAACATGTGCCCATTATTAGCTTCTAAGCGTAGATTTATCTAGGGGGCGTGTTCCTCAGGTTCAACAACATAGTAATACTAGCGGCTGCAAGAACGCCCATAGGCAAGTTTGGAAAATCTCTAAAAGATCTAAAGCCCTCTGAGCTGGGAGCCATAGCTATTAGGGAGGCTATTGCCAGAGCCGATATAGATCCTGAGGATGTGGGGCTAGTAGTTATGGGGCATGTTATAAGGGCTGGTGGGGGAATGCTCACATCTAAGCAAGCAGCTATTCTGGCAGGTCTCTCCCCATCTATAGATTGTTTAAACGTGGATATGGTGTGCTCCTCTGGCATGGCTTCTATAGCTACAGCAGCACTATATCTAGAGAAAGGCGCTGCCGGGGTAGCAATAGCCGGTGGTATGGAGAGTATGAGCAACTCCCCCTACCTCATACCGCCCATCACCAGATGGGGAATCCCGCATCTCACTAACAGGAGCCTAAACATAGCCGACTCCATGTTGGCCGACGGCCTCACAGACCCCTTCACAGGCTATCATATGGGCAGGATAGCCGATCTATATGCAAGAAGGGTGGGGGCATCGAGAGAAGATCTTGATCTAGTAGCTCTTGAGAGCCACATAAGGGCCGCCAGATCAAGGGACTCCGGGATCTTCTCTAAGGAAATAGTCCCCGTTAGGATCTCTAGAAACGGCTCAGAACTATATCTAGACAGAGACGAGGGGATCAGGGATGATATAACACTCGACAAGCTAAGATCCATGAAGCCTGTGTTCACACCAGAAGGCCCCCACACAGCTGGCAGCTCCTCACAGCTGAGCGATGGAGCCGCGGCCCTCGTGCTCGCTAGGGAGGACTATGCTAAGGAGGGGGGATATAGGCCGATAGCAAGGCTTGTAGGATACTCCAGCGTGGATACAAAGTCCGAGGATTTTCCATGGGCCCCTGTCCCAGCTGTAAGGGATCTGGTGAAGGGCTTGGGGATCGAGCTTTCATCCATAGATCTATATGAGAATAACGAGGCGTTTGCCGTCTCCACATATATCTTCGTAAAGGAGCTCGGGGTTCCCATGTCAAGGCTAAATGTCCACGGAGGAGCAATAGCCCTCGGCCACCCTCTAGGGGCAACAGGGGCTAGGCTACTAACCACCCTTATCAATGCTCTAAAGGTGAGGGGAGCTAGGAGGGGCATCGCCTCTATGTGCCACGGTCTCGGGGGAGGCACTGCCCTAATGGTAGAGATTCTCTAGAATAATCCGTTTTATTATGCACTCTCGCTTGCTCCAACCCTAGGCTCTGATCTGCATCTCCGTTTCTCAAGGCTAAAAATTGTTGGCGAGATCCACATTATCCATGCAGGCACCTTCTTAACGAACTCATAAGCCTGTTCCCAGCTCTCTAGACCTAGATCCTGTGCCAGCCTCTCTAAGCCGTACTCCATTTTTACATAGTTGTTGAGGATCCTCACCACATCCTCATTGATCTCTATCCTCTTATCGCCGACCTCGACATATATAGGGTCGCACAGCGAGCTCAACGGGGGTCCTCGCACTAGTTATATGAATAGAAGCCTATAAAGACTCGCTAGATAGTATCAAACAAGGTATCACTGTCTCAACGGCTTCAAATACTCAGCCGGGATTGTTATGTTCATTGGGAACTGGGACTCGACTATCGCGACGGTAACCTCCATTCTAGCTCTATCGATGCTCTGTATAGTTCCCCTAAGTCCTTTGAACGGGCCTGCTATGATCTCTACTATCATTTTCTCTTTAAGCTCCTCTATTATTGGTACAGGCTTTAACATAACCTCGAGATCCTTAAAGCTTACAGCCCCAGCGGCCTTACCCTTAACATGCTTTATATCCTTCACAGCTTGGTAGACCGTGTGGAGGCTGGGAACCTCTAGGATTATATAGCCCTTTATCCCCGGGGGCACCACTATTGCTCTGACATCTATTTTTCTCCCCCCAGCGGCTTTAGAAGATTCTACAAGCATCCCTATCATTAAGGCCACATTACCCTCCTGACCCCCCGTTGTTCTTACAGCGAACAGCTGTGTTACTCCTCTCTTCTCCCCCTCTCCCTGTGTGCTCAACCAGCACCACCGCTTAGCACGAATATAGCTATGGATCTTATTGTGAAGGCTATAGTGCCCACTAGGAAGAGCCCTAGAAATATTATTTTCAGGAACAGCCTGTACTCTTCATCATCAGGTCTCCTAGCCAGCTCGAGGATCTTTCTCCAGGTCTCGAATATCGACGACATGGTGCTCTAAATAGAATGTGGTATCGGGACTATATAACCTAATAACAGATCTATCGCTTCCCCACATCAGCTAGCCGGGGATCTGGTGCGTTATCATTAATACCAATGAGAGTATATTATCTGGGTTGCTTCTTGGAAAAAAAGCCGCTCATAATCTTGATCATAGGTGTTTCAGCCTATCTAGCCTATATATTCCTCTATGTTGGAATAGATAGGCTGACATCAGTTCTAGCCGGCACAAACCCCCTGCTGATAGTGCTTTCAATGCTCCTTCTACTCTTATCAATTGTTCTCCACGGTCTCTCCTGGCATATATTGATCAGTGGGGGCGGGGCGAGCACTCCAAAGACGATCTCAACCATGGCTGTGAGCCTCTTCGCGTCATATGTGGCGCCCATAGGAGCTGCATCTGAGTTTGTTAGATTCTATATAGCAACAAGGATCGTTGGTCTCAGTGCCGCCACAACAGTGTTGTCGATACTTGTCCATAGAGTATGTATAACCCTAGCCCCCCTGATCACTTTGGCGTCTCTTATCCTCTACCTCGGAGGAGATCTTGTTGTGGTTGAAAGAGCAGCCATAACAACCATAGTGGCTATGTATATTTCTCTCATAGTGCTTCCAAATATACTGGCTATAGGCCTGATAAGAACCAAGATCTTTGAAAACCTGGTGAAGAGATATGAGAAACACCTATCAAGGATCATTGGGAGCGATGTTATTAATTTCTCAGAAGAGTATAGAAGATCCATAGCAGATATTATAGGAGGGCGCAGATTCCCCATAGCCCTTTTTATCTCTCTCATCGAGTGGTTTTTCCTAGCAGCCTCTATGTACATGATCTTCATGGCCCTCTCGCTGAAAAAAGACCTGGTTATCGCTGCAGCCTCGATCATATTGATACAGATCCTTTGGTGGATACTTCCAATATCCTTCGCCGGATCCATAGGGATTACAGACCTATTGGCATCGATAGCCTACCAGCTCCTCAACTTCGAGCCAGGCGCCTCGGCAAGCATAGTTCTTCTATATAGGCTCACCTCTCTCACCTCGCTTCTAATCCTATTCTACCCCTCTCTTAAGATCCTAAGCCTATATCCCGGAGAGTTTAGAAGCATCTATAAGGGTCGAGGCGAGGATAAGAAAATAGCCAAGGATCCTCAAGAACCTCCTAAGAATAGCTAGCACCACATGGAACAGCCCTTCTACCGCTATCAACTATACAGTACTCAGTGCCCCTCCACGTAAATCTGTGGGAAACCCTCGCGCTTATTAGAATAGAGAGGATGAGCGGGGCCCTTATCGATGATAAGACCACATAGGCGGCTCTCCAGAGGGCTCTGTCCCTCTCTACATCGGGATATATAGATCCTGGGCTGTGGCTCTTCACAGCCAGTATTGCTCTCAACATGCCTATCGCGATATAGAGAAGGGCAAGGGCTGTAGACAAGCCTAGGATCGTGTTAGATACACCTACAAGGAGCATTGCTACCGGGAGAAATAGGATCAATGTGTTCAGGGAATATATAGCTAGCAGAAGATTAAAGCCTATAGGCGTATAGAGCCTCAGGATTATCATCTGCCTCACAGCCCATAGATAGAATCTCTTAAAAACCCTCTGGGCTGGTGTGAGAGATATGCATTTACCACAAAAAATGATCCTATAGCCCTTCTTCCTAGCCTCGCTGTTTATAACAGCATCGTCCGAGAGCTCCTCACTGAACCTGACCTCCAAATCGAGATCCTTTAGAACCTTGATGGGCATTGCAACTAGACCGCCCCAAACGATTCTTGTTCTATCTATCCCCATATACTCGAAAGCTAATGATGAGACCACGTTGTATAGCACTGAGTAGATATCTCTGAGCAGGTACCACCTATACCCCGTAACAACGCCTCCAAAGGCCTCGGAGGCCTTTGATACATAGAATATAGATCTAGGGTGGTGGTAAGCATCGCAATCAAGCATAACCACAACATCTCCCCTAACGGCGCTTGTAGCTATGCTTTTAAGCCCTGTGATCAGTGCTCTATTCTTGCCTGAGCATGAGGAGCACTCGCTAGATCTGCTGGCTATGATCTCAATGCCCTCTCCACCTACTCCCATGTTTTTTAGGGACTCCTCATCCCCGGGATCTATGACTATAATGCCCCCCTCAACATAACCAAGATCTATGGATCTTTTGAGAGAGTTAAAAGTATATAGAAGCTCGTCTGAAGAGGAGGCAGAGATCTTGCACGGTATAAGAGCTATAGTTGCTACCCTATCTCCACCTCCAGCAGAGCTGATCGACTCTATATAGCTCATAGCAGCCATATTGCTTCTATAGTTATAGACTATCTGAACGACTTGGACAACTAGACCGAGCCCGAGAAAAACGGATAAAAGCTCAAGAAAAGCCACTGCCATTATAGAGTTCCTCTTCAGAATCAGGTTATAAAGAAGTCCTATATCTATTCTCTATATTTAGACGATGAGCCACTGCCATCCGCGCAACCTTCGATAACTACACGGTATATTATTAAATTAGAGTTAAAGTATTATTATGTCACGCCTTTCCAGCCTGGCTCTATTTCGCGAGAACCTTCTTAACGTACTCAGCCTTTATCCTCTGCATTACGCTCGGTATATCTATATGCAGGGGACACACCTCCCTGCAGTTGCCAGCATGGATGCACAGCATGCTCAGAGGGCCTGCCTCTTCTAAGCCCTTTGTTATATAGAGCCACCCAACACCCATAGGCCCGTTATACGGCCCTGAGCCCCACGAGGGGCCTATTGTTTGGTACACGGGGCATTCTATTAGGCATCTGCCGCATCTTATGCATCTAAGCATGTCGGATAGCAACGGGTCTTTCGAGTATCTAAGCCTGTTGTTGTCTATAAAGATCACGTGATACTCTCTGGGGCCGTGTGCTCCGTATACCCTCTCGTACTCTATATCGGCTGTGGAGCTGGGGCCGGCTATGACATTTATATATGTGGGTGGATATAGCCCTGCAAATGCGGCTTGAACCATAGCTACTTTCAAGGCGTCCTCGAGCGTTGGGACGATCTTATCTATAGAGGTGAGAACTATATGTATCTCTGGCATCGCCGAGGAGAGCCTGTTATTGCTCTCATTCTCAACAGTAACAGTGGCTCCCGTGTCCGCTGCAAAGGCGTTGGCTCCGGTGATGCCTACGTCGGCCTTTATGAACTTCTCCCTCAAGAAGACCCTGACTTTCCTCACCATCTCACCTATGCTCATCTTCTCACTAACATCGATCCCAGCGCCTTTTCTGAGATATCTCGCCACAGATCCTTTGGATAGATGTATAGCAGGTATAACTGGGTGTGAGGGTCTGTCCCTCCCCACCTGGACTATAAGCATCCCCAGATCTGTCTCCCACACCTCGTTTCCAAGCCCCTCCAGGTACTCCGTGACCCCTATCTCCTCAGATATCATCGACTTGCCTTTAATAACAACCTTGCCGCTCCCAACTATCTCGCCAACTATCTTTCTAGCCTCTTCGCTGGTCTCTGCATAGTAGGCCTTGCCATGCACCTTCTCAACGCTCTCCATGGCCTGCTTTAAGAGCTTCTCAAGATTCTCTATAGAGTATTTCTTTACCCTGGAAACCTCCTCTGCAAGCCTCTCTATATATGGGTATCTCTTAAGAAGATCATAGACCTTCTCGGAAACCCTGGGGAGTATCGAGCTAAAGAGCCTCCTAAGCTCCTCATCCTCAGAGGCCCTTATAGCTGAGCCTAAAACCTCCTCCAAGCTCTTCAAACAGACACCTCGGAGTCTGTGATAATTATGGCGCAAGAGGGTATAAAACAAGATAAAACAAGCCTATCTTCGATCGCTGGGTTCGAAACAGCCCTTAAAAGATCTTTCACATAGGTGTCTAATAGCTTAAATCGACGCGCTGTGGAAAAATACAGGGACGTATAATGATATTTAGAAAGATCTTGAAGGAGGATCTAGAGTACATATTGCAATGGCTAGATCCCAACGACTATCTAAGACAAGGAGCTCTCGAGAGATATGCTAGTGAGGGTAGAGCCTATACCGTGGAGATCGATGGAAAGCCGGTTGCCGTTGGCATAATACATGCTGTAGATAGAGAAGGAGCATGGCTTATGGGAGCAAGGGTTATTAAGGAGCATAGAGGCCGCGGGATCGGCAGGCATCTAACCCAGGGTCTCGTCGATGAGGCTATAAGGGCTGGCTATAGGTGGGCTGCTCTTCTCACAAGCATCGATAACGAGCCTGTTCACAGAATATGCAGAGGCCTTGGCTTTGAGGCTAGATCTCTAGTATCATGGCTATCTATAGATAGAGATAAGATCTATAGGTTTGGCGAGGGGGGCATGTATACTCTGATCCCGGGAACAGATAGGAGGGTTTTGGATAAGCTCCACAAGATCCTCGGCAGCAGCGGACTATCGATCCCGGATGGTGACAACACATGGGCATGGAGACCGCCCAGCAGGGAGGCTGTGGAGAAGCTTATTCGCAGCAGCAAGTCCATATGTCTCGCAGGGGATGAGGATCATGTCTCCATAGCTTTTATAGGATCTAGAAGAGGTATTGGAGAGGCCCAGGCGATTGTTTTCGAGGCAGGGCCTAGCACTGAGGATCATGTTAAGGGTATAGCTAGATGCATAGCTGAGGAGGCCGAGATAAATAGGTTTGAGGAGCTAGAGATCGTGGTGGTTGGTAGGCCGAGGCTCGGGGCAAGTGCCTGGGAGAAGATCTACTCTACTGCTAGAGACAAGCCTTGGAGGGCTTATGTGTTCCACAAAGATCTATGATCTAATGGGTCTTTTCCAAAAGCAGGGCATCATACCCTCGCATAGCCTGTGAGCCACGGCAAGAGCCCTGTCTCTAGGTATGGTATAAAACTTAGGGGATAGGAACATGTATTCTTTTCCCCGCCTTATATGATGATCCCAACAAGATCGTGTTTCAATGTCTGGGGAGCGGCTCCCTAGGGGGTCTCTACATCTACTCTAAGATCTATCTCCTTGCATCTATGATCACAGTAGATCCAATAGCCTCGAGAGAGGCAAAGTTAAAGAGCATGGACATTTCCCGGGAAGCAACCTTCACCCCTAGATCTTCTCGCCTTTGGTAAACCTGGCTCTTCAAGGCAGGAGAAGGTCATTTATAAGCCCCGACATGTTGATTCTAAATAGTAGGGTTTGGCAGCAATGGCGATCGAGATCCCTGTTGAGTGGAAGAAGATCAAGTATAGGGGTAGGAGTCTTGAGGAGCTTATGGAGATGCCTATGGATGAACTGCTCAACCTATTGCCAGCTAGGGCTAGGAGAAGCTTGAAGAGAGGCTTCACAGAGCCTCAGAAAAAGCTTATTGAGAAGATAATGAAGGCTAGAAAGCTTGCTGAGGCTGGTAAGAAGGTTGTTATAAAGACCCATGTAAGAGATCTAGTGATCCTTCCATACATGGTTGGCCTTACCTTCACCGTCTATAATGGCAAGGAGTATGTGACCTTCACGGTATCTCCTGAGATGATAGGCCACTATCTCGGCGAGTACTCGATAACGACTAAGAAGGTGGAGCACGGAGAGCCCGGTTTAAAGGCTACGAGGAGCAGCCTCTTCGTGGCTATGAAGTGAAGAGAAACACTATTTTAATACCTATACGCGATATACCCCTGTGCATCTCTATCCCATATTATGCTGTGGAATCCTGCAAGCATGAGTCTCTCCTTGATCCCCTTGAGATACCTAATCCTACTATGCCTCCCAGGCTCCCCAGTATAGTGGAACAGGGCTCCCAGGCTTCTTAGAACCCTGTATAGCTCTTTATAGAACTCCAGGCTGTAGAGCTCCTCAGCAACACTGATCCTCGGCGGATCTAGAACGATCTTGTGGAAGCACTGGTCACAAAGCCTCTTTATAACCTCTGTAGCATCCCCAAGAACTATCTTGATCTTCTTGTGGCCAAGCATCCTCGACCACGGGTTCATCTCAGCCAGACTGAGTACGTTTTGATCCTTCTCTATAGATATGACCTCCGACGCACCTAGCCTCAGAAGATGGGATGCTGTGTATCCTAGACCGCTACCTATCTCTAGGATCTTTAGTCTCCTAATTCTCCCGAGGCTCTTAACCTTTATATAGGCATCTCTCCAGGGATCTATACCTATGGTTCTGTGCATCTGGATCCCATTGATCTCGATGGTTGGTGCTGTGCTTATAGATGTGGGTTTGAGCTTATAGTAGTTTCCGTCCTTGAACATGTCCAGCCTACGCAGCTCGCCATTAATTATTTTGTACACGAATCCCTCCTCAACCTCTCCATCAAGATCCTTTAGAGAAGCTCTATAACCCCCTATAATGATCTCCTCGCCCCTCAGCTCGATCTTGGATTTTGTGAAGCCAAGATCTAGGGTTACCTCTAGAGAACTGTCCCCCTTGATCGCAGCATTCTTAAAAAGATCCACATGCTGTCTTATGATTACGGGGCCTTCCACGTACTGGTATCTATATATATTTAGGCCGGCCAGCGCCTCTCGAAGCCTCTCCTCATATTTTGTCCTCGTACCTCTGCACCCCGCTGAAGACCCACTCGAGATCGGGGCCTCTTCTCTCTAAACCAGCCTCTTTAATAGCTACTGCAATTATTGGGAGAGCTATCGTGGCATCAACATTCACAGTCACCGAGCTACCCAGCTCGACCTTACCCCAGCTGACAGCCTCTTCTAGCGTGGCCCCGCTCAGCCCGCCCCACTGTGGAAGATCTGTGGTTATCTTGATAGCATATTTATGAGGCTTAGAGACATTGGTGCCAAGCCTCTTCTCCTCAAGCAGTGCTTTTGCAACAGCAACTAGCTGTGTGGTGTCTGTTGGAACACCTCCGCCTATATATATGACCCCAGTGTCTCCTGATCTCATTGCTATCTCGACCATCTGCTCAAAGTCTTTGAACTGGTCTATAAAGACCCTTTTCCCATACTCCTTGAGGGCCAGTATATAGGCTATCCCGTACCCCGAGTCAACTATTGCGGGGACAAAGATAGGGGTTTTGGACTTATAGGCAGAGGCCGCTATAGATCTGATCCCTAGCTTTGTGAGCCTAGCCCCGAATAGGTAGAGAAACTCTGCAGAGGAGAAGACATGGTCGGAAGGTAGATCCCTTATAAAGTCCCTTATTAGCTTCTCCATCTCCCTATAGAGATACTCATCGGCATATACATCGTAGAACCTATCTATCCTGTATTTTAGCAAGAGAGCATCATCAACACATGGAGAGCCCCTCCCATAGGGGAAACCCATCCCAGCATAGATATCCTCGGAGATATTGGCTCCTGTAGATACGAGGACATCTATATATCTCTTCTCGATCATCCAGCTTATAATGCCCCACATACCGGCCGTGGCCATGGAGCCGGCTAGACCCATATAGATAGTAACATCCGGGTCTCTGATCATGGCCTTGAGGATCTTGAAGACCTCCCCAATCCTCCTACCCTGATAAGCAGTCTCGCTCATAGCCTCGAGAATAGAGTCTATGCTGCTAAGCTCTTCGGGATTGATCACCCTGACTTTTTCTTTAAAAAACGAGCCCCTATCGAGCCCCGCGCTGCCCACACCCAAAAGACCCACCAAAAATCCCTCGATATTGGAGAATATATAGCTGCTATCGACCTTAGCTAGAGAGCTAGAGATCCTTAGCGAAGAGCGGGAAAAGTACAAAGCCAGAACAATTATAGATCAATAGCCTCCTCTTTATAATAGCTCTTCGCCTATAAGGAGGAGCTGGTTTTGCGCCGCTCACCCCAGAGAGGTTTTTGAGGTCTTTCAGGGTCTTTTGAACAGCCCCGGGTTCCTTGCAGCCTCCCCAGGCTCCCACCGCGGTTCGGCCACAGATCTCGGAAACCCAGAGACACAGATACTACTGGGGGCTTAAATATGGGCTGGATAGATACTCCGCATCAGCATACCCCCATAGCCTTAAAAGAACCCAAAACACTCTAAACAACCATGATTATTGGTACTGCTTCTATAGGGGCTTTAGATAGCTTCCGGATCGTTAATTATTATATCCCCAGGGTATTATTTATCGGGTGCACCTTGTGTCACAGCAGACGAAGAGCAAGGAGCTTAAGATAGTAACCAAGCCGGTTATAGTGCTTGATCAGTTAAAGAGCAATAAGAGAGCTATAAAGATCCTCTTCCTAGTATCGGAGCTCGGCGGGATCACTGAGAAGGCTCTAACCCATGTTGTTAAGGAGCTCCAGCCAGCCGGAATCGATCTGGGATACAGGTTTGTAGAGATAGCCGGGATACCGACGTCGAAAGAGCTTAGGGAGGATATAATAGCGCTTCTATATGTTGGGCTGCTTGAGAGTGGTCAGAATAAAAAGCTATCTATAACCAGCCAGGGTAAGGAGTTTCTAGAGCAGGTTGGTGTTGAGCAGGACTTTGTAGAGAATCTCAGGTCAAAGCTCCCAGAGGTTAAGGCAAAGCTAGCAACACTTATAGCCGAGGCTGATCTAGGAGCCCAGAGGGGTAGAAGGTATAGATAAACAGCCTTGCTTATCGCTACCCTGGGATAATGATCATGGTTCCTATATAGTGGGCCGCTATCTGGGTTAGAATAAACCTCATAGAGTCTCTTTTAGAGGGCCTCGAAATGATCATATAGGCAGCTTGGAAAATACCAATGCCTATTAGCAAGAACAAAACACTCTCCAGAACGATCCAGAGGTGATTCTCGCCAGGATATATAGATCTGTATATCGAGAATGAAAAGCCGCTCGCAAGCCCCGAAACAAGTCTCAGAGCAAACAGCCTGTAGAAGCCAGCCGAGTCCCCCTCTGATGACACCGGCTTCACCATATCTATTCATGCTTGGTGGTTAAAACCTGATCCCACATGCTTAGATGCTAAACACCTAATATTGCTCAAGGGATCTATTCTGTGGGATAGGATGAAGAGAGGGATGAGCTGGCTAGATCTGGCCGTGTGGGTTAGGGAGAATAGGGAGTCTCTAATAGGAGGCTATATAGATAACATCTATGGTGAGAGCAGCAGGCTTGCACTCAAGATCAGGGGAGCTGGTGGGGAGCCTTTCTACCTATCGGTAGCAGCTGGGGAGAGCATCTATATAACGAGGAGGGTGGGTTCTATCGAGCGCGAGCTCAGCTCGATAGCCATGGGTTTTAGGAAATATCTAAGGGATTCGAGGATAGTTGATTTTTATCAAAGACCGTGTGATAGGATTGTAGAAGCTATTATTTCGGGATCTGGGGAATATAGAGTTGTTTTTGAGCTGATCCCGAGGGGTGTGGTTGTTATCGTTGATATGGATGGTGTGATTAGGTTCTCAAACACCGTGGCCAGTATGAAGGACAGGATCATAAGGATCGGTGAGAAATACTCGTACCCCCCCTCACAGATCTCGATATGCAGCTCAAAAGACCCCGGAACCCTTGTCTCGGCTGTTAAAAAGGGATACGATCTCGTCAGGGGGCTTATAATAGGTGCTGGAATACCTCCGGACGCCGCGGAGGAGATCATATATAGGCTTGGGCTTGATAAGAGCACAAAGCCAGGCGATCTTACTGATGGGGAGGTGGAGGAGATCTTAGGTAGAGCTAGAGAGATCATAAATAGGATCGTTGAGAACCCTGAGCCCGGTGTTGTGGTGGATTCCTCTGACAGGCCCTTTGGTTTCTACCCATATGAGCCCAGAGGCCTTGTTGCTAAGGGCTATGTGTTTAAGAGAACAGCCAGCTTTAACGAGGCTATAGATACTTACTACGCCTATGCAGCAGCCTATGGTGTTGATGAAAAGCCTGCCGAGGTTGCCAGGATAGAGAGGAGCGTTGAGAAGCTGAAAAACCAGATCGCTAGTGCCGAGAAGGAGCTCGCCACGCTCAGAAAAGTGCTTGGGTATATCGAGGCCAACTACCATGTTATGGAAGAGCTTTTCGAATGCGCTAGGAAGAGGGTCGCTGGCTGTGCTGGGAAGGCTGTAGATGCTGTTAATTTTAGGGGTAACACTATAGAGATAGCTATGGACAATGCTAGATATTCCCTCAATCCCCGACTATCTTTTATGGAGAACTATATAGAGCTTAGAAAAAAGATCTCAGAGCTTGAGAAGAGGATCTCCAGAGGATCTAGCGAGATCTCAAGGCTCGAAGAGGAGATCAAAAAGATCCTCGAGGAGAGGGAGAGGGAGAAAGTGGTAAAGATGATCAGGAGCCTCAGGAGGCAGGAGTGGTACGAGAGATACCACTGGCTGATAACCTCGGAAGGCCTCCTAGCCATAGGGGGTATGGATGCCGATCAGAACGAGAAGATCTTTAAGAGGTATCTTAGAGATAACGATCTCTTCATGCATGCCGACATACAGGGAGGCTCAGCAGTGATCCTCATAGTCGATAGGGGCTATAGCGAGAAATCGATCCAGGAGGCGGCGAGGCTTGCAGCGTGCTACAGCAGGGCCTGGGCAGCTGGCTACGGGGCTATAGATGTCTTCTATGCAAAGGGATCCCAGGTGAGCAAATCACCACCCTCGGGAGAGTATCTCGGCAAGGGGGCCTTCATGGTATATGGCGAGAGAGGCTGGGTTAGGAACGTGCCGCTCTTACTCGGCATAGGTGTCGAGGTTCTGGAGAACCATGTGCCAAGGATCATAGTAGGGCCTCCGGAGCTCGTCTCCCAGAGAGCGGTCTCTTGGAGCGTAATATCTCCTGGAGATCGTGATAGAAGGGATATAGCAGCTAGGTTGAAAGCCATGTGGGCAAAAAAAAGATCTATAAGGCCGGAGATATTAGACGCCATAGATCTTGAGGAGATTGTGAAGAGAATCCCGGGTAAATCGAGAATCGTTGCAAGGGAAAACACCAATATGGCTATATAGTAAGGGGGCAAATCTATGGATGTTCTTCAACATAGTTATACATATGTTTTTCGAAATATATCTAATTTGGGGTTTAGGATATTAGCCCTGGTTGCGGATATTTTGATTAAGGGGTAGTCAAAATCTCAAGGTTCAGCGAGCTTGCGGATAGGATGAACCGCTTTAACAGGGAGCTTGTGAAACCTTTCGTGGGTAGGGATGAGGAGGCTAAGGTTGTGGCGCTCGCGCTTGTGATAAAGGAGCACGCTATATTGATAGGAGAGCCTGGGACAGCTAAGAGCGCCTTAATAAGAAGGGCTGCTGCTCTGCTGAATGCTAAGTACTTCTCGTACCTCTTGACCAAGTTCACAGAGCCCGACGAGATCTTCGGCCCTGTCGATATAAAGGTGTTTATAGATGAGAAGAAGTTCAGGAGGGTTATCGCGAGGACCCTTCTTGACGCTGAGATAGCTTTTCTCGATGAGATCTTTAAGGCTAGCTCTAGCATTCTTAACAGCATATTATCCATAATAAACGAGAGGATCTATTATGAGGCTGGTGTTGCTATCAAGGTGCCTCTCTGGAGCTTATTTGCAGCTACTAACGAGATCCCTGATGATCCTGAGCTGGCTGCTATATATGATAGGATGTTGTTGAGACACCATGTTAAGCCTGTTACAGATGATCTCTGGAAGGATCTCTTGAACCAGGAGTGGGAGAACGAGAAGAGGGACGATATAGCAGATGTTGAGCCTATCCTCTCTATGCAGGATCTAAGGGATCTTAGGGAGGAGGTTTTCAAAATAGATCTCGAGGGGATCAAGCCAAAGCTTATAAAGCTCTTCGCGATACTCGAGTCAAAAGGGATACACCTAACAGATAGGAGAAAGGGCAAGACCTTAAAGGTGATAGCGGCAAATGCTCTTCTGAATAACAGGACAAAGGCCCAGGAAGAGGATCTTCTAGTTCTTAAATACACAGCGCCTAAGGATATAGACGAGTTCGAAAAGGTCAACGTTATACTCCACGAGGAGCTGAAAACACCATATATGTATCTAAGAGAGCTCGAGGATATAGAGAGAAACGTTAAGGAGCTGATAAACTATGTGAGCACCTTTAACCAGAGCTACGGCTATGTGGAGCCATTCTCCCCAGGGGCTAGAACCACGCTCTCGAGGTTCTATGAGGAGAGGCTTAACGAGATCTACAGAGATCTAGAGGCTCTTAGAGAGAGGGTATCCTCGATAATAATAGAGAGCGGTGATAAGAATGTCGAGGCTGCTGGAAAAAGGGTGCTTGAGCTTATAAGCAGCGCTATGGAAAAGATAAGAAGAAGGATAGGGTAAGGATGATATAATGACAGGTATCCTTGCTGGAGTGAGATACGACGACCCTCTCGCGAGATATAGGGGGGAGAAGCTTGTCGATATAGTTAAAAAGCTATCGAGATCGAGGAACAGGGATATAGATACAGATCTCGGGATTGATGTCTTCTACCTCTTCTACCTACCATTCCCGCTACCAGTTCCACCAAAGGATCAGAGGAACAGGGGGGCACAGCTGAGATACCTAATCGCGAGGGAGATACTGAGCAACACAGAAGCCAAAAAGATCAGGTATTACACGATAGCCCACAGCGGGAGATCTATAGTTATTGGGGCAAGCTTCTTAGAGCACCTGTTACAAGAGCTCAGCCCCCAGTCAGAGGGTGGGGAGGGCGAGGGTGGGCAGAGGGGCCATGGCGAGGATAAGGGGCAGAGGGATAGTGAGAGTGAGAGGGGCCAGAACAGCATACAGAACGCGATTAGAAACGCGATTAGAAGGGTTATGAGCGAGGTTGACGGCATATCTAAGCTAGAGCACCTGGCCATGGGAACCCAGGCTGGGACGGGATCTATACTTGAGATGATAGAGAGCTCGAGCGATATAATAAGGCTCGCTAGAAACACCGATGTGCAGAGGCTTCTCGATAGCCTGAGCTTTATTGAGGAGATGACTTTCAAGACTAGGAAGAAGACTATTAAGTCGTCGAAGGGCGAGGTTATTGGGTACTCGAGAGGGACACAGATAACAAGGATCTCTAGGACAGAGCTAGCATTGTTCGAGACGAAGGAGGCTGAGCAGGTGTTTCTATATAAATGGGCCACTGGGAAGCTGATCCTCTACGAGAAGGTGGTTAGGCAGGACTTCGGGCCTCTCTATGTTTTGCTCGACAAGTCAGGATCTATGGATGGTGAGAAGATAAGATGGGCAAAGGCAACGGCGATAGCCCTCTTCATGAGGGCTAGGAGAGAGGGCAGGCCTTTCTTCATAAGGTTCTTCGATTCAGCGCCATATAACCTCATAAAGGTCTCTAGATCCGGGAAGCCTGGCGAGGCGCTGAGGCTCATGGACTATCTGGCTAGAATAAAGAGCGGAGGGGGGACAGACATAACTAGATCTATCATAGCGGCGTGCCAGGACATCTCAGGGATTAAGATGAGGGGGCTGGGAGAGCTTATATTGATAACAGATGGAGAGGATAGGCTTGCGGAGAACATGGTTAAGAAGCACCTAAGGGAAAACAATGCGAGGCTAATAACGGTTATGGTTATGGGGGAGAATCCTGATCTTAAGAGGATAAGCTCGAAATACTTCAAAGTAGCAAGGCTGAGCAATAAGGAGATGCTCGAAGTGCTAGAGCTCTAGGACACGGTATCAGCATTTATAAGCCTCCTTGTTTCTTAGATCGTGATATGCTGCCAGGCAACGCTATGCTAACTGCTATGGATCGCTTTTCGGATCCCTGGCTAGGCTTGACTCTAGCCAGATTCAAGGCCCAGCTGCGCATCTGCATAGGAAAAGTTCTCGACACCGCGGTTCGGTTTATGGGGAATCTTTCTAGGCTTCGTATTGACCAACGACTCTATATTACCACCTCAGATCTATATGTGGGGCTTTGTGAGAGGCCCATAGATATGGAGGCTTGGGAGCCTTGGAGGAGCTTTTAAGCGAGCTCGAGAGAAGGGCTGCAAGCGCTATAGCCGCTATGGGGAAGATCGGGGTGGAGTATATAGCTATTACCCCATCACCTGATTTTAGATATCTCACCGGCTTCTTTGAGGAAAGCTATGAGAGATTGATGCTATTTATACTCACGATCAACAATGAGAGAGTACTGCTGGCACCCAGGCTTGCCAACATACCCACCTGGATCGGCAGGTTCTCTGACACGATATTGTGGGGGGATGAGGATAGCATTAAGAGCATGGTTGATAAGGTGGTGAGGAGGCTGAGGATCTATGGTAAGAGGGGGGCTTTCGAAGACACCATGAGCCTGAGGACATATGATCTGTTGAGGGAAGCTCTATCCCCTCCAGACATAGTGCTTGCCTCAGAGATACTGAGAGATCTTAGGGCTAGGAAGTCGCTCTACGAGATAAACATTATCTCGAGAGCTGTGAAGGCTGCGGAGAGCATTTTCTCAGAGATATACAGGATCCTAGCCCCCGGCCTCTCCGAGAGGTTTGTTGCTAACCAGATATCGAGCCTAATAGCCTCTGAGGGCTATGAAGAGGCATTCAAAACAATAGTGGCTTTTGGCGAGAACACTACTAACCCCCACCACATACCAGGATCTAGGGTTCTCTCCTATGGGGATCTAGTTCTAATAGATCTCGGCGTCTCGGTGGATGGTTATGTATCTGACCTAACCAGGATCTACTCTATAGGGCCTGTGTCTAAAAAGGTTGAAGATAGCTTTGCCGCGCTTATGTCGTGCTTCAACGAAGCTATCTCGATGATATCGCCTGGTGTTAGAGCATCGGATATAGATCTACGCGTTAGGAGCTGCTTAACAGAACACGGTCTGGGGGGCAACATACTGCACAGAACAGGGCACGGCATCGGCCTCGAGGTTCACGAGCCCCCATATCTATCGATAACCTCTTCAGATGTGCTTGATAGGGGTAATGTATTTACAGTCGAGCCCGGAATCTATTTTAGGGGTAACTATGGTTTGAGGGTTGAGAGCGACATGGCTATACTGGATAACGGTGATATAATTATCCTAGATAAGATCTCAAGGGATATAATCAGGCTATAGCCAGCATATAGATCGATATGTTTTATCTTTATTTAGGGCTAGATATATAATTATCGAAAAATATACGGGGCTTATAAAGGATTATTATCGTAGACATGGCATATGTGATATAGGAAGAATACAAATGATCGTGGAGAGCCTTCTCCCGATAACCGGGGGTTGAGAACGAGGATGATTTTTATATGGTAATATTGACGTAATATTAACGTGGTGAATCTTTGTGGAGCTCATCCCACTAGGATCTGTAAGCTCGGTGCTCAGAGACAATATCGTGGTTAGGATAGATAATCCAGCAAGGATCCCTAAGCTGGGTTCCAGGGTGTATAGCAGGGAGGGCCGAAAACTGGTTGGGGTTGTAAGCGATATAATAGGCCCTACGAAAGAGCCCTATGCTGTGGTGAGGAAAAACCCCGGCGTCTCGATCAGTGTTGGGGAGAAGCTTATATATGAGGCTAAGAGGAGGGCTAGGTAATGGGCACAGAGGCTGTTTCGAAAGAAGATATAGAGGGGCTGATAGCTAGGGGCGAGCTTATATATGACTATGAGAGGGGAGAGGTGATAGATCCACAGACAGGGCTTGTGATCGAGGAGGGCTTCGTATCCCAGTCAAGGGAGTGGAGAGAGTATAGCTCCGAGGATAGGCTTAACAAGTCCAGAATAGGGCCCCAAATAACATTTAAGGTACACGATGGCGGCTTGACAAGCTATATAGATCCCAGAGGCAGTGCTGGTAGAAAGCTTAGCAAGCTCAACACTATAACCAGAAGGCCTAGGGATCACAGGGTTAGGAGGGAGATAGATGCTAAGATGATAATGAACGACACAGTGGCAAAGCTGGGGCTGCCGAGCGTTGTGGCTGAGACCGTGGGGATGCTGATCAAGGAGGCAGCTAAGAACAATCTGCTGAGGAAAAACACCATAGCATCCTCTGTCGGTGCAATGATCATGGAGGTGTGCAAGATCTACGGAATACCCATAGATGCTAGGAAGCTGAGAGAGACCCTCGGATTGAGCGAGAGAGATCTTCATAACGCTACTAAGAGACTCTCTTGGACCGGTGTTTTCAACGATCTCAGGAAGAGGCTTAGAGAGAAAAAGGATCTCAGGGAAATCGCCCCTCTAACCCCGGCGAGCTATATACCAAAGATAGCTGGTTTCGCGGGCTTTTCGGATAGCATTGTGATCCTGTCTAAAAGGATCATAGATATAATGATGAAGTACAAGCCAACATCCACATCGGGAAAGAATCCCGAGGGAACCGCGGCGGCCGCCGTGTATCTGGCATCGATATTGCTGGAGAGCAAAAAGCCCCAGAGAGATATAGCAGAGGCCCTAGGGATCTCTGAGGTCACTATAAGAAATAGATATAGGGATATTGTGGATAACCTCGACATAATAGTATATGTATAGCCTGTGCAGGTATAGCGGATCTAAAGGATCCTCTTGTTCGGCGGGATCTATTGTTTTTAAATCTTTCGCAACCCTTATCTCAGTGGATGTGGAGGAGAGGATGCCTGGTAATCGCATATTGCGTGTCATAGGCATACCGGTAGACACAGCCCCTGAGATTGGAAAACCCATAGCAACCATATCTATCATCCTGATCAACGTAGCTATATATATACTGACAACCGATCAGAACCTCTTTCTCCAAATAAACAATAATATTTTGTGGAGCTATGGCTATATCCCGGTATATTTTCCAACAGACCAGGGGTTCCTGAGGATCTTCACCTCTATGTTCCTCCACGCAGATCCTCTCCACATATTCTTCAACATGTATTTCCTATACATATTTGGAAGAGGCGTTGAAATAACCCTTGGGAGTGCGAGGTTCCTGGTACTCTATATTTTATCCGGCATCTCAGCATCTCTCCTACACACAGCATCACTAGGATTCCAGGGGGTCTCCTCACTCTCAATCCCGGCTGTAGGGGCCTCTGGAGCTATAAGCGGTGTTTTGGGTGCATATCTAATGCTATACCCAACAACTCCTCTGGCAATGTGCTTCTTCCTAGTGCTTCCTCTCTGTGGAACCTTCAGAGCCTCTACATTTCTTCTCTTCTGGTTCGTAATCCAGGTTTTCTATGGATATCTTAGGCTGGGCGGCGTTGCCTTCTTTGCACATGCGGGTGGCTTTGTAGCTGGGATAGCTCTTTCGTGGATTCTTGGAAGAGATATGGTGGCGAGGATAAAGCAGCCATTATTCTATACATTCTCCCTTTTCCAGGGAGGGGGTGGGGGCCTTGGTGGGGGCGCGAAGCTAGTGCTAACCATAGCTATAATTTCTCTCATGGGGGGCAGTATCTATTCATATATGGCAGGGGCCTCTATAGATAGATCCCAGCTGATCTACACTGTGGATATAAAGATAAGTGAGAGCCCTGGCGAGCCTCCCTACAGCTCATCAATAGCAACGCTATCACTTGCCAAAGACTCTTCTGACCTCAGCACGAGCCCGATAGCTGATGATGCGTCGAGGATACTTATCAACAGGCTTTTAGCATCGAGAGTGCTGGTTAACCTCAGTAACAGGGGCTCCGAAGGGATAGATATAAATAGAAGCGGTATAGTTATCATAAACAATGTGCCTGTTCCTTTCTCCATAACAGCTAAAGCTAGCTATGATAGCAACGGGGTCATGGTATATGGATATGGCTCTGCATCTACGAGAGCTGTTGGTTGCGACCCTATGGGGTGGTGTGGGCCGCAAGAGCATATAGCTTATCCCTGGTTCGAGGTGAGATCCACAGGGCCTTTATCTCTGACCAGCCTTATATCGATCCCCCTCATAGCCTCTATGATTGTGCTTATGCTGAGCTTATATGTGGTTGTTGCCAGGGATAGGGAGGTGTCTTTGAGCTCTTATTGATCACGCTGATGAGAATCTATTATAGCTAAGTAGCGATGATATTGCTACGATGTCTAGGAGATATTCGGCTATATCTGTTATATAGTCATAGATCCTCGTTATATGGTAGGCCGAGATATCCCTAGCCAGTCCCGCCTCCGAGATCTTCCCATGGATCTTCTCTTTACCCTCTATAAGCTCTACCAGCGAGATCACCAGTTCTTCGGGCTTCTCTCCCTTCCCGCCCTGCCCCCTATCGGGATCCTGTATACTTGTTCTGAGTATTGTGTCTATCAACATATAGTATTTATACATATCCTTCAATATGAGGTGCGTCTTAACCCTATCCCCTCCACCCATATCCTCGCTCAGCCTTGCCACAGCCACTAGGTGGTCCGAGATTCTCTCTATAAGTCTTGCGACCTGAACCATCATATAGGATCTCTGGAGGTGCTTGGGATCTCTGTCGACCTCCGGGTTGCTTAGCACGGTGTTAAAGATCCTCTCTGTTTCCCTCCTGATGGCGTCTATCTCGTCATCGAGACCCTCTAGCTCTTCTGCATAGCCGCTCTGATCCGAGTATAGGGATATTGTGAGCTCGAAAAGAGATCTAGCGTTGTTTATCATTCTCATCAAGATTGTCTCGAGATCGGAGCCTCTTCTAACCTCTCTCAATATTGTGAAGTTCTTACCCTCGTCGAAGATGCTGAAGCCAGGCATGTACCTCAAGATCGATAGGATCTGCCTCCTCGTATCCCGAGACAGGGGTTTCTTTGAGGTGAGCTTCACCTGCTCTACACCAGATATATAGAGGGCTATTAGTATGTGTCTAAGCGATTCGGGATCATATGCATCGAGATCTAGATCCGAGTATGCTCTGAGATGAGGAACACTGGACGGCTCGATCACTAGCTTGGAGCCAACCCTCTTGATCAAAACCCTAGATCCCTTCTCGATTCCATATGCTCTGCACCACTCTTTAGGTAGGTAGAGAACATATGAGCCCCTGATCTCCTGTATCCTTCTCTCCTCCTCTTGAGATCCCCCCATAACTGTGCCCCTACATTAATAGTACCTCGTTGACCTATATATCATATGTATACATATGCATACCTCTAGGTTGGCATAATATATTGGCCCAAACATATATAGTTTGATGATGAGGCTCGAAAGGGCCGTAGCGATGCGGAACCCGCGCAGGTCTGAGGAAACGTAAAACCCCTCTACTAAAACCTCTAGATCATCGTGGACGGCTATTCACAAGCAAGATTAGTGTTTATAGATCAACAATTAGCTTAAATGCCCTCAGTGTCTAGATAGATTGAAAGGTGAGCGTTAAGTGCCACAGGATCTTCTCGGCTTTCTAAAACTATCTCTAAGAAACCTTGAAGAGAGTGTTGAGAAAGCCAGCTCCTCTGCCAGGGCCTCAGAGCTCTCTGCAATAGGGTCTATTAAGGAGGTGATAAGCTATAGTGAGAAGGTTATTGAGAAGGGACTGTGCCTATCAAGCTCTAGAGGGGTTAAGAACTTCGGCTATATATGTGAGGGCAGGTGGAGCATCGTTAGCACCGATAGCGTGATCTCTATCTCGAAGGTGGGGAGCGATATAGCTATATCCTTTAAGAACAACGAGCTGGGCATACTTAGAAGAGATGGGGGCCTGATCCTAGGGTTGAGCTATGTGAGAATAGTGCTGGGAGAGCACTCCATAGAGATCCCCTATAGCGACTATAAAGGTGCTGGTGAGAATTCACATATAATTAAAAAGATCCTCCCGACTGTGATCGATACGCTTAGAAAGGCTAACGATAGCTTCGGCAGATGCGTAAAGCTATATAGGCTTAAGTGTTAGCATCAACAAAAAGATCTAGAGTGGTAATACGGGGCAAAGGGATATTATTTCTGGAAGCTGAGATAGATTCAGATAGGAAATGTTGGAGATACACCCAGGTTTAGAGCTTGTAGTAGACACCCCCTTCGCCTATCTGAGAGGATCTAGAGCGCTGGTCATAGCAGATGCCCATCTAGGCTTTGAAGAGGCTATGGGGGAGGCAGGTCTATATCTACCTAGAGGCCAGCTCAAGCAACTTATACAGGATCTTGGGGCGGCTTTCAACATGCTGGATATAAGCCAGGTTATAATAGCTGGTGATCTTAAACATAGGTTTGAGAAGCTGGGGGTTCAGGAGAAAAAAGAGATAGAGGAGATCCTTAGCTTCTTCAAGAAAAAAAGCTCCAACGTGGTTTTTATAAGGGGTAATCACGATAACTATGCATCTATAGTCACATCTAGATTCGGTGTGGAGCCGAGGCCATATTACAAGGTGGGGGCTTTCCTGATAATCCATGGCCATCAGGGGTTGGGAGAGGCTATTAGCGAGGATCTATTGAGGGATGTAGAGGTAATAATATATGGTCACGAGCACCCAAGCATATCTATAAGGGATAGGCTTGGAAAGATAGCTAAGTTCCCCTGCTTCCTAGAAATCCCCCTCAGAATAGGTGATAGGGTGTTCAGAGGGCTTGTTATGCCAGCCTCGGGGAGCTATCAGGCAGGATCTCCTGTAACCACTATTAGGAGCAACTATCTATCCCCAATAACCAGGGCCTATGGCGATATTGGGAACGCAAAGCCATATATACTTGCGAGGGGAGACGGGATCTTCGAGCTCCCCGCTCTGGGATATATACAGGATCTCATATAGGGTTAAAAAGCCAGCGTTAAAATATACTGGCCAGCGCTATGCAATTATCGGGGTATCAAAGCTACTATGGCTAGCCACTATAGATCCTGGGACGATATGGTGAGAGACATACTATCGTGCACAAAGTGCAGATTACACCTATCGAGAAAAAACGCTGTTCCAGGCAATGGCAAGAGGAACTCTGAGATTATGTTGATAGGAGAAGCCCCAGGAGCTACCGAGGACGAGATGGGCCTTCCATTTGTCGGCGCTGCTGGAAAGCTGCTCGACGGTGTTCTTACCGAGATAGGGATCAGGAGAAGCGATCTATATATAACCAATGTTGTTAAATGCAGACCCCCCAATAACAGGCAACCAGCTAGAGAAGAGATCGATGCCTGCTCCCTCTATCTAGAATCACAGATCCTGTTGATAAGCCCAAAGATTATCGTCACCCTCGGAGGCGTTGCGGGAGAATGGGTGGCCTCCAGGATGGGGATCAGGTGGCTAGGTGTTGCAAAGATGAGGGGAAACATATATAGGGGCAGCATGCTGGGCATAAAGATCTCTCTAGTCCCCACATACCATCCAGCAGCGATTCTCAGGAATAAGGGCGATATAGAGCATCTGAAGAGGGATTTGGAAAAAGCCTTAGAGGAGCTCGCCAGGATAAAAAGCACCGATACCGCTGGTCCTTCTAGGAAAAAGCCCGTTGGAAAAACCCTTCTAGATTATATGGAAAAAAATAAAGATAGGATCTTATAGCTGGCTTAGATATGCTCTTCAGACCCTGTGCTCCTATTCTCTCTTGTTATCTATGGCCTATTTATTAGCTAATAAGCATCTCTAGCATTTTATGTTTTTGGTGAGGCTTACTCTTGAGTGAGGAGAGGGAGGAGGTAGAGGAAGAGGGAGGAGAGCTTGAGGAAGGTGTTGGTGAGGCTGTTGCTGAGGAGGCTGAGGGCGAGACAGAGGCTTCGGATCTTCTTTTAGGTCTCGACCAGATCAATACTATGATCCACGTGACAGAGATCTGGGATTCTGTGGTTTCTGGGAAAATAGGGGTTGAAGAGGCTAAAAAGATGCTGAGCAGGACCTCAGCACCTGTGAAAATTGTTGAGGAGGAAGAGGAGGAAGTGAAGAAAGTTAAAGCTGTTAAGAAAACCTCTAAGAAGAAATCAAAAGGCTAGCTAAGCCGCGGTGACAGGGTCTATGGAGATTGTGTGGGCATATTATCGATATAGATATGAAGAGAACAGGTCTTTATAGATAGCAGAGGCTTGAGCCTTGAGCAGTTCTTATGATAATGTATTCGATCTTCTTAACCCCGTGCTCAGAAGAGCTATAAAGGATCTTGGTTATGAGAAGCCTACAAGGATACAGAGAAAAGCTATACCGATACTTCTTAGGAGCGAAAAACACTCCCTAGTGATAGCTCCTACTGGTAGCGGCAAAACAGAGGCGGTTTTGCTCCCAGCTATCTCAAGGATCCTTGATAAGGGGGGTAGGGATCTTCAAGTGATATATATAACTCCGCTGAGGGCTCTCAACAGGGATCTTAGAGACAGGCTTGAAAAGCTCTTCAAGTCAGTGGATCTCTCTCTAGCTGTTCTCCATGGCGATACTCCTCAGAGGGCTAGGAAGAGGATCACGGGTTCTCCTCCGACAATGATTATAACGACGCCTGAGACTCTTCAGTATATGCTGGTCAACAAGGATCTTAGGCAGCACCTGGCAGGCGTAAGATACGTTATTGTGGATGAGGCTCACGAGCTCATGGGCAGTGAGAGGGGGTCTGAGCTTATAGCCTCGCTGGAGAGGTTGAGGAGATACTCGCAAAGGTTCCTGAGAATAGGGTTATCGGGCACTATAGGTAATCCGATAGATGCTGCCCTCTTTCTAGCCGGATCTATATCCGGGGTCGAGATTATAGAGGACAGCGGGGGTAAGCCCTGTGTTATATCTGTTATAAGTCCTCTTCCCAGGGGCTCCGGGTCTGATGGAGATAGCGGTGATCCTTTCTTTGACTCTAGGATCTCAAAGATCGAGGAGATTCTGAGGAGCTCCAAAGGATCTGTGATCATATTTACAAACACCAGAGATCAGGCTGAGAGGCTTGGAGCGGGGCTGAGAAGAAGAGGCCTAGCTGTTGGTGTTCACCACGGCTCTCTCTCCAGAACCACTAGGGAGGAGATTGAGAGAGAATTTAGAAGAGGGGGTCTAAAGTCTGTTGTGGCCACCTCAAGCCTAGAGCTCGGGATAGATGTTGGTAGCATAGACACTGTTATACAGTACATGTCCCCCAGACAGGCCTTCAAAATGATACAGAGGATAGGTAGGAGCGGCCATAGAGAGGATCTGGTTTCTAGGGGCTATATAGTAGCTAGTGAGAACATATACGACATAGCTGAGAGCATCGTGATAGCCAGGAGGTCTTGCTCAGACAACCCGTATAGAGAGATAGAGTGGATAAGGATTCGGGGAAACTCTCTCGATGTACTAGCCCACCAGATCGCTGGGCTTGTCCTCGAATACGATGGGATCTCTTTGCATGAGATCGTTGATATACTGTCAAGGGCCTATTGCTTCAAAGATCTAGCCCCTGGGCTTGTTGAGAAGACAGCGGAGTTTCTCAGAGATATAGGCGTTGTTAGAATTGAAGAGGAGGCGGGGAAGAAGATCCTTAGGAAGGGGAGGAGAACCAAGCAGTATTACTACAACGTGACCATGATAGTTGATACAAAGAACTACGAGGTCGTCGACACGATCAGCAATAGAACCATAGGGGAGCTTGACGAGAGGTTCGTTGCAAAGGAAATAGCCCAGGGCGCAGCAATAGTTCTCAGCGGCTCGATATGGAGGGTTCTTGAGATAGAGGGGGAGAAGATCTATGTGGAGCCGATGGAAACCCTTGAGGGCTCCGTGCCAAAGTGGATTGGACAGCAGATCCCTGTAGATAGGAGAGTGGCTAGAGAGGTCTGCAGCCTTCTCAAGCTATTATCGAGGGGAGATCTGGGTAGGGATAAGGCGGCCTCTATATATCCAGCCGAGGGCGAGACGCTGGATAGGGTTGCAAGCATTGTTAGGGATCACGTAGCGCGCGGCTACCCACTGCCAAGCGATAGGCTTATCCTTATAGAGGGCTGGAGAGAGCCCGGGATCAGTGTTGCTGTGGTCCACACATGTCTAGGATCTAGAGGTAATGAGGCCCTGGGCCTCTATATATCTAGCTTCGTGGGGTCGCTTGTTTCTTATAGATCCACGCCATGTGCTCTTGTGCTCGCCTCATCTAAGAATATAGATGTAAAGGATCTCGCAGCGATCCTTGGCTCGTGGGAGGGCGAGGAGCAGGTGATCTCTAGGATCATTAGCTCGGCCAGATCTAGCGGGGCCTATAGGTGGCACATAACGGCAGCTGCTAAGAAGATGGGGTCTATCGATAAAAACGTTTCTTTCGAGGAGGCTATGAGGTATGTGAAGCACCTCGAGGGAACCATAGTCTATGAAGAGGCTATCAACGATCTGATCCATGAGGAGCTGGATATCGAATCCCTTCTCGAGATGCTTAGAAATATTGAGAGAGGCGGGGCAAAGATAGTTACACTTGATCTCGCTAGACCCACCCCGCTTGGTGAGGAGATATATAGAGGCGTCTCTGGCTTCGAGAGGATTAGGAGTCAATCAATACCAAAGGATCTAGCGGTGGAGTTGGTGAGAAGGAGGCTTGAGGAGAAGGATGCACGGTTAGTATGTATAATGTGTGGATATACAGAGACAAAGAGGGTTAAGGATCTGCCAGATAGGCTTTCATGCCCCTCATGCGGCTCTGTATTCATAGGGGTTAATAAATATGGATATGGGGGTGCCAGAGATCTCGTTAGAAGGATCGCTTTAGATCCAAAGATTCTAAGGGATCCCAGGGCCCTCGGCGATGATGAGAAAGAGGTTCTCAAGACTCTCAGAAGATCTGCAGATCTGGTTGCCACGTACGGGAAAAAAGCAGTTATAGTTATGATGGGTAGGGGTATAGGGCCTGAGGCTGCTAGAGATATACTCTCGTCTTCCATTAGCGACAACGATCTGTATCTAAAAATCCTTGAGAGGGAGAAGATCTATATAGCTACTAAAAAATACTGGGATTAAGCCTAGATCCAGGTGAGGTTCTCAAGGAATCTGAGCCTCTTGGGGATCGGTGGGTGTGTTGCTAAGATCTCCTCGATCGGTGAGTACTTGGATCTCATGATCCTCTCTATATCGGCCCTAGTCACCCTATAGAACGGCTGTGCAACAGCGTCTGTTAGAGCGTATATGAAGAGAGCCCTCATCTTGCTATCCCTCACGCTCTGATGTATATCCTCGTTTCTGCGGTAGAATATATGTATCTTGGCGAGAGCCGCCTGCATAGCGCTCCTGCCCGCTGCTCTCGCCCCCTCTAGATCTGCATAGTACTCTCTAAGCCTGCTGAAGGTGAGGATCAGGATCTGGAGGAGGAAGGAGACCATAACAGCAGCAACACCAACTATAGCTAGTATGGCGCTGCCCGAGCCGTTTCTCCTCCCAACACTTCCCCCCCATAGGGATAGGTGGACAAGGCTTACACCTAGGTAGTATATCACTGAGGGCAGAACCCCTAGGAAGAGCATTATAGCGTTGTCTCTATGCTTATGATGCCCGATCTCGTGCCCAATAACAGCTTCGAGCTCTTTCTCATCAACTAGATCCAGCATGCCCTCTGTAACAGCAACATATCTCCCAGCAACTATATTTCCATATGCAAAAGCGTTGGGAGGCCCTCTAACCCTCACAGCCTTGGGAGGCTTAAAGCCGAGTCTCTGAGCAACCCTATTAACGATCTCCTGGAGCCTCGGATCCTGTGTGGCTCCATAGAATATGTTTATCATAAAGGGAGACACTAGATATGTGAGCAGGTTAGCTATAACCACGAAGGCAAATATAGGCACTATGAGGCCCCACAGGATCGAGGGATCGTTTAGGTTGAGCGGCACACCGCGCCATAGCTGGATAGCATAGATTATTCCAAAAAGCGTTGCTGAAAAGATGAATATTATCAACACCAGTGTTAATACCATCGATGCATAGAGGGACAGGGCGCCGGAGAGCCTGCCAGCAACCTTAGGAGCTATAGTAGCGGCTAGGAAAAACATCACAACATAGCCTAGCACCGCAAGTAGCATTGCTATAGGATCGAATAACAAGAACACTATGTACACCCAATTATTAAAAATATTAAAGAAGCTAATAAAGATGCCCATATGAAGAACCATGATCCAGGGAGGGTCAGCGGCTAGAGAAAGCTAAAAAGCCTTGAAGATATAGAGATGATGGGCCGGGGTAGCTCAGCTGGTAGAGCGCCGGGCTGTTAACCCGGTGGTCGGAGGTTCGAATCCTCCCCCCGGCGCCACATATTTCGCCCCATCGAGTGAAAATCCCCCTACGGGCCTGCATCGGTAAAAAGGTCATAAAGTTGTGGAGATACATAAGCTTTTCCACGGATTTATTCTTTTCCCTGGCCTTCTTTGTAGATAGATCTGTATATCTTGTAGCTTGTTGCCAGGGTTTTGGGATGATTCGCCCTCACCATGTCCAGCCTAGATACTGATGTGCCTTGAGGCATTGACTTGATCTCTTCCGGGTTTTTGTATGCCTTCTCAGCTATTCTATTAAGGATCTCTGCATAGGTGTCTATAACCTCTCTAGGCTCTGTCTCTGTGAACTCTATCATCAGTGCTTCACCCACTATCAGTGGGAAGTATATAGTTGGGGCGTGGAGCCCTTCATTGAGAAGCGCTTTGGCTATATCTTCTGCAGTTACTCCTGTCTCTCTTGCTATCTTGCTAGCGCTTATAACCACCTCGTGCTTCCTAGGCTTCTCGGGCGAGTATGGCAGCTCGTAGTACGGCTTCTCAAGGATCTTCTTTATAAAGTAGTTGGTGTTAATAACAGCGACCTCCGATACCTCCCTCAAGCCCTGCGGGCCCAGCATTGCTATATATGCGAAGGTTCTCACAACAGGCCCTATGTTGCCGTAGAAAGCCCTCACAGACCCCATGCATCTATCGCACCCATAGTCCCAGTGGTACTTATCGCCCTTCCTCACGATCAGAGGTCTTGGGAGATAGTCAACAAGCTCTCCCTTTGCACACACAACCCCGCCGCCGGGGCCTCCGCTGCCGTGAGGGGTTGCGAATGTCTTGTGAAGGTTTAGATGGACTATGTCGAACCCCATGTCCCCTGGCCTCGCTATCCCCAGTATCCCGTTGAGGTTGGCTCCGTCGTAATATAGAAGCCCCCCTGCTCTGTGAACTATCTCTGAGATCTCCAGTATTCTGCTTTCGAAAATGCCCAGGGTGTTCGGGTTTGTGAGCATGATCCCAGCTGTTCTGGGGCCTATGGAGGCTTTGAGGGCATCTATATCGACCTCTCCATCGGGGGCTGTGGGGATCCTGATTACCTTGAAGCCAGCCATGGCTGCGCTGGCTGGGTTTGATCCATGGGCTGAGTCTGGTATAAGCATCTCATCCCTCTCCTCACCCCTGTCTAGGTGGTATTTTCTGATCATGATCGCTCCTGCAAGCTCTCCAGCGGATCCTGCCGGTGGCTGGAAGCTGCATCTATCCATCCCGGTGATCTCTGATAGCCATCTCTCCGTGAGGTATATTATCTCGAGAAGCCCTTGAACTGTTTCCTCGTCCTGCATTGGGTGGAGCTCAAGGATCCTTGGATCCGATGCTATGAGATCCAGTATCTTTGGGTTATACTTCATGGTACAGGATCCCAGGGGGACGGGCCCGAGATCTACTCCGTAGGACATCTGGGAGAGCCTCGTATAGTGCCTAACGATCTCTATCTCTGAGAGAGTTGGTATGGAGATGCTATCTTTCCTAGCAATGCTCTCGGGGATCTTTATCTCTATCTCGGAGAACTGATCTTCGTAGGGTATTAGAGGCCCTGGAGAGGATCTCCTCTCATGTTCTAAGATCAGGGCCTCGTCCCACCTAGCCTGCCTCCACATACTAGCTCACCTCTTCCAGAATCCTCACAAGCAGATCTATATCGTCTCTACTGTGAACCTCGGAGAAGCAGAACAGTGAGCAGTCCTCATAGCCCCTCAAGAGGCCCTTGAGCCAGAGTCCACCATGGATCCCTCTTGAGAGAAGCTCTCTGTGGATCTCTCCATAGCTTTTTCTATCAAACCTGAGGGGAACCTCTCTGAAGAATAGATCTGCATCCATGGCTATAGAAACCCTGCCTCTCAGCCTGCTCCTAATGCTCTCCACAGCATACCTAGTTCTCCTAAAAATGCTCTCTCCAAGCCTCTTCAGCCCGTTCTCTCCGAGGTATGAGATATAGATAGCACTCATTATAGCCATGAGGGATGAGTTAGTGGTTATATTGCTCGTAGCTTTCTCCCTCCTAATGTGCTGCTCCCTAGTCTGGAGAACCAGGGCGTAGCCTCTTCTACCGTTCGTGTCAAGGGTAGCTCCCACGAGTCTTCCTGGGAGCTGTTTGAGGAGCTCCTGATCCATTCTAACCCCAAGGATCCCGAGCCCAGGGCCTCCATAGCTTAGGCCTAGACCTAGGTTCTGACCATCCCCAACAACTATGTCCGCCCCATAGCTCCCTGGGGGCTTTATAACTCCGAGGCTAAGCGGGTTTGAGAAAACTATATATAGGGATCCCTTGCTCCTAGCTATGCTCGCTATCTCGTCAGGCCTTTCCACAACGCTTCCTAGGAAGGATGGGTTTTCTAGATACACTGCAGCCGTCTCTCCATCGACTCTCTCGGCAAGATCTTGGATCTCTGGTTGTCCTCTCCTATCAACCCTATACTCCTCTATAACTCCACCCGCGGGAGAGATCCAGGTGATGGCTACGGATCTATAGAAGGGGTTCATGGTCTCGGGCACAAGGATCTTCTTCCTCTTAGTAGCCCTCATAGCGAGCCTAAAGGCCTCGGCAACAGCTGTAGAGCCATCATACATAGAGGCGTTGATGACATCGACTCCATATAGCTCGGCCATAATGCTCTGGTACTCGAAAATAGCTTGAAGAACCCCCTGGTTTATCTCAGGCTGATACGGCGTATATGCTGTATACACCTCACCCCTCATCGAGAGAAACCTAACGATCGATGGGGAGTGGCTAGCACATATGCCGCCACCTATAAAGGGGGGAGGGTCTCTAAAAACCCTGTTTCTAGACAATATCCTGTCGACAAGCCTGAGAACCTCGTGCTCAGAGAGAGGCTTTCCAAATCCTACGTTGAGATCCCTCTTAAGCCTTATGCTCTCAGGTATATCTTTAAAGAGAACATCGATGTTTCCTCCAAGCTTCTTGAGCATCGAAGCCCTGATCTCTGGATCTGAGTTCGGGATCCAGCTGTGATACAACCCAGAACTCCACAGAGACATTGGGTATTGAATCCCCACGAAGCTAATAATCACACCAGATCCCAGGAAAGACATATAGCCCTAAACAGCTTCACACAGATCTCTTTCCACTGCTCACCCCAGAGCAGCCTTTCGAGACCACCCCGGGATCTATCACAACACGACCCCGGACGCCCAAACATTCACAAGAAGGAGACCCGCCTAAAAGATCTTGGGAAGATCTCCCAGGATCTGGTGGGAGAAGATATAAAAGCCCGAAGGAAGATCAAATAATCCCAGAAGATCCCGAGAAGATCGACCTCAACCAAGAAAGAATCAGCAGGAATACTGACACACCGAAACCAACCCACACTGAATCAACAAGACATGCCAACAAAGCAAACAGACACCAACCCTTTCAAAACACAGGAACACCTTACACAGAACAGCCCCCAAGAACACAAAAATAAAAATATAGATCCCCAGAGGCAGTTGTAGCACAGCTGACAATAGCGAAAAAACATAGCTAATCACCCAACGGAACTGAAAAAGCTAAACCCAGCAATAGCTAGGAGTAAAACAAATAATCTATACCCAACAAAGCTGGGGGAGCTGATAGCTAGGAGAGGATCGATAAAAACACCCAGACTCCCAGGATCTTCCGGGACAGAGTTGAGTAAAAGATCTAGGTGATCAGAAAAAGATCTAAAAGTTTATAAGATTGCTAGCAAAAAAGATCCTCTAGATGATCCCTAAGGATCATTCCCCACAGGATCATCCCAAAAGATCCCAGGATAAATGGGATCAAAAATCTTTGAGGATAATAAGCTTTGTGGTCATCAAAAACAAGGATCATTCTAGATGCGAAAGCTTATAAGCCTGTTAGAATAACTAATAATAGAGGCTATGATGGCACTACTATAGTACTGGCCCGGAGCCCATCTCTATAAGATCTGCTATAGAAACCCAGGGAAAAGGAAAAAACAGGGGCCACAGAGCCCCAACCACATATGAATATCAAAGATCAGATCAATAGATCGGAAGATCTACTATAGAATTGAAAGATGGCAA
>FWWM01000659.1_pt1 | contig 114089 bp, 84 predicted proteins | sample 2228351 | NCBI WGS metagenome assembly FWWM01 (sample SAMEA103939774, study PRJEB20133) | metagenome
GGCAGGCAGTTGCGGCAGCCGGCGTGTCGCTGGTCGGACCACTTCGGGCGGCAGGCGCAACGTTTGCACTTTTTCCTGCGGCGGGCCTTTGGCCTCCTTGATCGGCGGGGCATCCTTGGGCGGACTGCCCCTCTTGCCGCCTTTGGGTTCGGCGGCCTCCTTGGCCAGGGAGGCCTCGAGCTGTTGGCGGCGGGCGGCCACTTGCCGCAGTTGACGGGCCTGTTCCGCCTGGCGGGCGCGCAGCTCCGCGTTCATCGCCTGCAGGCGGATGTCTGGCTGCAGCTTCTGGGCGGTCGGCAGCGGCGTGAGCATGGTCACTTTGGTGACATCGACGTTGTTGACCACGATGCGGCGGTTGTCCACGTTGACGACGTTGGTGACGTTGCGGATGTTGGTCTGGGCGATCTTGTTGATGACGATGTTTTGCTGGGTGAGGGTGACGGGTGGGCGGGGCACGTCGCCGCGCAGCCGGCCGACATAGGTGAAGCTGAGGGTGTCGAACCAGGCGGGCTGGTGGCGGTAGGCAATGGCGTAGTAGCTCCACAGGGGGTCATAGCGCCAGCCGGAGCCGACGGAAAAGCCGATGCGGAAGCCGCCGCGTGGTCCCCAGCGGCCGCACCAGGCGGTGAAACCGGCCTCGACGTACCGCGGGGCGAAGTAGTCGCCGAAAAAGTAGCAGCTCCAGCCGGGGCGGACGAACAGGCAGCCGACCAGGACCGGCTCACAGACGACGTAGGTAGGGGTAAAGACGAACGCGGGCCGCCGCCACAGGCGGGGACGGATGATCACCGGGGCAAACAGCGTGCCCCGCGCGGCCAGAGGATAGTCCCAGTAGCCGGGGACCCATACGTAGCCGTAAGGGGTCCAGCAGTAGCGGTCGGGGATCCAGACCCATCCGGGGCGGTACTCGCACCAGAAGCCGGGCCGCCACAGGTAGCGGCCGCGCCAGACCCACACGCCCGGCACGTAGAAGTAGTTTGGACCGGGAGCGGGCAGGGTCGGCCCGACCTCCAGCGTCGCCGGCGGCGGCGGCAGATAGCGGATCTCCGCTGCACCGGTGGCCGCCGATGCGTCCTGCACCTCCTGCCAGAAGCCCGGCACCCGCTGCCAGCCCTCCGCCGTCTCCCGCCACCAGCCGGGGACCCACACCCGCCCCGGCGGCACCGCCCGCCAGAAACCGCTCACCCATATATACTGCTTCTCCTCGTCGTCCCAGTCCCAATAGCCGGGGATCCACACCACGTTATCTCCATCCGGCTTCTGATCCGGCGGCAGCTCCTCGATCGGCTCCGGCGGCTTCTGCGGCACGATCACCGGCGGTCGCGGCTCGTCGTGCGGCGTGGCGAACGCCTCGTGCACCGGCCCTTTGGCCCGGTACTCGATATCTTCTGCGAGTTCTTCATTTTGCGCAAATACCACCAGTTCTGGGTGTACCGCCTGTTCTGTGTAATCCGACTCGGCGGCGGCCAGTATCGACTCGGTCGAGGGGGGCCACGCCGCTATCGCCACCAGCGAGGCCGTTAGGAACCATCCGGCCAGGCAGCGGCTGATGTGGGACACCATGGGGCACCTCATCGTTTGAGCACATGTTCGTGCAATAGCTTGCCGGCTCCTCGGTGTGTCTGCGTATGGAACGTAGCCGATCGCCGGAATTGCAACAGCAGCGGCACGGGGAAGACGGATCCGTACCGCCCGGTCCCCGCAAAACCGGCGGCCTGTACAAAAATTGTACAGCCCCCTAGGCTGGCCGCCGCACCTACGGTGCAGCCCCGCCGACAGGTGCCGCTGGGGTGCTGCTGGCCACGAAGGGGCGGCCGCCCTATATTTACTTTTCCTTTCCGCGGCTAACAAGCGGAACCAGATGTGGAAACATGGGCGAGATGAGATAGGTCGAGCGTGAGGCGTGGCTATGTATGCGATAGTCGAGGACGGTTCCCGGCAGTACCGTGCGGAAGTCGGCGGGACGCTGCTGTTGGACGAGCGGGAAGCGGAAGTGGGGCAGAAGATCGAGCTGGAACGCGTGCTGCTGCTGCGGGACGAGGCGGGGGCGGTGATCGGCCGGCCGCTGGTGCCGGGGGCGCGGGTCATTGCCGAGGTGGTCGGCACTGACAAGGTGAAAACGATCACGCAGAAGTTCCGCCGCCGCAAGGCCTCCAAGCGGCTCAAGGGGCACACGCAACGCTACGTCCGCGTCAAAGTGGTCGAGATCGTCAAGCCGACCGCATCGTAACGACCAGTACCCGACACTACCGTCCAGTTTCCCCTTGACATATTTCGGTGTAATTGAGTATACTATATCGATGCCCCCCATTGCTGGTACCGCGGCAATGCGGGATGCGGCCAGCGCGGCTCCCCTTGCAGTCAAGCCGGCGTCGCGGTAGGATCGCCGCTGCAGGCAAGGCAACAGCGACGTTTTGCCGGGCGTGCTGGCCGGGAGGGAGACGATGCGGCGGACGATGCGGCGACGGATCGCAGCGGTCGTTGGCACGGTAACGGGCGGGGTAATGGCCGCGGGGGCGATCGCCCAGATGCCGCCTCCGACACCGGGCAGTTTGCCTGCTCCGGCGGCCGTGGCGGGTTCACCGGCCGTGCCAGCCGTGCCAGCAGCATCCGAGCCGGCGCAGCAGCGTCCCAACGGCCCGAGCGAGCCGCCGCTGCGGCGTTACGAGCCGTTGGTGGCCTGGCCGTTTGCTACGCAGTCGGCGGTGCGGGGTGCGTTGGGAGCGGGGGAATGGCTTGTCCGCCGGCAGCAGCCGCACGGGCGGTTCCTCTACGGGTTCAACCCGGCATTGCGCCAGCCGCTGGCCGGCGACGACGAGCTGGCCCAGGCGCATGCGGCGTGGGCAGTGGCCGAGTGCGCCGCGTTCAGTGGCGAGGAGCGGCAGGCCGTCGCCGCTGCCCAGGCGATCCTAGCCTTGCTCAGCCTGGCCCCGCCGGACCCGTCCGACCCCCAGGTCCGCCTGCCGCCGCGGGGTTGGACGCCCGAGCAGCGGTTACAGTTTGCCGCTGTGTTGGTATTGGCCATCCATCGCTTGCCGCAGGCCGATAACCGCCTGCTGGAGGAGGCGGAGCGGCTGTGCGCATTTATCCGGCAGTCGTGCGATGGGGAAGGGGCCGATGCAGCGGCGGCGACGGGTGGTGCGGGGAGCGATGCCGGCGGGCCGTCCGCAAAGGACGTCGCCGGGGACGCCAGTGCGGATGTGGCCGCCGCGTGGGGTGTGGCGGCCCTGGCGACCAGTTACCGTCTGAAACCGGCCGCGTGGAAGGGGGCGACGGTCAACGCCGCCCTGGCCCGTTGCCGCAAGCGGGAGGTGCGGTCAATTCCCCCCGCCGCGGCGGTGCCGCTCATCTTGGCCGCCAGTCAGTGGTATTTGCAGACGCAGCAGTCCGAGGCCGCGGCGTGCGTCTTCACCCTGGCTGACAGCCTGTGCACTTTACAGATTGCAGTCACCGACCCTCGCCTGCCGCAGTGGGCCGGGGGCTTCCGGCAGGTGCAGGCCGGCGTGCCGCGCGATGCGGTCGTCGGGCCGGAAATGGGGCTGTATGTGGCCGCCGTGGCCCAGGCCTGCCTGCTCAGCCGCCACCTGCCCGACCTGCCCCGCTACCGGCGGTACGCCCCCGCGGCGATCGACGCCGTGCGTCACCTGGCCCAGCGGCAGTATTCCGAGTCCAATACGCGTCATTTTGAGAACAATTTCCGGGCATACATGCTCATTGGCGGAGTCCATCTGTCGCCGGAAGACGGCAACCTGCGGATTGACGCCGCCGCCCACGCCGTGATCGGCTTCCTCCGCTTCCTCGAGAGCCGAGCGGAGGAGTGAGGGGCCAGACCGTCCGGGAAATTGCTTCAATTATAATAGCGCACTGTCGGCAAAACCCGTATAATTGACAACTCATGGATCGATGGCCGTCATGTGGGGATGTTGTGGGGGAAGGCCAGGGGAGGGTCATGAGCGAGCGTACGTCGCCGCGACCGCGGTGCCGGTCCCTGATGGGCATCAAGATCGTCGGGACCGGCAAATACGTACCCGATCAGGTGATCGACAACGACCATCTCCACGCGCGGTTTGGCTTCGATTCGGACTGGATCGTCAAACGGACGGGGATCCGCGAGCGGCGGCATGCGGCGCCGCACCAGGCGACTTCGGACTTATGCGTCGAGGCGGCCCTCGACCTGTTCGCCAAGACCGGCAAGACGGCCCGCGACTGCGACCTGCTGGTGCTGGGCACCTTCACGCCGGATATGTCCTTCCCCTCGACCGCTTGCCTGGTGCAGGACCGGCTCGGCCTGGTCGGCCCGGCGATCGAGATCGAGGCGGCCTGCGCCGGGTTCATGTATGCCCTGATCACCGCAGCGGCGTACGTCAAGTCCGGCCAGAGCGACCGTGCCCTGGTCATCGGCGGCGACACCAACAGCCGCGTGCTCAACCCCAACGACATCAAGACCTACCCCCTCTTCGGCGACGGCGCCGGGGCCGTATTCGTCGAGCGTGGCCACCCCGAACAGGGCATCCTCGCCTACAGCATGGGCTCGGACGGCCACGGCGGACCCTTGCTCATGCGGGAATGCGGTGGCAGCCGCCGTCCCCCCACCCCGCAGGACCTCTCCGAAGGCAAACAATATATGTACATGGACGGCCGCGCCGTCTTCCGCTGGGCCGTCAGCATCCTCTGCGACACCATCCAGGACGTCCTCAAGGCCGCCCGCCTGAGTACCGATGACATCGACCTGTACGTCGCCCACCAGGCCAACATCCGCATCATCAACGCCGCTATCGACGTCCTGCACATCCCCCGCTCCAAAGTCTTCAACAACCTCGAAAAATACGGCAACACCTCCGCCGGCAGCATCCCGATTGCCCTAGAAGAGGCGATGGCCGAAGGGCGGATCCGTGACGGTAGTCTGGTATTGCTGAGCGGTTTCGGTGCCGGTCTGACCTGGGGCACGGCGATCGTCCGCTGGTGAGTGATCTGCAACCGACGCTACGGCGGTAGCCAGACCGAGCTGGGCCGCTACAGTGCTGTGCCACTACAGCTCAGGTATTGTCTTGCTCGCTCGTGGCGGCGTAGAATAGTCAGCCGCACGGGGACGGCAGGTATACCACCACAAGGGCGGCTAATGTACGAGCTGTTCGAGCACACAGCGGATTTGGGCATCCGTGTGCGGGCGGCCGACCTCGACACGCTGTTTGCCGAGGCAGGCGAGGCCCTGTTTGCCGCTCTGTTGGAGGACGTCCACAGCGTGCGGCCAGAGCAGGCCGTACCGTTCCGCATTGCCGGCGACGACCGGGCGCTGCTGCTGTGCGACTGGTTGCGGGCCTTGTTGTTACGCTTTGACGAAGACCATCTCGTCTTCGGCCGCTTCCGCGTCCATGTCGGCGAGGACGGCCTGGAAGCCACCGCCTGGGGCGAACCCTTCGACCCCCACCGCCACCGCCCCGGCCACGAAGTCAAGGCGATCACTTACCACGGCCTGAAAGTCGAGCCGATCCCCGAGGGCTGGCTGGCGGAAGTTATCGTCGACATCTGAGCGGCCGCCCGACGATGCCAGCTCGCCCGATGTCTTGGCGTGGGCTGCCAGCCCTGCCGCCACCGACGTTGCCACTGACGCTATCACTGAGGACCCACGAGCCCGGACGCATGCTCAGGAAGACCGACTATGAAGGCGACATTCACCGGACCTCTGGAAAAGATCGACGAGACCCGCTGGCGCATCCCGCGGGACTACAAGCCGGGGATGCGGGTGGACGGGATCATCTTTGCCAGCGAGAAACTGCTAACCTCCATCCGGGCGGACATGGCTCCGGAACAGGTGGCCAACGTGGCGTTTTTGCCGGGGATCCAGGTCGCCAGCCTGGCGATGCCGGACATCCACTGGGGTTACGGCTTTTGCATCGGCGGGGTGTGCGCGACCGATCCGGCGGCCGGCGGCGTCATCTCCCCCGGCGGCGTCGGCTACGACATCAACTGCGGCGTCCGCCTGGTCAAGACCAACCTGACCTACGATGACGTCCAGCCGCATCTGCGGGCGCTGGTGCGGGCACTGTTCCAGGCGATTCCGGCCGGCGTCGGTCGCGGCGGCCGCTACAAGTTCACGCCGCAAGAGACCCGCCGCCTGATGGGGGAAGGGCCGCGTTTCGTGCTGGAACGCGGCCTGGGCGCCCCCGCCGACCTGGAGCACACCGAAGCCCGCGGCCGCATCGACGGCGCCGACCCGGACGAAGTCTCCGACCACGCCGTCAAGCGCGGCTCCGAACAGTGCGGCACCCTCGGCAGCGGCAACCATTTCCTGGAAGTCCAGGTGGTCGATGCCATCTTCGATGCCGAGGTCGCCAAGGTTTTCGGCCTGGAGCTGAACCAGGTCTGCGTGATGATCCACTCGGGTAGCCGCGGCCTGGGCTATCAGGTCTGCGACGACTATCTGGCCCTGTTCCGCAATTGCCCGAGCAAGTACGGCATTAACCTGCCGGATCGGCAGTTGGCCTGTGCGCCGGCCGAATCGCCGGAGGGGCGGAAATACATCGCGGCGATGCGGGCCGCCGCCAACTTCGGCTTTTGCAACCGGCAGTTGCTGATGCACCAGGCCCGTGAGGTCTTCGCCCAAGTGTTTGGCCGGTCGTGGGAAGAGCTGGGGATGGAGCTGCTCTACGACGTGGCCCACAACATCGCCAAGCTGGAGGAGCACGTCGTGGACGGTCGGCCCAAGCAGGTGTGGGTGCACCGCAAGGGGGCGACGCGGGCCTTCCCGGCGGGCCATCCGGAGGTGCCGGAAGCGTTCCGGGAGGTGGGGCAGCCGGTGATCATACCCGGCGACATGGGGCGGGCCTCATGGGTGCTAGTCGGCAGCGCCGGGAGCATGGTCAAGAGTTTCGGCTCGACCTGTCACGGCGCCGGGCGGGCCATGAGCCGCAGCGCCGCCAAGGCCGCCGCCAGCGACCGGACGGTCGAAAAGCAGTTGGAAGCCCAAGGGGTGATCGCCATGGCCACCAGCCGCGGCGGCCTGGCCGAGGAGCAGCCCGCAGCCTACAAGAACGTCGACGCAGTCGTCGAGGTCGTCCACCAGGCTGACCTGTCCCGCAAGGTCGCCCGCCTCCGCCCCATCGGCGTCATCAAGGGCTAGGCAGTCTGATCAGCGGATCGGTTCGGCCTGGCTCTTCTGGTAGGCCGATTCCGCCTGATGCACTTCCTTTTCCTGCTGCTTCAGTTGGGCTTCGAGGTTCGGCGTCAGTTGCGGCACCTCTGCTTTTCGTTCACAGCCGATTATCACTATCATGATCGCTAAACTCAGGTATAACAAAGTTATTCGCATGGCCGTATCTCCTGCTGCACCGGCTAATCCCAGGCATGCGGCGAAGTTATTCCAGTTGCAAAGCTTCGGCGCCGTTGCGGCTACAGGCGGCGGCCCACACCGCCGGATCGAGGCCGAAACGCACAAACCGCACCGAGCCGTCGCAGAATACGGCATTCATGCCGCCGGTGTGCGAGGAGCCGAACTGCTGATTCCAGACGGAGCCGCTGGCGGGGTTGGGGGCGTCGGCATCGGGTTGCGGCGTGCGGGGGATGGTCACCGTCTGGCCGGTCCGCGGGTGGGTGTAGGTGAAGGTGCCGCCGCCAATGCGGACGACGCACTCATCCCAGCCGGCGTTGCAATAGGGTTCGTTGTCGCCGCCGTCCCGACCGAACTGTTGCGGGTGCAGCCATTTTTCCGCAACCATCAGGGTGTTGGCTGTGCCGTCGGTGATCGAGGTGAGCATGACCGGGGGTACGTTGGTGCGAACGACGACGCCGTCCCGCACGCCAGAGCCAGCGTTGGCCGAGTTGTTGGTTGGCGTGCCGTTGCTAAACTGGGTACCGGCGTTACCCGCGTAATCCGCTTTGGCACTACTACCATACACGGCGGGGACCCGCCGCGACGGGCAGTAATACAGCCGCACCGGCGTGATGTAAAGCTGCGACCGGTTCGGCAGGCGGAACAGATTCTCCTGCTCCACATACGGCAGAATCTGGTAGAGCCAACTGTAGCCGGAGCGGTCGTCGAGCTGGCCGGCGGCGTTGAGAGCCGCCGCATTCTGGTCGTCCCAGTTGCAGCAGCTCTGGTTGGGCTGACCGGCGGGCCGGCCGTCCCGCCCGCCCGGGGGCAAGCGGCCGTGCGAGTCGTGATAATTGTGGAAGGCCAGGCCGATCTGCTTGAGGTTGTTGGCGCACTGCGTGCGGGCCGCCGCCTCGCGGACCTTCTGCACCGCCGGCAGCAACAGCCCGATCAGGATGGCAATGATGGCTATGACCACCAAAAGCTCAATGAGGGTGAAACCGCTGAACCGGCGATGGTGTCGCATCGGGGAGCCTCCTCTCAGGGGAACTATACGAACAATACACGGATGCAACGTCGTCACGGGCAGGTGCATCACACCGCCGTGACGCGGTGGTTGTGTATCGTACACGCAGTTCAACCATAGGCCGACAATGTGTGGATTTTGCAAAAAGTCCATGTAGAAGAATGGAATATCACAACTGCAGAAATGATAGAAGTCGCAACTGCAATAATGACAGAGATTTATATCGATGTAACCAAGCGAATGGGCAGGGCGAGTCCGGGATAGGCAATCGGTGGCGGGGATCCGGTGCTCCGCCGCAGCGTCTCGGCTATGGGGTTTCGGCTATGGTGGTGAAGCGGAGCAAGCCGGCGTGTTCGAGGGCGGGGGCGGCCTCCGGCGGGTCGCTCCAGCTCAGCACACCGCGGCCGGGCACGATCCGGCACACATGGACGGCCCAGACCTGGCCCGTCCCGAGCCGCTGTAAACCTAATTCGGACAAGGGGATAGCCCACTCGGCCGTCCAGCCGGCGGCGTCGCTGGCAAAGCCGACATAATAGCGCGGGTTCCACGCCCGTTGCCCGCAGCAGGTGTCGGCCAGGCAGCCGCGGTGGTCAACCGCCAGGCGATAGCTGGTCTGGTAGTCGCGGTCGCAGTCGAGGCGGACCTCGACACGGTCGTGGCCGCGCAGGTCGGCGTCGCGGCGGCGGGGCGTCACCGGCGGCACCTGCTGCCCGTCGGGATGCCGGCAGTGCACGGCCAAGTAGAGATACTGTTCGTCCCAGCAGCAGCGGAACTCGGAGGCATAGGCATCTGCTTGCCGCGGGTCGTCCCAGAGGGTTGGCCGCAGGGGAAGGGGTGGCGTGGCCTGCCAGCAGGCGTCGTCGAGTCGGCCATCGAGCAAGGGTCGGGTCTCCGCCCGCACGGCCAGGCCGAACGGCTTGGGGGGTCGGGGGAAGCGGCTACGGTCGAGCAGCCACCACTCGGCGGCGACGGCGGCGTGCCACGGATCGGCCAGGGCCGCCTCGGTTTGGGCGGGAGGCAGGACGTGCCGCAACAGCTTGAGGGCTTCGTCCCGCTGCTCCAGGTGTCGCCGCAGGGCCAGCAGGCTCAGGTGGGCGGCGGGGTCGTGCAGGTGTAACGGCCCGAGGGCGACCAAGCGTGGCTCCAGCTCCAGGGCCTTTTGCCAGCGGCGTCGCGGCGGTTCCAGCTCCAGAAAGTCAGCGGGTGCCGCCGGGGCAAGCAGACCGGCGACGGGAAGCTGACCGGTAACGGGAAGCTGGCCGGCGACCGGCCGGACGCCGGACGGGGAAGGGGGGTTCGGGCGGGACCGCAGTAGAGCGTGCGTTTCGGCTCCGACCTCGTGGGTCAGCAGCCAGCGGCACGCTGAGACGGCGGCGGGGTGTTGCGGGAAGCGGGCCAACAGCTCGATGTACAGGTCGCGGGCCGCCGCCCACTGTCCGGCCCGTTCGCATGCGGCGGCCAGGTGCAGGCCGGTCCAAGCCGCTTCCCATGGGGGTAGGCGGAGCCATTCCCGCTCCAGCTCCCGCTGGGTCTGTACGGCCTCGGATCCGCTGCGGGCCACCAGTGCGGCCAACTGGGCTAGCCGCTGCCGGCTCGTAGCGAGGCGGCGGCGTTGTTCCAGTGCGGCGGGGTCCAGCGGGGCCGGTTCGATCCGTCGCCGGGCCGCGCCGCCAGCGGTCAGGTCGATTCCTTCCCACAGGTCGCGGTGCTGTTCAGCGCCGGGGAGGCGGTGGGCCGCCAGGAGGAAGGCGTTGCGGGCTGGGGCAGGGTCGGCCGCCAGCAGCGCTGCCGCCCATGCGGCGTGGTCCTGCGGCGGGTTGGCCAGCAGGGGGTGGAACCGCTCGATGTCCGTGCGGAGGACGGAAGGTTGTGCCGGCGACGGGTCGTCCGGCAACGGTCCGGCGGCGGGAACCGCGGAGGGGTGCGGCGAGGACGGGGCCAGGGTGTAGAGCTTTTTCGCCCCCCAGGGCTGCAGCCCCAGCTCGCTAAGCTGCTCGGGGAAGGATTGCGGGTCCGCAGCCTGCACGAGGGCGTCGTGGGCGGCCCGCAGGGTCAAGCGATCGACGGCGTCCGCCGCCGGGTCTGCCGCACCGGCGACGACCACATCCGGCTGCCAGGTACGGATGGCCAAAACCATGCGGCGGAGCAGGTGTTGCCCCGCCTGGGCGGCGTGTCGCCGGTCCCACGCGGCCAGCAGCTCCCGCGGCGACAGCTCCTGCAGGTGCGGCCCCAGCGGAAAGGCCCATTCCGGCTCGGCGAGCCAACCGCCGCAGTCCCGCCAGGCCTGAGTCAGCCGCTCTGCCGCCGCGAGCGTGGGGCCGGCCTCGTTCCCCACCACCGTGGCCACGCAGCGGTAGCCTTCGGCTTTCCCCCACACACAGACCGACTCCAGGGGCAAGCGGCGGGGCGTGCCGCTGACGCACAACATCGCCGCTCGTGAACCGCCGAGTTGCTGCACTTTCCAACTGACACCGCCGTCGGCGGTGCGGTAGATGACGCCGCCGGCTCCGACCAGCCAGCCCAACTGGTCGGTCAGGAAGAACATGCCGTAGATGGGCAGGGGCAGCTCAAGGTTTTGGGCCTGCCAGGTCTGGCCGCGGTCGGGGCTATGCCAGAGGCGGCGACCGGCCCGTCCGGCGACCCACAGGTGCCGACCGCAGGCGGCCGCGGCGTAGAAGTCGCAGCAAGCCTGGGTCTCGGAAGACAGGGGGAGCCGCACCGTCTGCCAGTGGTCGCCGCCGTCGGTACTGACGAGGATGGCCCCGCCGTCGCCGGCTATGACGATTGGGGAGTGGGCCGTACCGCCCCAGGCCACGGCCCGCCAGGTCCGGCCGCTGGCAGGGTCGCTGTCCTTTTCGCGGAAGCGTCCGGCGGGCCAGTCCGTCAGGTCAACGGTGCCCCAGCGGGCCGCCGCACCGACGGCGATGCCCCGCCGGGCATCCGTGGCAAAGGCGATCTGGCAGAAGCCCCCCGCCGGACCAGCCAGCGGTTGCCAGGTGCGGCCACCGTCGGCAGTGATCAGTATGCCGCTGGGGACTGCCCGACTCCCCTCGCCCCAGACGATGCCGTGCCGGGCATCGAAAAACCGCACGCCGTGCAGCGGCGGCAACAGGCACGCCCCGCGTTCCTCCCAATGCCAGCCGCCGTCTTCGGTGTATAGCAACACTCCGACCGGGCCAAGCCCCGGCTCGTCGCGGCGACCGACCGCCCAGCCGGTGTAGGGGGTCAGGAAATGCACGCCGCGTAGGGCGGCCCGCGTACCGGATTTCTGCCGCTCCCAGCTTTGGCCGCCGTCCAGGGAATGCCAGATGACGCCGTCGTCGCCGACCGCCCAGCCCTCCTCGGCACTGATGAAGAACACGGCGTGCAGGGCGGCGTCGTCGTAACAGGGGTACACGCCGGTGAGGATCGCGTCGGGGATCGCCGCGACGGCCGGGGTCGCACCGCCGGCCTTGTCCGCCCCGCTGGCCGTCCCCCAGCTGACCATTACCCAAATGATTGCTGCCAAAACGGTTACGACCGATCCGACCGCGGCGGCCGCGGCAATCCGGCGGCCAATACCCGGCATGCCGCAGCGGCACGCGGGGCCGGATGCGGCCAAGGGATAAGCGTGGACCTGGCGGGGAGTCGTCGTCACGGTCAGTCTCCTGCGGCGGCGTCCGCCGGGCCGAGCGGGGCGACCCCCATGCGGGGGGGCACGCCGCCGACGCGGGGACGGCCATCCGCCGACCCATACCCGCTCGCTGCCAAAAGTGCCAGAGCAATCTAGCGGCCTTAGAATGGTCTGGGTAACAGGAGATGGCAGACAATGATCCGTTGGCTTTCGCAGAAAATCCGTGCCGGCCTGGCCAAGACCAAAAGCGTCTTCAGCGGCGTGTTCGACCTGCTGCGCGGCAAGGGGAAGGTGGACCAGCAGTTCCTTGAGGAGCTGGAAAAGCGGCTCTACCTGGCGGATGTCGGCCCGCAGGCGACCGCCCAGATCGTCGAGCGCGTCCGGCAAGCTTTCCGCGACCAGGAGATCAGCGGAGCAGTGGAAACGTTCGTCAAGCAGCAACTGCGCGAGCTGCTGGCCGGCGACGATCGCGACATCCGCTGGGCGGCCACCAAGCCGACGGTCATCCTCATTGCCGGGGTCAACGGTTCCGGCAAGACCACCTCGATCGCCAAGCTGGCCAAACGCCTGCAGGACCAGGGGAAAAAGGTGCTGCTGGGGGCATGCGACACGTTCCGGGCCGCCGCCGTCGAGCAACTGACGGTCTGGGCGCAGCGGATCGGCTGCGACATCGTCAAGCAGCAGCAGGGGGCCAACCCGGCGGCGGTCGCCTTCGACGCCTGCGAACGGGCCAAGGCCCGCGGCTACGACGTCCTGATCGTCGATACCGCCGGACGCCTCCATACCCAAACCCACCTGATGAAGGAGCTGGAGAAGATCCGCCAGGTCGTCGCCAAGCAGGTCCCTGGGGCCCCGCACGAGGTCTTGCTAGTCCTCGACGCCACCACCGGCCAAAATGCTCTCAACCAGGCCGAACAGTTCTCCAAGGCCATCCAGTGCACCGGCATCATCCTGACCAAGCTGGACGGCACGGCTAAGGGCGGGGCCATCTTCGCCATCAAGCAGAAGCTAGGGCTGCCCGTGAAATTCGTCGGCGTCGGCGAGCAGCTCGACGACCTCGAACCGTTCGACCCGGACGCCTTTGTGGACGCCCTGTTCGAGCCGTCCGCAAGCTGAAATGGTCCCTCGCGGCCCCTGTGGCGGCAATTCTCCCCGTACCCGTGCCCGGAGCGGGCGTTGCCGTCCGTTACTTCCGGGCAGTTGGGGCGGTTGGGCCGCCGGGGGCATGGATACGGTGCTACAATGGGAAATAATAGCGTACCAGCAGCGACGAGCCATGGCCGCGTTCGCCCGAAACGTCCGCCAGCCGCACCGCGGCTGGGACACCATGCCGGACCACGTCGCCCGGGCAATGGTCTATTCCGCCTTGCGGACGATGAGCCGATCCCACGGCGGGCCGTTTAGCCGCCGCGAGGTCCAGGAAATCGTCTGCGACGTGATGGAGCTGCCGCCGGAGGAGTGCGACATCGGCAAATGGGATAAACGCCGCTGCCGCACGCTGATTGTCCGGCTTCTGGTCCGCGGACTGATCTACGATCCGTATCTGCCGACCAGCTCAGGACATACGTCAACGACTCCTCTGGAAGGATCGGGGAGCTAAACCGGCCCGTTGCTCCATCGCCGTCTGGCCGGCGACGCCGTCGTGGCCAACGAAGGCCATCGGTCCGCCGCCGCCACCCCTGCTCGCGTCCTGATCGCAACCTATTAATTAACAAGGAGTTGTTGCTGCCCCCGTTGACCGAAACCGCGAGGAACCCATGCTGCGATGGCGATCGGTCGAGGACCTGCTGGCCGAGCCGCCGGTGCGGCGGTTTGTGCACGTGGCGATCCTGACCGCCCTGCGGGACGGGGCACACCGCCTGGAATTCCGCGGCGGCGCCGCCGGATATGCCCTGTACTACCGCCTCGGCGAGCGCGACTGGGAGCTGGCCCCGCCGCCGGAGGAGATCGAGCCGCTCCTCAAGCCGACCCTGCGGGAATTGTCGCGGCTAGTGCGGCCGGAGCGGCCCGAGATGATCATCCTCGCCGGCACGCCGCAGGCCCGCTTCGAGCCGCTGGAGACCGGCTGGCTGACCTACGAAATCGACGGCCGCTGGATTGATCTGCGCATCTACATCGACCCGCGGGAACCGTTCGGACTGATCCGTCTGGACTGGGAGGAGGCGGAGGAGTTCGCGCCGCTGGCGGCGTCCGCCCTGACGGCGTATGCTGAGCACTTGGCCCGGGCAGCGGACGGTGCGGCCGATCGGGACGCTGCGACCGCCGGCCCGGCAGCACCGGCAGCCGATGGCGGTGCGGACAATGACCCGGGCGGCAGAGGGGGTGGGGGGGAGGAAGCCGCACGATGAGCGATCCGACTCCGGGTGGGGTGGGCGGCGGTTCTACGGCGTCGCCGGATGCGTCGCTGGATCGGGACGTCCGGCTGGCGACGCTGCTGGAGGAGTTGCACGCGGCGCGGCGGCAGGGACGTGCGGCGGACATCGAGGCGGCCGTGCGGCAGCATCCGGAGCTGGCCGAGGAGCTGCGGGCGTTGTGGGCGGTGGCCGAGCTGGCCCATTGGGGGAGCACGTCCCTGCCGGTGACATCGGGCCGTCGCGCCCAGTCGTCCGGGGAGCCGGACTCGGAGTTGCCCCGGGACTTCGGGGACTATGTGCTCCTGCGGGAGCTAGGCCGCGGCGGCATGGGCGTGGTCTATCAGGCCCGGCAGAAGAGTCTCAACCGGCTAGTCGCCCTGAAGATGATCCGGGAAAGCCGGCTGACGGATCCCGCCGAGCAGGCTCGCTTCCGCATCGAGGCGGAGGCGGTGGCCCGCCTGCAACATCCGCACATAGTCACGGTGCACGAGGTCGGTACCTGCGACGGCCACGCCTATTTGTGCATGGAATATCTGGAGGGTCCGACGCTGGCGGAGGTGGTGCGGCAGCAGGGTCCGTTGCCGCCGCGACTGGCCGCCCGGATCGTCGCCCAGGTGGCCCGTGCCGTGCATCACGCCCACCAGCACGGGATTTTGCACCGCGACCTGAAGCCGTCGAACATTATCCTGGCCGGGCCGCTGCCGTCCGCCGACACTCCCGCCGCGGACCGCTGCCTGGCCAAGGTCACCGACTTCGGCCTGGCCAAGCGACTGGACGCAGACGGGTCGCTGACCCGCAGCGGGGCGGTGGTCGGTACGCCGTCGTACATGGCCCCGGAGCAGGCCGCCGGACGCCGCGAGCTGACCCCGGCGGCGGACGTCTACGCCCTCGGGGCGATCCTCTACGAGCTGCTCACCGGCCGGCCCCCCTTCCAGGCGGCCCACCCGGTCGATACCCTGCTTTTGGTGCTGGAGCAGGAGCCGGTGCCGCCGCGCGACCTCAACCCGACGGTCGATCGGGAATTGGAGCTGATCTGTCTGAAGTGTCTGCAAAAGCCAGTGGAGCTGCGCTATGCTTCGGCGGCCGCCCTGGCCGAGGACCTGGAGGCCTACGTGGCCGGCGAGCCGACCCGTGCCGCCCCCAGCGGCCTGCGCTACGTCATCAGCCGCTTTTTCCGCGAGACGCACCATGCGGACGTGCTGGAAAACTGGGGGCGGCTGTGGATGTGGCACAGTCTGATGATTTTTTTGCTGTGTCTGACGACGCAGTCGATGGCCTGGAGCGGCTGGCACGACCACGTCTGGTATTTAGGGCTGTGGTCGGTTGGGCTGATCACCTGGGCGACGGTGTTGTGGCAGTTGCGCAAGGCGGCCGGACCGGTGCTGTTTGTGGAGCGGCAGATCGCCCACGCCTGGGCCGCTGGGGTGTGCGCCAGCATCGCGATGTTTGCCATCGAGTGGCTCGGGGGGCTGCCGCCGCTGACCCTTTCCCCCGCCGTGGCGGTCGCCGCGGGCATGATCATGATCGTCAAGGCCGGCATCCTCTCGGGCCGCTTCTATATCTGGGCGGCGTTGAATTTTGCCGCGGCGATCATCATGACCCTGTTGCCTCAAATCAGCGTGCTCCTTTTCGGCGTGGTGTCGGCACTGTCGTTTTTCGTCCCCGGCTGGAAGTACTATCGCCAGCGGCGGGACCGCCAGCGGCAGCGGCCGCGCGTGTAACCTTGGCCCATCCGGCCGCCGCGTACGCCCGACGGATTCTGGCCGCGAGGGTGAGGTATACCCGACCGATGTGGGTGCTCGGAGGGAGTCCGATTTCCCCCGAGTTGCGGACGCAGGCGGGAGAAAATCAAAGGTGAGCGGGAAAAATTAGCCACATCGACTTGACAAATCGCCAAATAGTGTGCATATGTATATATAGTCTGTGGGCCAGTTCTATCCCCCCGTCGGCCCGGTTCCTGAGGGCCAATAGTCCCTGCTTGCGGGAATCCAGCTGTTGAGCGGACCATCCCCGTCGGCGGGGAGGCGGCCTGGTTTATGTCTGGAGGACGGGTCATGCGGCAGCGTGTGGTTGCCGTGGGGGGCGTGTTGGTTATTGCGGCGGTGGTGGCTGCCGGCTGGGTCGCAGTGGTGCTGGTTCCCGGCGGGACGGATCATTCGCCGCCGCGGGTAGGGCCGGTCGATCTGGGCGGCGGTGCGGGGGAGGGGAGCGGGCCGCCGGAGCCGCCGCGGCAGTGCGGATGGGTGGCCGACCCGGCGGCGGTGCAGCGGGTGGTGCGGGAGCACGGCCTGGCGGAGTTTCGGGACACGCCGCCGTTCCGGGCCGCGCAGCAGCAGGGCGGATGGGGCGATGGGGAGGATGTGCCCGCCGAGCCGGTGCTGCTGTGGGAGGCGGCGCGGCGGGTGACCGGGGACGTGTTGCCGGCCCGCGACCAGGGGACGGTAGGGAGCTGCGTGGCGGTGGCCGCCGCCTCAGCGATCGAGCATGTGCAGTGCGTGCAGATCGACGGCGGAGAACAGGCTGTTTACCGCGAGGTGGCCAGCGAGGTGATCTACGGCGGCTCGCGGGTGCAGGTGGGGGGCGGGCGGCTGCGTGGGGACGGGAGCATCGGGGCGTGGGCGGCAGTGTGGCTGCGGGACTATGGCGTGGTGGCCCGCGGGGTGTACGGGCGGTACGACTTGCGACGCTACAGCGAGGCGATGTGCCGGGAGCTGGGCCGGCGGGGGGTACCGCCCGAGCTGCAGGCGATCGCCCGGGAGCACCGGGTGTTGGAAGTGGCCCGCGTCCGTTCGTGGGAGGAAGCGCAAGTGGCGGTGCGGCACGGCTACGCGGTGCTGGTCTGCAGCGACCAGGGGTTCCGGCTGGAGCGGGACGCGGAAGGGTTTTGTCCGCCGCGGGGCACGTGGTACCATGCGATGGCGTTGATCGGGGTGCAGGGGGGCCGTCGGCCGGGCGGGTTTCTGCTCAACTCGTGGGGGGCGTCGGCGCACAGCGGCCCGCGGGTGCCGCCGGACGCGCCGCCAGGCGGGTTCTGGGCGGACGCCCGCGTGCTGGACCGGATGTTACGGCAAGGGGACTCGTGGGCCTTCGGCCAGTTCCAGGGATTTGCCGAAGTGTGCGGCGGCACGATGTCGCGGCGTCGACCGGTCGAGCGGTGGCCGCGGCCGCTGGCCTTGCCGGTAGTGGCAAGCTATGGGCGGGTGGCCGCTCCGGGCAGTGCAAGGTTTGCCCGCTGAGGGGCACGGCTTCGGGTGGTGTGCGCGGCCCCCTGAGCGGCGACCGCTTTGGGCGGGGCAAAGGTTGATTGCTAAGCAGCGGCGTCCGCTGGCCGATAGCGGGCCGGTCGGTCGTAGTGCCGCCGCGATGTCACTCGTCGTCGCTCGGCTTGACCATGCGGAGGACGTTGGCCTCGCTGATCTCGCCGTTGAGGGTGACCTCCTTGTTTTTGCTGCTGACTTTGAAGGTGTTGAGGACGTCGCTGAGCGGCTTGGTCCGCGGGTCGGCGGCGGCGGCCAACTGCAGTAGCGGCTTGACGTCGTTGAGCAGATTTCGCACGGCCGTGCTCATGTCCTCGGCGGCGGCGTCATCCTTCATGCCCATGGCGAATTCCATCTTGACGTCCTTGCCGACACGCAGGGTCATCGCCAGGGTTTCCATCTTCGGCAGCAGGGTCTCAAAGCGGCTCAGGTCGACCGGCAGCCCCTGCGGGATGGTGACGTTATCGAATTTCCCCTTGACCAGGGCACAGACGTACATCGACGCCTTGTCGTCCATCTTCTTGATCAAAGCCGCCAGCTCGGGCTTGACCGCCGGTTTTTTGCCCTGTTTGTGGGCGGCCACGGCGTTCAAGATCATCTTCCTGTCCGAGCCGGCGACCGCCGTCTTGTCGTCCAGCAAGGTCGCATAGATCGGCATCTGCCCGTTGTCCGGCTGAAGCTTGAAAATGAACGTTTCCCCTTCGCGCAGGAGGCTAAAGCGGTCCGGGTTCTTTTTTGAGTAGCTTTCGGCGGCGGCAAAGAGCTTGTCCGGGTCGAAGTTGCCGTAGCCGATCATCAGGTAACGGCCCTCTTCCGGTTGGGCGGCCATTTCGCCAGCCATGATGATCCGGTGGATGTCCTTGAACGGGTCCAGACCCAGCTCCTGGAGGATGCGTTGGGCTTGCTGCTGGGTCTGCAGGGCCTGTTTCATCTGTTCCAGGGCATGCTTTTTGACCAGGTCGGACTCGAGGATTTGCTTGTAGTTGATATGGATGACGATCTCCGCCTCGGCGGGCAAGAGCTTGTCCACTTCAGCGGCGCGGGCGGGGGCGGCCAGCCCCGCGACCAGCAGCACGACTCCGGGGAGTACGCGGCGACGCTCGAACATGTCTGCGATCCTTTCCTGCAATGGCAACTTCTGCTCACTGCCTGGCGCGGTGCCAGGCTCTATTGGGTGTACCATGCCGCCCGGGCCAAGGTTTCGCCGTTTTGCTTATAGGCAGCTATAGGCGGCTTGCGGCGGGCCGCGGGCGGCGTCGGGTGGAACTGGGGACAGTTTCACCGAATCGTGGCGGCCGTGCAAGGGGAATTGGCGACCCCGGCGGGGACGGACGCAACTCACGATCCGGCAGGGGGTTGGGAAGGGGGCGGGCGGTCCGAAGGGATGGGGGCTGCCGTAGGCGTGGTCGCCGAGGATGGGGTGGCCGCGCCAGGCGGTCTGGGCGCGGAGCTGGTGCGTTCGACCGGTCAGCGGCTGGAGCTCCAGCCAACTGAACGCCGGCGTGGCGTCAGGGTGGTCGGCGTCGATGTCGGCGTCGTCGGCGTTGTCGGCGTCGGTATCGGCGTCGACCTGGGCCAGGCAGCGGTAAGCGAGCACGGCCACGCGGGCGCCGGGCTGCTCCGGACGGGCCGGCTCGACCCGTGATTGTTCGGGGAGCTTGTAGAGCCAGTCGTGCCACTCCCCCTGCGGCGGACTCACCCGCCCGCTCACCAATGCCCAGTACCGTTTGACCACCTGGCGATTGTGGAACTGCTCGTGGACGCGGCGGGCCGCCTTGGTGTTGCGGGCAAAACAGACCACGCCGCTGACCGGGCGGTCCAGACGGTGCGGAATGCCCAGGTAGACCCCGCCGGGCTTGTGGTATTTCTCCTTGAGGTAAGCCTTGGCCAGCGCCTCCAGGCTGGGGATGCCGGGCGGGGCCTGGGTCAGCAGCGGCGCCGGCTTGTTGACCACCAGGAGGTGGTTGTCTTCGTACAGCACGGCCAGGGTCAGCGGCTCGGACATGGGGAACAGAGCGGTCGCAGCATTGGTCGGGATTGCCGCGGGTGTCGGGTACGGTGTCGGGCACGGCCTCAGCGCAGGCGGTCCTGGAGGTATTGGATGGCCCGTTCCAGGGGGCGGTCCACAAATGGCTGGTTGGGGTCCCAGTAGGGCTGGCCGTCCTTCTTTTTGGGGACGGGCAGGGGGAAAGGCGGGGGGTTGGCCCCGACCACGTCCGGCCGTCCGGGGACGAACTGGAGCTGCTCCATCTCGTAGTCGTAACGGAGCTTGTCTTGCTCGGTGAGGGGGACCTCCAGGCCGGGGTCGGGCCGGACGCCCCAGTCGTCGGGCTGGTCGCGGGGAGCGTTGGCCCGGTCGATGTTTTTACCGCTGGGTCGCCAGTAGGTCTGGGTGGTGAGCTTGACGGCGGTCTTTTGGTCGGGTCCGAGTCGGAAGAGGGTTTGGACGCTCCCCTTGCCGAAGGAGCGTTCGCCGCAGACGGCGGCGCGGTGGTGGTCCTGCAGGGCGGCGGCGACGATCTCGCTGGCGCTGGCCGAGCGGCTGTCCAGCAGCACGACGATGGGGCAGCCGGCCGGCCAGGGGGAGTTGTTGGGCCGGGCCCGGTAGTTTTTTTCGCCGCCGTGACGGTCGCGGGTGGTCACGATCACGCCGTCGTCGAGGAACAGGTCGGCCACCTCGACGGCCTGGGTGAGCAGGCCGCCGGGGTTGTTCCGCAGGTCGAGGATCAGCCCTTGGCCGCCAGCTTGGACAATCTCCTGCAGGGCCTGTCGCACTTCCGCTCCGGTCCGCTCGTTGAACTGCTGGATGCGGACCAAGCCGATGCGGCGGGCGGGATCGACGAACCATTCCCAGCGGAGGAGGTCGTCCTTGCGGCGGGATACGCCAGCGACCGGGTGCAGGGCCACACGGGCCCGCGTCAGGGTCACCGGGAACTCCGGCGGCGTCCGCCCGACGCGTCGGATCGTCAGCGTGACCGATGTCCCCGGCTCGCCGGTGATCCGCTTTTGGGCCTGCTCCGCCGTCCAGCCCGCCGTCGGCTCTCCGTCCACCGCCACGATCACGTCGCCGCTGATGATCCCCGCCTCGTAGGCCGGCGTGCCCACTAGCGGATAGTCCACGACGATCCCCTGCTCCTGTCGCCGCATACGGATGCCGATGCCGCCAAAGCTCCCTTCGCTCTCCCGCTCAAAAAGCTGCAATTGGCGGGCGTTGAAAAACTGCGAGTGGGGGTCGAGGCTCTGCAGCCCGCCGTTGATCATCTCCTCGACCAACTGCTCCCACTCGTCCTCGGACAGCTCCCGCACGTAGTGGCGGTCCACCGCCGCCAAAACTTCGACCACCTGCCGCACCAAGCGGTAGTCCCGCTCCGGCGGTGGGGCCGTCCCCACCAGCCCCAGCCCCAGCAGCACCCAACCCGGAACGATCAGCATCCACAACAGGTTACGCGACGGCATCGGCCCAGGTCCTCGCTCCGGCCGCGGGTCAGGCACGCGCTCCGGCTCGGCCACGGCGGCGTGCGGTCATCCGGCGGCAGTCGCCCCATGGCAGCTTGCCGGAACCGCCTGTCCGGTCGGCCAGCCTGCCCTAACTTCTCCCCGGTCTGCGGGGATTACCATATGTGTTGCCCTGCCGCCAGTGCAGCCGCCCGACGGCACGATTGTGGCGATTGTAGCTGTTATGTCTGATACGCGGAAAGCGCCTGGGCCGCCTGTGGCCGAATTGTAAACATTCCCTCAAGCTGCTTTGACCCGTCCCTGTGGCCGATTTATCCTACCATTAGCAGGGGCGCCAGAGTTCCCAGATTGCCTGGATTCTCCAAGGCTCCAGATTCTGCAAGGCCTTAAGTTCCCCAAGGCCGCAGATTCTTCAAGGCCCCAGACCGGACGGAGGGACGCGGCATGTATGGACTGGTGCTGATGAGCGTGATGGCCGCGACGCCGGACACGCCGCAGTTCCACGGCTTTTTCCGCAACCTGTTCAGTCGCGGCGACGGCTGCCCGGGTGCGGCGGCCCGCCCTGGCTGCCTCGGCGGCTGTGCCGGCTCGATGTATCCCGCCGCCTGCTACGGTTCTTGCGCCGGTTCGATGTATCCGGCCGCCTGTTATGGCTCCGGTGCCGGCTGTGAGGGCGGCGGGCTTTTCGAACGGATCCGGCGGTTCTTCGGTCGCAACGGCTGCAACGGCACTGCTTACAGCATGGGTTGCCAGGGAGTGGCCTATCAGTGCTACGGCGGCCTGCCGATGGCCTATTCGCCGTATGCCTATTCGCCATACATGAGCGGCGGCACGGGCTGTTGCGGCGGCCTGGCCCCGTTGGCCCCGCCAGCGGTCGAAACCATTCCCGGCCCGCCTGCACCGCCGCCAAGTATCCCGTATGCCCCGCCGGAAGCGGCTCCGCCCCCGCCTGGTTCCGCCGCCGTTCCCGGTACTGGGGCGGCCGCAGGGGGTAGGGGATTGCGTCGGGCCACCGCTCCGTCCTCCAGTCCGGCGATCGCTCCGGCGGCCGCCGCGGGCGTTGTTCCGGGCGTTGCCCCGGCTGCGTTGGCAGGTTCGCTGCAACGGGCGACCATCGTCGTCCATCTTCCCGCCGAGGCCCGGCTCTACGCCGAAGAACGCCTCCTCCGCCAGAGCGGCCCGGTCCGTACCTTTGTCACGCCGCTGCTGCCGGCCGGGCAGGAGTTCACCTACCGCTTCAAAATCGAGTTCGACCGCGACCAGGAGACGGTCGCCGTGACCCGCACGGTGAAGGTGCGGGCCGGGCAGCAGCAGACGGTCGCCTTTGTCGACCCGCTCCGCAAAAGCGACGCGGCAACCGACAACACGACGGGCCGGCCAGCAGACCGTTCGACAGACCGTTCGACAGACCGTCCGGCAGACCCGCCTGCCGGGGAACGGCCCACGCCCCCCGTTGCCGGAACGCCGCGGCGTGCCCCGGACGCGGCCGCGGCCCCCTCCGGCGAGCGTCCCCCCGCTGCCGAAACGGCCGAGCCGCCGATCGCCCGTCAGGCCCATTCCCTGACGGCGACCCGCACCGCCGCGGTGGCCCCCTTGCCTGCCGTGCCGCCGCCGGCACCCTTCGCCCCCGCGGCGACCGCCCGGGCTACCCTCATCGTCAAGCTGCCGCCGCAAGCCCGGCTCTACGTCAACGAGCGGCCGCTGGCCCCCTCGCCGCAGACCGTCCGGCAGTTCCAGACGCCGCCGCTGCCTACCCACCAGGAGTTCGCCTACCTGTTGCGGGTCGAAATCGACCGTCCCGGCGGACCGGAGACCCTCACCCAGCGGGTCGCCTTCCGGGCCGGCGAACGGGTCGAGGTGGACTTCGCCGGCAGCCTCCGCCCCTGACCGCGTCGGCGCTTCTCCTGCGAAGACCTTGTGGCGTCAGTTCTCTCTAACACTTTGTTGCATCAGTACTTGCAAACAAATTGACTAATCCCTTCCTTTCTGGCGGAGTTGTCCGGCCAGCGGGCGGTGGCCGAAACGGACCCGCCGCTGCGGGGGTAAATTCTGAAAGGGTGATGAGACTTGCGTCACGATGTCGTGACAAAGCCACGCCTGCCACGTTATAAATATAGCAGTCTGGATTCGTCCGCCGGGGATGTTCCCATGCGATGGCTGTATGCACTGGCCAGTTTCGGCATCGGCGCGGCCTTGCTCCTGACCGCCACCCAGGCCCCCGCCCAGTTCCCCTTTGGTGGCAAAAAGGGCAGGGGAGACCGCGGCAACTTTCCCTCCGGCGGGTTCCAGCCAGGTAGTGGCTTCCCGTCGGGCGGCGGGTTCGGCGGCCCATCTGGCGGGTTCCAGCCGGGTAGTGGATTCCCGCCGGGCGGCGGGTTCCAGCCGGGTAGCTTCCCCTCCGGCGGTTTTGGCGGCAAATCAGACTGGGGCGGCAAGTTCGGCGGCAAAATGGACTGGGGCGGCAAGGGCGAAGGGGGCAAACGCGGCAGATGGAGTGAAGGGAGCAATCCCTTCAGTGGCGGCCCGCAGATGACCTCCGGCCCGAGCGGCTTCAACGGCCCCTCAGGTGGTAATTTCAGTGGTCCTGCCGGCGGCGGTTTTGGCGGTCCGCCGGGCGGGAGCTTTGGCGGTCCTGCCGGCGGGGGTTTTGGCGGTCCACCCGGCGGGGGTTTTGGCGGTCCGCCGGGCGGTGGTGGCTTGGGTGGACCCGGCGGTATGATGCGCATGGATCCCGAACGCCTCTGGACCACCATGCAGCAAATGACCGGCAGCACCGGCGACACCCTCGACCTCAGCAAGATCCCCGAGTCGGTCCGCCGCATGAACCGCATGATGGCCGAACGCTATGGCACGGAACCGCTCCCCGAAAGCGGCATCATGACCAAGGAACAGTTCATCGCCCTAAGCAACCGCAACATGGAGCGGATGCAAGCCAGCGCGTCCGGCGGGGGCTTCAACGGTCCCGGCGGCTTTGGCGGTCCCCCGGGCGGCAGTTTGGGCGGTCCCCCCGGCCGCGGCGACGGCTCCGGCGGGCCTCCCCCCTGGGCCGGCGGTGGCCGCTGGGGCAACAGCGGCTGGGGCAGCAGCGGCTGGGGCAACAGCGGCTGGGGCAACAGCGGCTGGGGGAATGCCCCTTGGGGCAGCGGCGGCAGCGCCGGCAACGATCCCCGCAACCGCGGCCGCGACGGACGCTCCAGCGAGGAGGAAGCCAAACCGGTCGCCCTCCGCTACGGCAAGCTCCCCAAGGGGCTGCCCGACTGGTTCGAATCCGATGACGCCAATAAAGACGGCCAGGTTTCCCTGTATGAATGGCTCCGGGCCGGCAAGGCCATCGAGGAATTCGCCGAGATGGACCTCAACCGTGACAATTTGCTGACCGCTGACGAGTACCTGCGTTACCGGTGGCTCAAAGAGGAGGAAGCCCGCCTCACGGCGATCATGGAAGGGACTGCCCGCCCGGCGGTGGCCAGCGGTTCCGGCCGCGGTGGTCGCGATGACGGCTCGCAAAGGATTAGCCTGCCCGGTTCGTCCCCCGATACTTCCTCCTCCGCCTCCGATTCCGACCGCGGCCGCAGCAGCCGCCCCAACCCCTTCCAGAACGGCGGCCGCCGCTAGCTAGCTAGGCGCGATCCGCACGCCGGCCCGGCCGCCGCCGCTCGGATGCAAGTCGTTACGAGCGGCATGCCTCGTGTCCGTATCTTCATAGACGGCTTTTATCGAGGACAGATGGCAGCGGTACGACCCGTGTCCGCGTCCGTATCTTGACAGACGGCTCACTCATCGCCACGGCTGCGGCTGATTAGCAGTCAGTACGCATGCTTCTGCTTGCCAAAGAGCATCCGCCAGACGGTCAGGAACAGGATACGCAGGTCGAAAAACGGGTTCCAGTGGGTGATGTAGTAGAGGTCGAACTGGACGCGGCGACGCAGCGAGGAGTTGCCGCGCCAGCCGTTGACCTGGGCCCAGCCGGTCATGCCGGCCTTGACGGCGTGGCGGACCATATAGTTGGGGATGGAGCGGGCGAACTGGCGCACAAACACAGGGCGTTCCGGGCGGGGTCCGACCAGGCTCATCTCGCCCCGCAGGACGTTGAATAGCTGCGGCAGCTCGTCCAGGTTGGTGGCCCGCAGCAGCGCCCCGAGCCGCGTGCGGCGGGGATCGTTGGGACGGGTCATCTGCGGACCATCCTTCTCCGCATCGACCCGCATGGTCCGGAACTTGAGCATCTGGAACGGTTGGCCGTTGAGCCCGCACCGCTCCTGGCGGTAGAACACTGGCCCCGGACTGGTCAGCTTGATCAGCAGGGCGATCGCCGCCATCAGCGGGGCCAAAAGGACGATGGCGATCAGGGACAGGACGATGTCCATGCCGCGTTTGATGACGATATTGAGGCCGACGTGCGGATTTTCCCGCAGGCTGATGACGGTCATGCCGTGGACCTGGGTAGTGTGGAAGGCGACGCCAGCGATCTGCGGGATGTCGGCGACCAGTTGGACATCGACGATGGTCTGGGAGAGGGCCGCAAAGGCGCGGCGGGCGTCGCCGTAGCGGTGCAGGGGGAGGGCGACGAAGACGTGCTCGACGTGGTGGCGTTGCACCAGTTCGGGGAGTTGGTCGAGGCCGCCCAGCAGGGGCAGGTCCAGGACTGGAGCGCGTGGCGGCTCGTCATCCACATATCCGAGCGGCTGGATGCCCGACCAGGGGACGGCCCGCAGCACGGTGGCGGTGCGGCGGGCCAGCCGGCCGCTGCCGACGATCAGGGCGTGGCTCTGGTTGATCCCGCGTTGCCGCAACTGCCGCACGACGCCCCAGGCCAGCCGCCGCCCCCCGACGATCCCGAGCAGGCTCAGCCCGACAAACAGGACCATCCCCAAACGGGATTCGTAATAATGCCGTTGGGCGAAGCTGGCCGCCATCGCTGCCAGGGCCATCAGCCCCACGCCGCGGAATACCGCCGTCAGCTCCTCGCGGAACCGCCACAGGCGATGGACTTCGTACATGCCGCCGAATCGGTAGGCCGCCCAGGCCACTAGCAACAACAGCGGCAACGACCGCAGGTACCACGCGAACGGGGGCACTCCCTCCGCGGCGTCGATCGGGAACAGGCCACTGGCGAAGCGGAGCCAGTAAGCGGCCAGCCACGCCGCGGCGGTGGCCGCCAGGTCGCCCACTATAAACCAAAAGACCAGTTCCTGCCGTGTCCGCCGCAACATGGGGCCATTCCTGCACATGGCGGCCGCTCCCCAGGCTGTCGCCGCGGTAGCAGCCGCCGGGCGGAACTTAGCGGCACGGCCCGCCGCTTGTCAAGACGCTTCCGGCGTCATGGGTGGGTCCGCCGCATGGGTGGGGAAATGGAGACCGGAGGACGTGGTCGGCATGGCGTGGCGTCGATGGCTACGCCCGGCAGGTCCGGCGGCATGGATGGCTAGGGAGCAACCCCCTCGATGGCGATGCGGGCAGTCGCTTCGGCAGGGTCGCGGCCAGCGGTAGTCGCTCCGGCCGGTTCGCCGCCAGCGGTAGCGGCTCCGGCCAGCTCGCCCCCAAGGGTAGTCGCTCCGGCCGGTTCGCCGCTGGGGGGCCGTCGATCAACTGGTGATGCCTTTGGTGATCCGCATGAAGACGTCCTCGATGTTGACCTCCTTTTCCTTGAACAGGCGGAGGCGGAAGCCGGCCTCGATCAGGCGTTGCGGCAGGAAGCTGCCGTCCTCGTAGCCGTCCTTGAGGCGGACATCGAGGGCTTGGGTTTTGGGGTCGGGGACGACCGATTCGACTTCGGGGAAGGAGCGGATGCGTTCGGCGGCTTCGGGGTTGCGTTCATGCAGGACGGCGACGGTGAAGACCGATTTGCCGCGGACGGCCTGGATGGCTGCCTCGACGGTGCCGTTCCAGATGAGCTTGCCGCGTTCGATGATGCCGATCTTGTTGCAGATGTCGGCCAGCTCAGGCAGGATGTGGGAGGAGACCATGATGGTCTTATTCATACGGCGGAGGCGTTTGATCAGCTCGCGCATTTCGATGCGGGCACGGGGGTCCAGGCCGCTGGCCGGCTCGTCCAATAGCAGCACCTGCGGGTCGTGGAGTAGCACGCGGGCCAGGCCCAGCCGCTGCGTCATGCCGCGGCTGAGGCTGGTGACCAGGGCGTCCCGCTTGTAGCCGAGATCGACCAGGTCGAGCACCTCGTTGACCCGGCGGCGGCGTTCCGGGCCGCTGATTCGGTAGGCCGCGGCGAAAAACTCCAGATACTCCGTCACCTTCATGTCGTCATAGACGCCGAAAAAGTCCGGCATGTAGCCGATCAGGCGGCGGATCTCCTTGGCGCCAGTATAAATGGAGTAGCCGCAGACGGTGGCCTCTCCCCAGCTCGGATTGAGCAGGGTGGCGAGCATCCGCATGGTGGTGGTCTTGCCGGAGCCGTTGGGGCCGATAAAGCCGTATACGTCCCCCTGCTCCAGTTGGAGGGTGAGGCGGTCGACGGCGAACAGCTCGCCGTATTTTTTGGTCAAGTCGCGGCAAGCAATCATGGCAGTCCTTTGATCATGGCAGTCTTTCGATTATGGCAGTCCTTTGATTATGGCGATTCTCATGATCCCGGCGATCCTCTGATCGTTGCAGTCCTTCGATTACGGCGGTCCTTGGGCCAATGACGGGCCGTCCCGTACGGGGAGGATGAAGCGGACCCAGGTTTCCTGGCGGCCGACGCCGCTCAGGGGGGTACGGGGCCGGCCGCTGTGGGGGGATTCCCGCCACCACAGCAGGGTGGGGCTATAGTCACCGGCGAGGACGGTCTCGGCGTCGCCGGGCGGGGGGGCGATGCGGCCGACCAGGAGCAACTGGTCGCGGTGGCCGGGGCTGAGCCGCCAGGACTGGTCGAGGCGGCGGAGCGAGGCATTGCGTGGCACGACCCCCTCGGCGATGCTCAGGGCGGCGTCGTGGAACAGCACCCCCAGCAGCGGCAACGGGCCGGCAGGGGCTGACACTGCCGTCCCGGGGGCCGTCCGCACCGGCCCGGCCCGCTCCGCGTAGGCCGGCGACCGCCGCAACAACTCTTCCAGCCGGCTTTCCCGCTGCAGCCACATGTCCGCCCGCGTCCCCCGGTCCAGCACGATCCGTTGCCAGTAGCCAGCGTGCAGCGTGCCGCCGGGCAAGGGGTAGGCCTGGCCTCCATAAAACGCTACGCACTCCTCCAGCACCGGTACCGGCAGACGGTGGAGCAGCGAGCCGACCGCAACACTGCGATCAGCCGGCGGATGGTACAGCTCCGCCGCCACCGGCGACGGCTCCGGTAGCCGCCCCCTCCAGTGGGCCACAAACGACTTGCTCGACCAGACCTGGATCGGCACCTGTTCCAGCACCTCCAGGGGTGCGGTGGACCGATCCGCCGACGCCGCGTAGTGATACTGACGCCTCAGCAGTCCGGCCCGCGGACCCCGCGGCGGCCCGAACCAGCCGATCGCATCCCCCGGCGACGCCTCCGCCGCCCACGCCGGATGCGGCGTAACCGCCAAGACGTACTCCTCAATCCGCGGACTGAACAGCGTTACCCACGTCGTCCCATATATCCGTCCGGACGCCACGTCCACGTCCACGAGGTCCAGCTTGTTGACCCGTAGCTCCTCCCCCTTCCAGCGGGCCGCGGCGGCCACCGCCAGAGCCGTAACCGTCACGATGATGATCGGAAAACTGATCCATGTCCACTCCAGACGTCCGAACAGCCGCTTGAGCACCAGGTACTCCACCGGGCCGATCAGCACCAGGTACAGTCCGATCAGCACGGCGACCCAGCCGAAGGAAATGACCGGCACGCCCGCGAAGGTGTCCAGGTGGATCCGCAGGGCGACGGCAGCGTCGTCCTCTTCTTGGGTCAGCTCGGCGTCGACGGGGCGAGGGCGGGCATCTGCCGCCGGGATGGCCCGGTCACCGCCTGCTTCGCGTAGCAGCCACTCCCAGAATTCGGCCCGTAGGGGGAAGTCGGTCAGCGGTGGGGTGTGCAAGTCGAACGTCACCAGGGTGACGCACCCCAGGCCGTAAGGGGCCTGGGCCACGGCGATCGGGTCGTTGCCGGCAAGCCGTTCCGGCGAGGGGATCAGGCTCCGGGCCGCCCGGGACTGCCGGAGCGGTCCCACGGCGACGGGGAACCGCCCGCCGCGGATGCCCAATGTCCCCTGGAACGCCCCGAACTGCTTGGCTTCCCGCTGGCTCCACTGCAGCGGCAGCAGGTCGACGTCCTGGCGGCCACGGACGTCCAGCGGGAGCAGCTCGTGCAGTTCCGGCCACTGGGGGAGGCGGTCGGCCTGGACTCCGGCAGCGACCAGGAGGCGGCCGCCGCGACGGAGCCATTCCCGCAGGGCTTCCTGCCGTTGCCGCATCGTCGGCTCGGCGGACCACAACTGCTGCAGGAACGGCGCGGCTTCCGGCCCGGCAGGCAGGACGACCAGGTCGGCGGCGTCGTAGCCGGCCCAGTGCGTCGGGAGGCGTGCGGCGTCGCTCCAGGCGGTCAGGACGATCCGGCCGCCGCGGAGGCTCGGGCCGCTCTCGTTGCCGCCGCCAGCGGGTCGGGGCAGCTCGATCGGCGGCATCGGCTGGCCCAGACACAGGATGGTGTACAGTAACGGCTCCCGTACCGGCGGCGGGCGGAGCCGATACGGGGGGGACAGCGCCGAGCCATCGCCGCGGCGTTGCAGTTGGACGGTGATTTCGCCCTCCCCGGCCAACTGGACGTAGCCGAACACGCCGCGGGCGTCCGTGGCCACGGTGGTGCCAGGGGCCACATCGGCCAACGCCAGCGGCCACCGTTGCACCACGCGGATGCCGTCGCTGTCCGGGGCCGTGACGACCAGCTCCGCCGGCTCGGTCACCGCCGCGCGGACCTCGATGACCGCCCGCAGCGGCGCCCATTTGCCGAATTTGACCACCGGCGGGCCGTCGTCCGCAGCGGGCAAGCCGATTTGGACGGCAACGATCGCAGCGGGTAGCTCGGCCGCACCGGCCAGCGCCGGGGTCGCCACCGCCACCGCCAGGGCCGCTACTACTGCCGGCCCGTAACTGGCCACCGTCACCAGGATTGGACGCAACATCTTGTCAATCAATGATTTACGTTGCAATGGTCTCGGTGACTCCTATCCCGCCGGCGGAACACCTCGGATCGTCCGGTGAGGTGGCCCACAGTGCAGTTATTGTCGCAACTTCCATCACGGCGCGCGGTTACGGCTTGACGCCCCTACCGCGACGTCGTAACAGCTTCCCGCTGGGCGAACGGTGGCGTAACTTCCCCGGTGTCGCAACATCCGTATATGCAACCGGTTACGGCATAACGGGGCTTGCGGCGCGCGGTTACGGCTTGACGCCGCCGCAACGGCAGGGCATGGCCTGGCATTTGGGGCAGCCCGTGCCGTAGTGCCGCCGCACGGCCTCTTCCAGATCTACGCCGGCAATGTTCGCCAGGGTCACCAGCCAGGCCAGGACGTCAGCAAATTCGTGGTGCAGGTGTTCGGGCGGGGCGCCGCCCCGCAGGGCCGCGGCCAGTTCACCTACCTCCTCCATGAACCACATGAACGTCCCTTCCGGTCCCCGGCGGGCGTCCCGTGAGCCGAAGGTGGCCCGGATCCGCTCCTGCAGCTCGCGTAACGTCATGCCGTGCCTGCCTTTAGGTGGCCGTGTCCCCTTCAGTTGCCCTCCCCGCGGCGGTTGGGGCGTCGGCATGGGGATTGTATGTCGCCGGACGGTGGCCGACCAAGTGCCGTCGGACCGGCAAACGTGTGAGGGGCCGCCGCGTGGCCGCAGCAGGGACCGGTCGGTGGGCGTCGGCGTCCCCCCGTGATACGGGAATCCGCCAGGCGAGGGGAGGCAATATGGCATAAGTTGCTGGCAAATAACAAGTTAAGTGTCCGAACGCCGCTGGGGATGACGGTTTGGATGGGCCGGAATGGAGCAATAGGTTGGGAAATGCCGATAAAGCCTGATGCATGGGTCTGGATGGCCGAAACAGGGCGTAACGGTCCGGTTCGGAGGGAGGAGGGGAGCCGTGCGGCAACGGTGGGGGATCGGCCTGACAGCTTGGGTAATGACGGCGGGGCTGAGCCTGGGGCAGGGGGTGCCGCCGGTGCCGGCCGTTCCGCCATGGGCACGTCCGGCGGCTGCCGATTGGCCGTATCCGACCAGCGATTCGCTGGAGGGATACCAGCGGTGGGAGCGGCCGCGACGGGTGCCGCCGTTGGCCCGGCTGCCGCGACCGGCAGTGGAGAATTCACCGGACGCCGCAATACCGGGCGAGCCGATGGGACCGGTACCGATGGCCGGGGTTGCGGTAGGTGCGTCCAGGGCGGTGCCGCCGGGCACTCCGTTTGCCTCGCACCGATCGCCGCGCTCGGCGGTGCCCGTATCGGTGATGCCCGTGTCGGTGATGCCCGTATCGGTGATGCCGCCGGGCGCGTCGCCAGGGTCGCCGGGGATGCCGCCGGGTGCGTCGCCGGGGTCGCCGCTAGGGACCGTCCTGCCGACGCCGGAGTTTCCGTCGATAGCCGAGTCGCTCTACTATGGCGGACGCATCTGGACGCAGGTGGAGCTGCTCGCCTGGGCCGGCAGCGGCCAGCACCTGCCGCCGATGATCACCACCGGTAACCCGATCACGCCGCAAAACCTTGCCGGCAAACTGTTTACGCCAGAAACGCGCATCCTCTTTCCCCACGACCGGGTCAACAACGAGTTCCGGCCCGGCTTCCGCCTGAGCGGCGGCGGCTGGCTCGATCCCGAGCATGAATTGGGCCTGGAAGGGGATTTCTTCTTCTTGCGTAACAGCAAAAAGGGGCTGACGGTCGCGTCGGACGCCAACGGCAACCAGATCATCGCCCGACCGTTTGTCAACGCCGTCACGGGGATCGACGACGCGATTCTCGTCGCCTATCCGGGTCTGCAGCGGGGGGCGGTGGACGTTCAGTCGGAAAGCTGGGTGATCGGTGGCGGGGTCCACGCCGTGCTCAACGGCTGGCACACCGCCTCCGGCTATCTGGACGGCCTTGTCGGCTATCGTTACTTTGGCTTGTTCGACGAGGTGAGCATCAAGGAGTTCACGCAGGCGTTGGCGGCGGCGCCGCCGCTGGCCGCGGGGGAGCGGCTGGAGGCCTTGGACCGCTTCCGTACCTTCAACCATTTCCACGGCGGCGTGCTCGGTTTGCGGGCCGAGCAGCGTTGGGGGGTGATGTTTTTCGGCGGTCGGGCCACCGTGGCCCTGGGAGCCGTCCGGCACGTCGTGGACATTTCGGGCCGCACCGTGCTGTTTACCGCCGCCAACGTCCCGACCGCCACGGCCATCGGCCGCTTCGCCCTGCCGTCCAACATCGGCCGCTACCAGCAGTGGACCTTCGCCGTGCTGCCGGAGGTGAGTGTCCGCACCGGCGTGCAACTGACCCAAAGCGGCCGGCTCTACGTCGGCTACAACTGGATGTACCTGAGCAACGTGGTACGGGCCGGCGAACAGATCGAGCCGCGGATCAACCCGATTTTCCGTCCGCCGGTCACGCTGCTGCCGGGGCCGCAACCGCCGGTCTATAGCGGTTTTCGCACCGCGGACTACTGGTTGCAGGGGCTGAGCTTTGGCCTGGAGGTATGGTTCTGACCGCCGCGTGGGAGGTATGGTTCTGACCGCCGCGTGGGAGATGGGGTACTGACCGCCCGTTGCTTGGCCGTTGTACGGCGGGGCCGGCCCGGTTACCGCCGGCTTCGGGTCGGTTCGTAGCGCGGCGGGTCTAGCCGGTTCTGTCAGCGTCGGCGGCGTCCCAGCAGGCCGACGAGGAGTCGCCGCAGCCAGCCGCCGGAAGGGGAGGGGGGTAGCCGGTCGGTCGGTGGCGTCGGCTGAGACGGGCGGGCCGCTTCCGGCTGCAGTAGTCCCAATGCCTGCCACTGGGCCAACGGCAGCCAGGGGTGCATGGCGATGAGCAAATCTCGTGCCGAGGCGAAGCGGGCGTGGGGCTCCCGTGCCCCCATTTTCTGGACCAACTGGTCGATTTCCGGGGGGACATCCGGTCGCTTCAGCCGCGGCGAGGGGACGCCCCGCAACTGCCGCTCGGCCATCATCGCCGGGGCCAGGCCGGGGAAGGGGACCTCGCCCGTCAGCAGATAGTAAAAAGTCGAGCCGAGGCTATAGATGTCGCTGCGGGCGTCCAGCGGGCAGCCCCAGGCTTCCTCCGGGGCGATGTGGGCGATTTCCTCGGCGTATTCCTTGGTATTGATCCGTCGGGTGACCCGTGCCCAGGGGTTTTCGAGCATGTGGGTTAGACCAAGGTCAAGGACCTTGACCTGGCGGGCGGGGGTCAGGACGATGTTGGCCGGCTTGATGTCGCGGTGGATCAGTCCGGCGGCGTGGGCGGCGTGCAGGCCGACGGCCGCCTGGGCGATGATTTGGGCGGCGGCGTGCGGCGGCAGCGGCCCCCGCTCGGTCACCAGCCGGTCCAGCGGCGTGCCGGGGACGTACTCGCAGACCACAAAATGTGTCCCCTGCCAGTAGGAAATGTCCAAAACCCGGGCCAGGTTCGGGTGGTGGACCCGGGCCGCCGCACGGACTTCCTTAAGGAATTCCTGTAAAATCGTTGGGTCGGACGCCCGGTCGGTCGGCAGCACCTTCAGGGCGACCAACTGCCGGTCCGGACTCCGTTCGGCTAGGAACACCATGCCGACTCGGTCCTGCCGGATCCCGTCGAGGATCTTGTACGACCCCAGGACAAAGCCGCGGGTGCGGCCGTTGAGCAGTTGCATGGCTTGGAACTTGGTCAGCCGCTTGTGCCGCACCAGCACGGCGGCCAACTGCAACGGCGGCGTGGTCACCGGATCCAGGTTCTCCTGGGCCAACAGCGGCAACAGGTCGTCCGGAGTGAGCAAGCCGCTGCGAATGATCGCTTGGATAAACGGCGTGTTCAGTCGCGGCAGGCGGGTACTCGTGCTGCTCGACAAGGTTGCGGCCCCCTTTCACCTCCCCGGTCCGTGCGGCTGCCGATAGCGTTCTCTCTTGAGCCAGCCGCCACGGGCGTGGAACGCCCGCGGGAAGCCATGTGGCACCCGTGTGCCATCAGGCAAGCATAGATCACGCTCTGCGGCGCCCTGCTCAGTGGTTGAAAAAAACGGGGACCGCAGCGGCAGGGGGTGTCGTAAAACCGGACAGCGGCCTAGCGGCAGTTCAGGCGGGAGCAAAACTGCGGGGGCATGCCGCTGCCATTTTCTGGCCGAGTGGAATTGTGATCGTAACTGAAGCCATGGCAAAGCCGGGTTGGCCGTACTAAAACTACGTACTAAAACCAGGTTGGCCGTAGCAGGACCGGTCTGGCCGCAGCGGAACGGGTAACGGGTCAGGCTCAGCCGGACGGTTGCGGCGTCGGGGCGGTCGCTGGCAGCAGCCGCAGCGTGTGGCGGGCGGCGCGGATGACCTCGGCCTGCGTCCAAGGGATGGGGATGGCCTCGCCACGCTGCCACAGAGGGAGCTGGTCGTCGTAGTGCGGCGAGCAGGGGTTGCCGCTTTGGCCGCCGCAGAGGACGAAGCGGCTACGGCCCAGGTCGGCCAGGTCAAATGCGGCCCGCAGGTTGGCGATGTTGTGGGTAAAGCGGGCCGGGTCCGTCGGACAGACGGCGGCCTGGGAGATGGTGTTGGCGTCCCCGGCGCAAGGGACGGGGCCGACGTTGAAGACAGCGGCCAGGCCGCGTTGCTTGCCGAATAGCAGATGCTCCAGGCGGAGTGGCCGCACGTGCCCCCACGCCCAGTAGGCGGAGCCGGGTCCGGCGACGGCCCGCAGCCGCCGCACCGCCTGGGTCAGGGCGTCCAGCATTTCCCGCGGCCAGTCGTCGAACCATCCCGGCGGCTGGTGCCGCAGGAGTCGGACCAGGTGGCCGATGCGGCGGTCGGCGGCCAGGTTGGCGTCGCCGCTGCGTAAGGCCGCTTCCCAGCTTTTCGGGGCCCGTCGCCGCACCACCCGCACCAGCATCTCCATCAGGAAAAACTCAAAGACCGCCGCGGCGGGCGAGTCGATGTCCATCCGCCCGTCCCACGGTTCCAGCAGCCGCAACGCCTCAGCCGCCTCCGCCGTCGCCGGTCGCAGCCCCAGTACCACCTCCCGCACCTCTTCCCACGGGATCGAGCGCGTGTCCCGCTGTAACTCCAGGCAGTCCTCGAGAGTCCAGCCGTCGCGGGCGGCCAACGCCTCGCGGACGGCGCGTACCCGGTACGGATCGCAGTAGTCGCTCCCCAGATGGGCGGGCCAGTCCGGCAGGTCGAGGCGGGGATCGTGATTGGCGGTCGCCCAGAACCCCTGCGGCGGATCGACCACCGCCGGGAGCTGCTTGAAGGGGAGCCAGTCCGCCTCCCAGCCGCTGTCCGGGCGGTCGGCGGGAGCGGGCAGCAAGCCATAGCCGCCGCGGCGTCGCGGCAACTGCCCGATCATCTGCCAGCCGATCGTCCCCCCCGCGTCCGCATACACCACGTTCAATGGCAGCAGCGGCCACTCGGCGAACGCGGCCCGGAACTCCTCGAACGACCGGGCCAGCGGCGCCCGCAGAAAGCCCACCACCGGCAACGCCTCCTGCCACACCCCGCGGATCGATAAAGCTACTGGCAAATCGCCGTCCAGCGGCGTCACGATCGGCCCGCGCGGCGTCTCCAGCACCGTCTCGACCACCTCCCCCTGCCACCGCACCTGGATCACCTCTTCCCGCACCGTGCAGGGGACGAACGTGCCGTCGCTGTCCCGCACGCTGCGGCGGTCCGGGCCGAGCGTCTCGACGAACAGGTCCGTGTTGTCGCTCAGGGCGGCAGTTACGCCCCAGGCACAATAGCCGTTGTGGCCGATGGCAAACCCCAGCGAACCGGCGAACATCGCCCCCGCGACTTCCCATTGCGGCGTCCGCACGTGGGCCAAATACCACGGCGGCGGCACAAACGGGGCCAGATGCGGGTCGTTGGCCAGGAGCGGCCGGCCGCTGGCCGTGCGGCGACCGGCGATCACCCAGTTGTTGGAGCCGCCGGGGCCGCCGACATAACCCCGCAGGCGGTCCAGGTCGGCCTGCAGCCGCTCTAGGGTCTCGGCGGCCAGGCGGCGGATGCGGGCGTCATCGGCAGCGAAGGGGCCTGAGCCGGAGCGGCCTGCCGTCACGTCGGTCGATTCAGTCAAGCGGGGCGATTCCGGCAAACGAGGCGATCCGACGGCGTCCTGCGTCTGCGCCGGGCCGGGGGACGGAACGAGGGCCGCCGCCACAGCCGGCTCCAGGTCCTGCACCGCCTGCGGGCCGTCCGCGTACAGCATCCGGAGCCGCAACAGCTCGGCGTCCCAGTTGGACGGCAACAGAAACGACTGCAGCTTGAGCACCGCCAACAGGTCGATGCCGTCCCAGGGGGACGGTCGTCCGCCCAGTATGGCCCACTCATGCGGCCGGCGGGTCCCGCCCCGCTGCTGGGCCGCGTTGATCCCCGCCGCGAACGCCTCCATCCACTCCCGCACCCACCCGGCCAGCACCGGCCATTGCCCCTCGGCGCTGCGGCGAAATCCGATGCACCGGCTCAGCCGGTCCATCGGCAGCCCCCCCGGACCGACCCACTCCGCCAGCCGGCCCCGGGCCAACCGCCACAACACCTCCAACTGCCCGGCCCGGTCCTGCCCCTGGCAGAACCCCAGGGCAAACAGGGCGTCCCGCTCCGTCGCCGCCTCGATGTGCGGCACCCCCCAGCCGTCCCGGCGGATGGTGATCGCCGCCTGCGGCCCGTCCAGGCGCACCTCGCCGTCCAGCCGGGGCAGACGCCGCCCCAGCAACATACGCAAAATCAATCGTGGTATGTGCATACTAGTTTCCATCATACGGAACGGGGTCGTCGTCTGCGATGAATGGTAGTCGCCTGCAATAAGGGACCGCCACTTGCGGCAACGGGCCGCATCCTACGGTGAGGGGTCGTCGTCGGCGATGAATGGTAGTCGCCTGCGATTTGGCCGCGACGGGGTTAGTTCGCCCCCTTGGTTTGGTCTGGCCGCCACTGCTTGTCAAAGGGGTAGCCGCTTCTATATATGTAATTTCGCCCCTATTACGGCGACATATAGAGCCGTGCAACGCCATTGATGCGTGTAACGGGACCCGTCATGGCCACGCCAGCGATCGAAGTGCGGGAATTGCGGAAAAATTACGGCCCGGTGCTGGCGGTGGACGGCGTGTCGTTCACCGTGCAGCCCGGAGAGGTGGTGGGCTTTCTGGGACCTAACGGGGCGGGCAAGACCACCTGCATGCGGATCCTGACGACCTGGCTGCCGGCCTCCAGCGGTTACGCCTGGGTGGCGGGGTATGACGTGATGTACCAGTCGCTGGAGGTGCGGCGGAACATTGGTTATCTGCCCGAGAGCGTGCCGCTGTATCCGGAGATGCGGGTGCGGGAGTATCTGGAGTACCGGGCGCGGATCAAGGGGGTGGAACGGGCGGTCCGCCGCAGCCGCATCGACTATTGCCTGGAGCGGTGCCGCATCCGCGAGGTCCGCGACCGGCTGCTCGGGACGCTCTCGAAAGGTTACCGCCAGCGGGTGGGGCTGGCCGACGCTCTGCTGGCCGATCCCCCCATCCTGATCCTGGACGAACCGACCAGTGGCCTAGATCCGCTGCAGATCGGCGAGACCCTGGCGACGATCCGGGAGCTGGGGGGCCGCCATACCATCCTGCTGTCCACCCACATCCTCAGCGAGGTGGAGAAGGTCTGCGAGCGGGTGATCATCATCGACCAGGGGCAGATCAAGCTGGACGAGTCGTTGCGGCGGATCGAGGAACGGAAACCGTTGTACGTCTTGGAGATCCGCGGTCCGCGGCCGGAGGTGGCGGCGTGGCTACGGCAATGGCCGGACCTGCAGGTGGTGGAGGAACAGCCCCTGGACGGCCAGCTCACCCGCTTCCAGGTGCAGACCCAGGACCGCCGCGACCCGCGGGAGGAGCTGGCCCGACAAGTCCTCCAACGGGGCTGGTCGCTGCGGCGTCTGGATATCCAGCGGGTCAGCCTGGAGGCGTTGTTTGCCGAGGCGGTGCTGCGGGGCCGAACGGTTGGGGCGACGGCCTCGAGCGTTGCGGCGGCCTCGAGCGTTGCGGCGGCCTGAGCAGGGCGGACCGACCAGACATACGCTTGCACAATTCCTTCTGCCGCAACGACTTGCGGCCATAATGGGCATAATGGGAAACTGACCGCCATGAACGAGACATCGACCGGCGAGACCCTAGTGAAGCCTCTGGGGCCTGAGGTGGCGGAAGCCCCGCCGTCCCCGATGGTGGTCGAGGGGCCGTCCCTCCCCCGTATGCTCGGCTTTGTCGGGCTGTTTTTGTTCGTTTTGGGAGCAGTGGCGGTCATCGCCAACCGGGCCACCGAGAACTCCCGGCTGATCTCGGAGAGTTTTGGGTTATTTGCCGCGGCGGTCGGCCTGGCGTTCCAGTTCTACCACGCCTTCAGCGACGCGGAGGTCGAAGTCCGGCGGCTCTACGGCCTGTTTGCCCTGGCATGGCTGATATTCGGGCTGGCCGCGGCGTTGGTCCCCGGGCCGGTGTTTGCCAGCGGCGACGTTGAACGCCGCATCGGCTACAACCTCCTCCCCTGGGGTCTGGGGGGAGCGGCTCTCAGTCTGCTGTTCGCCTTCCCCTTCCTCCGCCACGAGACCGATGAGGCCTATCGGGGACCACTGCTGTGGGGCGTGCTCGGCGTCGGGGGGATGCTGGCCGTAAGTGCTTTTGTTACAGGGATTTTCGTACCGGACTTCCTGGCCGGGCCGGGTTTGGCATTGGCCCTGCTGGGGTTGGGATTTTTGTGGCTGTTTTTGTCGCAAGTCGATACGACGCAAGGACTTGGGTACACGGTAGCGTTGGGGTTGGGGCTGCTGGGCGGGGCGATGGTCGCTTACGGCGTGCTGCGCCCGGCGGTGCCTGCGCTGCTGTATGTCGGCCCGGCCTCGCTGCGGGACGCGACCGGGGCGCTGTCGCTCAAATGGCTGTCCTACCGTCTGCTGGCGGGTGTGGCGTTTGTGGCCCCGGCGGTGGCGGCGTGGCGGAGCCGGGCGCCGCTGCCCTGGCGGATCCTGGCCGCCGCTGCCGGACTGGTCGGGGCCGGGGCCGTGGGCGTCTCCCTGTTTACCCAGACCCTCGCCGCACCGCCGGCAGGGTACCTGGTTCCCAGCGGCCTGATCCTCATCGGCCTGGGACTGATTTACCTCCTGTTTGCCCTCAGCTACGTGTCCGACAGCCAGTTCGTCGCCCTGACCCGCCGGGAGCTGTCGGCCTACTTCCTCTCGCCGATCGGCTACCTGGTACTGGGCGGCATGGTCCTGCTGCAGTGGATCGGCTATTACCTGTTCATATTCCAGATCGTACGCCTCGCCCACATCAGCGAGAGTATGCCGGAACCGATCGTCAGCGACTATTACAATCTGCTGATGGTCTTTGCAGTGATGGTGCAGGTGCCGGCCCTGACCATGCGGGCGCTGGCGGAGGAGCGGCGGACCGGCACGCTGGAGGTGCTCCTGACCGCTCCGGTCAACGAGTGGCCGGTGGTGCTCAGCAAGTTCCTGGCCATTTGGCTGTTTTTCCTGCTGAGCTGGCTGCCGTCCGGGCTGTACCTGGTCGCCCTGCGGATCGAGGTGGGCACGCCGTTTGACTACCGGCCGCTGCTGAGCTTTTACGCCAGCCTGATGGTGCAGGGATTGGCGTTTGTGGGGATGGGGGTGTTCTTTTCGTCGCTGACCCGCAACCAGATCGTCGCCGCGGTGATGACGTTTGCGGGGATGATGTTTTTCCTGCTGTGTTACGTCATCCGTATGCAGGAGAGCGGGACGATTCTGCCGCCGGTGCTGCAGGCGGCGTTGTCCCGGCTGTCGTTTTACCACATGTGGGAGGAGGCGTTGGCGGGGCGGTTGCCGCTGCGGGACGTGTTGCTGTTCGCCTCGCTGGGTGTGTTTTGGTTGTTTGTGACCGTGAAGGTGCTGGAGTCGCGACGGTGGGCGTGACCGGCTGGCGGGGCCGCAGCGGAGCAAGGGGTGGCCCCGCCCGAAATGGTCGCAACGGGGGGAGCAGGGAGGGTAACGCCGGGGTCAGTTCCTTTGGCGGCCCCGGCAGGAACCGTAGCGGCGGCCGTAACCGTAGCAGCGACCGCCACCGCCGCGACCGCCGCCGCGGCGATCGCGACCCCTCCCCCCGCCGCCGGCCATACGGAACAGACATCCTAACAGGAAGCGGCATCCATGGATACGAACATGACACGTGCCGAATCGGTTGAGCGTGGCGGACCGCCCGCGGCAGGTAACGTCCTGGTCGAGTGGATCAGCGGCCATCGCTCCGCGGTGGGTTATACCCTGCTGGTGCTGGTGGCGGTGTCATTGGCGGCAACGGCGTATCTGGGGTATCACGCTTTCCGCACGATCAAGGTCAGCGAGGAGACGAAAACCGGGGAGTCGTCCGAAGCCTCGCGGCGGGTAATGGAGCTGGCCAACCCGGCCCGCGGCGAATACCTGACCGGCTTCGCCACCACGTTGACGGCGGCCCTGATCGCCGCCGCGGGGGGGGTAAGCCTGCTGCTGCGGCCCTCCCCGCCCGGCAAGGCCGAACAGTTGCGGGAAGCCCGCCTCCTCGTGCTCGGCATGGGCGGCGGTCTGGGACTGCTGCTTATGCTTGCCAGCCTGCTCTTTTTCTACCTCTGGAGCGAAAGCCTCCAGGCGTGGTTGGACCGCGGCGACTGGAAACAGGCCCGCTGGGTCCTCGGACCGCTGCTGGGGACGCTCATCGGTGCTTTTGCCCTCTTCTTCGCCATCCAGCCGGCCCGGGCCGACGAACGCCACGACCCCCTGCTGCGCCGCTTCATCTACAGCGCCAACTTCCTTCTCACCGTCCTGCTGGTGCTAGTGGCCCTGATCGTCGTCAACGTGATCATCGCCCGCGAAATGCCGGCACAGCTCGACACCACGGCGACCGGCTTCTACTCCCTGTCCGAACCGACCCGGCAACTGCTGGAACGGCTCGAAGAGCCGATCCACGTCTACGCCATAATGGCGAACACTACCGACCGCGAGCTGAACGACATCCGCCAGTTGCTGATCGCCTTCCGCGACGTTAGCCGCGGTCGCGTGCAGGTCCGCTTCCTCAGCCAGGCCGCGGACAAGGCCGAACTGGCGAGCCTGCTGGACAAATACCCGCAGTTCGAGCTAACCCTGGCGCAGCGGACGACCGCCGCGGCGGTGCTCTTGACCGCTGGCGAGGGGGAGAAACGCCACGCCGTCCTGAGCGACAACGACTTCTTCGAAGGCCGCAGCTTTGTCGGCGAAAGCCGCCTTTACCGCGAGATCGTCTCGCTGGCCGGCAGCGACCGCAAGCCGGTCGTCTATTTCACCCAAGGCCACGGCGAGCTGGACGTGAGCAACAATCCGGACGTGCCCCCGGACCGCTCGGCCAACCGCCTGCGCCAGTACCTGGAGAGAAACTATCTGGAGGTGCGGCCGCTGCCCCTCAATGTACCCAACCCCGCCGTGCCGGACGACGCGGCGGTGGTGGTGGTCGCCGACCCGCTCAACCCGTTTTCCCAGCGGGCCGTGGACAGCTTGCGGGCTTACATGAACCGCCCGGAAAAGAAGGGGAAGCTGCTGTTGGTGGCCGACGCCACGCCGGGACCGGACGGCCGCGTCCTGACCACCGGCATCGAGCCGCTGCTGGCCGAATACAACATCGGTGTCGGCAACCGCTACATTTACACGTGGTTGCCCGATCAGGTCCTGCTCGGCGCCCCGGCCGGCTTTAGCCGGGAGGCCGCACGCAACCCGTTGTTCCAGTCAATCATCCGGGTGCGTCCGCGCCTTGACCTCAGCCGGGCCCGTGAAATGACCCCCCTGACGACCCACCCCCAGTACCAGGCCAAGGAGCTGCTGCTGACCGTCGGAACCACTTGGGTGGAGCAGGAACGTCCGGCGGACCTGGGGCAACGATGGGAGCAGATCCTGACTTCCGAGGCGGTGATGCGGGAAGTCCAGATCAGCCCCGACCCGCGGCCGGTCGCGGTGATCGTCACCGAGGGGACCACGCCGCGGGCGGCGGCCATCGGCAGCGGCAGCATCTTCACCGACGAGTTGGCCCAACGGGCCCGCGGCAGCCCCTTGAGCTTCGACCTGTTGGGCGTGACCATCGACTGGCTGCGTGGTCGGGATACGTCCGTCGCGGCGGTGAACATCGAGGCGAAAAAGTACACCGAATACAAGCTGCCTAACCCCAGAAGCCTGAATGTGACCCGGCTGCTGTGGCTGCCGCTGGGTCTGGGACTGCTGAGCGTGGTGGGACTGGGCGCGGGGGTGTGGGTAGTGCGGCGACAGTGACGCCGGGCTGAAGCGTGGAGGCCAGGCCAAAGGGTTGACGCCAAACCGGGGATTGACGCCGGGCCGAAGGGTTGACGCCGGGCCGGCGATGGCCGTGCCCAGGCAGTAGGGCGGCTCCCCACCGCATCGGGAGGCGACAGCAACGACGGCTTACAAGGCAAGCTTACAAAGCAGGTGATGCCATGAACTTCCGTGCGACTGCCATACTGGGCGGCGTCATCCTCGCCGCCGTTGCCGGACTGCTCATCTACAGCCTTGTCGGGACCGATAGCACGCCGGACAGCGGCATTTTGCTGGCCGAGCTGGCCGGCGCCAAGCCGGAGGACATCACCACTGTCGAAATCGAACGCTCCAGCGGCGGACCGATCGTTTTTACCCGCCAGGGGACGCAGCGGTGGACCGTCCGCTGGGAGGCCAAGGACGCCGCCGGGCAGAGTACGACTCTGGAGGCCTGGGCGGACAATTTCACAGTCAACGATATTGTCCGGGAGCTGCTGGCGGTCAAACCGACGCCGCATCCGGAGCTGACGGGCAATCCGGCCCTGCACGGCCTGGAACCGGCCGGTCTGAAGGTAACCCTGCGGGCCTCGGATGACCGTGCCGCCAGCGTACAAATCGGCGACGTTTTGGCCGGCGGCCGCGGCGTCGCCTTTGTCATGACCGACCGCTACCGCCGCCCCCTGGCCATACCCCGCAGTGCCTTGGACCCCCTGCTCCAGTCCGGCGGCCGCGGCGGCCAGGCCGTCGACCTGCTCAAAAGCCCGAGCGAGTTCCGCAACAAGTCGGTCTTCCCCGTCGAATCGTTCCGCGCCGAGGACGAGACAACCCGCATCGAGCTGGCCTTGGAGCAGCAGAAAAAATCGGTGCAGCTCGAAAAGAGCGGCGGGCAGTGGGTGTTCGTCCAACCTCAAGGATGGGGGGCCGCCGACGTCTCCGGCGACCCGCTCAGCGCCGCTACCTTCACTGGCGTCCGCCCGCTGCTCAACGCCCTGACCAGCCTGCGGGTCGCCAGCGCCACCGACTTCCTCGAGCTGCCCACCCCCGAGCAGCTCCGCGAACACGGCCTGAGCGACGACTCCCCCGGCCGCATCCGCGTCACCCTCCGCTTCAAGGACGGCACCAGCACCACCGTGGACATCGGCAAGCCCGATGCGGTGGACAAAAAGGATGCTCCCCCGGCCCCCGCCGATGCCAAATACTGGGTCCGCATCCACGGCCAGCCGGGGATCATGCGGGTCGGCGGCGCCAACCTCAATGGCCTGGCTCCCCTCATCGACAACCCCGACCCGTTGCGCGACCGCAACCTGCTGACCGTGGAACGCGTCCGCATCGACGGCATCGACCTGTCCACCGGCGTGACGCTGCGGCGGGTCGGCACCGCCCAGGAGTGGAAGTTGTACGGCCCGCCGACCCCCACCGAGCCTCAGGCGACCGACCGCACCGCCGTGCAGCGGCTATTGGACGTCCTGACGGAACGCCGCATCATCCGCTCCTTCCCACCCCGGGACGACGCCCGCTTCAGCGGCAATGCCCTGCAGGTTGAAATCCAGGTATGGGCCGATGCTTTTGAGCCCCCCGCCGATGACAAAAGTGAACCCAAACGCAAGGAAAAAGCCCAGCCGATCCGCCTGCTGGTCGGCCGCAAGGAAGGGGACGCCGTCGCCGTGCGGCGGATCCTCCCGGACGGCACGACCAGTGATTTTCTGGTCCCCGAAAAGGTCAAAATCGGCGCCGCTCCCGAGACGGTGGACTTCGTCGCCGCCGTCCGCAAAAGCCGCCTAGAGCTGCTCGACCCGAGCCTGCCCACCTTCAGCAACGAGGCGGTGGAGCGCCTGCAGGTCAGCGGTGCGGCCGCCTACGAGCTATACCGCGAGGCCAAATCGGAAGGCAGCGGTCCCCGACGCTGGCTGTTTGCCGCACCGGAAGCCCGCAAGGGGCAATCGGCCGACGCCGAAACCGTTGAGGAACTGTTGCGGCTAGTTGGAACGACGCAATCGGCTTCGCGGATCATCAGCGAACAACCGTCAGAGGAACAATTGAAAGAATATGGCCTGGCCCCCACGCCGCAACTGAAAGTGACGGTGACCCTGACCAGTGGCGACGACCGCGAGCGGGTCTACGAGTTCGGCAAGGTCACGGCCGATCCGGGGCAGGTCTACGCCCGGGTCGGCGGCCGCAACCGCGTCTACGCCCTGCCCAAGCACCTATTCGACCGCTTCACCACCGCCGAGCTGCGCGACCGCGGCCAGCTCCGCTTCGTCGCTGACCAGGCGACCGAAGTCCGACTCAAAGGCTGGGGCAAGGCCGGATTCGTCACCGAACTCCACTTCGTCAAAAGCGGCGACGGCCAGTGGAAACCCCAGTCCCCCCCCACCCCCGCCGGCTTCATGCTCGACCCCGCCAAACTGACCGCCCTGGTCCAAACCCTGAGCGGCCTGACGATCAAAAGCTTTTTGGACGGCAAGGACAAGCCCGAATACGGCATCGAGGACGCCAAGGAGTACCTGCACATCACGGTGAAGCTGGCTGACGGCAGCGAGCGGCAGCTCAAGGTCGGGGCCGCCGCCAGCGGCGGGGCCGAGCTGTACGCCTGGACCTCCCTGGGCGGCGGACAGCTCCTGACTATCGACGCCGCACCGCTCAAAATGTATCGCGACAGTCCGGGAGCATTGGCCCGATAGGAACGGGGATGACCGTTGGGCGTCGCGTAGATGGTCCTATTGTCCCTCCGCGAGGGCAGCGGCTACGGTCTACTCACCTTGCAAATCGACAGATAATTGCGAACAATAACACCAAGCGTTCGGCTGCACCCGCGGCGGCAGTGGCTCGAATCGAACCGCTTCTGCCGCCCAGGGATAGTCATGTCCCGAAAATGCCGGGGCGGACTCCGGAAGCGGCGACACCCCTCCCCGTGCCGCCCATGCCGCCACGTCGCCCCGACAGGAGGAACGTGCGATGAACCCCTACGCCGCTCTGTGCGACGATTTCGGTGTGTCGATGTACCTCAATTCCAAACTCGAGTTGCCAACCAGCCGCGAAACCATCCTCCACTTCTTTGAGGCCATCCACAAGGCCCAGCCCGCTCTCTGCGACTTCGAAAAACGCGGCGACGACGAATACTACCTCGAAGAAGAACACGACGACGGAAGCTACCGCTGGGTCTCCCTCGACCGGCGACGGCTCTGCTGCGGATATGTCAATCCCCCCGCCCTGGCCGACGCCGACCAGCACATCCAGCGCATTCTGGAAATCGGACCCTACCATCTCGACTTGGCCCTGCTGCAGACCGATTCGCTGGACGTGATGTACCACTTCGACCTGCTCTACCAGGGGAACCATGACGAGGTCGTCATCGAGGCTCTGGCCGCGGGCACGCCGCTGGAATCGGTCCTGCATATGCCCCAGGTCAAAATCCTGAACTTTCAGCCCAACCTGACCATCGCCCTGGACGACACCTACCAGTTGCAATGCCGGGTGAGCATCGAGACGCGCACCAACGCCTATCATTTGCGGACGGGGAACATTCCGGAAGCGCCGATCAGCGTCTATGCCACGGTGCGGCAGTTCTGGGGCAAGCAGCCGCACGATTCCTACATCGCGGCCTATCAGCATCAGCGGCGGGTACTCGATGACGTGACCCAGAATTACCTGGTGCCCCACGTGATCCAGCCGCTGGCCCGGGCGATCGGTGCCCGCTAAAGGCGACCACCAACAGCGGCCTGACAGCCACGGCGGCCGCGGCCAACCGCATTATGCCCTCACATTTGCTGGGTCCGGATAACCAACGGCGGCCTGACAGCCACGGCGGCTGCGGAGGCAGATGCGGCAGTGCAGACCGGGGGAATGGCGAGCCGCCCTGGCCTGACCGGTTCTCCGATTCGCTACTCGTCGGCCGGCGGCGGGATGGTCCAGACGCGGACGATCCCGTCCCGGCCGGCGGCAGCCAGGGTCGTGCCGTCGGGGGCGAAGCGGACGATGTGCATGCCGCGGTCCCCCCGCCAGGCGAACACTTCCTGGCCGTTGTTAGTATCCCACACCCGCACGGCCCCGTCCGAGCCGCAACTGGCCAGCCAGCGGCCGCCGCCCCCAAAGCTCACGGCCCAGGCGTCGCCGTCGTGGGCCTTGATGCTCAATAGCTGGGTGCCGTTGGCCGTGTCCCACAGGCGGACGGTGCCGTCCCACCCGCAACTGGCCAGGCGGTCCCCCTCCGGGCTGAACGCCACGGCATAGACCGGGCCGCGGTGCTCCGACAGGCTCAATATTCGCTCCGGCCCTTCGCGATCGGCCCAACGGATGGTGGTGACGTCCCAGAGGTGGACCATCCGGTCCGAGCCGCAACTGGCCAGCCAGCGGCCATCCGGGCTGAAGACCAGGCCGTGGACGGTGCCGCGGTGCTCGCGCAGCTCGACCGGCACCTGCGTGCCCATATCCCAGATGCGGATGGTCGAGTTGCGGTCGCCGGTGGCCAGGTAGCGGTGGTCCGGGGAGAAGGCGGCGGAGCGGGCCGAGTGCGGGTGCGGAAACTTCAGCCCTTCAAACCGCAGGGTGTGCAGGTTCCACAGGACGACGGCGGAATCGTCGCAGGCACTGACGGCGTATTTGCCGTCGGCGGAGACGTCGATATTCCAGATGTTGCCGTTTTGCTGAGGCTCGAAGGTTTTGAGCAGGCCGTCGCCCCCTGCGGCAGCGCGTTTGAGGTCCCATAGCCGCAACGTGCCGTTTTCAGAACCGACAAGCAAGCGGTCGTTGCCAACAAAGGCCAAGCTCCAGATCGCTCCCGATTGGGTATCCGCTAGCAGGATGTGCGGTTCCGGTCCGGCGGTCCGTGCGGCGGGGACCTCGATCGTCCGCTCGACGATGCGTGGCGGGAGGGTCCAGGCAGTCAGCAGGCTGCCGGCCGCCGCGCCGAGCAGGGCGCCGCCAAGCCAGGGGAGGGCGGGTCGAGCCAGCCGTCGCCAGCGGTTCCCGTCGACGAGCCGCCGCAGCCGCTGTCGCCAGCGGGGGATCGCCGCCGGCACGGCAAAGCAGTCGCTCTCCACGCACACCCCGGCAGGGATCTCCAGGGGCGTCAGTTGGCGGTGTCGGGCCAGTACGGTGGCGAAGGCCGCGGCCACCTCGGCGGCCGAGCCGAACCGTCCGGCGGGGTCTTTGACCAGCAAGCGGTCCACGATCGCCGCCACCTCCGGCGGAACGTCCGGTGCGGCCTGCCGCAGCGGCAGCGGTTCTTCGTCGGTGATCCGCCGCAATACGGCCAGGGGGGTGGTGGCGGCGAAGGGGGGCTGGCCGCTGATCGCCTCGTACAACACGGCCCCCAGGCTAAACAGATCGCTGCGGAAGTCCACCTCTTCGCCGCGGGCCTGTTCCGGGGACATGTACAACGGCGAGCCGGCGACCATGCCGCTGCGGGTCAGTTTGACGTCCTCCACCGCCCGGGCCAGGCCAAAGTCGGTGAGCTTGACGCGGTCGTGCGGGACCTCCAGGAGGATATTGGCCGGTTTGATGTCGCGGTGGACCAGGCCGGCGGCGTGGGCGGCGGCCAACCCAGCGGCTGCCTGCATGCCGATACGGGCCGCCACCAGCGGCGGCAGCCTTCCCTCCCGCCGCAGCCGCTGCTCCAGCGATTCCCCTTGGACCAACTGCATCACCAGGTAAGGCAGGCCGGAATGTTCGTCCTCGGCGACCTGGAAGACGGTGACGATGTGCTCGTGGGTGACGGCGGCGGCGGCCCGGGCCTCGCGACAAAACCGCTGCCGGGCCACTTCGTTGCCGGCCCAGTACGGCTCGATGATCTTGATCGCCACCTCGCGGTCCAAATCGGGGTCGTAGGCCTGCATGACGATGCCCATGCCGCCGCGGCCGAGCACCCGCCGCACCCGGAACGGGCCGAGCTGTCCGAGCAGGTCCGGTTCGGCGGCCGGCATCAGAAACGACAGGTCGATGGCGGCGATCCCGGCGTCCGCCGCCTCTTCCGGCGTGGGCTGCGGCAGCAAGGTCGTGGCCCGCAGCTCCTCGCGGAGGGCCGCCACGGCCCGGTGGTAGGCCGAATGCCGCGGCGGGATCAGCTCCGACACACGCCGCAACGCTTCGGCCAAGGGGGCGCCATCGGCGATCAGGGCTTCTAGCCGCTGCTGGCAGTCCGGGCATTGGCCGATGTGGTCGGTGGCCCAGGCCAGGCGGCTGGCGGTCAGGCGGCCCTGCAGGAGGCGTTCCAGCTCGCCGCCGTCGAGGCATTCCGATTGGAGCTCCGGTGGCATGGCGTGTCCTCGTGGCGAACGGTTCGGGCCAATCAGGTGCCGTTGGCGGCGGCGGGAGCGAAGCCGGGGTCCTCCTCGGCCATCATCTGCCGCACCTCCTCGCGCAGGCGGGCCAGGACACGGCACTTGGCGACGTACACCGCACCCGGCGACATGTTCAGCCGAGCGCCAACCTCCGCCGCCGGCCGCCCCGCCACCGCCGTCTCCCAAAACGCCTGCCAGGTGCTCGGCTGGAACTCGCCCCGGACCCGTTCCATCGCCCGCAGGCTCAACTGGTGCTGATATTCCCGTTCCCAGAGGGCATCCAGCGATTCAGGGTCGGCGCGGGCGGGTGCGGCCTCGAGCCGTTCCTGGGCGGTTTCGTCGCCGCTGACGTGCGGGCGTCGCCGCTGGGCGTTGAGAAAATTGTAAATCTTGTTGCGGGTAATCGTGAACAGCCAGCCGCGGAACGTGCCGCGGCGACGGTCGTACTGCCACTGCCCGACGTGCCGGGCGACGCTGCGGAGCACGTCCTGCATCAGGTCGGCGGCGTCGGCGTCCTGCAGTCCCCGTTGCCGGGCAAAGCGGTAAATCAGCGGCCCATACAACTGTACAAATTCCTCCCACGCCGCGGCATCGTTGCGATCCCGCAGACGAGCCAGCAAGGTCACCCGTGTTAGCGGCGGCTCGGCCATGCCCGCATTATCCGTTTCGTAACTCCTTACGCCGCCTATAGTTTGGCATCAGAGGCCTGCAAGAGCTTCCTGGGCAGTTATTCTACCATGACCCGGCGTCCGCCGCGATCCCGGCCATTCCGGCAGCCGGCTGCCTCCCCCGCCGCCCTCGCGTTTATATGGCATACGGTCCGCGGGACAGGGGGGTTCGGCGAGGGGGAGTAGCCGCTTCGGGGGCAATCCGTTCTACGTTGTTATACGAAACGCTGGCTTCGTCGGAATATCAAGCGGCGGGGTGGGAGTGGAATGGGGGCGGCGGAGTGGTGCGTTCCGCCGTATCGAGGTTGACGCCGCGAGGGGATTGCGGTATCAGGCCGCTGCGTCACGGCAGACAGGGACAGGAGCCACGCGGGCTGGCGGGGTGCGGAGGGTCCCCGGCAGGACGGTTCCGGCAGGACGGTTCCGCCCGGGTGCTACGGCGATAGCCGTCCGGGCTGGCCTGCGGCGAGTGCCTCCGCCGCCACGGACGCAGGGCACCGCACCGACACAAGGAGGGTAGTTCCGTGAACCGAACGGTACGCCGCTGGGCAGTGGTCGTGGGGATCGCGGGGGTGCTGTGGTACAGCAGCGGGGTGCAGAGCCAGACGCCGGGGGGCAACCCCCCCGCCGCGCCGGCGGCCCGCCCGACGATTGCCGCGTTCAACATCGCCGCGGTCATGCGCGAATACGGCAAGGCCAAATACCACGCCTACCTGCTCAACAAAAAACGGGATGAGCTGTCCAAGGACATCATCGTCTGGCGGTCCGAGCTGACCAAGCTGCAACAGGACTACCAGCAGCAGCAGGTCGCCGAGCTGCGCGACCAGATCGGCAAAAAGATGGTTGAGCTGAGCCGCAAAATCCAGGACCGCGAGGCGGAGGTCGGTCGCATCCTCAACGATGAGGCATCGGCGGTGATTTCGCAGCTTTACGACGAGATCAAAACGGTGGTCGATAAAACCGCCGAAATGAACGGCTACCACATCGTCTTTGCCTATCCGGACGCCGTGACCCCGGAAGAGATGAAAAATCCGATGATCAAGGAGCTGAAGCTCAAGCCGCCGGCGGCCCAGCCGTTTTACGTGGCGTCGTATGTCGATCTGACGCCGCTGGTGATCAAGACGCTCAATACGTGGTATCCGCCCAAGGACGCCCAAGGGCAGGTGGTGGACGTGAGTAAGCTGCCGCCGCTGGGCGGGCCGGCGCCGGCAGGGAGTAGCACCGTCCCGGCGTCGGGTACCACGCCGCCACCCGGCGGGTCCCGCTGACGGGCTCAAGCTTCGGCGACGGTCGCCATGCCAGAAGCGGAGGTATGGGTAATTCTCGTCGCGTACAGACACAAATTGCGTACAGACACAAATTACGTATGGACGCGAGCTATTTGTAGGTGTCAATTGTAAGTGGATGGTAATTGTGTATAGACAAAAAACAAATGACAGATTAAAATCGCTTGTAGACACAAGAATTGAGATTATGGATAGCAATTGTGGATAAAAATTATGGATGGATAACGGTTGTGCTCTTGTGAATAAATAAAAAACGCACGGATACAAAAATGCTTTTGTTTGGTGAAATCGGACCGGCGAATTAGCCGAAAAACGAGTCAACCGGTTACAGCGCAACCGGCGGAGCGGCCCGCGGTAAGGAAGCCGTGGCCCCTCCGCTAGAAGATGGCCTTTAGGCAGCAGGCAGGATCTCCAAACCCCGGCAGGACGCCGGAAAGGCAAGGCAGTGCACATCATCGGCTATCGGCCGCAACGGACGCTGGCCCGGGCAGTGGAGGTCGCCGGGACGGGACTGGTCACGGGCCGGGAAGTGCGGGTGCGGTTTGTCCCCGCGGCGGCCAACAGCGGGATCGTGTTTGTTCGCCGCGACCGTTCCGGGCTAACGATACCGGCCCAGGTCGGGTGGGTGCGTCAGACGCAGCGGCGGACGACGCTGGGCACGCCGCCGGACGCGATCACGCTGGTCGAGCATGTGCTGGCGGCCCTGTCAGGACTGCGGATCGACAACTGCCAGGTGGAGCTAGACGGGCCGGAGCCACCAGGACTGGACGGATCGGCGGCAGGCTACGTGGCGGCGTTGCAGCAGGCGGGGACGGTCCTGCAAGGGGCGATGCGGCCGATCTGGGCAGTGCACAAGCCGCTGCGGGTGGTCAGCGCCGGCAGTAGCCTGACGCTTTACCCGCCCGATAGCGGCGAGCCGGGGTTGCGGATCAGCTACCACCTGGACTACGGGCCGTACGGGCCGATCCCGCCGCAGCGGGTGAGCCGGACGCTGACGCCGCAGGTGTTTCAAAACGAACTGGCGGCGTGCCGGACGTTCGTGACCCTGGCCGAGGCGGAGGAGCTGCAACGGCAGGGGGTCGGCCGTCACCTGGGGCCGGAAGGACTGCTGGTATTCGGCCCGCAGGGGCTGTTGCACAACCGGTTACGGTTTGCGGACGAGCCGGCGCGGCATAAAGTGCTGGACCTGATCGGCGACCTGGCCCTGTGGGGGGCGGATCTGGCCGGTCATGTGGTGGCGTATCGCTCTGGTCATAGTTTGAATGTGGAGTTGGTCCGACGGCTGGCCGCTGCTGCCCGGCAACCGGCAGCAGCACCGTGGACCCAAGCCGCCTGAACCAACGCATCCGCGGTGGACGTCACTCCTGAGTCTCCATGAGGCGGCAATGAAGCGTCTCCGTGTGGCGGTTATCGGCGTCGGGCACCTCGGGCAGCACCATGCCCGGATCCTGGCCGCGATGGACGATGTCGAGCTGGTCGGAGTGGCCGACGTCAACCCGCAGCAGGCGGCTCTCATCGCCGCCCGACTGGGCACCCGTCCCTACACCCACTACGCCCCCTTGCTTGGCCAGGTGGACGCGGTCAGCGTGGTCACCCCGACCGTCCACCACCACGAGATCGCCGCGGCGTTTTTGCGGGCCGGCGTGCCTGTGCTGGTCGAGAAACCGATCTGCCGCACCCTGGCCGAAGCCGATGAGCTGATCGCCCTGGCCCGCCAGGCCGGTGTGCCCCTGCAAGTCGGACACATCGAACGATTCAACCCCGCGTTTGAAGAGCTCCTGCGGCGACCTATCCGTCCCAAATTCGTCGAAGCCGAACGCCACGGACCGTTCACCGGCCGCTCCACCGACATCGGCGCCGTGCTCGATCTGATGATCCACGATCTGGATCTGCTGCTGGCCCTGGTGCGGGCGCCGGTGCTGCGGGTCGCCGCTGTCGGCGCGGCGGTCTTTGGTGGCCACGAAGACATGGTCAACGCCCGCCTGGAGTTCGCCAACGGCTGCATCGCCCACCTGACCGCCAGCCGCATCACCCGCATCCCCAAGCGCCGCATGCGCATCTGGGCGCCGGAAGGCTACGCCGGCATCGATTTCGTCAGCCGCAAGCTGGTGCTGGTTCAGCCCAGCGACGAGGTGCGTCGACACGGCATCCCCATCGACCGGCTCGACGCCGCCGCCCGTGCCCGCCTCAAGGAGGACCTGTTCGGCCGCTACCTGCAGGTGCTGCAGATCGACGGCGACCGCAAGGGGGATATGCTCACCGCCGAAATCCGCGATTTTCTGGACTGCGTGCGGAGCGGGCGGATGCCACGGGTCAGCGGCCACGACGGCCGCGAAGCCCTGGCGTTGGCCGAACGCGTGCTGGACGCCTTGCGGCACTACGCCTGGGAAGGAACGCACGACGGGCCGGTTGGCCCCAACCAACTACCGCCGCCGCGAGGACGCCTGTTTCCGCCTATGCATCTATTCCGCAACGACGCCGACGCCGCCTGAAGGGCGACGATGGAGACGCTCTGACGCTCGCCGCGATTGTGGGCCCACCTGCTCTCCTCCCGACTTCGGCCACGTCCGCCGGGGTTGAAAAAATCTGGATTTCCGATTTGACAACGCGTCACCTGTGGTGTATATTTGTACAAAACCACTCTGTTGATGGACGGATGTGTTCGGTGTCCCCGTCGGAGCGGGGATTCGGCACGCGAGCGAGGCAGGCGGCGTTGTCGCAAGAGTATTTACACCGCCCTGGGTGGTGCTGGCCTGAGTGGTGCTGGCCTGGTTCCGGCGGATGTGGCCGCATCTCGGCGACTGTCAGCGTGCAGCGTGGGCCGGATGCGGGATTTCCGGCGGCAATAGTAGCGGCACGGCAGGTGACACTGCTGGTGCTGTTCCCCTGGCGGCAACGGGCGGCGCCGGGGTCGCAGCGGCCAGACCTGAGGCGGACGCGGGACCTGAGGGGGATGCGGACCGCGGCGCGTCGTACTCCGGGGGCGCGCCACGGACAGCCCGCACGGGCGGTTCCAGCAGCGGCACTGCCGGCAGGGCACTGCTGCGAAGCTCGGTGCGGCCGGCTGCCGTTGCCATCGTAGTGGGAGCGGAGGTCAGACCGGCAGTGGCGTTGGCGGCCGCAACGGGTATGGCGGCCGGCCCGCGGTTGAGGACGTTGCCCAGCTCGCGGGCCGCGACCCGCGACGGCGGCGTCCGCAGCGAGTCCAGCCATGCTTTTTCCAGGGCGTCGACCGACTCGAAGCCGTAGATGCGGCGGCACGCCTCATTCCAGCTTTCTAGCGTACCATGGTAGCGGGGATCGTTCCCCTGCATGCCGATGCTGAGGAATTGCAAGAACTTGGCCCGGCCGATCTGCCCGCCGCCGCCTCGCTCCACCAAAAATGCGGTCACCGAATATCCTTGGGCGTAGACGACGATCATGTCGCGCGGGTATTCGGTCATGCGGAAGAGGGTCCGCAGGACGTAGGCTCGTCCGGCGTTAAGGATTTCCCGGCAGCGGATGTCGTGCTGGAAGCGTTCCTCTTCGTTTTCGGACAGGACGCTGCCCCCTTCATCGGCCCAGCGGGGGACGGGTCGGCCGAAGTAGTGGGCAAAGACGGTGTGGGTGATCTCGTGCGGCAGAACGCTGTGCAGCAGTTGCCGGACTTCGCCGCGGATTTCCATCTGTTGGGAGACGACGCCGCCGCGGGGGTGGAACGAGAAGGTGGTGGCGCCGCCGGCCGAGCCCAGCTCGATGCGGACCCGCAGCGGGCAGCGGTTCGGCCAGGTCGGCATTTCTCGTCCGAGCCATTCGAGGGCCTTCTGCCGGCGATAGACTTCGGCCATTTCGCCGAAGGTGCGAGCCAGCTCCGGCGTCGGGGCGTCGACGATGAAGTTGGGGGTCTCGAAGGTGGCTGCGGCCGCGGGGGACGTCCACCCGACCAACGCCACGATTGCCCCGCTGACAAGTAGCGGCACCCGACAGACCAGACGGAACCACCGAAGCGTCATTCCCTTGACCTCCGTGGAGACGACGCCGGCATCGACTCCCGTCGATCGTCTTGCATGCTCCCGGCGTCACCAGTCTATCCGCAAGATGTGTGCCAGGCGCGGCGACTTGAGCCGAAAGCCCTCAAAAATCGTCGGGAAACTGCGGCATGCACGCTCCGCACGGAGCGGATCAGACGTGCCGGCTGCGCCACGCTATCGCACAGCCGGTGTAACAACTACAATCGCGCGGCGCAATCGACGGAGTGGTTGTAAAAATTGCAAGGCATCGGGGCTAAGTGACGGCGGCCGCTTCTTCAGGGATTGGCCTCGAGCATGTGGGCGTAGGTCCTCTGGAAGGCGGCCACGCCGGCGCCCAGCTCCACGGGCCGCTTCAGCTCGTGCAGCACCAGCTCCAGAGCGGCGATCGCCCCGAGGACTTCAAAGGCATCGACGTAGCCCATGTGGCTGAGTCGCCAGATTTTGCCCTTGAGGGTGTCTTGCCCGTCGGCGAGCTTGTAGCCGTAGGTCTTTTCCAGGCGTTTGAGGGTGGCCGAACCGTCGACGCCCGCGGGCACGGTGATGACCGTCAGGGCGTTGTTGGGACGCTGGGCGAACAGCTCCAGTCCCATGGCCTGCACAGCGGCGCGGCAGGCGGCAGCGATGCGGGCGTGCCGCTGCCAGAGCTGCTCCAGTCCTTCGGAGCGGATCCGCTGCAGGCTGGCCCGTTGCGCCCGGATCAGCGTGTTGGCTGGGGTGAACGGTGTATCGGGCCCGTCGGCCAACGCCTTGCGGTAGCGTCGCAAATCGAAGTAAAAATGTCGCACCGGCGTGGCCTCGATCTTCCGCCAGGCCTTCTCGCTGGCTGCGATGTACGCCAGCCCCGGCGGGAGCATCAACGCTTTTTGCGAACCGGTCACCAGGATGTCGATCTGCCAGTCGTCCATGCGGCATTCCATCGCCCCGACGCCGCTGATGCCGTCGATGACCAGCAGGGCGGGGGTGGCCGCCACCAGTCGTCCGAACGCGGCGATGTCGTGGCCCACACCGGTGCTGGTCTCGCTGAGCGTGGCATAGACGGCCACGGCATCCGGGTGGGCCGCTAATGCCGCGGCGAGCATCTCCGGCGTCACCGCGGCGCCGTAGGGAACTTCCACGGCCACAATCTGCGCCCCGTAGGCCTTGAGGATGCCGCGCCAGCGTTCCCCCCAGCGGCCGGCGGTACACAGGATCGCTTTGTCGCCGGGAGCGATGACGTTGGCCACCGCCGCTTCCATCGCCCCGGTGCCGGAGCTGGTCAGCGTGTACACCGGCTGGCGGGTCTGGAACACGTATTGCAACCCGGCGGTCACCTCCGCCAGGATTTCCTTGGCTTCGGCGGAGCGGTGATAGCCCACCGGACGGGCCAGCTCCAGCAGCGTCTCTTCCGGCACGGGGGTCGGGCCGGGGGTAAACAGGCGGGTCTTCATCAGTGTGGTCCTGACATCGGTTTGCATCCACATACGACAGACGGGGCCGTCGCCATGGCCGCGGCAGGGTCGTCGCCATGGCCGCGGCAGGGTCACCGCCATCGTCGCGACGGGGAAGCCGCGACACCGATTGTTGTACGGAATGGCCGCCGGAGGGTCTGCGGTTTCGACCCACCGCTCAATGTGGCCCGCACAGAGGCCAGTTGTGGCAGGCGGCCCGCCGACGACGAGCCGATCAGGCCGCCGCTTCGGGGTCAGCCGGCGGCAGCGGGGCGTGTCGCTGGGCGAGCAGTCGCCGCAGCTGCTCGGCGGACAGGCGCGGGTCGTCGGACAGCACCTCCCCCAGCTCGGCCAGGATCAGCGGCATGAGGTCGTCGCCGCTCCAGCCGGCGGCGGCGAGGCGTTCGCCGAAATAGGCCAAGGCCCGGTCCCGCAGCTTGTCGGTGCGGCGAGTGAGAGTCCCCTCGTTGAGGCCGAACAGCTTGGCGGCCTGCCGCTGGTTCATCCGGTACCGCCAGCGCAGTCCCAGTAGCAGCAGGTCGTCCGGCGAGAGGGTGCCGATCCAGTCGCGGGCGATCTGCACGAACAGCTCGTGCCAGCGGGCCTCGGCGTGCGGCGGGGGTGGCGGCGCCGGCGGCACCGCGTGGTCGTCCTCCGGCAACGGTACATCCGGCAGACGCCGCAACCGTGAGATGTGCCAGTTCTGGAAGACCCGGATCAGCCACGGGACCAGCGGCCGCCGCCCGTCGTAGCGTCCCAAAATCGGCAGGCGGTCGTCCGTTTCCGGGACCAATAGCCGGCTCCAGAACTCTTGCACCGCCGATTCCTGGGCGTCGGCATCGTGGGGGTAGAAGCGGGCGGCGCGGAGCCGCAGGGCGTCGATCAGCAGCAGGTCGGCCCGTTGCGTGCGGGCGGCAAACAGTGCTTCCCACGCCGCCTCCTGCCGCTCCAGACAGCCGATGCAGACGATCCAGTCCAGGGCATACAGGCCGTCGATGTAGTCGCTCCAAGTGAGCGGGCCGGGGTGTTTGGGGCGGTACAGGGCGAAGGTGCGTTGCAGGTGGAGCCGCACCTGTGCGGCGTCGAGTCGGAACTGCGGGAAGTGCAGCCGCGCCAGCAGGTAGACCGCCGCGGCGCGGGCGTCGTCCGCTGGTGTCCACGGCGGCAACTCCACTGCTTGCGGCGCCGTCGGCGATGGTCTCAACTCGGATTGCGGTACCGAAGAATGTTGCGGCACCGCCGGCGATCGGATTGGCTCGGGTTGCGGCACGCAAGGGGATGGTGGATGCTCGGATCCCCGTGCCAACGGCTCCCCGCCCGGCGGCGACGCCGCGGACGCTCGCTCCGACGATGGTTCATGCGGCGGTGCGCCCATCCCTGCGTTCCTGGGCCGCTGCTAGACGGACGGCCGGCGTCTCCGAGGGACCTGCTGGCTTTGCGTGGTCTGCCCGGTCGGGGGCGGCCTACTGGCTCCGAGAGGCCTAGTACTATTCCGATCCGTCGAACAGGTCCCGCTGTCGCCGCGGCGGGCTGGCCGCACGGGTTGTCAGGGCGGACGGCCCGTCCGTACGTGTCGCGGAAGCACCGCCTGTGGGGCCGACAGACGGCCTGGCCACGGCGGAATCGATCGCATCGCCCGCGGGCCTGGCCACCGCGGGATCGCCCGCATTGTCTACGGAGCCGCCCGTCGGCCTACCTGCAGGGCCGCTTGACGAACCGCCTGCGGAGCCACCTGCGAGCAGCCGCACGAATTCCTCCTCCGTCAGCAGCGGTATGCCTAATTCTATCGCCTTGTCGCGTTTGCTGCCGGGGTTTTCGCCAACGACGACGAAGGAGGTCTTGCGGGAGACGCTGCTGCTGGGGTGACCGCCGGCGGCGCGGATCGCTGCTTCGGCCTCCGCCCGGTCGAAGCGTTGCAACGTACCGGTGACCACCACCGTTTTGCCGGCCAGCGGGAGCGGCCCGGCGGGGGGCTTGGGCGATGGGGCGGCCGCGGCGGCAATCCCAAATGCCCGCAGGTCGGCCACAATTGCCTGCCCCTCCGGACTGTCGAAATACTCGCGGACAAACTGGGCCCGCTTCGGCCCGAAGCCCTTAACCTGGGCCAGCTCCTCGACGCTGGCCCGGACGACCGCCTCCAGCGAGGGGAAGGCCTCGGCCAACGCCTCGGCCATGCTGTCCCCCACCGAATAGATACTCAGTGCCGCCAGCACCCGGGCCAGGCTCCGCTGCTTGCTGGCGGCAATCGCCGCGATCAGGTTCGCCGCGCTCTTTTCGGCGAACCGCTCCAGCTTGAGCAGTTGCTCCGGCCGCAGGCGGTACAGGTCGGTCACGCGGCGGACCAGGCCGGCATCGACCAGTTGCTCGGCGACCTTTTCCCCCAGGCCGTCGATGTCCATGTGCGTGCGGCGGGCAAAGGCGACGATCCGCTGCACCAGTTGCGCCGGGCACAACGCCGTGTTGGCGCAGACGTAGTTGTAGCTGACCAGCCCCTCCTGTTTCTCGACCGGGCCGCCGCAGCGGGGGCAGCGGCTCGGCCAGACGATCGGCTGTTCGTCGCCGCGACGTTCCTCTTTGAGGACCTCGACGACCTGCGGGATGATCTCCCCAGCCTTTTCGATGACCACGGCGTCGCCGATGCGGACGTCCTTCTCGGCGACCCAGGCGGCATTGTGCATGCTCGCCCGGCTGACCGTCGTGCCGGCCAGCTCCACCGGCGGGTCGAACACCGCCACCGGCGTCAGCTCCCCGAACTTGCCGACCGAAAACTCCACCGCCCCGATCCGCGAGACCGCCTGCTCGGCCTCGAACTTGTACGCCCGGGCCCACCGCGGCGCCCGCGACGTGCTCCCCAGCCGCTCCCGCTGGGCAAAATCGTTGACCTTGACCACCACCCCGTCGATGTCGTAGGGTAGCTCGCGGCGGTGCCGCTCCCAATGCTGGCAGTACTCGATCACCGCTTCGATGTTCGGACACAGCCGGGCATGCGGATTGACCGGCAGACCGAAGCGGCGAAAAACCTCAAACAGCTCCTGCTGCGTGCGGATGACGATCCCTTCGACCACCCCCGCCGCATATGCGAAAAAGAGCATGCGGCGGCCGGCGGCCTGCTTCGGATCGAGCAGCTTGAGCGTGCCGGCGGTCAGGTTGCGGGCGTTCTTGAACGGTTCCAGCCCCTGGCGGACCTGCTCAGCGTTGATCCGGGCCAGCTCGCCGCGGGTCATGTACACTTCGCCGCGGACCTCGAACAGCGGCGGCGGCGTATCGGTCCGCAGCCGCAACGGGATGGCCGCGATGGTCTTGACGTTGTGGGTGACGTCGTCGCCGATCTCCCCGTCGCCGCGGGTCGCCGCTGTCTGCAACTGCCCGTCCACATAGGTTAGGGACAGCGAGACGCCGTCGATCTTCAGCTCGGCCATGTAGGCGACCGGGCCGCCGCCGAGGGCCTTGCGGACGTCGGCGTCGAACTTGCGCAGCTCCGCCGCGGAGTAGGTGTTGTCGATCGACAGCATCGGGATGCGGTGGGTCACCTTGCGGAAACCGCTGATCGGCGCCCCGCCGACCCGCTGCGTCGGGCTGTCCGGCGTGACCAGCTCCGGATACTGCCGCTCCAGCTCGATCAGCTCCTGCATCAGGCGGTCGAATTCCCGGTCGGAGATGATGGGCCGGGCCTCGACGTAGTAGAGGTAGTTGTGGTGGTCGATTTCCCGCCGCAGTTGGGCGACGCGTTCGACGACCGCCTTTGGCGGCGATGCCGACGATCGAAGCTGTGGCGCTCCAGACATGGTTCGCACTCACCGGAGCCGAACCGACCACCCCCTGGGTTTCCCTTGGGGGACCGGGTGCTGCTGCCTGTATGCTATCTATGCTACCATATGCGGCGGTCATCCATAAAAGTCGGTTGATTGGGCGTTCCGACATGAGCCGGTTCAGCCGATCCACGGCGCATCGACGGGCTTATAGTTTACCAGTTCTTCCGGCTGGAACCACAGGGCGATTTCGGCTTCGGCGTTTTCGGGGCTGTCGCTGCCGTGGATGAGGTTGTTTTGGACGCTCAGGGCAAAGTCGCCGCGGATGGTGCCAGGGGGGGACTTGGCCCCGTCGGTCAGGCCCATCAGGGCCCGGCCGACGCTGACGGCCTCACGTCCTTCCCAGACCATGGCCACGGTCGGGCCGCTGGTCAGAAATTCGATCAGGCTGTCGTAAAACGGTTTGCCTTTGTGTACGGCGTAATGTTGCTCGGCTAGCAGGCGGGAAACCTGCAACAGTTTCAGTCCGACCAGGCGAAGCCCCTTGCGTTCGAAGCGGGCGATGATCTCGCCGACCAGGCGGCGGTGCACGGCGTCCGGCTTGAGGAGAATCAGTGTACGTTGCATGCTCGGCTCCCGGAGTAAGACAAGGGTCACGGACGGGACGCGGCGAGCGCCAGCGCGGCGCGGGCATGCACCCATCCTAACTGCTTAGTATATCGGCAGTTGTCGTGTGGTTCTCCGGTGAGGTTTTGGGAGGCGGGGTCGTCCCGGTTCTGCGTCGGGCCGGTCATGGGGCGGGAAGGTCCGGCGGGGCACCATCGCCGGGATGGCCATCCCTTTCCGCCGGTCCGCAATGACCGGGCCGATTGCAATTCCTTCCCCGGTTTTAGTAAAATAAGCAATTCCCCAAGCCATCCCCGTTTGAGGCGGCGGCAGAAGGGGGCCGACTGTCGGCAGACGCGGTCGAATCGCATGCGATCGTATTGTTCAGGCGTCGCGATCATTTCCGGGCATTGTTTGTTGAGGGAGCTATGGCATCGCGTCGGTTGGCCGCAGCGATCACGGTGGACCATCAGGCCGCCACGGAGCGGCTATTGCGGTTTTTGCGGGTAGCGGGGATTACCGGCGAGGAGGGGGCGATCGCCCGGGAGATAGCGGCGGCCCTGCAGGAGGCGGGGGTCCCCGCCGCGGCGATCCGTCACGACGACGCCCACACGCGGATCCCTGAGCCGACACAGACGGGCAACCTGATCGTGCAGTTGCCCGGCGTCGGCCGCAAGGGGGACAACCGGGGGAAGAAAGGGAGCAGTGGTCCGCTGCTGTTTGCCACGCATATGGATACGGTGCCGCTGTGTGCCGGTGCGGAGCCGCGGGTCGAGGGGCGGCGGATCGTCAATGCCCGCGCCGGCAGCACCGCCTTGGGGGGCGACAACCGCACCGGCTGCGCCGTGCTGGTCACCCTGGCCGCCGAGCTGATCCGCCAGAAACTGCCGCATCCGCCGCTGACACTGCTGTTCACCGTCCGCGAGGAAAGCGGCCTGTACGGCGCCCGCCACCTCAACCCCGCCGATCTGGGGGGCGTGGTCATGGGCTTCAACGTCGACGGCCGCTGTGCCGCCGAGCTGACCATCGGGGCCATCGGCGCCGACCGCTGGAGCGTGGACATCTACGGCAAGGCTTCCCATGCCGGCGTCGCCCCGGAGCGAGGTATTTCCGCCTCCATGATCTTAGCCCTGGCCATGAGCGAGCTGTTCAACCGCCAGTGGTGGGGAAAGATCAGCAAGGATGGCCGGGAGGGGACGAGCAACATCGGCGTCATCAGTGGTGCCAACGGTCGCAGTGCCGGCGAGGCCACCAACGTCGTCACTGATTACGTCCACGTCAAGGGGGAAAGCCGCAGCCACGACGCCCAGTTCGTGCGGGAGATCACCGCCGCCTGCCAGGCCGCGTTCCAGCGGGCCGCCCGCAAGGTCAAGGACCACGAAGGACGCACCGGCAAGGTGGTCTTCCAATCGCGGTTGGACTATCTCCCCTTCCGCCTGCCGGAGGACGCCCCGGTCGTGCAGCGGGCGGTGCGGGCGGTACGGGCCATCGGCCGCACGCCGGAGCTGCGAGTCACCAACGGCGGCCTGGACGCCAACTGGCTAGTCAAGCACGGCATCCCCACCGTTACTTTCGGTGCCGGGCAGAACGAAATTCACACCGTCGATGAATTTATCGACCTGGACGAATTCGACGCAGCCTGCCGGCTGGCCGTAGCCCTGGCGACACTCCCTTGAGCCATCGCGCCGGCTCCCCTTCGTAAACCGGTCGGCAAGCTGCTGAAAGACCGCCGCCTGGCGACACTCCCTTGAGCCATTACGATGACTCCCCGGGCTGCGGGGCACCGGGCTGCAGGGCACCGGTCCGGCCGTCTGCGGCGACGCCGTTGACTGCAGCGGCGGCCTGAGGGACGGGAGCGAGGATCTCCAGCACTTCCACGGCGATCCGTTCGCCGCTGTGGATGACCCCGAGCCGCCCGTAGGTGAGCGTGCCGGGGGCAACGCCGAACCAGCCGGCCATGGCCGGGCTGAGCCGCACCCGTAGGAATTCTATCGGTTCGATCCGCCGTAACATGTTGTGCTCAATGAGGATACGACCAAGAGGCGTCTGCCCGGCGACAATCGCCGCCCGCACCGCCGGCGGACAGACCGCTAGATCGATCCGCACCAGTCCGAACTGCACGACCCGCCCGGCGGCGGTCAGGAGGATCTTGCGGGCGTATTCGTCGCCGTGATGCCGCACGGCGAGCACCTGCACCGCGACCGGCGTCCGGTAAAATTCCTCCACCGTAACGGTCATGTGGTGAGGATGGACCAGCAGGCGGTCATACGGCGGCGGCACCTGCTCCGCTGGGATCGGAACCGTCTCGGGCCGGTCCGACCCGTCCGGAAACAGCCGGTACAGTCCCTCGACCGTCGGTGTCGCCGACAACATCCGATGCCCCCTGGGTGCGCGGAATCGCCGCTGTGTGGTTCGTAATTCCTTGTCCGAAAAACTGTTACGATCAAATTCGTCCGGTATGCTTGGGCCGCCGGGGGGGACGGGAGGGCCCACGAACAGCGCCGATTGCCTTTGTTTAAGGGTAATACCACCGGTCGGCGGGGACATTACTTCACCGCCGGCGGTTTTTGTGGTCGGGGCCGTCAGCCGGGTAGCGGTCCTAGCCAAGCAGGCGGCTGAACGCCTCTCGGCAGGGAAGTCTGCCCGTGCTCTGGCTGGTAGCGGTCCTAGCCAAGCAGGCGGCTGAACCAGGAGCGGCGGGGCGGCCGCGGGGCCGGCACGTGCAGCGGTAGCCCCTGCAGCACGGCCACGCCCCACAGGGAGGCGATCCGCTCCGCCATGCTGCGTCCCACCCAACGGACCAGCCGGGCCACTCCCGCCGCCAGCAGCGGACGCCGCCGCTCGATCCCGTGCCCGTCCGAGCCGAGCAAGTGGATGAACCCGCCCTGGGCCCAGTCCCGCAAGGTCCGCTCCATTGCGGCGTCCCACGGTTCGGCCAAGGTCTGGGCGGTCACCTGCATTAGGCAGCCCGCCGCGATCCACCGCTCGGCCAGCCCCAAATCGTAGAGCAGCTCCGGGTAACGTTCCGCGTGGGCGATGACCAGACGGATCCCCAGCGGACGGAAGTAGTCGGCTAATGGGAGCACATCGAAAAACTGTCCGTGCGGCATCTCGACCAGCAGGGCCTGGCCACGGTCGCCGATGGTCAGGAGGTGGCCGGCCCGCCACTGTTCGAGGAAGCGGGGGGAGAGCATGATTTCGCCGGCGGGGTAGACATGGAGGGGGATCTGTCGGGCGGCGAGCAGGGGGGGCAGCTCGGCGGCCGCAGCGCGGAGGGCCGCTGCCGTGTTCTCGGGGTAAGAGGGATTCTGGTGGGCCAGGGCCGCCGCGTGCCGTACCCCCTCGGCTGCCAACGCCCGGCACATGGCCAGGGCTTCGTCCACCGTCAGCGGTCCGTCGTCCCGTCCGGGCAGCAGATGGACATGCGTATCTGCAAGCGGGGTCATAGGCGAGGGTCAGGCCGGCCGCGGCGGCGGGCAGTTTCAGGAATTCCCATCGGTTTCGCTATCGGCATACCGATACGCGTAGCTGTAACGGTAATTGTACCGATAGCTGTAGCCGTAGGAATAGCCGGCGTCGCGATCGCGGGCGGCGTTGACCACCACACCGAAGATGCGGCCGCCCACGGCGAGCAGGTCGTTTTTGGCCCGTTCCACCGTCGGTTTGGCGTCGCGGGTCATGCGGAAGACCAGGATGATGCCGTCCACCCGCGGGGCGACCGCTGACGGATCAGAGACGGCCAGCACCGGCGGGGTGTCGACCAGCACGTAGTCATAGGCGGCGCGGAGTTCGTTGAGGATTTCCTGGAAGCGGGGGCGGGTAAGCAGCTCGGCAGGGTTGCCGGGGCGGGGGCCGCAGGGGAGGAGAAAGAGGTTGTCAATTTCGCAGCGGTGGACGGCGGCGGCCAAGTCGGTCTGGCCGTCGATGACCGTGGCCAGGCCGACGGGTGGGGCAGGCCGGGCAAACAGCCGGTGGACCCGCGGCTTGCGGAAGTCGCCGTCCACCAGGATGACCCGTTTGCCGGCCAGGGCCAAGCTGATCGCCAGGTTGCCGCTGAGGGTGCTCTTGCCGTCGCCGGGGTGGGGGCTGGTGACCTGGATGATCTGATGGTTGCGCTCGGTGGTGGCGAAGAGCAACTGGTTGCGGATGGCGCGGAAGGCTTCCGCCTCCGGCGACCGCGGCCGCAGATAGGTGACCAGCAGGCCGTCGAGGGGGGTCTGCGGCTCGATTTCGGCCGGCTCCTCGTCGGAAATCCACGGCACATGCCCCAAAACCGGCACGCCCAGGTGGCGGCGGATGTCTGCCGGCGAGCGGAAGGAACGGTCGGCCATTTCCATTCCCAGAGCGGTGCCGCCCCCCAACAGCAGGCCGAGGATCATCCCCAGGGCCAGGGACTGCAGCAGTACGGGGGCGACCTGCACGCCGACCCCTGGGGTGGTCACCTCCTTGACTTCGAAGACGCCGCCGCGCTCGGTGCGGCGGATCTGCCCGCGGAGCTGCAACAACTCCTTCAGACGTAGCTCCTCGCGGGCGATGTTGTCCGTGGCTTTCTGGATCGCCGTGTGGATAGGGGTCAGCTCGAGGAGCTTTTTCTCGTCCTCGGCGATGTCGGCTTCAAGGATTTTGAGCTTTTTGTCGATGGTGGCCCGTTCGTTGAGCAGGCGGTGGCGGTGCCAGTCAAGCTCGTCGCCGCCGGGGCCGCGGACGGCGATTTCCCGTTCCAGCTCCTCAATCTGGCGGTCGAGGGCGGCGATTTCCGGATGGCCGGGGCCGTAGCCGTACCGGGCGGCCAGCTCGCCACGGCGGTATTTCAGGTGCCGCAATAATCCTTCGTCGCTGCGCACATCGGGGTTGAGGAGATTGCTCCGCTCCGGCGGGATCCCCAGGCGGGCCATGACCGCCAGCCGGACCGGCCGCGAACTGCCGGCCCGCTGCACGTCCTCCAGTTCGGCGTCGATCTCGATCCGCCGCAACTTCAAGTCGCTCTCGGACTTGCGATTGACCATGATCCGGTTGCGGATGACGCTGAGGTCTTCGGGGACCCGCAGCCGGCCGGTCACCGGGTCCTCCTTGAGCAACTGCTGCTCGGTCTCGGCCCGTTGGGCCAGCAGGTCGCGGATGGCCCGTTCGACGGCGGCGATCTCCTCGTCCAATTGCCGCAACTGACGCGTCGAGGCGTCCTCGAACACCTCGGCCAGCTCGTCCCGGTAGGCGGCGATGATCGCCTGCAAGTATTTGGGGGCATCCAGCGGGTGCGGTGCCTTGAACGATAGGGCCAGGACGTTGCTGCCGACGTTCGAGCCCGGCTCCTTCTCACGGGTGATCTGGAAGTTGCTGGCCAGGAAGCCGACCCGTTGCGGGACCGACTCGGGCGGCGGCATCTCGAAATTGTGCCGCGGCAAATGTTTTTCCGCCGCCCGCTTGAGGATCCGTTCCGAACGCAGCAAAATGACCTGTCCGGCGACGTAGTCCTCGACGAATTGGACGCGCACGTCGCCGGCGCCGCCGGCCACCAGCTCTGGCCGGTTCTTCAGCACCATCAACTGGGCGGTGGACTGGTAAACTGGCCGACGCTGCACGTGATACAGCGTGCCGACGATCAGCCCCAGCAGCAGTCCCAAAAGCAGCCACGGCCAACGCCGCAGCACCCCCGCCAGCAGGTGCGGCGAGGACTCCGGCGGACTATCCCCTGGCCCGGGCACGGCCCCGTTCGGATGGGGCGGGTCGAACAGCGGATGGGACGAAACCATGGTGTCACCCCCGGTGCAACTTCACAAGTCCTGGTGTAGCCATCGGTTAGGCTTGGGCGGCGGCGATGGCGGCCGCGTCCTCGATTCCCGGGGCTGCCCGCGTCCCCGCCGGATTGGGTGGCCGCCGCTGCCCGTTGGCAATCTCGACCACCCGATCTTCTGTCAGGGCAATCACTTGCAAGAGGGATTGCATCGTCTCGGCCAAGGGCCGCTCGTCGCAGGCCGCCGCGACACTCAGCCGGCCGATGGGCCGCCCCTCCAGAACCAGAGGGATTTCCAGCCGCCAGAGCATCGCCGGTTGCGGCGGCTTCGGCCCTTGCCAGCAGGCGTGGTAGTTCTCGTGCAGGAACGGGGCGTTAACATCCAGCTCCAGGCTGCACAGGTGCAGGCGTTGGCCCCAAGCGATCAACTCCGTCCAGAGGCGGTTCCAGTCGGCTTGGCCCTGGAGGTGGACGGCCCAGGCGGCGGGGGGCAGGTGGTCGCCGGGTGGCCACAGGCTGCGGGCGGCGCTGCTCAGCCGCTTCTGCAACAGTATCCACTCGGCGTGGCCGAATAGCTTGCCGGCCACCAGCATGACAACCACCCCGGCCGCACTGATCAGGGCAAACAGGTCGTTCTGCAGGGCGATGCTGGCCAGCGCTCCCGCGGCGGCCAGCACGGCCAGGCCGGCCAGCAGCGTCAAAATCCGCGGTGCGGTTAGTCCCCGCCGCAACAGGACGTGGTGCAGGTGGCCCCGGTCCGGCGTAGCCAGGCTGCGGCTGGTTAGCTTGCGGCGGAGGATCGCCGCCACAGTATCGAACACCGGCAGTATCAGGATGGCCAGCGGCGCTCCCAAAGCGACCGTGGCCGGCCCTTTCAGCGAGGCGACAATCGCCAACGCCCCGACCACCAGACCCACCAGCATGCTGCCGGCGTCCCCCATGTACACCCGGGCCGGCGGCAGGTTCCACCACAAAAACCCCAGCACCGCCCCGGCCAGCGTCAAGGCCACCAGCACCGCCCAGCTCTGCCCGGTCACAAAGGCTAGCGCCGCCAGCGACAGCAGGGCGATCCCCCCGATCATCCCCAACAGGCCGTCCATCCCGTCGATCAGGTTCAGGGCGTTGATGCAGGCCAGCAGCCACAAGATCGTCACCGGCACGGCCAGCGGCCCTAGCTCCACCGTCCAGCCGAACAGGCCGATGCAGGCAATCTCAAAGCCGCCCCACAACGTCAGCGGCACCACCGCCGCCAACTGGCCCAGCAGCTTGTAACGGGCCCGCAGGCCGTACCGGTCGTCGAGCACGCCCAAAACGACCAGGGCCGCTGCCGCCAGCAGCAGCCCCAGCGACTGCCGGGGATACTGGCCGATGATCCCCGCGGTCAGTGGCGAAATCCCGCAACTGACCACCAGCACCGTCGCGGCGGCGACGAACACCGCCACGCCCCCGGCCGTCGGCACCGCCTCCTGGTGCAGCTTCCGCTCCCGGTCCGGCCGGTCCACCTGGCCCCACCGCCGCGCCAGCGGCATCCCCAAACGGGTCAGCAGCCCGCCCAACGCCAGACCCAGCATGAAGTGCCACGCCAGATGCGTAGCCATGGTTGCCACTCAAACGGGCGCAGGTCCGCAAGCTCGCACTGCTTCACGCATGCCGGGAGACTTCCGTCGGCGCACATTTTTCCGGCGAAAGCGATAATCTACGTCTATCTAATCACCTGCCTAATGAAGAGTCACGCAAAAAATGAAAATTTTTCGCTAGCAAAATCGCCAACTATAGTGTAATAATTAACAGTAGTAGCGGTGATAGTGATGGTTACCAGGGCGGCGACAGCAACGATCACGGCGACAACAGCGTTCGGGACGAAAGGGATGGCCGTGACGATGCCGGGCGTCTGCCCGCAGGCATGCTTTCGCCGCCGCGGCCGGTCAAGGCCGCGCGAAAATGTTATGAATGTGGTTGCTGGTACGGAGTCGGGATCGTACCGCGCCGCTCACGGCGGGGACAGCTCCCGCAGCAGGCGTTCCGCGGCGTACACCTTCTCCAGCGCTTCCAGCACCGCCCGGCAGTGCACGGCCATGTGCCGCGCCTGAGCGTCGGTGTAGACGAAGTTGCGGACCAGGCCGTAACGGTTGCGGTCGAAATTGACGCCGACCAGCTCCCCGGCCCGGTTGAGCACCGGCGAGCCGGAGTTGCCGCCGATGGTGTCGGCGGTGGAGACGAACACCAGGGGCGTGGCCAGGTCGAGCTGTTGCCGCTTGTCCAGCCAGCGGGCCGGCAGGGCAAACGGCTCCCGTCCCCCCATGGCCGCGTGACGCTCGAACAGTCCGCCGATGGTGGTGTGCCAGGGGATGTGTTCCCCCTCGGCCTCGTAGCCGCGGACGGTGCCGAAGGCCAGACGCAGGGTAAAGGTGGCGTCCGGCGGGACGGTCCGGCCGAACACGCGGAAGCGTAGCTCGGCCAGCTCGGCGTAGGCTTGCCGCTCCGGTTCCTCGATTTCGGTCTCGTACCGCTGCCGCAGCTTGCGGGCATAGGGGTCCACGGACCGGGCCAGTTGGATCATCGCATCCGTACTGGCGGCGACGGCGTCCTTGCCCCCGGCGACCAGCCGCTTGCGCTCGGCCGGATCGAACAGGCGGGTGCCGGCGACCAGTTCCGCCGCTCGCGTGGCCGGGCTTTTCCCTTGCAGGACGAGTCGCACGATTTCGTGATCCCCCCCGAGGTTTTCCGCCAGAAACATCAGCCCGGCGGCCAGCTTGGCCCGCTCCAGCTCCGCGTACAGCGGCGCCGGACTGTACAAGGACAACTGCAGTGACTCGAGGTTGGAGTCGCGGTACTCGCGCAGCCGCTCCGCCGACGGTTTGGGCAGCTCCTCGACGAGCCGCACGCAGTGGCGGGCGATCGACCAGAGCGTCGCGGGGAAGGCGTGGCCGCTCTCGAGCAGGGCGTATTCCTTCTCGAAGCTGCGGAGGTTCTGCTGGATCTGGGCAATCCGGGCGATGGCCTGTTCGGCGGCGGCCGTGTCCAGCCCGCGCTGCCGGGCCAGGTGCAGCAGTTGCTCCTCCTGCTGCCGCTTCTGGTCGAGAATGGAAGCGTCGAGCAGTCCCTGCAACTGGCCAGTGAAAGCCTTGCGGGCGTTGGCGACGCTGTGCAGCTCGGTGGCCGCCTGCCGCCGCTTCTCCGGGTGCTGCTCGCTGTATTGGGTTAGGGCCGCTTCCAGCGTCCGCAGCCGGTAGAGCGTGTAGGGCAAGGTGACGTCCCGGCGGTGCCGCAGGCGGGCCAGCGTCTCCAGCCGCTGCGTGGTGCCGGGGTGGCCGGTGACGAAGACCAGTTCATTCTCCTGCGGGCCGGTGCGGCTCCAGCGGAAATAGTGCGGGGTGGGAGCCGGACGCCCCTGCTCGTAGACCCGGAAAAAGGCCACGTCCAGGCAGTAGCGGGGAAACTCGAAGTTGTCGACGTCGCCGCCGAAACCGGCGACCGCCTGCTCCGGTGCGAACACCAGCCGCACGTCGGTGTATTTCTTATAGCGGTAAAGGTGGTAGGCCCCGCCGTTGTAGAGGGTGACGACGTCCGAGCGCAGGCCGGTGCGGTCGAGGGACTCTTTTTCGATGCGGCTCATGGCGGCGCGGCGGGCGGCAAAGGCCTCCGCCGGACTCATCGACGGCCGCACCGCCGCTTGCACCTCCGCCGTGACGTCGATGATCTCCTGCAGGACGTTGATCTCCAGGTCCGGGCAGGGGAGCTCCTCTTCCAGCGTGGCGGCGTAGAAGCCGTCTCGGTACAGATCCCGGCCGGGCTTGCTCAGCTTCTGCACGGCGTCGGCGGCGACGTGCTGGTTGGTGACCAACAGTCCCTGCGGCGAGACGAACCCGCCCGAGCCCCCGCTGTTGAGCCGGGCCGAGGCCCGCATCGCCCGCTGCAGCCACGCCTCGGTCAGCTCGAAACCGTATTTTTGCTGCAAAAGCTGTCGCGGCGGCTCGTTGAGCAGCCACATCCCCTCGTCCGACCACGCCGTCACGGCCAGCATCCCCGCCATCGCCCCACCCACTACCCACCGGCTCGCGTGCATCGCTAGCTCCACCTTGGTGTCCACCGTGTCGCCGGGCCGCCCACTCGCCACACCGGCGGCGGCCCACGCTTGGCCCTGACCGCCGAACCGATTGCGATAGTCGCAAAAGCGGCTGTGGCTCGTCTGCCGTTGTATCGAGCCGATGGACCCCTTGCCAGACGCGCAGTGGGCAAAGGATTCAGGCAGCGGCCAGATTGGCCCGCCGCGGACGAGGCGGATCCCCGTTACCATCGGTTCGATCAATGGAACCGTGGCCGGCGGAACAGCAACGCGCTGTAGCCATACAGCCAGGCCACTAGCACGATGCCGAAGCCGATCGTGGCGAGGAGCTCCATAGGATAACTCCTGGGGGGGTAGCTACAGGGGCGATAGCTCTTTGGGCGATAGCTCTTTGGCGATAGCTCTTTGGCGATAGCTCTTTGGCGATAGCTCCCGGGGCGGCGGTTCCGCTCGCCGCCGGGGTTGACCGTCCCGGGGGAGGGTCGCCGCCGCTGTCCATTGTATATATTCGGATCGAAATATCCACAATTATCAACGCTTCCCCCCCCGCGGGCGTTGGCGGCCGAACTGCTGTATCGACAATTCCGGCAAGGACGAAAGTTGCGAACAGGATAATACCCGTGCTTGAGGGGTTGAGGGAATTGCGCAAAGCCAGCGGCCGCGGGATTATGGACGGTTGGCGTCCGGCGGCTCCGGCTCGATCCCAAAGTCCCGCACGGTGAACAGCGGTCGGAAATCGTAGCGGCCCAACGTTTCGGCGGCCCCTTGCAGCCGGTCGCAGATGCACACCGCACGCACCACCCGTCCGCCGGCCGCTTCGACCGCCTCGATGGCCTGCAGGGTACTGGCGCCAGTGGTGACCACATCGTCCACAACGATCACGGCGTCGCCGGACCGGACCCGCCCCTCCAGGCGGTTGCGACTACCGTGCTCCTTAGCCTGCTTGCGGACGAAAAACCCTTCCCGCACCAGGCCGCGCCGCTGGTAGGCCAGCAGGGTCGCCGCCGTCAGCGGGATCGCCCCGACCTCCAGTCCGCCGATCGCCTGCCACGCCAGGTCCGCCGTCGCGGCGTAGAGACATTCCCCCAGCAGGTAGAGGGCCTCCGAATGGAACAGCACTTGCTTGGAATCGATGTAGTAGCGGCTCTTCTGGCCGGAAGCGAGGGTAAATTCGCCGAACTGGACGGCCCGCTGTCGGAACAGCTCCCGTAGCCGCTCCCGGGCGGCGGAGATGTCGGGCGGGGACTCTGACGTGGCCGGCATGCAAATTCCCTTGGCAGCGGCGGCAGTCTTGGACACTATAAACAGCGTAATAAACAGCGTAATGGCCGCGGGGACCGCCGACAAGGCGGCGCGGCGGGGCGTCGCCGGGCCGGCCACGCATCCCTCCCCCCTTTCGCTGGAGGAACCGTTCATGTCCGACCTGAAAACGTACAGTGATGAGGAAGTGCAGGCCAAGTTGGCCGAATTGGGGCTGACGGAGTGGTACCTGGAGGACGGCTGGATCCGCCGCAAGTACAACACGGACGGCTGGCCGCAAACCCTCATGGCGGTCAACGCGATCGGCTATCTGTGCGAGGCGGCCTGGCACCACGCCGACCTGGCGGTGAGCTGGGGAAAACTCTGGGTCAAGCTGAAGACGCACGAGGCCGGCGGCATCACCGACCGCGACTTCGAGCTGGCTCGCAAGATCGAGGAGGTAGTCCTGTGGCGGCCGCCTGCCGGTTCCGCCCTGACCGGCAACCCAAAGAAATTCGTCTTCAGCAAGCCGTGAGGTTGCCGCCGGCAAGTTTTAAGGCCGTTGTCCGCAGTTCCTGTGGCCGCCGGCAAGCGCTGGGGCCGTCCCCGGCAAGCGCACGCCGCTTTCTGCCGGTATGTGATGTTTTGTGTCGGTATGTGACGTACGGATCTTGCCGGTCGCACCTAACCGGCGGCGATCGGCGGTTACGGCGGCATCACGCCGGCCGCGTCGGCGGGCAGCTCGTCCGGGCCGCCGGCGATCGTCGCCAACGCCTGTAGCACCTGCGGCGTGACCTGCGGCGTGACCAGCCGGACCGACCCGTCGCACAGGGCGAAGTAGGCCCCCTGCGGGAACCAGCCGCCGAACTGGCCGCCGGCATGGCGGGAGGCGACCAGCGGCGGGGCGTGCGGAGCGAGGTCCAGGCCGCGGGTCGTCGCCGGGCCGCCGCGGAGCCAGGGGCCAATCTCGTAGGAGGTTTCCCCCAGCAAGAGAGTCTGGCTTAGGCCGTCGCGGATGGCGTCCAGGGGTGTAGGGTCGTCGTAGCGGCAGGCGCCGGCCTGGGGCGGCGGCCCCTGCGGCGTCCATCTTTGCGCCGCCGCGTCTGGCCCGATCCCGGCGATCGCCACGAGGTGGGCCGGGGCCAGCTCCCCCGCCGCCGGTGCCCGGGCCGCTCCGCTCAGGGCCGTCCGCAGGCATACCCGCGCCGCCTGCTGGTTGGGCGGGGCCGACCACCCCTGCGTCGGATCGACCTGCTGTAGAGCTTCCGCCGCACCGGATAGCTTCTGGTCCAGCCGGGGCAACAGGGGCACATACCAACTTAATCGTTCCGGCGGCGGCAGCCCCGGCAAGACCACCGTCGCCGCCGGGATCGCCTGCCCCGGCCGCGTCACGGCCGTTGCCGCATCCCCTGGCCGTGATGGCCGCTCCTCCGGCGGCACGTCCAACGCCGCCAACGCCAACTGCCGCAGATGGTGCTGCGTCTGCACCCGGGCGGCGTCCAGGCGATATTTCTGCACATAAGTGACCACAAAACCGCCCGCTATCAGCAGGCCGATTCCGCCCCCCAGCAATGCCGTGACTGCCCGCACCATCTGTATTCCTGCATGCCTCCCAGCCTCTCCCCCGTTGCCTACACTAACTTACGCCGGACCCGCACGGGCGGGTTCGGGCCGGTCACCGGATCGATGAGCCATCGTTCCCCACGGAGGAGACATTCATGCCGCATACGTTGCCTACCTTGCCGTATCCGTACGACGCCCTGGAGCCGTACATCGACGCCCGCACCATGGAGATCCACTCGCAGCGGCACCACAAAGCCTACGTCGACAACCTCAACAAGGCGTTAGAGAGCGCCCCGGACCTGGCCCACCTCGACATCGTTACCCTGCTGCGGGAGATCCAAAAGGTCCCGGAGTCGATCCGCCAGGCGGTGATCAACAACGGCGGCGGCCACCACAACCACTCCCTGTTCTGGCAGATCATGGGCCCCAACTGCGGCGGCGAACCCAGCGGGCAGATCGCCGACGCCATCCGCGACGCTTTCGGCGACTTCGCCTCCTTCAAATCCGTCGTCAAAAACAACGGCCTGACCCAGTTCGGCAGCGGCTGGAGCTGGGTCGTTTACAACCCGGCCACCGGCAAACTGGAGGCGATCAAGCGGCCCAACCAGGACAGCCCCCTGATGGAAGGCCTCATCCCCGTGATGGGGATCGACGTTTGGGAGCACGCCTATTACCTGAAATACCAGAACCTGCGGGGCGACTACATCGACGCCTGGTGGAACGTCGCCAACTGGAAGGCCATCGAGGATCGCTACATCGCCGCCAAATCCGGCAAGGCCCTCTGATCGTCCTCTGATCGCCGGCTGACAAGCCCTGCGTCTTCACGCTTCTGCGTGCTAAACAGGGCAAATTAACCACGTCCCCGCATCGGGCGGAGTACTGTGAGGGTCATGCCGCCTGCGCCGGCCGGCGACGGCCGCGGCGGCGAAATCCCCTCCTACCGACATTGTACCCGTCGCCGCGGGCGGTTACAACGGAAGCGACGCCCGCCGGGCCACTCCCCCTGCTCCGGTTCGGCCACGCCGGGAAAGTTCCCCGGTGCCAGAGGTTAGCCGCCTTGCACCTGTGGATCGTGACACCATGGAAATCGTTGCACCATGCAAGCGGCGGGGCGGGGAGTGGCCGGGGCGTCCGTAGTCTCTCCCCCGGCAAGCCCGCCCAATCGAGGCGACGGGAGCAGACCGATGGTCGAGCGGCGACGGGAAGGGCTGATTCCGCGGCTGGTGGTGGCCGACCTGGCACGGGCGTGCGCGTTTTACGAGCAGGCGTTCGGGGCTCGGCCCGTGCCGTGCGGCGAGGCGGGACCGGAGACGGCGGCCGAACCATCGCTGAGCGCGGAGCAGTTGGAGATGCGGTTGGGGGAAGCGGTGTTCTACCTGAGCCGGGGCCCGGCGGCGACTCCCGCGGTCGCGGACGGGCCGGCGCCGGCCGCCCCACCGGTGGTGCTGCACCTGGAAGTCGAGGACTGCGACGCGGCGGTGGCCCGGGCCGTCGCCGCCGGCGCTACCCTCGTCCAGCCCCCGACCGACATGCGCTGGGGGGAGCGCTACGGCCGCATCCGCGACCCGTTCGGCCATAGCTGGTCGTTCGCCCAGTCCCTGGCCCGGCCGCGACGCCACGCCGCCTAAGAACAACCCCCGGCGGTCCGCCTCGCGGACGTTCTGGGCCAATCATCAATGGTTCCCGGCCGAACGCCTGAGCACCCCTGCCTGGCGGTCCGCCTCGCGGACGTTCTCGCCGCAAGGATCGCGCCCGCGCGAAATTTTCGCTTCTAGGTGCAACTCCTTTTGCAACTATTCATCCCCATTCGTCATTCGCCACTCCCGCCTTCCGATTCCCCATTCCCCATTCCCTTCCTACTTCCATTCGCCATTCGCCATTCGCCATTCGCCATTCCCCCTCTACCGGCGGCAGTTGTTGATCGTCTCCAAAGCCAGTAGCAAGGCCTGCGTCCCCTTGCGGCCGTAGCCTTGGGCCCGCACGGCCTCGTACAACTGCTTGGCCAGGGCCAGTCCGGGCAGGCAGAGGTTCATCCGTTCCGCCTCCGCCAGGGCGATCCCCATGTCCTTAATGAAGTGTTCGACGTAGAAGCCCGGCTCGAAATCGCGTTTGAGGATCCGCGGCCCGTACAGCTCCAGGGAGCGGCTCGCCGCCGCACCGACGCTGACGCTCTGCAGGACGGTCTCCAGGTTCAGACCCGCCTTTTGGGCATAAAGCAGCCCCTCGCACAGGGCGATCATGGTGGAGGAAATGAGGATCTGGTTGACCATTTTGGTGTGCTGTCCGGCGCCGGCGGGCCCTTGGTGGACGATGGTTTTGCCCATCGCTTCGAAGATGGGGCGGACGGCGGCGACCGCCTCGGCGTCCCCGCCGATCATGATGGAGAGCGTGGCGTTGCGGGCCCCCAGGTCGCCGCCGGAGACCGGAGCGTCCAGGGCGGCCACGCCGCGGGCCTTGGCCGCCGCGTAGATCTCCTCGGCCAGGGCCGGCTCGCTGGTCGTCATGTCCACGACCACCATCCCCGCTCGCGAACCGGCCAAAATCCCCTCCGGCCCCAAAAACACTTCCCGCACGTCCTTCGGGTAGCCGACGATGGCGAAGACCATGTCGCTGGCCTCGGCCACCTGCTTGGGCGTATCCGCCCAGCGGGCCCCCAGTTCCAGCAGCGGCTCGGCCTTGGCCTTGCTGCGGTTGTACACCGTTGCACTAAACCCTTTGCTCATCACATGTTGGCACATCCAGCGTCCCATCACGCCGGTGCCGATCCAGCCCACGCGGGTGGTGCCGGGTTGTGCAGTGGCAATGCTCATGGCCATCCTCGCAAAAACATCAAAGTGGACGCCTCAAACGGGCCGATACCATCCGGAAGTCCAGAAACAACGGACGGCAATCATGCTAACGATCCGGCGACCCACTGACCAGAAGCGGCGGCGAAAAGGGGCCGAGGCGGCTGGAGAGGCCGAGGCGGCGATCCGGGGTTTATCGTCGTTACAGGTCGCACAGGTCGCACGTCGGGCCATGCGGCGGACAGATAGCGGCCTCGTCCGGGCGGATGGAGCGATCGTCGCCGCGGCGGCTCACCGATGAGAGGATGGGCCGTCCGCGGCGGGCGGCCCGACCCACAACACGCAGCACAGGATTGTGGATAAAGTAATTCCTTTTACCATAACGACTTACAGGGCAAATCCTATGCGGACGCTGCATACCCTCTTGTTGATCGTGGCGGGCTGGGGTCTGACGGCGGCGGCCGGCCAGGCCCAGCAGCCGGTTCCCCAGCCAATGCCGACGGTGCAGACGGTGCAGATTGTGCCCACCCCTGCCCCGGCGACGACGATCATTATCCAGCCGGCGGCCAATCCGACCCCGGCGGCCAATCCGACCCCGGCGGTCAATCCGACCCCGGCGGTCCCGCCCGCGGTCCTGCCGCCCGCCGCCCAGGCCGGCGCGGCCGTACGCTCCTACGCCTCGCCGGCTGGCCACCCCGGCGGGGATTGCGCCGGCGGGATCGGCACCGCCCGCGGCGTCGGCAAAGCCCCCATCCAAATGGGCCAGTACGGCCGCGCCTGCGCCAACGGTTGCGGCAGCTTCGCCGGCAACTGCGGCTTCATCTTCGGTTCTTGCCGCTCCTTCTTCGATCCCTGCGGCCCCTTGCCCCTCGCTTGCCCCAAGTGCACCATTTTCCCGTTCGGCAAGCGTTACGGCGCCGGCTACAACGGCTGCCAATACGACAGTTACCTCAACCATTGACCATCACATACGCATCCCGCTACCGGCTTTGCCCATCCCTCGCCCATCGTTGACCCGGACGTTCGCACCGCATTCCGGGACGGGCTGACACCCATCGCCATTGCGGCTGCCACGCGGCATGACCCGTTGCGGCCATCCTGGTTGCCGGAATTGCTGGAGCATCACCGGCAGCGGCGGCCCGACCCGCGTCGCTCCCGCCTCAATTCCCGGGCACTGGCCAAACCCGTGGCCCCGCTCGATCGTCGGAAATGGTAGAGGGATACGGCGGCGGGCGTGCATATAATGCGGATAGTGCGGGATGCAGTGTAGTGCGGCATGCGGATAGTGCGGGATGCCGTTTTGTAATGCGGCCTGGACCGCCCAGGAGCAGTTCCTATGTCCACCGTGGCCGAACCGAAAGCGGACAGCAAGCGACGGACCGACGAGCTGGTTGAGCAGCAGATCGCCGAGACGGTCAGCCGCATCCGCGCCCATGATCTGTTGTTAGGGGTGCTGGTCCTTGCAGCCTGGACCGCCGCGTATGCCCTGGTCATGCTCGTGGTGGACAAGGCTCTGGTTCTGCCGGACCTGGTCCGCCAGGCGGCGTGGGCCGGGTTTGTGGCCATCGCCGTCGGCCTGGCCTACTGGAAGCTGATCCGGCCGCTGCGGGTGCGGATCAACCCGCTCTACGCTGCCGCCCAGGTCGAAAAGACCCTCGAGGACCCGAAAAACCTGCTGACCGGCTATGTCGATGTGCGGCAGCGCGGCGAGACACCCCCGGCGATCCAGGCGGCCCTCGCCACCCGCGCCGCCCAACTGGCCCGCGCCGCCGATGTCAACCGCGCCGTCGACCACCGCCACCTGCTCTACCTCGGCCTGCTGGTGGCCGTGCTGCTGGTCGGCCTGGCCGCCCTGTTTTTCCAGTGGCGGGCCACGCAGTTTGCCTCCCTGTTACGGCGGGCCTTCGTCCCCTTCACCCCGCAGCCGATCGCCACCCGCACGCAGATCACGCTATTGCAACCGCCGGAGGGGGACGCCGCCATCGTCCAGGGCCAGTCTTTCAGCGTGCAGGTCTACATCGGTGGTCGTATCCCGCCGGTCACCGCCCCGGACCGCGTCCGCTTGCTTGTCCGCCACAGCCAGGATGACCCCAACTACGAGGAAGTCCCCCTCCAGCCCGGCGAAACCAACCGCCACTGGCAAGGCAAAGCTCCGGACTACCTCGCCCAAAGCAGCTTCTGGTACAAGGTCGCCGCCGGCGACGCCGAAACCCCCGAATACCGCGTTACCGTTCGCACGATCCCCCTGTTCACCGAATTTGAAGCGGTCTACGAGTACCCGGCGTACATGCGGCGGCCCGCCGACCGCGCCTCCGGCCCCCACCTGCGGGTCTACCGCGGCACCCGCATCACCCTTGTGGCCACCACCAACCGCCACCCCCTCCGCGGCGAGCTCCGCTGGGAGGACCCGCAACGCCCCGCCGTCCCCGCCCAGCTCCTCCCCGGCCAGCCCGACTCCCTGCAGCTCGCCTTCACCGCCCGCGAGCCGGGCCGCTACCGCCTGCTCATGGACACCGATCTGGGCGAAACGGGTGTCGCCTCGCCTTGGTTCACCCTCACCCTTGACCCGGACTACGCCCCCCGCGTGACCATTACCCAGCCGAACGAAGCGGAGATCGCCCTGCCGGCCAACGCCCCGCTGCCGGTCGATGGTCGTGTCGGCGACGATTTCGGCATCGACCAGGTCCGGCTGCGCCTCCGCGTCAACGGCCGCGACCTGGAACCGGTGCCGTACATGAACGGCCAGTCCTTCCGCCGCGCCGCCGACAACACCTGGCCCACCGACCTGACCTTCAAGCTCACCGCCGACCTCCCCCGCCTCCGCTACGCCGACGGCCAGCCCTTCCGCCCGCAGGAGGGCATGGTCCTCGAATACTGGGCCGAAGCCATCGACAACTGCAGCGAAGCCCCCCCCGCGTCCGACTGGAACGACCAGCCCGGCAACGTCGGTCGCTCGGAGGTCCGCCGCGTCCGTCTCCTGCCCCCGCTCACCCAGCCCGAACAGCAGCAACAGCTCGACCAGCAACGCCAGACCCGCCAGCAGGAAGAGCAGCAGCATAACCAGCAGCAGCAACAGCGACTCAACACCGAACCCCGCGAGCCGCCCAAACCGCAGCAGAATCAGCCAGGCCAGCAGGAGCAGGCAGGCCAACAGAACCAACCCGGCCAGAACCAGCCGGGCCAGAACCAGCCCGGCCAGGGGCAGCCCACCCCGCAGGGTCAGCCCGGCCAACAGCAGCAGCCGGGCCAGAACCAGCCGGGACAGAATCAACCGGGTCAGCAAGCCCAGCCCGGCCAGCAGCGTCAGCCGGGACAGAAGGGGGGGGGCCAGGGGTCTGAGGGTTCACCGCAAGAAGGTTCGCGGAAACCGGATAAGGAAGGTTCATCCCAGAAAGGCTCGCCCCAGGCGGGGTCTTCCACGCAAGCCACGCCGAAAGATGCCCCGGCGTCCTCCCGGCCGGAAGGTTCGGCGAAGTCAGACGCGACGTCGCCCAAGACCGGCGCGGCCGACCCGTCGCAAACGCCCGCCGCCCAACCGCCAGGTCAACCGCCGGGTCAGCAGTCCGGCGGCGCGGCCAACTCGCAGGAACCGGCAACGGCCCCCATGCCCCAGAGCGTCGAAGAGCGGCAACTCGAAGAACAGGCCCGCCGCGTCCAGGAGGCGATCGAGCAGCAACGCACCCGCGGCGGCGACGCCAAGCCCCTCACGCCGCAAAACCCCCCGCCCGCCGCCCAGCAACCCCCCGGCCAACCCCCGGAGGGACGGCCCCAACCGTCCGGTCAGCCGCAGGGTCAGCCGTCGGGTCAGCAGCCTAACCAGGCGTCGGGTCAACCATCGGGTCAGCCGTCCGGTCAGCCGTCGGGTCAGCAGCCTAACCAGGCGTCGGGTCAACCATCGGGTCAGCCGTCCGGCCAGCCGTCGGGTCAGCAGCCTAACCAGGCGTCGGGTCAGCAACCGGGCCAGCAGCCCGACAAGCAACCGGGTCAGCAACCGGGCCAGCAGCCCGACAAGCAACCGGGTCAGCAACCGGCGCAGGCGGAACAGAAGCTTCCCACCCCCGGTGCGGCCAAGCCGCAAAATCCCCCCGGCGACGCTGCGGCCGCCGCCACCCCGCCCAGCGAACCCAAACCCGCCCCACCGTCAGATGCCAATCCTGGCAGTAGTCGGCCGATGGGGACGCCCGCAGCGAACAATCCGTCCCCGAACAACAACGACATGCCCCCGGCACCATCCGGCACCGCCCAGCGGCCGCAGGCCGTACCCCCCGGCGAGGATCGCCCGTCCCCCGCTGTCGCTCGACCGTCGCAAGACAGGGCCAACGCTGCCGGTTCCAATCCCATTAGCTCCAACGCCGCCAGCCCCGACGCCACGGCGAAAAAAGACGGCCCATCTGCGGGCCCAGCCGCTCAGCAACCTCCCGGCGGTGCCGCCGCCCGTCCCGATCCCAAGGACGCCAGAGATGCCTCGCCGCAAACCGGCGGTGGTGCCAACGCCAAAAACGCTTCGCCGCAAACCGGCAGTGGTGCCAACGCCGCAGCCAAACTCACCCCGGAACAACGCCGCGAACTGGAACAGGCCGTCCGCGATCTAGCTAGCGGCGACCCCGCCCGCCAAGAAGCCGCCCGCCACAAGCTCGACCAGGCCCTCGGACAGGCCAACCGCCAGGCCATCGAGCAGGAACTGGCCCGCCGCCAGGCCGAACGCGAGCAACTGCTCAAAGACCTGCAGTCCCCGGACCCGCAGACCCGTGCGGCGGCGCAAAAACGCCTCCAGCAGTTGCAACAGGAAGCGGCCGACGCCTCGTCCCAAGGTCCGGCGCCGGCGGGGCCCCAGCCCCTCGACCCTGCCGAACGCAAAGCCCTCGCCGAGGCGGCCCGCGATCTTCTGTCCCCAGACCCGGCCAAACGCCGCCAGGCCGAACAGACCCTCGACGAGCGCCTCGGCCGGCAGCAACGCGAGCAGCTCCAACAGCAGCTCGACAAGCTGGCCAAGGAGAAGGCGGCGGACGGCACCTCTTCCGACCCGCAGCGTCAGCAGCAGCTTGAGCAGCAACTGCAGCAGGAGCTGGACAAGCACCTGGCCGAGGGGCAACAGCCCGGCCGGGGCCTGACCCGCGGACCGATCGACTTGGACAAGTACCTCCCCCGCGGCGGGGCCTCCGCCGATCCGCCGCTGCCGGAAATGGAGGCCGACCCGCGGCATCGCGCGCGCACCGCCGAGCTGCAACTGCAGCAGTTCGAGCGGCACCGCAATGACCCCGAGCTGCTGCAACGCCTCGGCTGGACGCAGGAGGAATACGACCGCTTCCTGGAAGCGCAGCGGCGGCGCCTGGCCCAGCTCCAGCAGCAGGCTCAGGCCGCCGAGGACCTGCCCCGGCCCCTGCGGCCGCAAGGGCCACTACCGCCCCCGGGCATCCAGGCCGGCGGCGCCAGCAAAGTCGAAGGACGCGGCACCGCCACCGGACCGACCGTTATCGGCGGCGCCCCGCTCCCCCCGCCCGGGTTCGAACAGGCCGGCGAACGCTTCTTCGAAGAACTCCGCCGCCGCCAGAAAAAGTGACCGCCGCAACCGTTAACCCCCCGCTGCCTATGCACGCGCCCCGCTACCTGGTCCCCTTCGACGCCGCCGACGCCTTGCACCGCTTCACCGACATCCTGGTCATCGGTGCGGGCATCGCCGGACTGCGGGCCGCACTCGAGATCCCACCGGACCTCTCTGTCCTGGTGGTCACCAAAGACCGCCTCACCGAAAGCAACAGCACCTATGCCCAAGGGGGCATCGCCAGCGTCCTGGCCCCGGAGGACTGCTTCGAGGACCACATCCGCGATACCCTCATAGCCGGCGACGGCCTGTGCGATCCGGAAGTCGTCGAGATGGTTGTCCACGAGGCCCCGCAGGAGATCGAGCGGCTCATCGCCTGGGGAACCCGCTTCGATTTGGAAAACGGCAGTCTGGCCCTGACCCGCGAGGGGGGGCACAGCCACCGCCGCATCGTCCACGCCTTAGGGGACGCCACCGGCTTTGAAGTCATGCGGGCGATCATCACCCGCGCCCGGCAGACGCCGCACATCACCTTGTGGGACGACACCTTTACCCTCGACCTACTCACCGACACAGACGGCTGCGTCGGAGCAGTGGTCGCCCGCGGCGAGCTCGGCCGGCTACTGGTTTGGGCCCGCCAGGTCATTCTGGCTTCCGGCGGCTGCGGCATGGTCTATCGGGAAACGAGCAACCCGCCGGTGGCCACCGGCGACGGCATGGCCGCCGCCTGGCGTGCCGGGGCGCAGCTGCGCGACATGGAGTTCATGCAGTTCCACCCGACCATGCTCTACGTCGCCGGATCGGCCCGCTACCTGGTCAGCGAAGCGGTCCGCGGCGAAGGGGCCTACTTACGCGACGTGCACGGCAACCGCTTCATGCTCCGCTTTGATCCCCGCGCTGAGCTGGCCCCCCGCGACATCGTCGCCCGCGCCATCTTCCAGACCATGGAGCAGACGCAGCACCCCTGCGTCTATCTCGACCTGAGCCATTTGGACCCGCAACGGGTGCGGCAACGCTTCCCCGGCATCGACCGCCTCTGCCGCGCCTTCGGCCTGGACATCACCCGCGACCGCATCCCCGTGCGGCCCGGCGCCCACTACATGATCGGCGGCGTCGCCGTCGACCGCCACGGACGCACTACCCTTCCCCGCCTCTGGGCCGCCGGCGAGGTCACCTCCAGCGGCCTGCACGGGGCCAACCGCCTGGCCTCCAATAGCCTGATCGAAGGGCTGGTCTTCGGCGCCCGCTGCGGCCGCGGCGCTGCCGAAGCGGCCCGCGCCCTGCCGCCCCCCATGCCCCGCCGCATCCGCTACGCCCTGCCAGCCCCCGCCGCCGGCGACCGCCTCGACATCGCTGACCTCACCGCCTCCCTCCGTTCCCTGATGGTTCGCAAAATGGGGATCGTCCGCGACGCCCCACGCCTCCGCGAAGCCCAGCAGGACGTCGAGTTCTGGTGCCGCTACGCCCTGGCCCACGCATGCGACTCCCGGCCCGGCTGGGAGCTGCAAAACATGCTGACCGTCGCCCGCCTGATGATCGATGCGGCCCTCCGCCGCGAAGAGTCCCGCGGCACCCACTACCGTAGCGACTTCCCGCAGCACGACGACGCCCGCTGGGGCGGCCGCCACGTCGACGCCCCGCCGCGGCTCGATCCGCCGCTGGACGTTCCCCCGCCCCCGTCTACAACGACTCCGGCCCGTCCGGCGGCCGACCCTATGCCGTGACCGCGGCCCGTCCGGCGGCCGAACCCATACCGTCCGGCGGAGCCGACCGCGCCCGCACCCGTCCCGATCCCGCCGCCGGCTAACCGGTATGCGGCCGTGGCCCGCACCGTCACCAAACGTTACGGAGATTCGCCATGTCTGCATCCACGATTGTGTCCGCCTGGATCGCTACCATCGCGGTGGCCGCCTTTACGCCGGGGCAAAATACCCTGACGGCCACCGCCGCCTCCCCGGCCCCGCCCGCGGAGAAAGCCCCCATGATCCCCGTCCGCCTCGCAATCGTCCTGCAAAAAAAGGAATACGTCTTCCAGGGTGGCGGCCGCTCCCCGGCCGAGTACCGCCGTCACCTCGAAACCATTGCCGACAAGCTCCGCCGCGGCGAAGAGGCCACGCCCCCGCCCCCGCTCGACATCGACCTGGCCCTCCGCCTGACCAACACCTCCAATGCCCCCGTCACCATCTACATCAGCGGCGACCCGAACATCTACACCTTCACCCTCCGCGGCGATGCCGGCGTCGTCGTCATGAACAACCCTGTCGCCTTCACCACCGATTTCCGCCCCCCCAAGCCCGTCCGCCTCGAACCGGGCAAATCCGTGGACATCCCCGTCAAAAAGCTGGCGGACGGCACCCGCGGCTTCTCCCGCCTGCTGTTCTGGACCGGGCCGGGAACCTACACCCTCGCCGCCGAATACAAAGTCGCCTTCGACGAGACCGGCGGCGCTGCGGCCACCCTGAAAAGCGAGCCAGTAACGATCACGATCCGGGAGAAATGAGCGGTACGCTGCCGGCAGACCCTCGCCGCCGTGCAGGCTACACCCCTCCTGTCCGCCCGACGTGGCGACGCCGTCACCACTGGGCCTCGTCGTGGAAGCCGAGCCGGGCCGCCGGTTTTTTCGTGGCCCGCAGCTTGACGATCGCCTCAGCTAGCTCCAGGTCGTCCGGCGTCGTGATTTTGAAGTTGAGGGGCGAGCCGGGGACGACGGCGACCGGATAGCCGGCCGCTTCGACGAGCTGGGCGTCGTCGGTGGGCGGTTGCGGCAGTTGGCCGCGACGGGCGTAAGCCTCCACTAGCCAGTCGCGGCGGAAGACCTGCGGTGTCTGGGCCTGGTATAGCCCGCTGCGGGGCACGGTGGCCGTGATCCGCTGCTGCTGCACCTGCTTGAGGGTATCGGCCACGGGCAGGGCAGGGATAGCCGCGCCGTGCTGGCGGGCGGCGGCAAAGACCGCATCGATCACCGCCGCGGGGGTTAGCGGTCGCACCGCGTCGTGCACGGCTACATACGTCGCCGTCGCCGGGATCCGCTCCAGGGCCGCGGCCACCGAGTCGCACCGCTCCACGCCCCCTTCCACCACTTCGGCGCTGGCAAAGGCGATCAGATGGGCATAGCGCGTGCGGAACATTTCTCGATCGTCCGCGGCGATCACCAGGTACAGCTTGATCACGTCGTCGCGGGTCCAGAACAGCTCGGCGGCCCGCAGCCAGACCGGCCGGCCGTCCAGCGACGCAAACGGCTTTTTTTCCCGTCCGCCGAAGCGGCGGGATTGGCCCGCCGCAGGGAGGATCACCGCAACATCCGCGCTCATGCTGGCTGCCTCGGCAACTTTTCCCAGGTTTCCCACTCTCTCCACCATTGTAGCAGTTGCCGGTATTGCCGCTGCCATTGCTGCACGGCCGCGGTCAGCTCGTCCAGCTCCTGCTGCCACTGCCGCAGCTCGGCGGTGACCTGTTGGGACAGTTCCTCCCATCGCTGCTCCCACCGCGGCAGCTCGGCGAGGTCCTCGTTGCCCGCCGCGGGGAGGTGCGGCCCTGTCTTGTCCGGCGGCTCTTCGCCCAGATTCCCCCAGCGGGCCAGCCAGTCGGCGGCCTGGGCCGCCAGCGCATCCAGCTTCTCCGTCCAGGACGTCGCAGGCGTCATCCGGTTATCCCCCCGGCGAGTCAGCCGTCAGCCGTATCGTCGCCTCTGGGACGGGGGCAGGTTCACCCGGTGGGTGGGCGATGTCAGCGTGTCGGTTCCGTCCACCTGCCGGCCAACTCAGCGTGTCGCCGCATGTAGCGATTCCGTCGCGGCGGGGGAAGGGAGATTTTTGCCGATTTTTTGCTTGCAATCCCGGCGGAAGGTTGGTATGTGCTGGGCTTCCGTCCGGCCGCTCCGGGGGGATGACGCCGCACGGGGGCCACAGCGGCGGCCGGGAGCGGCCCGGGCCGTCCGCAACGACGGGCGGCGGGGATACGACTCGTATCCGGGGGACCTAACCGTGCACGTTGTCTGCTCCACCCTCTGTTTCGGACGCTGGCCGCTGGCGGAAGCCTTGCGCCGCATCCGCTTAATGGAGTTTGCCGGCGCGGATGTCTTTATCGGTCCGCACGGGCCGCACCTGACCCCGGCGGAGGTCGCCGCGGCACCCCAGAAGTTCATTCACACCATCCGGGCCAGCAACACGGCGGTGGCGACCATCCATATAGACGTCGGCCCAGCCGAGCCAGCAGCCGCTCGCCAGCAACTGCGTGCGACCGCCGCCGTGGCCCGCAGTTGCCTGGTGCCGCTGTTGACGGTCCCGGCCGCACCGCGTGGCAGCGACCTGCACGCCGAAACCGACCGCCTGCGGGAATGGGTGCGGCTGGCCGCCGCCGAGGGGATCATGCTGGCCGTCGAGACCCACGCCGAGCAGCTCACCGCCGAGCCGGCCGTGGCCGCTGAGCTGTGCCGCCGCGTCCCGGGACTCGGCATCTGCCTCGACCCGAGTCACTACATGCTCGGCCCGCACGGCAGCGTCTCCTACGAGCCGCTGCTGCCGTATGTGTGGCACGTCCGCCTGCGGGATACGGCCCTCAACCCCCCGCAGTTCCAGGTCCCCGTCGGACAAGGCGACATGGAATACAGCCGCCTGATCGCCCAACTCCAGCGGCACCGCTACCAACGGGCCTTGAGTGTCGACGTCCGCGAGCTGCCCGAGTGCCCCTATCCGATCGATGTCGAGGTCCGCAAGCTGAAATACCTGCTGGAGTCGCTGGTATAACCATAACGCGGTCACGCTGGTATCGCCATAACGCGGTTACCACGTAGTCACGACGTGGCGGCCACGCTCGGAACCGCCGCATGGGGAGCCGTTACGTCGGGAGCCGCCTGCAGTGCGGCCACGGCACACCCGTTGACACTCCGACGGTCGGCGCCTACTATGTTAATGTTCCTCCGCACCCGTAGCTCAACTGGATAGAGCATCGGTCTACGGAACCGAAGGTTGCAGGTTCGACTCCTGCCGGGTGTACTGATCAATTATACACCACATCCGGCGTAAAGTCAAATTTTTTCTCCCTTTCCGGCCATGCCCGAAGGATTTCCGGAAATTGCTGGCCCAACTGCGGGGGAAGAACTAGACCACAAACAGGAATCGACCAGGAGCCAGGCGATGTTTCCCCGCTGTACGATCCTGCCGTTGCCGGACCAGCAGGTGAGTTTGCAGGTCGAGGGGCGGGAGTGCCTCCGCTGGCATTTTGGGGACAATTACCCGCGGCCGTTTTTCTATCCGCTGGTGGGTCCGGCGTCGGGGCGGTCGTTGACCCGCATGGGGCATCCCGGCGATCCGGGGCACGACCATCACCGCTCGATCTGGTTCGGGCATGCCCGGGTCAATGGGTCGAATTTCTGGACGGACGCGACGACGGCGCGGATCCGGCAGAAGCAGTGGCTGGCCTATGCGGACGGGGACGACGCGGCGGTCCTGGCGGTGCGGCTGGGGTGGTCGGACGGGCAGCCGCCGCGGGAGCTGTTGGAGCAGGAGCTGATCGCCGCCGTGTTGCCCCTGCCGCACGGCGAGGTGCTTGTGGAGCTGCAGTCCACCTTCCGGGCGGTCGCCGGGCCGGTGGAGCTGGGGCAGACCAACTTCGGCTTTCTGGCGGTGCGGATGGCCAAGGCCCTGTCGGCGTTTTTCGGTACCGGCACGCTGACCAACAGTGCGGGGGCCAAGGGGGAGGCGGCGGTCTTCGGCAAGCCGGCGGAGTGGATGGACTACAGCGGCGTGCAGGAAGGGGGCCACGCCGAGGGGATCACCTATTTTGACCATCCGTCCAATCCGGGCCACCCGACGGTCTGGCACGTGCGGGACGACGGGTGGATGGGGGCGTCGTTCAGTTTCCGGGGCGGGCGGCGGCTGACGCCGGAGGAGCCGCTGACGCTGCGGTATCTGTTACATGCCCACCGCGGCCTTGTCGATCCGCAGCGGGCCAAGCCAGTGTTTGAGGCGTTCGCCCGGCGTGCGGCGTTCGAGGTGGTGCGGTCGCCGGGCAAGCACGTGGCCTTCGGCGTGCGGCGTCGGGGGTGAGGTCTTAGGCGGTAAACGGCCGCGGCGGGATGCGTCGCCGCAAGCGTGCGGTCAGTCGGGTCGCGTTCTGCCCCGTCGGACAAACCCTCAAGGTGGGCGTAGCGGGAAAAGCCGTTGCGGTCCGCCGAGCGGATCAACCCTCATCGGACTCGGCGGGAGATGCTCGGCTGGCCGTTTCAGATGCTTTGCAGGCGGCAGAAGGCAGGGAGTTGGCGGGCCAGCAGGGGCAGGTCGTCGCGATGGCGGCAGGTCAGGAGGTTGCCGTCGCCAACGACGGCCTCGTCGCGGTAGAAGGCCCCCGCCGCCCGGACGTCGTCGCGGATCCCCGGTGCGCACGTCACCTGCCGACCGTCTAGCGCCCCGGCGCTGATGAGCAGTTGCGGCCCGTGCCCCACCGCCATCACCTTCATCCCTTCCTGCACGAAGGTGCGGGCGATGTCTACCGCTTCCTCCCGTAGCCGGAGCCGCTCGACGCATCGCCCGTCCGGAATCACCAGCAGCTCGTAGTCGGCCGGGTTGACCTGGTGGATCGGCACGTCCGGCTCCAGGCGGTAGCCGTGCTCGCCGGAAAGGACATGCATCACCGGCGAAGCCAGGCAGACCTGGCCGTTGCCCTCCCGCAGCCGGTACCACAGGTAAAACACCGTCACGTCTTCAAAATCGTCGTCCAGGAGCATTAGCGATTTCATAAAGACCCCCGCTCGCGGTGACGATGGCGCCGTCGCCGGCCCCAGTCGGTCCGGAATGATTCGCAACGATGACGCCTCGCCGTACGGCGCAGCCGTCTATTCCATTCTATCGGAAATATCGGTTGTGCAGAAACAAAACTTCGTAGCGTGTCCATTCGGCAGGCTACCTCCTGTCGGATCGGCGGTCTACTGAGTGGACGTGACAGAACGGGGGCGCAATCGGGGCGGAACCGGGAACCCAAGGGTGAGTGTCGGTCTAGCCGAGGGCGTCGTAGAGGACCTGGCCGTTGGGGACAAGGGGGACGGGCCGGTTAGTGCGGTCGGTGAGGGTGGTTTCGAGGTCGAAGCCGAGCAGGTAGTAGGCGGTGGCCAGGAGGTCTTTGGGGGAGACGGGCCGGTCGACGACGGTACCGCCGATTTTGTCGGTTTTGCCGATGACTTTGCCGCGGCTGATGCCGCCGCCGGACAGCAAGACGGTGTAGGCCTGGGACCAGTGGTCACGGCCGCCGCCGCGGGCGTTGTTGAGGCGGGGGGTGCGGCCGTGCTCGCTGAGGACCATCACCAGGGTTTCGTCGAGCAGGCCGCGCTGGTCGAGGTCGTCGATCAGAGCGGCAAAGGCGCGGTCGAAGCCGGGCATCAGCTCGTTTTTTAGGCGGGGGTAGTGTTCCCAGTGGGTGTCCCAGCCGGAGCCGGCCAGGCCGAATTCGTCCCAGAAGACGGTGACGAAGCGGCTGCCGGCCTCGACGAGTCGGCGGGCGGCCAGGCAGCTTTGCCCGAAGAGGGTGTGGCCGTACCGCTCGCGGACGGCAACTGGCTCCCGCCGCACGTCCAGGGCAGTGCGGATCTTCGCCGAACTGAGCAGGGCGTAGGCCATCTCGCGGTAGGGGTCGCCGGTATCGACGCGGTCGCGGCGGCGGCGGGCGGCCTCCAACTGCTCCAGCAGCGACTGGCGGGCGTGCAGGCGGTCGATGGTCAGGTCCGCCGGGCCGTCGATGCCCAGCGAAAAGTAGGCGTCCGGCTCGATGCCGACATATGGTTCATCGAACGTCTGTGTGACGCCGTTGAGGGTCTTGGTGATCTGGCGGTTGAGGGTGCCGTGGAAGTGGGTGAAATGCGGGGCGTACTGTTGGCCGAGAAAGGCGGGGTAGGGTCCGGCGCGGTGGACTTCGCCGGTCCGCTGGCTGCTGAAGGGGAAGGGGAGGGCGATGTTGTCGGGTACGGGCTTGCGGCGGGCCGCCGGATGCCGCTGCTGTTCCAGATAGGCGACGACCGAGCCGATAAACGGCCAGTGCCGGGCGTCGTGCGGCGACAGCTCCATCGCCACGTCGATCTGCGGCACGCCGGTGGTCGCGTAGGCCACGCCGTGGATCGGGTAGGGGTGGGTCACCGAGCGGACGACGGTGACGCGGTGCATGACCCGGCTGGTGTGGGGGAGCAGCTCGCAGACGTCGCAGCCGGGCAGGGTGGAGCGGATCGGTCGCAGCTCGCCGCGGACTTCCAGCGGCGCGTCGGGTTTCATGTCGGCCAGCTCGAGCTGGCTGGGCGAGCCATAGAGGAACAGCAGGATGCAGGACTTGGCTTGGCCGAAGAAGCGGTCATGGGGCCGCGTCGCCGCACGGGCCGGTTGCGTGCGTAGCCACAGCGGCAGGTTGAGGCCCAATGCGGCCCCGACGGTCAGCAGCTCCCGCCGTGTCACGCCGTTACAGAGCCGCTTCGGATGACCCAGCACCCGCAACATGATGAGACGCTGCCTCGAACGGTTTGGAGTCCGCAATACAACGCATCTGGCCAGTCGGACGCCGGCCGGGGGGGTTACCACTACTATGAACCATGCCGGGGGCTTTGGCAAGGGAAAAATTGGCAGGTGTGGCAAATTTTTGCGGCGGGGGAAATTTGGCTTGCCAGTCTATTCCGGTCCGGTCTGCCCGGCTGTATGATGAAGTTATAACGAGGTTTACGGCGGGAGTGTCCGGGTGGGCGGCCCGGTCGCCGCCGCTTGCCGCAGGCCGCCGCAGCCGATACCGCCGCGACCCGGATGGCGCCCACGGACGCCGAGGCCGCGACGCATGACGCGCAAAGTCATCCTGATTGCCGATCCGGGGATCGACACGGCCTTTGCCGTCGCCTTGGCCCTCAACGACCCGACCCTGGACGTGGTGGGGCTGCTGCCGACGGCGGGGAACGTCTCCGCCGAGCAGGCGACGGCCAACGTGCACATCTTGGTGGAACTGATTGATCCGCCGAAATGGCCGCGACTGGCCGCCGCCCTGCCGGTCCGTTACGAGCAGGACGGGCTAGCGCTGCACGGCCCTGGCGGACTGGGGGGCGTGTCCTTCCCCTGTGCCATGCGGCATACCCTCCATGCGGCGGACAAGGTTCTGGTCGAGCTGGTCCGGGAATCTCCCCGCGAAATCACGCTCATTAACCTGGGGCCGCTGACCACCCTGGCCGCCGCGCTTGAGCGCGAGCCGGCCCTGCCCGCCCTATTGCGGGAAACGATCATCATCGGCGGCGCCTGGCGGGAGCCGGGCAACGCCGGGCCGGTCAGCGAGTTCCACTTCGCCCTCGACCCCGAAGCGGCCCACCGCGTGTTCCACTCGGCCCTCCACCCCCTGCTGCTGCCGCTGGATGTGACCCGCAAGCTGGTCTTTGCTCCGCGTGACCTGCTGGAGATGCCCAATCCCCACTCCCGCACCTGCCAGTTCCTGCGGCAGATCGTCCCGTACGGCATCCGGGCCACGTCGCACCATTACGGGATCGAAGGGTTCCACCTCAAGGACGTGCTCGGGGTGGTCGCCGCGGCCCGCCCGCAGTGCCTGCATAGCGAACGCTTTCCTGTGGACGTGGAAACCCGCGGCGAGCTAACCCGCGGCATGACCGTCGTCGACGCCCGCCCCCACCGTTCCACTCCGGCCAACGCCCGCCTGGCCACTACCCTCGCGGTCGGCGAAGTCCGCCAGTACATCGACCAGATTCTGCGGGCCGCGGTGTGACCCTACCGCGACGGCGTAACACGCGCCGCCGCACCCCACCGCACCTCCCACCGCGGCAGAACGCGCAACGCCGCCTAACGGCCGGCAGGAAACGCCACCTGGGCCAGGTAGATGCTCGTTTTCCCCTCATGCGAGGAGTAGTAGCTGACCCACAGGCGGTCCTGATGCCAGACCAGCCCGGCGTAGCTGGTGTCGCCGCCGGATGGGAGTGTCAGAAATTCCGACAGTCGCCCCCCCTCCGGGTCGAGCCAGCACAGGGCAGTCCGCACCTTTTTGTCGTAGAGCCGCACGGCGGCGACCCACCGGCCGTCCGGCAGGCGGAGCATGTGCGGCCCGCCGATCCGTACCCCCAGATCCTTCCACTCCCACTGCTTGTACGGCGGTCGGGCGATGCCCAGCAGGCCCGAGGAGGGCTGCCCGTCCCGCCGCAGTAGGCAGTAGGCCGTGTCGCCGTCAAAGGCGATCGACGTCTCGTTCGGATAGCCGGTCTCGTACAGTCGCGGCACCAGGGTGGCGAACGTGCGGCCGTCCTCGCTGACGTACAGGCGGATGAAGCGGTCTTTGGTCGTGCTGTAACCGATGCCGTAGCACCGCGGGCCGTGCCAGGTGACCCGCCAGAGCCACACGTCCGGCTCGCCGATGGGGACCGGCTCGCTCCAGCGCTGTCCGTCCTCGGAAAACCAGGCGAACGTCTGGTGGGAATGCGGCTGGCGCTGGTGCCAGGCCACGGCGGCGACGGCCATCAGCTCGCCGCGCGGCGTGATGGCGAGCTTGGCGTCCCGCAAGTCCCCTTTGTCGTTGCGGAACAGGGCTACCGATGTCCATTCCTGGCCGTCGGCGGAGGTGAGGATGCGGATCGCCCCGCCCGCCGAGACGTGGGCTTTCCCTTCGCGGAAGGCACAGTACCAGCGGTCGCGGAAGCGGACCAGGTCGGTGAAGGCGTTGTGGGGTGCGGCGTCCCAGATTTTGCGGACGGCCAGGAGTTTGGCCGCCGGCGGGGCCGGATCGGCGACGGGCGTAGCTAGATGGGCCGCAAGCGGGGCCGGATCGGCGACGGGCGCGACCGCCGGGAGCGTCGCGGGCAGGGCGATTTGTGCCGCAACTGCTTGTCGCAAAACAGTTTGCGTCAGAAGTTGACCCGTCGCGGTCCCGGCGACGACCTTGGGGGGTAGTGGTAGGAGCGAAGCCAGGCCGACCGTTAGGGTCGCGGCCAACAGGGCGGGTGCGGCCACCGGGCGGCACGCCGGGGACGTGGGGTGCTTCATGGGCTTCATGACAGGTTCCTCCGTGTCCAGTGGGATGGGTCTAATCGGGCAGCGGACGTCCGGTGGGGCGGTTGGCTCCGTCTGGCCGCGTCGACGGTTGGGTCGGCAGGGTCTGTTTGGCTGCGGCAGCGGCTGGGCCGGCAGGGTCTGTTTGGCTGCGGCGAGGGCTAGGCTAGCTGCGTTGGCTGCGCTGAGGGTTGAGCCGGGGTAGCGGTCGGTCACGGCGTCGCCGCGTCGCCGCGCGGGACGTTCGGCATGGCCCGCAGCAGGCGCATCATGTTGGCTTTGTAGGCTTCGACGCCCGGCTGGCCATAGGGGTTGATTTTCATGAGTCGGCCCTCGACGACGGTGGCCAGCATCAGCATTTGCATCAGTTGGCCGAGGGTGAATTCGTTGAGGGTGGGCAGGACGATGTCGGCGGCGGGCCGGGCCGCCTCGGCGTAGGCTTGCATGGTGCCTTCAAACGCCGCCTCTAGCAGCTCCGGGTAGGTGCGGCGGCTGAACTGGTTGAGGTCGTCCTCGTTACGGTCGGCCATGCCGATAGGGATGGGGGGGTGTCGCGGCGTGCGGACGACGATGTTGTTGATGATCTTGTCGCGCATCCCCTCCTGGTGCTGCTGGCCGCGGCTATGCAGGTCGCGGGTGTTGACGACGGTCAAGGGGGTGGCGCCCCGCCCCTGCTTGCCCAGGGATTCGCTGAGCAGTTGGTCGTACCACCAGCCCAAGGCCTCCAACTTGCGGGACCAGACGGAGAGCACCCGGATCGGTTTGCGCACGGTTTCGGTGAACAGGTAGTTGACGGCGGCGAACTGGAGTACGGGGTTGTGATCGAATCCTTCCTCAAGGAAGCGTTTGGTCATGGCGGCGGCCCCCTGGAGCAGGGCGCGGACGTCCAGGCCGGCTACCGCCGCTGGCAGCAGCCCCACGGCGGTAAAGACGCTGTAGCGGCCGCCGATGTCGTCCGGGATGGTCAGGATTTCGTCCTCGCCGTAGCCTTCGGCCTGGCAGAGGGCGCGGAGCTTGCCGCTGGGGCCGGTGACCGGGACGATCATCCGCCGCAACCATTCGGATTTGGCGCCGTAGTAGCGGGCCATTTCCCGGCGGAGGACGCGGAAGGCCGCCGCCGTCTCCAGCGTGCCGCCGGATTTGCTGATGACGATCACCGCCCAGCGTTCTTCAGGGATGCTGGGATCGACGCAGGATGTCTCCAGCAGCTCCAGCAGCTCGTGGAGGGAGTCGTTATCGACGTTGTAGCCTTCGAAGTAGATACGGGGCCGACCCAGGCGGGCCGCGGCGGGCAGCTCGTTGTGGTAGGAATGCCCCAAGGCATCGATCAAGGCCCTGGCCCCCAGGTAGCTGCCGCCGATGCCAAGGACAACGACGCGGCCGACCTCTTCCCGTAGCCGCTGGGCCAGCCGCAGGATGCGGCCCAGCTCGCTGGCCTCGTTGCGGCGGCGGTAGCCGTCCAGCAGCTTCTGCGGCCAGTCGATGAATCCGGCCTGCAGCGGCTGCTCCTTGGAGGTCGCCGCGGACAACTCCCGCTCGGCTGCCACCCGGCTGCGGACCGCCGCCAGGTCCTTTTTCAGCCCCTCGAGCAACGCCGGGTCCAGAAAATGCTGGCTCTGCAGCTCCGCCGTCGGCGTCCACGCCTCTACCGCCGGCAGCAGCAGCCGCCGGTAGTCGTATTCGACCGTCTCATCAGGCAGTTGCATGGCCGTCGCCCCGCTTCTGCTCGCCCCTGAAAATTGTGCTGATACTGCAAAGTTGCCGGCTCGTCCTGCTTGTCCTGCTCGTCCTGCTTGTCCGGCCGGCTCACCCGCCGCTGCGGCTATGGACCGCGGCCGCCCTCTATCCCTCACTGTACGTCACGCCGGGCGGCCTGTAAACTCTTCCGCATGAATACCCACGAGCTGATCCGCGAAATCCGCGAAACCGCTACCAGTAAAATCGCTCTGCTCGTTGCCGACGGACTGGGTGGCATGCCCCGTACGCCGGACGGCCTAACCGAGCTGGAGACGGCCCGCACGCCGCACCTGGACGCCTGCGTGCAACAGGGGACCTGCGGCCTGATGGTCCCTGTCCTGCCCGGCGTCACCCCCGGCAGCGGCCCCGGCCATTTGGCCCTGTTCGGCTACGACCCGCTGGAATACCGCATCGGTCGCGGTGTGCTGGAAGCCTTGGGGATCAACTTCCCGCTGGGGCCGAACGACGTGGCCATCCGTGGGAACTTTTGTACACTCGATGCGGAGGGGCGGATCACTGACCGGCGGGCCGGACGACCCAGCAACGAACAGAACGCCGCCGCGGTGGCCCAGCTGCGGACCATCCGCCTGGCCGGCGTGGAGCTGTTCGTCGAGCCGGTGCGGGAACACCGCTTCGTGGTCGTCCTGCGCGGCGAGGGGCTAGGGGACCGGGTCAACGACACCGACCCGCAGGCGACCGGCGTGCCGCCGCTATTGGCCGAAGGGGCGGATGCGGCGTCGCAGAAGACCGCCGCCCTGCTCAACCAGTTGGCCGCCGCGGCCCGCCGCGTCCTGGCCGACCAGGGGCCGCTCAACGGGATCATCCTGCGGGGCATCGCCCGCCGCCCGGCCATCCCGCAGTTTACCGACATCTACGGACTACGGGCTGCCGCCTTGGCCGTCTACCCGATGTACAAGGGGCTGGCCCGCCTGGTCGGCATGGACGTACTCGACTGCGGCACCAGCCTGCAAAGCCAGATCGACACCCTCCGCCGCGTCTGGACCGACTACGACTTCTTCTTCGTGCACTTCAAATACACCGACTCGACCGGCGAGGACGGCAACTTCGCCGCCAAGGTGCAGATGATCGAGCAGCTCGACGCCCACCTGCCGCAAATCCTGGAGCTGCAACCGGATGTCCTGATCGTTACCGGCGACCATTCCACGCCCAGCCAACTGCGCAGCCACTCCTGGCATCCGGTGCCGGTGGTGCTGCGGGCGGCGACGGCCCGGCCCGACGGCCTGTGCGAATTCGGCGAACGCACCTGCCTGCGTGGCGGACTCGGCATCTTCCCCGCCAAATACCTTATGCTCCTGGCCATGGCCCACGCCTTGCGCCTGGGCAAATACGGCGCCTAAATCCTTTGCACATCGGCACATCCGGCACCTCACACCTGGACGCCTCGGCACATCCGGCGGCCAAACCCTATGCCTGGTGACACATCCGACGCCTAAATCCCTCCCAAATCAGTAAGTACGGCGTCCGCCGCACTAATACGTGGACCGGTACCGGGCGGGTCCTCCCGCCGGGGCGCCTACCGTTTCCCGGATTCCCCTTGCTGGGCCGCACCCGCGGCGGTTAGGCTGGCCCATATGCGGATGCTGATCCCGATCGGCGTGTTCGCGGCGTTGCTGGGGGGGTGGACCTGGAAGCTGCTGGAGCCGAACCCCGTGCCGGCGACGCTGGACGAGCACATCCCCGCCGACGGGCGGTATTGGCTGTCCAAGGGGGTGCACCTGGGGGCGTATGCCCTGCTGGCCCTGCTGGCCGGGCAGTTTCCGCTGCGACTGGCCCGCGGGCTGATCCTGCTATTGGTGGTGCACGCCGTCGGCACGGAGATCGCCCAGCTTTACGTCCCCCACCGGCACGGCTCGGCGATCGATGTGGCGATCGACTGGTGCGGCATCGCCGCGGGGCTGGGGCTAAGCCGCTGGCTGCTACCGTCATTGTCACGGTCGGCGCGGTCGGGTAAGGTGGAGGCATGACTTCGCTGTTTGACCGACCGCGGCGGCGCCGACCCCCGTCGACCGAGCCGACGGCGGCGGTGCCGTGGGAGGTGCTGGCCGCCGAGGCCCGGCTGTTTGCCGACGTGGTCTTCGACCGGCCGCTCGACCAAGCTTACACTTACGCCGTGCCCCGCGCTCTAGAGGGGAGCATCGGCGTGGGCAAGCGGGTGGAGGTGCCGCTGGGGCGAGGCCGCCGGACCAGCCACGGCTTTTGCGTGCGGCTCAGCGAGCAGGGGCCGCCGGCCACCCTGACGCTCAAGCCGGTGCTGCGGGTGGTGGACGAGCGGGCCCTGGTCGATGACCACCTGTTGCAGTTGACCCGCTGGATGGCCGATTATTACTTGTGTGGCTGGGGGCAGGTGCTGCACGCGGTGGTGCCGGCTAGCGTGCGGGAGCAGGCGGGGACGCGGCGGGTCGCGTTCGTGGGCCTGCCGCCGTCCGAGCAGCAGTCGCCGGGGCAGTCGTTGGCGGAGCAAGCGTCGCCGGATGAGCACTTGCCCGGACAACACCTGCCGGCAGCAGCCTCGCCGGGGCAGCCGTCGCCAGTAGCATCGCCGCCGGTGCTGACCCATCACCAGCAGGCGGTGCTCGATTTCCTGCGGCAGCAGTCCGGGCCGGTCCCATTGCAGGTGGTGCTGCGGGAGGTCGGCTGCTCGGCGGGCGTGGTCCACAGCCTGGTCCAAAAAGGGCTGGTCGTCAAATCGTCGCGGCGGGTGACGGCGACGGCTGCTGCGCCGGCCGCGACCGTCGCCGAGCCGGATGCGGCAGTGGATACCTCCCCGGTCCCGACGCTCAATGCCGACCAGCAGCGGGTGTGGGAGACGGTGGCCGCGGCGATCGCTGCCGGCGGCTTCCGCCCGTTCCTGCTTTACGGTGTGACCGGCAGCGGCAAGACGGAAATCTACCTGCGGTCGATCGAGGCGGTGCTCCGTCAGGGTCAGCAGGCGATCGTGTTGGTGCCGGAGATCGCCCTGACGCCGCAAACGATCGCCCGCTTCCGTGGCCGCTGCGGGCAGGTGGCCGTGTTGCATAGCCATCTGACCGACGCCGAGCGTAACCGGCACTGGCAGCGGATCGCCGCTGGCGAGGTGCAGGTGGTGGTCGGAGCCCGCAGTGCGGTGTTTGCCCCCACGCCGCGGCTGGGGCTGATCGTCATCGACGAAGAGCACGAGCACACCTACAAGCAAGAGTCCACGCCACGCTATCACGGCCGCGACGTGGCGGTGATGCGGGCTCACCTGGCCCGGATCCCGATCATCATGGGTTCGGCGACGCCCAGCCTGGAGAGCTGGTGGAACGCCCAGCGCGGGCAGTACACGCTGTTGAGCCTGCCGCAACGGGTCGAGTCCCGGCCCTTACCGACGGTCAAGATCATCGATTTGCGGCACGAGCCGCACGCCCGCGGGCCACTCGGGGCGATTAGCCCCACTCTGGAAGCGGCTATGCTGCGAGCACTAAAAAGCGGCGGCCAGGTCATGCTCCTGTTGAACCGTCGCGGCTTCAGTACCTATGTGCACTGTCACGCCTGCGGGCACGTCCTCCAGTGCGAACACTGCGACATCGCCCTGACCTTCCACCGCACCAAATCGGCCCTGGTCTGCCACTACTGCGGCTGGGAAACCCCGCCGCGACGCGACTGTCCGGCGTGCCACCAGCCCACCCTCCGCTACCAGGGCCGCGGCACCGAAAAGCTCCAGGCCGAAATCGAGGAAAAGTTCCCCGGCTACGTCTGCCGCCGCATGGACTCCGACACCATGACCCGCCCCGGCAGCCACCAGGCCGTCCTCGACGCCTTCCGTGCCGGCGACATCCACATCCTGCTCGGCACGCAGATGATCGCCAAAGGGCTAGACTTCCCCAACGTGACGCTAGTGGGCGTCATCCAGGCGGACACCGGCCTGCACCTGCCCGATTTCCGCAGTGCCGAGCGGACCTTCCAGCTTTTGGCCCAGGTGGCCGGCCGCACCGGTCGCGGCGACAAAGGCGGCAGCGTCTTCATCCAGACCTTCACCCCGGAGCATCCGGCCATCGCCTGGGCCGCCCGTCACGACTACGTCCGCTTCGCCGGCCACGAGCTGGCCCAGCGGCAACAGCACCGCTATCCCCCCTTCGAACGCTTGGCCCGGATCATCGTCCGCAGCACGGATGAATCCGCAGCCAGTGCCTTTGCCGAGACGGTCGGCCAGGCGTTGCAGCGGGCTGCCGCGGCCCTGACCGCTCCCGCCGCGGCCACCCCCCCGGCCACTCCTGCTGCCGGTTCCTCCCTTCCGACGGCCTCAGGCGAGCCGTCGTTGCTCCGGATCCGCATCCTCGGACCGGTGGAATGCCCCGTCTACCGCCTCAACGACTATTACCGTTTCCAACTGCAGGTCCAGTCGGCCGATAGTGGGCAGTTGCACGCCGCCCTCCGCCGCATGCTCGGCATCGTCCGTCCCCCGTCCCGCGTCGAAATGCAGATCGACATCGACCCTTACCACATGCTGTGACGCGACTGCAGAGAATATGACATCGATCCTGACCCCATGCGGTGACGTGACAGCAGATAATACGTATCGACCCTCACCCCCTGCCGTGACGCTCCGGCCTAGGGGCGTCAGAAAACTAGAGTAGTGCGCGTACCGCTCAGGGCGTCGTCTGCGCGTCAGGCGCTGGGGGCACGATTGTGTGCCGCTGTGGACGTGCTCAGAACGGCGGCACGATTTTGTGTTTCCCGTCGCTGAGCCGCACGGCCAGGTACAGGTGGCGTCCCGTGCAGTTGGTGTGCCGCAAGGGGACCAGCACCGACTGCGGCGGCAAATAGTTGCGGATCTCGTCGACGCGGGCGATGCCCCAGTCATCGTCGCTGGAATGATGGCGGGTCGGGCCGCAGTCGGATGACCCGGAGCACTCGTTAACAAACAGCGGCCGCAGCCACAACAGGGTCACGCCGCTCACCGCCGCCCCGACGGCGTACGCGGCCATGTAAAAGCCATTCACAAGTAACGCCGATATCGATCCGTCCAAAAGCCCGCCCAACGCCCGCCATGCATACGAGATCGTCTCGAGAGAGCAGACGATGAACACAACGATTGAAGTTATGAACAGTACCAGTGCCGCCAATCCAAGCATCAGCCCAATCGTCAGGGCTATTACCCATCCGATCACGGGGATGTTGGTCATCTTGTCCGCGAGGTCCCACAGGTAATCCGTCGCGCGGACGAACGCGTTGCGGAGCTTGGCCAGGAAGTCCAGCATGAGGTTCGCCTCCTGGTGCGGGGGGCACGGCCGGCTCGGCGGTGCATTGCCGGCATCCGTCACCCGCCATAGTGTTACTATGTTCATTATGACCAGCAAAACAGAAGTTGTCAAGGGAAAATTTTCCAAATTTGCGGAATTTATGGCTTGGCCGGCCCGGCGATCAGCCGGTGGTACGCCGCCGCCAAAAATGCTACACTATAGCAGAGATTGCCAGCACGCCCGGCAACATCCGGCTGGAAAGGGGCCAGTCATGGCAGCACTGATGCCGATGGACGACCGCGACGGGTTCATCTGGTTCAACGGCCAACTGATTCCGTGGCGGGAAGCGAAAGTACACGTGATGATCCATAGCCTGCACTACGGCAACGCCGTGTTTGAAGGGGCGCGGATCTACAACGGCAAGGTGTTCAAGCTGACTGAGCATTCGCAGCGGCTGCACCGTTCGGCGAACATGCTGGCCTACGAGATCCCCTACTCGGTGGAGGAGCTGGACGCGGCGGTGCGGCAGGTGGTGGCGGCCAACCGCCTGGAAGCGGGCTACGTGCGTCCCCTGGCCTGGCGGGGAGCAGAGACCATCGGCGTGTCCGCCGTCGGCACCAAAATCCACGTCATGATCGCCGCCTTCCCCTGGGGGGCCTACTACGAGCAGAAGGCCATCCGCCTGATGACCAGCCGGTGGAAGCGGCCCAGTCCGGAGTCGGCCCCCGCCGGGAGCAAGGCCGCCGGCCTGTACATCATTTGTACACTCGCCAAGGACGAAGCCCTCGCCGCCGGCTTCCACGACGCCCTGATGCTCGATTACAAAGGCCGCCTTTCCGAAGCGACCGGGGCTAACCTGTTTCTGGTCATCAGCGGCGAGCTGCACACCCCGACGCCGGAAACGATCCTCAACGGCATCACCCGCCAGACGGTCATGGACCTGGCCCGCAAACGCGGCCTGCGGGTCGTCGAACGGGAAATCTGGCCCGAGGAGCTGGCCACGGCCAGCGAAGTGTTCCTGACCGGCACGGCGGTCGAAGTCCAGCCCGTCGCCGGCGTGGACCGCCTGGAATACCCCGTCGGACCGATCACCCAGATGCTGCAGCAGGACTACGCCCAACTGGTCCGGTCGTAAGCGGCGCACCGCCGACGAGGCGGTAGCAGGAAATGACAAGCGTCCGCTACCCGTGGAACCTCTAGTGGTACCTTTCCAGCGTGCATGAGGCCAACCGATGCGTGCGGCGGTCACCGTGTCCCTGATCCCGGAAGTGCGGCAGGGGCCGTTTGTGTTCGCGGGGGACCTGGCCGAGGCCTGCCGGCGGGCCGCCGCCCACGGCTTTGCCGCCATCGAACTATTGCCGCCGGAACCGGACGCGGTCGATCCATCCGAGCTACGCCGCCTGCTGGAGGACCACGGCCTGGAGCTAGCCGCCGTCGGCAGCGGCGGCGGCTGGTTCCGCCACCAGCTCACCCTCACCCACGGCGAGGCCGCCATCCGCGAACAGGCCGTCGATTACATCCGGCGGATGATGGATTTTGCCGCCGAGTTCGCCGCCCCGGTGATCATCGGGGCGATGCAGGGCCGTGCCGCGGGCGGCGTGCCCCACCCGACCGCCCTCCGCTACCTCGGCCATGCCCTCTTCCAGCTCGATGAGCACGCCGACGCCCTGGATATCCCCCTGCTGTACGAGCCACTCAACCGGTACGAATCGAACCTGATCAACACCCTCGGCGAAGCGGCCCTGTTCCTCAAGGGGGCCGCCCTGCGGCACGTCCGGCTGCTGGCCGACTTATTCCACATGAATATCGAGGAGCCGGACGTCGCCGCGGCGATCCGCGCCGCCGGACCGGCCATCGGGCATGTCCATTTCGCCGATTCCAACCGACGGGCCGCTGGTTGGGGACACACGCCGTTTGCCCCGATTTTCCAGGCCTTACGGGAGATCGGTTACCAGGGCTACCTCTCGGCGGAAGTGTTGCCAGTGCCGGACGCCGACAGCGCCGCCCGGCAAGCGATGGCCGCGTTCCGGCAATGGACCGGCAGCTGAGCTATCCCCGCACTGTCTAGCGGCGGAGCTATCCCCGCGTTACCCGGCAGGCGAAGGCCGCGTTCCGGCAATGGACGGGCGGCTGAGCCATCGATCATCGCCGTTAGGGTTGCTGCCGACGCCAGGGTGACGACCGCCGGTCCAGCCAACCGGAGCGTTGGAGCCGTGGCGGTGCCCCCGTCGGCGCAACTCCATTCGATGGCCGCCACTTCATCCGACGGCCTGCTGGATGGCCCCGAGGTAGATGCTGGCCAGGCGGAAAATGGCGATGATGATCACAATGGCAATGCCAATATACACCGCCCAGGCAGTCAGATGCACGGCGTTTTTAAGCTGGCGGGCGGCGTCCTCGGCGTAACGCTGCCCGGCCCGAGCCATCACCTCCGGCAGGTTGCCGGTCTCTTCCCCCAGGATGACCATCTGCCGGAACTCTTCGGGAAAGGGGGCCTTGCTGGCGGCCAGGGCTTCGGCAAGCGTCCCCCCTTTCTTGACGACCCGCTCGGCGGCGGCCTGCCCGGCGGTGAACGCCGCGTTGCTGGTCGCTTCCAGGGCGTACCGCAGCGTCTTGAGCACGCTCAGTCCGGCCTCTTGCCCCATCCGCAACGCCACCGCACAGCGGTGCAACGCCAGCGTGTGCAGGGCCGGCCCCCACCCCGGCAGCCACAATAGCGCCGCCTCCAACTGCCGCCGCCACTGCACCCGCTCGGACAAGCCCTTCAGCACCGCCAGCAGCGCTGCCGGCACCCCCAAGGCGACCAGCACGAATACTATCGCACCCGACAGCCCCTGCAAACCCAGCCCCAGCGGGTCAGTCGTTACTGCCTTCCCCATTCCCCCCAGAAATCCCAGAATGACAATCAGCAGGGCGATCACCCCCACCGCTGCTAGGTACATCATCGCGGGGTATATAAGCTGGCTGCGGAGGGTCCGCTGCAGGCTCAAAAGCTGCTCGTAGTATTCCTCCAGCACGCGGAGGGTCTCGTCGAGCTGCCCGGTCTGTTCGCCGATGCGGACCAGCTCGAGGAACAGCGGCGGGAAGCGGTCGGCGTGCGCGGCGAGGGCATCGGCGACTGCCTCCCCCTGTTGCAGGCGGGCCGCCACCGCCGCGGCGACGGGCCGGAGCACCGCCGGACCCGAACGGGCCAGTTGCCCGAACACCTGGACGACGTCCAGGCCGGCGGACAGGCCATGCCGCAGGATGCGGCACCAGGCCGTCAGCGCTGGCAACGGACAACGCGACGAGGAAAACAGCATATGACGCCCCCTAGCGGACCGCCGGACCCGGCCGCCGCCGGCCCGCCGGCCGCCGATCCCCGCTTCGAGGCCGGCGTGGCCGCTTTCGACCGCGGCGACTACTTCGAGGCTCACGAACTCTGGGAGGAGCTTTGGCGCGACGCCTCGCCCGCCGACCGCCTCTTTTACAAAGGCCTCATCCAGCTTGCCGTCGCCTGCCATCACCGCGGCCGCGGCAACCGCAGCGGCGCCGACCGCCTCTACCACTCCGCCCGCCGCTACCTCGAACCCTACCGCCCCGCCTACGGCACGATCGACCTCGATCGCCTGCTTGCGGCGATGGAACGGGCTTGGACAGCCGCGACGGCCCCGCTGCCGGCCCTGCCCCGTGCCGCCCCGGCCGGCGGGTCATAGGCTATTCTACACCACCGCCGGGCACAACCGGCAGACGGCGTCCCGCCGCCGGAGGCGACCGGCCGGCTGCCCGTTCGCGTTACGGCCTCCAGGCCGATGGCGGCCCCCAATATTCGTGGTGACCCCACAATCCGTGGTGACCCCAGGGAGGAGGAGAAAATGGCACGCACCGTGACGTTCAAAGGCAATCCGGTCGAGCTGGCCGGCCCTAGCCTCAAGCCCGGTGACAAGGCCCCGGACTTTGCCTGCCTCAAGGGCTTGGAGATCGTCACCCTGGCCCAGACGCCGGCCAAGCCGCGGCTCTTCAGCGTCGTCCCGTCGCTGGATACGGCGGTCTGCAGCGAACAGACCCGCAAGTTCGACGAAGCCCTCCGCCAGCTCGGCGACGCTATCGCCTGCTACACCGTCAGCCTCGACCTGCCGTTCGCCCAGGGCCGGTTCTGCACCGCCGAGAAAATCACGACAATGCAGACGCTCTCGGATGTGCACAACCACTCATTCGGCAAGAACTGGGGGGTGCTGATCGAGAAGGGACTGCCGCTGCCGCTTCTGACCCGGGCAGTGTTCGTGGTCGATCGCAACGGCACGGTCACCTACGCCGAGTACGTCCCGGAGATCACCAACCATCCGAACTACGACGCGGCGATCGCCGCCCTGAAGGCCGCCGCCGGCTGATGCGGCCCGCTCAGCCTGTCTGGGGAAGCCGATTTCAGCCCGCCGCTGCGGCCAGGTCACCAGAGGCCGGAGCCGCAATTTCTACATTTCGTTGCGAATCATCACTAATCCGATCGCTGAAGTGATGATTGGATCGCCAGGCGTCACTTTTCCGATCGCCGAAGTGATGATTGGGCTGTCCATCATCACTATTCCGATCGTTGAAGTGATGATTGTCTGGTTCGCCGCTCCGCGTTACGTCATGACTCGTTCTCGTTATTGGGCCTGGCCAAGGGAGAAGCCGAGCTGGCCGTCGTAGGTGTAGAGGTGCTCGGTTTTGATGAAGTCCAGGCCGAGCTGGGCGATGCGGCCGAGCAGGGCGACGATCTGCTGATGGGTCAGGTTCTGGCCGGTGAAGCGGCAGCGCCAGTGGTCGGTGCAGAAGGTTTCGGGAAGCCCTTCCGGCCAGACCTTGACGCCGCGATTGGTGATCATGGTCAGCTCCAAGCCGTCGCCGCTGGCGGGCCGGAGGCGTGCGGCGAGTTGCTCGGGGTTGCGGCCGGCCTCGTCCCAGTGCAGGAACACGTCCACGCCGACCAGCTCCTTTTTGGCGGGGGGCGTGGGTCGGACGGTGATCCGCAGGGCGTCGCCACCTTTGGCGTATTCCACGGGCTTGAGCGTTTGCGGCTTCTGCCCGAGGCGGGCGATCACCGCTTCGGCGAATTCCCGCGTACCGACCTTCTGCTTGCTGACGCCTTCTTCGTAGATGTCGTAGGTATGGATGCCGTCCTCGAGGGTCTTGAGCCAGGCGTTTTGGATGCGTTCGGCGACGTCCCCCTGGCCGATGTGGACCAGCATCATGATGGCGGCCTGAAGCAGGCCGGAGGGGTTGGCGACGTTCTGCCCGGCGCGGCGGGGGGCCGAGCCGTGGATGGCTTCAAACATGGCGATGTGGTCGCCGATGTTGGCGCTGCCGGCCAGGCCGACGCTGCCGGCGATCTGCGCCGCCACGTCCGAGAGGATGTCGCCGTAGAGGTTCGGCATGACCACCACGTCGAACGCTTCCGGGGTGTCCGCCAGCTTGGCCGCGCCGATGTCCACAATCCAGTGTTCTGGCGTAATGTCGGGGTATTCCGCCGCCACTTCGTCGAAGACCTTGTGGAACAGGCCGTCGGTCATCTTCATGATGTTGTCCTTGGTAAAGGCGGTGACCTTTTTGCGGCCGTAGCGGCGGGCATACTCGAACGCAAAACGGATGATCTTCTCGCAGCCGGGCCGGCTGATCAGCTTCAGGCACTGCACGACCTCGTTGCTGCCGCGATGCTCGATGCCGGCGTAGAGGTCCTCTTCGTTTTCGCGGATGATGACCACGTCCATCGCCGGGTGCTTGGTGGCCACAAACGGATGATAGGAGCGGCAGGGGCGGACGTTGGCGTACAGCCCCAGGGCCTTGCGGACGGTAACGTTGAGGCTTTTGAAGCCGCCCCCCTGCGGCGTGGTGATCGGGGCCTTGAGGAACACCTTGGTGCGGCGAAGGCTCTCCCAGGCGGACGGTTCGATGCCGGCGGTGTGGCCGCGGTTGTACACCTTCTCGCCGATCTCGATGGTCTCGATGGCCAACTGGGCGCCAGCGGCCTGCAAAATCTGCAGCGTCGCCGTCATGATTTCTGGGCCGATGCCGTCGCCGTATGCAACTGTGATCGGTGTGGGTGTCATATCGGGGTTCCAAGTCTGGCAAGGATCCAAAGTTTCCGTGATGGTTACGGTGCGTTATATGGCCGGGGGCGTGGGGTGCCGATAGCGGGGGAGCAAATTTGGCCGGGCAGGCGGGAAATGGGGCCGGGCAAGTGCATTTGGCCGGGCAAGCGGGAAAGTTGATGGGGCGGGCAGGAAATTAACGTGGCAGGTACGAAAATGGGGCCGGGCGGGCGGCAAATCGGTTGGGCAGGGGGGGAAATGGACCGGCTGCGACCGTTCGGCGGTAGTCAATGTGACCGACGGATGCCGTCTGCGGCGGTTTTTTTGAAAATTCCGTCGCCGGCCGCTTGCATTTTCGCCATTTATGGTACATAATTACAGTTAAACGCGGACGGGCACTCATAGGGTGGGACAATGCGTTGCCGCCTGCCCCGGTCATTGGTCGTTGTGGGCTGCTCAGCCGCGACGTTCCCGGCGGCCGGCGACAGGACGTGTCCCGGCCTATCGCCCCGACGGTGTTAACATTGCTGCCACTGGCTCGTCTTTTGGTATCGCAGGATAGCAGCCGTTGTCGGAGGAAATATCTGTTACATCGCCTGGGGCAATCTGTTGTACGTCGCAAGGCGAACATCGCCTGGGGCAGTCTGTTGTACGTCGCCGGGCGATATGGTCGCCGCCGGCGGCGTCAGGAAACGATCCGGCCCGTTGCCTGTTAGTCCGGCGACGGAACCAGATCGGCACCGAAGATCAACCGAACGATCAACCGGACGATCAACCGAACGATCCAAGGAGCAAATGATATGAGTCGGACGACAGCGAGTCTGGCAGTGGCGTTGGTGTCGGCGGCGCTCCTGGCCGGCCAGGAGACGACGCCGCAGTTCCTCCACGGGCACGATTTCCGCGTCCGCCCTGGCGGGGAGAGGGTCTTCAGCGACAAGACCCCGCGGGTCGGCGTCGAGCTCTACCACGACCCCGTGCACCAGGCGGTGGTGGCAATCAGCGAAAAGGGACGGATTGCCGTGGCCCCTGCGCCGCCGGGTGTGGCTGCGTCCAAGACCTTTGGCAGCAAATGGCTGTTCGCTCACGACCTGGACGCCCGCAAGGCCGGCGAGGCGGAGTTCACCCAGAAGACCCGCAAGTTCGGCGTGGAAGTCTTCCGCGACCTGGCCGCCAACCGCTTGGTGTACGTATGCGAGTCGCAGGCGGTGGCGATGGCCCCGGTGCCCGCCGGACTGGTCACCGATCGCGGCCCCCGCTGGCATCATGCCCTGGAGCTAAAGGTCCGGGATCCCAGCCAAGGCGACTTCGAGAAGGCGGCCCGTTTCGGCGTCGAAGCTTACCGCGACGAGAACACCCCGGACGGACTGATCTACATCGTCGCCGAGACCGGGGCGATCGCTACCGCCACCCCCAAAGGGGGAAGCGCCCCGCCTCCCGCCGCACCAAAAACCACCAAAGAAATCCTCCACCCCAAGCACTTGCACGGCCTGATCCTGCGTGTCCGCCGCGGCGACGAACCCGAATTCACCGACCAGACGGCCCGATACGGCGTCGAAGTCTTCGAGGATCCCAACGCCGGCCGGCTACTGGTGTTTATCAGCCAAAGCGGCGACATCGCCGTGACCCCGCCGCCGGCCAGCTACGATCCCAAGGTCCGCGGCGTCACCTGGAAGCACAGCCTGTCGCTGCGGGCCCGTCCCAGTGGCGACAAGACCTTCGACAAGGCCCGTCGTTACGGCATCGAGGTGTTCCAGGACAACCGCACCGGCTGCTTGGTTTACATTTGCGAGACCGGCTCGATCGCCGTACTGCCGCCACCCCCGGTCAGCCCGCCGAAAAAGTAACTGCCGGCTCGGACCGATCCGCCAGCATGCGGCCAAGGCGTGAACCGGTCATCGCAACGGCGGCGACGTGACCGGCGGCAGACTCCAGACCGCCTTTGCCGCTTCCCCTGCAAGCGCCTGCCGCTTGCGACGGCCAACCTCCGGTACGACTGCTAAAAAAACAGCGGCGACAGACGGTTGCAAAACCATTCCCACGCCGTCGAGTTCGGAGGACTCACCATGCGTGCTATTTTGTGGGTTCGCCGGAGGCCCCACACGCAACGCGCCGTCATGCGGCGGGGCGGCTGGAGCCTCGCCGTAGTGGTGATCCTTGCCGCTCTGCCTTCGGAGGTCGCCGCCAACGACGACCCGTTTGCCCGCCACGGGCGGTTGCGGATCGCTGCCTCGGGCACTTACTTGGAACATGCCGACGGCACCCCCTTTTTCTTCCTGGCGGACACCGTCTGGTGCGGCCCGGCCCTGAGCACCGCCGAGGAGTGGAAGACCTACCTGGCCGACCGCAAGAAAAAAGGGTTCACGGCGATCCAGTTCAACGCCGTCTCGCCGTGGCGGGCCGCCCCGACCGACCGCGAGGGGCGTATCGCTTACCGCATCGAGAACGGCCGGCTCATCCCCAACGAGGACTATTTCCGGCAGCTCGATGCCCGGATGGAAGCGATCGCCGAGGCGGGGCTGTTGGCCGTGCCCGTGCTGATCTGGGGCTTGAAAAAGGGGGACGCCGGGGTCGACCTGACCGAGGAGCAGATCATCACCCTGCTGCGTTTCGAGGTCGAGCGGTATCGCAAGTCCAACGTGCTGTTCATCATGGCGGGGGACGTGCCGTACCACCGGCAGGATCTGGAGCAGCGATGGAAGCGGATCGGGCGGGCCGTCTTCGGCAATGAACGCGACCTGCTGGTGACCACTCACCCGACGGGGCAAAACTTCCCTTGGTGGAAATGGGAAGACGAGAAGTGGCTGAACATTTGGGGCTACCAGAGCGGCCACGGCGACGACGGACGGACCTGGCAGTGGCTGCATTCGGGTCCGCCGGCCGAATATGGTCGCCGCATGCGCTGGGCGCGGCCGCTGATCAACCTCGAGCCGCCGTACGAAGGGCACAACGGCTATCAGTCCCGCAAGCCGCACAGCGACTACCACGTCCGCCGGGCGGTATACTGGAGCTTGCTGGTGGCCCCGCCGGCGGGGGTGACCTACGGCGCCCACGGCGTGTGGAGCTGGCAGACCGAGCGGGGCAAGGAGCCACGCGACCATCCCGGCAGCGGCGTGGCCTTGCCCTGGCATGAGGCCATCCACTTCCCCGGCTCCACCCAGATGGGTTATGTGCGGAAGTTTTTCGAATCGCTGCCGTGGACGGAGCTGCGGCCGGCCCCGGACCTGATCGAGCAGAAAAGTGCGGCCCAGGATCCCGGCACCTACGTCGCCGCCGCCCGCACCACCGACGGCAAGGTCGCCGTCTTCTACTTCCCGGCCAAGGCCGAAGCGACGGTGCGGCTGCACGTCAACGACGCCGGACAGGTGCGATGGTACAATCCCCGCACGGGGGAGTGGACGGACAAAAGCCCGCGCGGCCTGCTGGTGCCGCCGGATGAGAACGACTGGCTACTAGTGGTCAAGGGATGAGTCAGCAGGCACAAGGCGCAGACGCGACCTCGTCGCCGCGGGTCGGACTGATCATGGGTTCCCGCTCGGACTGGGCGACGTTGCAGCATGCCTACGCGATGTTGCAGGAGTTCGGCGTGCCGGTGGAGGTGCGGGTCGTCTCGGCGCACCGCACGCCCGATCTGCTCTTTGAGTATGCGTCCACGGCGGAAGCCCGTGGCCTGGAAGTGATCATCGCCGGGGCCGGCGGTGCGGCGCATCTGCCCGGAATGTGCGCCGCCAAGACCTGCCTGCCCGTGCTGGGCGTACCGGTCGAGTCCGCCGTGCTGCGCGGCGTCGATTCCCTGCTGTCGATCGTGCAGATGCCCGCGGGCGTTCCGGTCGGCACCCTGGCCATCGGCAAGGCCGGGGCAGTCAACGCCGCCCTGCTGGCCGTGGCCATCCTCGCCCGCCGCGACCAACAGTTGCGCCAGAAGCTGCAGCAGTACCGCCAGCAGCTCACCCAGCAGGTGCTGGCCCATCCCGACCCGCGGATCGCGCCGTCGCAGAGCGAGCCGCCCCCCAATGCCGCGGCGGCGTCCCAGCCGGAGCCGTCACTCCATCCTGCTACGCCGCCGCTGACGCCGCCTGGCCCGGACCGGCCCCATCCCGCCTAAAATAGAGGCTAGATTTCTCTCACCGGCCGCGGCGACGGCCCGGCCGGCCACGCGGGGAGCATGCCGCTTATGGGTATCCGAGTCGGAGACATCGTCCCGGACGCTGCCGTATTGACCCCGCAAGGGGCGCGGCGGCTCTGGAGCGACTATATCGACCGCGAATTTTTGCTGCTGATCTTCCTGCGGCATCTGGTCTGAATCCCCTGCAACGCGCACCTCGGCGAGGTGCACGCCGCCCAGCAACAGTTCGCCCAGCGGAACTGCTCGATTTTGGTGGTCACGCAGGCCCAGCCGCAGCAGTTGGCTCACTACGTGCGGCGGATGGGCTGGCAGGTGCCCCTGGTCTGCGACCCCGAGCGGGCCGTCTACCGCCTCTTCGGCCTGGAGCGCACCTCCTGGCTGACCTTCTTGCATCCGCGGGTGGTGTGGGGCTACTTCCGCGGCATGCTCCGCGGCTACCGCCTGAAGATGCCCTACTGGGGCGAGGACGTCCGGCAGTTAGGCGGTGATTTCCTGCTCGACCGGCACCGCCGCCTGCTGTTCGCCTACCGCTCGGCGGTGCCTACCGACCGTCCCGCTGCGGCGACGCTGCTGGAGGCCCTGTCCGCCCTCGCCACGCCGTCACCCCCGCCCGCAACCGCGGTCGGCCCGGACGATAGATCGGCTGAGCCGATCAGCCCAACCCAGTAATCCATTGGTTTGGCCGATAACTCGCTTACACCGGGCCGATGCCGGACGCCTTGAAGCCGCCGCCCGGACGGCTAGCAATTGAATAATGACAGGGTCATCCGCCCTCGGAAATAGTGATGGAGCCGCCTGTCCATCGGACGGCGTGCCGCCCGATCGCCACGGCGATGGCCCGACTTCGCCCGCCGGATGCGAACGCATTGGGTTTCTCTCCACCTGTGCGAAAGGAGCTGAGCCATGAGGCCTGCACGACTCGCCATGCTACTCGCCACGCTCGGCGGGCTGCTCATGCCCGCAACGGTTCTCGCCCAGGTCACCGGGCCGGACCCCAACTATCTGCCCCCCGACCCGACCCTGATGACGCCCTTCCAGGACCAGGTGCCGATCGTTTTTGTCACCCGCAACCAGCCGGAATGGGCCCAGCTCAAGGGATTCTGGAACGAGACGACCGAACAGGCCGTCGATCCGACCACCGGCCAGAAGGTGACGCGGCGGGTGGTGAAGATCCGCGTGCCGCTAGGTTTGACCCAGCCGCCGCCGGTGCCTGCCGAAAACCCGATGACCGTGCAAAAATGGATCCTCGGCAAAAAGCTTTACTTCGACCCGATCCTGTCGACGAACAACACGATCTCCTGTGCGAGCTGCCACGATCCGGCCAAGGGTTTCGCCGACGCTCGCCGCACGTCGTTGGGGATCAACGACCAGATCGGCCCGATCAACGCCCCGAGCGTGTTCAATGCGGCGTACAACAAGCTGCAGTTCTGGGACGGGCGGGCCATCTCCCTGGAGGACCAAGCCCAGGGCCCGGTGGGCAACCCGCTGGAGATGTTCGCCGGTAAGGGGGACCCGTGGCACGAAGCGGTGACCCGCCTGCGGTCCAACCCGGAGTACGTGCGGATGTTCCAGGCGGTCTTCGGGCACCTGCCGACGCGGGACGCCGCCGCCAAGGCCATCGCCACCTATGAGCGGACCCTCCTGCTCGGCGACTCCCTGCACGACCGGGCCGAAGCGGCCATGCGGCAACGGGTCATCGAAGAGGAAACCGGCAAGTTCGAGCTGACCGCCGCCGATTATGCCAAAGCTCTCCGCGACGAATTCGCCCGCAAGGGGCCGGCCCTCAAGGACCTCGGCCTCGATCCCGAACGCGACGCCGGACGCATCGACCAAATCGCCCAACGCCTCCTCAACGGCCGCAACCTCTTCTTCAACAAGGCCCGCTGCGCCAACTGCCACAGCGGCGACACCTTCTCCGACGGCGAATTCCACAATCTCGGCGTCGCCGCCGGCCCCGACGGCACCCTGCCCGACAGCGAGCTGGGCCGCTTCGCCCGTCTCATCTATGGCCACAAGGACCCCGCCCTCATCGGTGCCTTCAAAACCCCCGGCCTACGCGGCCTGCTCCACACCGCACCCTACATGCACACCGGTACCGAAAAAACCCTCGAAGAAGTCGTCGACTTCTACGATCGCGGCGGCAACGCCAACCCCTGGCTCAGCGAAAAAATGCGCGATATCGAAGCGGAGCTGGCCTACGTCCGGACCCGTGCGGCCGGCGGTGCCATCGATCCCGCCGTCAAAACCTTCGGACCGGCCAAACGGCCCATCATCCCCCTCAAGCTCTACCTGACGCCGCAGGAAAGGGCCGATCTGGTCCTGTTCCTGAAAGCCCTCAACGGCGACCCGCTCGACCCGCTGCTGACCGACCCGAACAAGTTTCCGGATGTGAAGTGGTAGCAACTGGGTACGCATAGCGGGGCGGCAGCGGCGTACCCGCGACGCTGGGCCGTCCCGGCCGCCGTGGCAGCGACCGGTTCACCGACGGAGCCGGCACCGACGGAACCGTCATCGACGGAGCCAGCCCGACGGAGCCAGCCCGACGGAGCCGACGGCGACGGGAGCGGTATAGACAAGCCCGCTCGACGGAACCGGTATCGACGGGACCGACATGCACGGAGCCGGCCCGTCACGGACACAGACCTGGCGATGCGGCACCCGGCCGCCCGGACGGCTGACGGATGACTCAGGCGGCGATCCGCAGCGGGCCAGCCACCGTCGCCTCGGCGCTTTCCAGCAGGCTCTGCAGCTCCCGCCGCGCCTGCCGCAGCACCATTCCCACCGCCGAGTCCGGGCCGACCCGCTCGATCATCACCGTCAGATACTCGATCGCCCACTGCGCCTCGCTGCTGTCGATCACCGGCAGCTCCGGCAGTAACGCCGCGGGATTGGAAACGAACATGCCTGAACCTCCCTGTTCCGTTTCGTGGCCGGGTTCCACCCCGTCGCGGGCGGCCGACAAGGACTGACCACTTATCATGCCACGAGAGGAGGAAGAAATCAAGCGGTTTTGCTCGCCCGACGTGGGCCAACATCCGGCCCCGCCCCGTCCGCATCCACCCCCTTGCCGATCCGCCGATCAAACACGTCGTACGTGAAAACCGTCTCTTGTACACCTTGTTGCCAGGTTCGTCCGCCAAACTACGCCTGCAGGGCTGCGGCAACGGGGTATTCCCCGTCTCGCTAGTATTTCGGTGGGCAAAAATACAATCATAGGCAGCCGAATACGCCAAACAAGAATGGCAAACAATGTTGAATCAGTATTTTGAAAATGTGAAAGTACCTGTTTTTGGATCTAAACTTGGAGGTTTTGGAGGTAGCCAATCCAGAGCTTTCCATAGCGCGTTTGCAGAAACAAATGCCATGACAAGATTGGTCGTATCAGCAAATTGCCCTCTAATCTCCAACACTCTCACACTTAATCCCTTTATCTCTGGACAACTCCTTCGAAAAAGTTCCCACCCATACATAATCCCAAATTCTGTCCCAATCCGCCATTCTGGTGAACAGCATGTGTCAAATTTGATGATACATTCAGGATGGTCAAGTGGTTCACATTCAAGTCGGACTTTACCATAATATCCTTTGCCACCTACTTGTTGAAATAGAGTAAATTCACCTTGTCTCATCATTTTCCTCCAATCCGCAGTGGTCTGATCCCGAGCGCTTCCACTTCTTGAGCAGTGAGGGGTCTGCCATCCATGTAGAAAACAGTATTTCTGAAGAAATCTGGCCGACGCATAATTGTCTGTAGTTCCCATTCAGTGTAACGAGTACCGGTTTCCGTAATCCATCTGGCCGGATTTCCTGTCAGGGCATCGTTAATATTTACACCTTAAAGTTCAAAATGTATTTTGCCTCCTCTAGCAATTGTATTGTTCACCCATCTGACAAAAGCCGGACCCCATCCTTGAGCCGTATCAAATTCCCCAAGAGCTGCTGCATGTTTAAAATGCAGTGCCCCAGTTTGCTGAGCCAGTCACTCAACAGGACCGCCTTGCTTACCCAATGCATTGTCTACCGCTCTTGCTGAAGCATTGTGTATTGTCGCTGCTAGCTTGGTGCTAGCGGGAGCACGTGCAAGCTGCCAGCTTCGGTATCCCCGATAAGTTGCGATAGCACCTAATCCAACCGCTGTTACCGCCAAGCCAGTCACATATTGGTTGTCATAAGCATCAAGTGCATCTGCATGTAAATGATAAATGTCTCTCCTTAAATCAACTCCTGGTCGATTGATCCCCAATTGCTTACGTGCTACGTCATATGTTGTGCTGAAGTCATATTGTCCATTTTCTTTTACCCATTCATAGCGAAATGACAGATCATTCCAATAATGCCAGATATCGCTAAATTTTCTTTCTATAACATGTAGGGGTACATAATCCTTAGCTCCAACACGTACAACAATATGACCATTCATATTAACTGGGTAGCCAACATAAATTCTTTTTGGGCTTCTCCAAAATTGCAAGGTATAAGTGCGAACATACCATAGGCCAAATTGATCTGTCTCGAAATAATCCATCCCGCTAGGGTCAACGCGGGTGTTAGGCTGGTTCCCCACATAGCGGTAGAGGTTGCTGTCCCCGGCGGCGAAGGAGAGGGGGTCTTCGGCCAGGAAGCGGCCCGTCGAGGGGTCGTAATAGCGGGCACGATAG
>FWWM01000672.1_pt1 | contig 113481 bp, 112 predicted proteins | sample 2228351 | NCBI WGS metagenome assembly FWWM01 (sample SAMEA103939774, study PRJEB20133) | metagenome
CCACCAGAGCCGCTGCATTTTGGGGTGGGGCATGCCCCACCCCAAAATGCACCAGTTCCTACACCGGAAATTACACCACGACCGCGGACGCTAGCTCCGCTTGAGCCCGTCGGTATCGCCACGCGCGGCGTATCCCTGGTGCAGTTCAAGCGCGGCGGCATGCGCCGCTTGCTGATGACGAAGATAGATTGCATCGACCGACGCAGCGTCGGCTTGCTTGATTTCATCGAGCATGCGCTGCTGATCGGCATCGAGCCGCGGGACGGCGACATCGACGCCGGCTGACCGTGCTGCGGCCTTGATCTTCTCGGTCGATTGGCCATGCTGATCGATCATCATCCGGGCGAATTTTTTCACCTCCTCATTCCCCGATTTGGCAAGCAGGGCGCGCGACGATTCGATCTCCCACAGGTCGCCGGCGCCGGCCCGCGCGACATAATTTCGCGCGTCGGCAGGGGTGCGTCCCGCTTCGGCCGGCGACGCGGCGGTGGTGGGCGATGGGGCGTTCGGGCTTGCGGTATCGGCGTGGTCGGTTGCCGTCTCGCTATTGCCGCCGCAGGCAGCGAGCAGCAGCGCTGTGGTGCCCAGCACAATGTTTTTCATCGATCGTCTCCTGATTTTCTCGACATGCTCGACAACGGGACCTGCACACGCGGGGTTCCTCGCTGACGCTGCTCAATCGGGCGGAACGATCGGAAATTGACCCATGCTAGCAAGATTGAAATGGCTCGGCGGCGCCAGCAAACCAACCTATGTTGCTGCACCTCCGGCCCGACCTGCTATATTGCCCGAGCGATGACAGTCGGGTCGGCGGCGGATTTTCTGCAGCCTGAGAACTGCAGACAAGCCGCGGCGGCTCCCCATCAACACTAGGGCGGAATACCCGTCTCGAAAGGTCAAGGGTCGTGCAGCAATATCAACTTGTAATGGAGGGCGGATCGGGGCGCCGAAGGATCCAGTTTCATGCCGAAACACCCGATTATGCCTTGTGCCTCGCCCAACATGAGGCCGACGGCACGCATGCCGAGCTTTGGCAAGGGCGGACGCTTCTGGCTCGCATGACCAAGGCGGCGCCCAATTTATGGGAGCTCCATCCGTGCCGCCGGGCCTCGACCAACCGGCGCTCCGCAAATGCCGGTGCCTGAGCGGCCAGGAAGCTCACCTGCGCCGTCCTGCCGCGGACGCGCGAAGTTGGCGCGGCTCAGCGCGAACCGTTAAGATGGAGATAAGCGGGGTTGAACAGGCCTGCATCGGCGAGCCGTTCCAGATCATGCACTACCAACCGCTTTTCATGCAGCGAGATTAGTCCGTCCTGGCGCAGCTGCTGAATGGTTCGATTGACATGGACCGGGGTTAACCCCGTCGCATCCGCGAGGTCGTTTTGGGTTGCTGGAAAAGCGCACTCGCCGCGCGAAACCATTCGGACCACACCAAGCCTTGTGAAAAGCTCGCACACCAAATGCGCAATCCGCTCATAGGCATTGCGCTGGCCGAGGCTGGTCATCCACTCGCGCTGGATCGAGGCAACCGACAAATCGTTCCACAAGAAGGCCTGCGCAATACGGGGGGATCCAGCAGCGATCGCTTCAACGTCGGCGGCGCCGATCGACGCGATGCGGGCGTGGGTAAGTGCGGACAGGCCATGGTCCGCCGTACGAAGAAGGCAGACATTGGTCGAGCAAAGGTCGCCCGGAAGAAGAAAGTTGACGATCTGGCGGCGCCCGTCAACCAGCTGCTTGGTGCTCACGACCCAGCCCTCGACAACGGCATGGACAAGGTGCGGTCTTTCGCCCTCGCTCATGATCTCCTGGCGCGGCTGGAACCAGCGGGCGCTGCGCGACACGGTATCGCTAAGGGTTTTGCGGTCTTCGGGTGTCAATTTGGCTAACCTCGACAGGCGCAACGTAAGTGCCAAGTCGATATGCTCCATATTGGCTCCGCAAGCAGATGGCGCAAACGTTGACGGCTCACGGGGTCCACGCGTCGTTCGCCCGACCCGCTCCCTTATGATCGTTCCACGCGTTGCCGCCCCGACGAGACCATTCTCGCCCCGGGCGTCTAATCAGGCTTCGCAGCATCGCTCTCTAACATATCATAGAGAGGTGCGATTATGTGGCTTCGCCCGCGGCGGTTCAGGAACGATAGCGACTGTCACATCATCATGACCTTCGCACCCAAGTGCGGGAGGTCGGATGATGGAAAGCCAGAATCTGGTTCCCAAGCGCTTGCGGTTCGACGCTCGTGCCTGCGGTCTGCCGGGAAGTCAGCTTCGGCCGGATGATGGCGGCGACTGGAGCGCGGGGAACCTAAAGGGTCGCCGGGCGGCACACGTCCGGGCTGACTTCCTCTTGGCATTGGCCACACCGGGCCAATCACCCCGCGGTGGCCCTATCTCGGCAACATAGATCAAATTAGCGGATTTTTCTCGTCGGCTCGCCCCTGCGCTACGCAACCCGTGCCGGCGCGCCGGCGTTCCAAGCATGGTGTTTGCGGCGCGGAGTTTCGAAGCTGACAAAGCGCCCGCGTAGCTGCGGGATCGCCAACCGACATTGCGATGAGAGGTAAATGAGCGATGAAATATGACGCGGAAGAGCGGTTGTTCTCCAATTTCGGACACGAGGACGCTGCGCCCACTTCCGACCAGCGCCGGCGCCAGCCGCGGCGCCTCGCCCTTATCGGCTGCTTTCGACCGAGACGCTGCGGCATCGCCACTTTCACCACCGATATATACGAGTATTTGTCCCGCGAGCGGCGCGATATCGCGATCGACATCTACGCGATGCGCGCCAAGACCGATGTCGGGCACGACCCTGCCGTTTCTTTTGCCATCGACGATCAGGATCTTGAAACCTATCGAGCTGCCGCGGCAGCCATCAACGCCAGCGGAGCTGCCGCCGTGTGGCTTCAACATGAGTTCGGAATTTTCGGCGGAGAGGCGGGGGCGCATATTCTCGAGCTGGTCGACCGTGTTGCCGCCCCGCTCGTTGTGACGCTGCATACGGTGCTTGCGGCGCCGACGGCCGGGCAGCGTCACGTGCTCGACCGGCTCGTCGGCCGGGCGTCGCAGATCATCGTCATGAGCCGCTTCGGACGCGAAACACTGGTGCAAATTTATGGGGCCGATCCGGACAAGATCGAGGTGATCGAGCATGGCACGCCCGACCGGCCCTTCGTGGCGGTATCATCGCTCCGTGATACGCTCGGCATCGGCGACCGGCCGGTCTTGTCGACCTTCGGACTTCTGGGACCGGGCAAGGGGCTGGAAACCGCGATCCGGGCCTTGCCGACGATTGCTGCCCAGTATCCGGATATTCTCTACCGGATCGTCGGCGCCACGCACCCCAATCTGGTGGCAACCGAAGGTGAAGCCTATCGCGAGAGCCTCGAGGCTTTGGCGGAAAGCCTTGGCGTTGGGGACAATCTTGCCTGGGACAACCGCTTTCTCGATGCGGAAGATTTGTTCGAAGCGATCGAACTGTGCGACATATATCTCGCCCCCTATCCCAATCTGGCCCAGGTCACCTCGGGCACGCTGGCTTATGCTGTCGCGCTCGGCCGGGCGGTCATCTCGACGCCTTTTGTTCACGCGCGCGAGCTGCTCGCCGACGAAGTCGGCATCCTCGTCCCAGAGATGGACAGCGTATCGATCGCCGAGGCGGCGCTTCTGCTTCTGGCGGTTCCCGAAGAGCGTCGGGCGCTCCAGCAGCGCGCCTATACGCGTGGCCGGCAAACCGCGTGGCCGGTAATCGCGCGCGCCTTCGGGCGCATCTTCGACCGGGTTGCCGCGAGCGGCCGGGTCGAGCAGGTTGGTCGCCGATCGCCCCCGTCGCGCGCGGCGATCTGGGCGATGAGCGACGGCGTGGGTATCTTGCAGCACGGCTGCGGGATCGTTCCCGATCGCGAGCATGGTTATTGCATCGACGACAATGCGCGCGCTTTCATGCTGATGAATAGCGATGGTATGCGCCACGAGGACAGGTGCCAGACGTGGGCGCTGCGTTATGCGAGCTTTATCCAACATGCCTGGAATGCCGATGATCGGGCTTTCCGCAATTTTATGGGCTATGATCGGCAGTGGCTTGAAACGATCGGATCGGAAGACAGCAACGGGCGAGCGCTTTGGGCCCTAGGCCATGGGGCTGCACACGGCGGAACTGCCGAGCTGCGCGCCTGGTCGGCGGAATGGTTTGCGCGGACAGCTGCCATTGGCCAGAGCTTCAAAAATCCGCGGGCGGTGGCCTTCGCCCTGATCGGCGCCGATCATTATCTGGATCGCGATTCCTCCAACTCCCGCGCATTGCGGCTCGTCGAGCGCGGGGGCGCCATGCTGCACGCCATGTGGAAAACGTCCCGCCGACCGGGGTGGGACTGGTTTGAAGCGCGTTTGACTTACGACAACGCCCGGCTTGCCGAAGCGCTGGTCCGCGCGGGGCGCCGTTTGCGGTCGCTTCCCATGGAAGAATCCGGCCTCGCGGCGCTCGACTGGCTTTGCGATCGCCAGACCAGCAAGGAAGGATATTTTCGTCCGGCGGGGTCGGAAGGATTTGGGCTGGACGGCGAAATAATGCCTTTCGATCAGCAGCCGCTCGAGGCCTGGGCAACCATTGCCGCATGTGCGACCGCTTACGGCTCGGGCGCGTCGCCGCGATGGGCCCGGCGCGCCGACGCCGCATGGCGCTGGTTTGCCGGGCGCAACGACCGTGCGATCGCGCTCGCGGATCCGCAGACAGGTCGCTGCCGTGACGGCCTGACGCCGCAAGGCGTCAATCTCAACGTCGGCGCGGAATCGACGCTTGCCTATCATCTCGCCCATTCGGCCATGGCCATATTCTGGGCCAACGCGCCGTCGGCGAGCGGGCCGGGGCAGCACGTCCATCGCGACCCTGCCAGCGGGCCGGCGCTGGTCGCGGGCTGAGCCCCCCGCACCCGCGCCGGCAATATGCTAATAGCTTCGCCGATGCGCCGAAGCGAAAGATCGCTGCCGATCAACCACCCCGCGCAGCATCGACGGCGTGAATCAGGACCGCGGCGCAAAATTGTCCGTCCTCGTCGATGACCTCGACCCGGAGGCCTTGCGCCGCGCCAACAATATCGGGATCGTCCTGAAGCAGACTACCGCCGTACCGGATGGCTTCGCGGCGGGCAGCGGCAGCGCTGGCCAGTTCGACGCCCACTTCGTCCCTGTCGCATGACCCGTCGCAGGTGTGAAAAAAATAGCGGGGCATCTTCAAATCTCCTCAGGGTTTGACGCCTTATCCGGCATTTTCCCGATGCAGATAGACGGGCGAGAAGTCGGCCAGGCGCTCGAGCGCTGTAAGGTCACGGATGGCAAGGCGGCGCTTGCTCCGCAAAACCGCTCCAGCCTGATCGAGCGTTTTCAGGGTGCGGTTGATGTGAACGGGGGTCAGTCCTAGAATATCGGCGAGCTGTTCCTGCGTGATCGGAATATCGACCTCCTCGCCGAGCTGCGGAACGATCAAACGGTTCCGATGAACATATTCGCAAAGAAAATGGGCAAGGCGCGGCAGTGCCTGGCGGCGACCGATGTTGAGCTGCCATTCCCGCCCGATCGATGCCTCGATCAGGATATCGACGAGAATTGCGCGCGCGATGGACGGCCGCGTTTCCGCCAGCCTCTCGAGCGCTTGGAGCGGCACCAGAGCCAGCGTGACCGGCGTCAGCGACTGCATATGATGGTCGATTGTCCGCAGATACAGCGACTGGAAATCGAGCGGATCGCCCGGGATACGCAGCGAGACGATTTGGCGGCCGCCATCGGCGGCAATCTTATACCGGTAAGCAATACCGGAAAGCAGTATCGGACAGACGTTCGCATGGTCGCCTTCGCGCAAAATGGTGGCCTGGGCGGGAAGGTCGCGGATCTGAGCTGGCAGTTCTGCGAGCTGCTCCTGATCGATTGTCGAAAGACGGCTCTGCAGGAGGAGCTTGCGCACGAAGATCGAGAGCCGATTGACCTCCGCAACATGCATCGCGCCGGGGGGCGCCGTCGCACTTGTTGGCTCCTGCATCGCTATCCTCTCAATCCACAGAGCCGCCGCGGGATCATGCCGCCGCGAAGCCGGCCCTGTTCATGCGCGCGGTGACGCGGGCGTTGCCGGCTTCGCCAAGCGCTTCGCGAAGCCGCGGAAAAAGCTCCTCCTCTTCCGCGGTAATATGCTCCTCGATGTCAGCCCGAAAGTCGCGAACCTTGTTGATCCATTCCCCATCGGCAGCAGACATTTCCGAAAGCTCGAACAGATACTGCTTCACATAGCCATGGTCGTGCACCAGCCTGTCGGCATCGACGACCTGGCCATGCTCGCGCATCGCCGGATAAACCACATTCTCCTCCTCGAAAGCGTGCTTGGCCAGCGCGTGCTGCAGCTGGACGAGGAGAAGCTTCCGCTTCTTGACTTGCTTGGGTTTGGTCGCTTCGATCGCGTCGAAAATCTTGAGGGTCAGTCGATGCTCGGCCTTCAAGCCTTCGTCCCACGACCCTTGGAAGGCCGTCACCCCCTGGACTATCGCCTTTCTTCCAAAATTTGCAGCGAGCCCGATGAGAAATCCGGCGGCCGCGGCGCCGACAATCCCCGCAGGGATCGGGAGCGGAGTGTGCGATGATGGTCTGGCGATCATATTGCTATCCTTCGAATTGTGATCAGGGATGCTCGAGACGGGTTTCCACGCGCATCAGCGATACGGCGGTGCGCCGGGGCTGGGTAAGCATGAAATGGGTCGCTGCGGCGATGTCTTCGGCGCGCAGCATCTGATGTTTTGCGATCAGTTCGCGCTGTCTTTCGGGAGGGAATTCTGGATATTGGAAATCGGCCCCGGTGAAGCCTGGCTCGATCAATCCGACCTTGATATCCTGCTCGGCAAGTTCCTTGCGGAACGAAGGCACAAATCCTTCGATGCCAGCTTTCGCTGCGACATAGATCGAGCTGCCAGCGCCCTGTGATACGGCCGACATCGACCCGATGAAGATGATGTCGCTGCCCGCCGTCATGCAGCGCGCCGCCTCTTGCGCACAAATGAGATAGGCGGTGAGGTCGGTCTCGAGCTGGTACCGCGCCTCGCTCGCGCCGGATTCCGCGAGCGCTCCCGCGGGAACTGCTGCGTTGATGACCGCGATATCGATGTCACCAAGAAAGGATCGCGCCGCTTCGAAAAAGCGTTCAATGTCGTCGACCCGGGACAGATCGACGGATATCCCGCCACCTTCGCCGACCTCGTGAATTCTTTCCAGCGCATCGGCAAGATGGTCGGGGTCTCGCCCGCAGACGAAAACATTCACACCGTAGCTTGCGAGAAGCACCGCGATCGCCCGGCCGATTCCGGTTGTCCCGCCGGTGATGACCGCCCGGCGGCCTTTAAGGTCGAGTTGTTCGGTATGGGCATCCTGTTCGTCGAGCATCATCTTTTCCTTTCCCGCTGCGATCCGGCGCGAGGTCGGCCTGACAGAGCGACGGCAGCGATCCTGCCAAGACCAGATGGTCTTGCCGCAGCACGATGGTCGGCAAGAGTTTGCGGCTTTGCCGATCGCACGGCGCTTCTCCTGCAATTGCGCTCGTTTTGGCGACTAACGGGAGGAAGGCCGCGAGGTTCCCCAAAGGCTCGCCCACGGATCCGGAAACTCCTTAACCTGCATCAGGGCTTGCTCGCACTCGCCGCGCCGGCGAGGATCCAGTAGGGTGCCTCGCCGGGAAAGGCCTTGGTCAATCGGCAGAGCGGCTGCCCATTCTGAAGCAGCAGGGCGCGCCGCCCTTCGGCCTCGCCACCGGCGATCTCGAGCGCTGACGCCGGGGTTTCCGCCTCGAACTCGATCCGCTTCGCGACGCCGACCGCGTCGTCCTCGTAGCGCAATGTATAAGTGCGGCGTTGCAGCGATGCGTACTCCGGACGCAAGATTGGCGGGGTCTCAGGCCGGAGCGGAGACGTAGGGTCGGGTTGCACCAGCATGGCCTCCTAAAATGAGGGGGGATCACTGGCCGGGAAGGATTCGTCGCTCGCTTCGTCGACGCGGTCCCATTCGCGCCGGTTCCCGTCACGCATGGCGGCAGGACCGGCACCGCGCGTCTGATCGACGCTCTCCGGCTCGGTTTCATTGTCGGCAAATGCGGCCGCGTGGCCGTCGGATTTTGCCGGCTGCGTGCCGGACTGTCGGCGCGTGAACCAGAATAATGCGCCCACGGTTACCAGCCCGAGGATCTTTCCAGTCGATGGGGTCATGCTCGCTCCTTTTCTCGGTAAGCGAACAAGTCGCGCTCTCGGAAGTTGCCGCCCCGGCAGCCGCCGAGGCCTTTTTTGTCGTCAAATTATCCCAGGTTTATAATTGCCCGCCGCTCCGGACCGTTGGCCGTGCCTTCCCCGTCAACGGCGAGCGGTACGCGGACCGCGGCGATCGATCCCCACGGCAGACATTCGACGAAATGTCGGTTGCTTTCCCGTACCTCGAAACTGGCGCCCTGCGGATCGATCGCGAGCAGGCGGCCCCGTCGCCACACCGCTTCGGCTCCGGCTTTGCTGAGATATTCGACGATAGGCGGATCCGATGGACGGTTCGCAATTAGACGGCCGAGAAATTGGAGCATCGTGGCTTCCTCTGCCCCTCGTGTCGCAACAATTGCCGGGAGGTTGAATGCCACGTGGCTGAAGCCCGAGCATCCGATAGGCAGTTTGCCAGCGCGAGGTTTGTCCGCCCGCTGGCGCGGGGAACCGAAAGCCGGCTTTTGCCCTTCGAAACTGACGGCGGGGAAGATCGCGTCGGAACGGATGCCTCCGCAAATATGCTGACGCTTTCTCCAACCCAGCAATCCAGATTCATACGCTGCGCCATATATTTGCTCGTCAACATAGATGTCAGCCGCGATCGGCAACGAACATCCACATAGTCACCCCTGCCGGATGGAACGGCGCCGACAGGAATCTCGAGCCGGATGAACGCGGCGCGTTCCAGCTTCGTTGCTGCAAAGCGCCGAGTTGCGGCTCGGCGGCGGCAGGGCGCACTGAGGGCAACATGCGTTAAGGAAGATAGGCTCATACCATGCCATGGTTGCGAAGAGCGGGGGCTCAGGAGCCAGCGCATGCCAGATCATTCACCCCGACATCTTCTCGAACCGTCGAAATCGGAGACACGGCGCCGCTTTCGCGCCCGGGACGCCTTGATGCGGCGCGGTGAGAAACCGGGCGCCATCTGGTACATCGAGGACGGATGGGCGGCGCGCTTCAAACTGCTTCGCGATGGTCGACGCCATATTTCGCGCTTCTACGCGCCGGGTGATTTTTGCGACCTCTCCTGGCTCGTTGCCGGAGCTGCCGACCAATCGGTTATAGCTCTGACTCCGATGCGCGCTGCAGCGATCGAGCGATCGGATCTTGAAGGGCGAATGCGCGGCGAAAGCGCGTTGGCGCTGACGGTCGCCCGCGATGCCCTGGCCGAGATGCGCTGGCAGGCTGAGTGGCTGATTACCATCGGCTGCAAATCGGCCGCCGAGCGAATCGCCCATTTTTTGTGCGAGCTCTATTTTCGCCTCGAACGGCGCGGAAAAGCTCGTGATTATCGTTGTGAATTCCCGCTGTCGCAGCAGGATATCGCGGACTTTACCGGCATGACCGCGGTGCACGCGTGCCGGACACTGCGCGAGCTTCGGGCCTCCGGGTTGATCGAGCTTTTTCGCAGGCGCCTGCGAATCGTCGATTTCCCCCAGCTGGCGCGGATCGCGGCGTTCGACGTCAATTATCTCGACGATCCGATGGCAGCGTCTATGAACGCGCCGGCGGCACCACAAGCGTCGCACCCTGCTCCTGCGGCGGCGGTTCGCCCCGCGGTCCCGTTGGCGTAGCCCTGCGCTCCCGCACCATGCGCGTAGCGAGTGCGAGCGCCGCTGCCGTAGCGCGTTCCAGCACATGCTCGCGCCCGATGTCCCCATAGTGATAGGTTGCCGTCGCTGGCGGCGCGTTGTCGCGGACGCAGGCGATATGAACCAGGCCCACTTCTTCCTGTTCTTGCTGCGGTCCGCAAAAGCCCGTTATCGCAACGGCAATATCCGCGCAGCTTCGGGCAAGCGCCCCGCGCGCCAAGGCTTCGGTAAGCGGCATGTTGACCGCGTCCGAGCAGGCAACCGCTGCTGGATCGGCGCCCAGGACATCGATTTTTGACTGGGGCGAATAGACAATAAAGCCGCGGTCAAGGTGGGGACCGAGCCGCGGCTCGCCCGCGAGACGAGCCGCGAGAAGTCCGCCCGTACAGCTTTCCGCGGTGGCGAGACGCAGATTGCTGCCCGCCAGCGCCGCCGCGAGTTCGCGGCTCCGGTGTTCGATCTCTCGTCGAAAGGGCGTGACCATGGCCGCTACATGGTGGCAGGCCGGGCCGGGGGCAGGCCTTCGGTCTCGGCAAGTGTCTTGAGCTCCTGCTTGCGGGCAAGCATCGCTTCCCCAAGAGCGTCAAGGTCGACGTCGGCGGCGCGCGCCTGCTGGAAGATGTTGCCGCGCATCTTTTCTTCTTCCTCGACGTGGTGCTCGATCTGCTCTTTGAGCACGCTCACCTTGGCGTCGTAAAACGCCTCGTCCGGGCCGCCTCCCAGGATCTCGTTGATCAGGATCTTTGCCCCGTCGTGCTCGACATAAGCCTCCTTGAGAAGATCCTCCTCGATCTTGCCGTCCAAAGCAGGATAAAATATCTCTTCCTCGATCTGGGCATGGATCTTCAGCTCGGTGCAGATTTGCTCGGCAATCGCCTGCTTCCTGCCATTGTCGCTGGCCTTTTCGTAAGCGTCGAACAATTGCTCGACCTCACGGTGATCGGCTGCAAGAATATGGGTGGCGTCGCGGTCTTGGTTGCTGTTCGACATCTTGCACTCCATCGTCAATCCCGCCCGCCCCGCTGCAACGGTGCGGTCCGGTTCATGGTTGCGCGCAATTGCGATAACCTGGAGCAACTTCGGACCCCGGAAAGCCGCCGATCAGAGCCCGAAGCGCGTCTTGGGAATATGCGTGATCCGGCAGGCAAGATCGGCCTCGCCCGAGGCAACAATGAAAAAGTCGCCGCCGTCCGCTATGCCGGTGCTGAACACGATGTCCCGCAGGTAGAGCTTGTCCTCGAGCGGCCGCGTGAGGTCGGCGTTTGGCTCGAGCAGGGGATCGTGCTCGCTTCGCAAGACACGGGAAGGATCGTCAGCGGCGAGCAGCGACCAATATGTCCGGTATATCCCGACGATTTCCTTCGGCTCGACCCCGTGCCACAAGGTGAGCCAGCCTGCCTCGGTCAGGATTGGCGGCGTTCCGCCGCCGATCCGCGCTGTAGCCAGCGTGTCGGCATGCGGGCGGATCCCCGGCTGGCGGAAGGGTTTCCAGTGCCGGGCATCGGGCGACGTCGCGAGATTGATCGACGGTCCTGCGCGCCACGGCGAGTCCGGCGGATAGGCGAAATACAGGTCCCCGAGCGGCCGCGTCTGCGCCCAATATTGCCCTTCGATCCGACCCTCGAAAATCAGCATGTCCTTGTTCTGATGATCAAGGACAATATCTTCGAAATGCCATTTCAGCCCATCTGTCGAACTGTAGAGACAGGTTGCGTGACGTTCGGGGCTGACCGAGCAGCTCGTCATCCACCATCGGTCTTCGATGCGGCTGATCCGGGCGTCCTCGATCCCATAGCATTGAAAATCGGCGTGCGGGGCAATCGCGTCATCATAGTGGACGGCCACAACTTCGAGCCCGTCGGGTGCGAGTTCAACCGGCAGCAACCACGACAGGGAGGTCAGCGCCATCACGCGCCAAGCACCTCCGCGGACCAGGAATTTGCGCGGATCGGATGTGTCGCACAGCGCCAGTGGCCAGGCGTCCAGCCGGAATCGTCCCGCTTCCCAGCGGATGCACCGGACATGACCGTCGGCGAGCGGTTGCGACAGCGCTTCGGCGACCCGCACCATCATCAGGAGATTGCCGTTCGGCAACCGCGTCAGTCCCGGGTTGAACGCTCCAAGCACATAAGTGTCGGCCGGCAATTGGCCGGCCAGGGGAGAACGCGCCAGATCGACATCGTCGGGTCCGAAAATCAGCTTGTCGATCGCAAAATCCATCGCGCCTTGCTCCTTGGTGACGTCCCCTCGCGCAGGTTCGAAAAAGCAAAGCACAAGGTGCGGCTATTGTTCCGCCGCGATGCCGCCGTTTCCCGGTCGGCAGATGCCATATTGTTTGCCAACATGAGTTAAGCGGCCGGGTCGTGCGCCTGGACCCGCGCGGCTCGCCCGGATCGATCCGCGCGCCCCGTTCGCCTCGTCCTGCGGGCCGGTTCCCGCTGTTGTGGGCTAGCTTGAGCCTCTGCCGCCGGCGGAAGCCGCGCGCTGCTACCTAGGAACAAGCCATCCGACGGTGCGTCGTCACCGTATACCGGCCTGCCGCGGCCGTACCTCGCTTTTGTTCTTCTTGTTGTCGGGAAATCGCTATGCCCCTCTTGTCGCACCGTTCGCATCACAAACCCGGTACCGGCCCGGTGCTGCTGGCCGCATCGCTCGCGGGAGCGGCGGTCGTCGGTGGTGGCTTGTGGCTTTGGCAACGGCGCAATGTGCGCCGGGAGGCCGAGGACATTGCGACCGATGCGCCCCACTGGACGCTCGACAAACCGGGCGACCGTGCGCTGTTCGGCAAATCGCTGCTGATCAACCGCCCGCGCCAAATATTGTTCGACGCGTGGACGATCGAACGTTTTCCGGACTTCATGGAAAATGTGAGCGCCGTCGAGCCGATAACCGACGACGTCTCGCGCTGGACCATCCGCGCGCCCGCGGGTCGCGAGGTCCATCTGGTCAACCGGATCACGCGAACCGTACCGGGAGAAGCAATCTATTGGCAGAGCGAAGACGAAAGCGACATTGCAAACAGCGGTGAGGTCCGGTTCCGCGATGCCCCCGACGGGCGCGGCACCTATGTCAGTCTGATCCTGTCCTATGCGCCGCCGGGCGGTGCGTTTGGCCGCTGGGCGGCAAAGCTCCTCCAGCGCGAACCCGAGGTGCAGGCGCGGCGTGACCTTCATCGCTTCAAGCAACTCATGGAAACCGGCGAGGTCACAAGCAATGTGTCGCCATCCGCGCGGGATTCCGAGAACCCGGCCGAGCCCCATATCTGAGGAACTGATCATGCGTGCAGTTACCTGGCAGGGCCGCCATAAAATCAGCGTCGAGACCGTGCCCGATCCCGAGATCGTCAACCCGCGCGACGCGATCCTGCGTGTCACCTCGACGGCGATTTGCGGTTCGGACCTCCATCTTTATGACGGCTATATTCCCGGCATGCGCGCGGGCGACATTGTCGGCCACGAATTTATGGGCGAGGTCGTAGAGACCGGAGCCGCATCGACGCTGAAAAAGGGACAGCGCGTCGTCATTCCGTTCACGATCAGCTGCGGTCAGTGCTTTTTTTGCGAGAAGCAGCAGTTCAGCGCCTGCGACAATGCCAATCCGGCCGAAACGAGAGACGCCTCCGAATTGCTGATGGGACACGCCATGGGAGCAGCGTTCGGTTATGCCCATCTCACCGGAGGCTATGCCGGTGGTCAGGCCGAATATGTTCGGGTGCCATATTCCGACGTAGGGCCGGTTGTCATTCCCGACGACCTGGCCGACGAAGACGTCCTGTTTCTCTCCGATATCCTGCCGACCGGATGGCAGGCTGCGCTGAACGCCGACATCGAACCCGGCGACACTGTCGCAATCTGGGGCTGCGGACCCGTGGGGTTGTTCACGATCCAGTCGGCGCTGTTATTGGGGGCCGCCCGGGTCATTGCCATCGATCATTTTCCGGCTCGGCTCGCGCTGGCCAAATCGCTCGGCGCGGAGATACTCGATTACCGGCAGGTCAAGGTTCGCGAGGCGCTCGATGAAATGACGGGGGGCATCGGACCCGATGCCTGCATCGATTGCGTCGGAATGGAAAGCCACGGCTTTACGGTCGACAATATTCTCGACCAGGTGAAGGCCCAGTTCTACTCGGTAACCGAACGACCGCATGCGCTGCGCCAGGCAATTCTGGCCTGCCGCAAGGGTGGACGCCTGTCGATACCGGGGGTCTACGGCGGTTTTGCGGACAAGTTTCCGCTCGGCCAACTGATGGAGAAAGGTTTGACGGTCAAAAGCGGGCAGACGCATGTTCAGCGCTACACCGGCGAACTGCTCGACATGATCCGGGACGGGAAATTCGATATGACCTCGCTTGTGTCGCACCACGCGCCGCTCGAGGATGCGGCGGACATGTACCGGCATTGGCACGACGATCAGAATGAATTCACGAAGATCATCCTGAAGCCTGGACTCGAAAAGACGATCGAATTCGGTGCACCGGTGGCCGCGCATGCCTGAACCCGGCACGGCGCGTAGGGACCGCGACCGCGGACACCGCACCCGGCACGCGCATGACCCGGGTGAGAATGCGTCCGGATTATTTGGGCAGTTTCTCGCCGAGGCGGAATCCGATCTGCATAGCTTGTGTCATCTTGCCAGGGCACAGGATAGTTACGGACAAGATCGGCCGATTTCTCGGCGTGAAGCTGGCGCGCCCGCATTGCACATGCCGCAGATACTGTGCGAGACGATCGCCGAACAACGACTTCTGATCTTGAAAATGCGCACATATTTGACCGCCGGGTGCGGGGCTGGCCGGCCTTGATCGCTACCAGACCGTTCCGCGCCGCCTGCTCGATGGAAACTGCCTGAAAAAAATGGCGCTTCAGAAGTCCGGCAGCGTCTGGGCCGCACGGCCCCACCCCTGCAGCGTACGCGACGCGGCGCGCTCGAGAAGCTGCTCCGCGTCCGTGATGCGAAAATGGGAGGCTTTGTCGATCTTTTCCATTTCTTTCCACGTGATCGGCGCAGCAACCGGCGCCCCTTCGCGCGCGCGGGCGCTATAGGGCATGACGGCGGTGGCGCCGCGCTGGTTGCGCAAATAATCGACAAAAATGCGGCCCTTGCGCTGCGCCTTCGGCAACGCCGCGGTGAAATTTTCGGGGTCCATTTGCGCTACCGACCGTGCGAGCCGGTGTGCGAAATCCTTGACGTCGGGCCACTCGGCGTCCGGCACCAGCGGGGCGATTACATGCACTCCCTTGCCGCCGGTAAGCATCGGGAATGTTTCGAGCCCCATAGTGTCGAGAATGTCGCGAAACCGGAACGCCGCCGCGCGTACAGCTTCGAAGTCGAGGCCGAGGTCCGGATCGAGATCGAAGACGAGCCGATCGGGCCTGTCGATATCCTCGACGCGCGCGCCCCAACCGTGGAACTCGATCGTCCCCATCTGGACGCAGGTCAGCAAGCCCTTTGCCGTGTCCACATAAAGATAGGGTTGGTCTTTACCGTCGGTTTCCTTGATGGTTACGCGCTTGACCGCGTCGCCGAAGCTGCCGGCGTCGTGCTTCTGGAAGAAGCATTTTTTTGCCCGCCCTTGCGGGCAGCGCACGAGGCTGATCGGGCGCGATCCCGACCATGGCAGCATGATCGGCGCCACCGCTGCATAATAGTCGGCGAGCTCCCCCTTGGTCAGATCGGACTCGGGAAAGACGATCCGATCGCGGCTGCTGATTGTCACCGGCGAGGGGCGGGTCGCTTCATTCACATCTGCTTCGGATTCAAGGATGATCGCTTCCGCTTTCTTGTCTTCGCGCAGTCCGAGATAGCTTGGATGGCGAAGTGTCCCCTGGCGGGTCATCTCGGTGTAAGCGATTTCGGCAACGAGTCTCGGTTCGATCCAGTGCGCGCCTCGCGCTTCCGACCGCGGCGCCTCTACCGTCGGCTCCTTGCGCCCCAACGGCGTCATCAGTTTCTCAAGGCGCAGCTGCTCCTGGGTGTCGAACCCCGTGCCAACTTTGCCGGCGTACCGAAGAGTGCCATCCTCGTGAATGCCCAGCATAAGCGAGCGGAAACGGCGGGATTTGTCCGACGGGGTCCATCCGACGATCACAAACTCCTGCCGCTTGGTGCACTTGGTCTTCAGCCAACTGTTGGCGCGCGAGCCGACATATTTACTGTCGGCCTTTTTGGAGATCACCCCTTCGAGCCCTGCGTCGCAAAAGCTGCGCAGCAATTTCTCCCCGCTGCCCAGAATATGCTCGGAAAAGTGAAGGCGACCTTTCTTGGGCAAAAGTTCGGCGAGCCGCGATTTGCGTTCGATCAGCGGCCGTGTCGTCCAATCCTTTCCGTCCAGTTCGAGCAGGTCGAACGCGAAATATTCGATCGCCTCGGCCGCGCCCTTGAGCGCATTCTGAAGCGACTGGAAATCGGTGCGGCCATCCGGGGCGCGCACCACTGCCTCTCCATCGATTAGTGCAGTGACCACGTCGAGCTTGCTGACTTCGTCGAGCAGGGGCGCGAACCGCGCCGACCAGTCGAGACCGGAGCGCGTGTAAGCACGAGCCTGGCCGCCGCCGACCGCGATCAGAAGCCTGTAACCGTCATATTTCATTTCGTGCAGCCAGCCGCTCCCCGCCGGCACGCTGTCAACGAGCTGCGCGAGCTGCACGGCTTGGAAGGGAGGGGGGACGGATTTCTTCGCGCGCGCCATTGTCTCTAGACGCGCCGTGCGAAGGGACGTTCCCGGTGCGACCGTCAGCTGAGCAATGGTGGCAATCATGAAGGCGAATGACTGATCTGGATCAAGAATTACGCCATTTGAAGGGCACGAAGCGCTGTCGCCGCAACCCGGTCCCGCCGGATGCGTCTCCTCTGCGGCAGCCGAGGAGATTCATGATGGCCGGAGCCCAACGGCCCGATGACGGAGAGCAAAGAGGGCCGGGTGAGCAGATCCGGCTGCGAAGCCATCAAGATGAGGATCGGGCGCCGTCACCCCGAACTCGACTGCGTCGAGCCTCGGCGCAGGTCGGGCATAAAGCCTTTGATGATGCTCCTCCGTTGCCGACTGCCCCTGAGATGGGCGAACTGAAAAGGCCTCGCGGACAAGGAGCGAAGAGATGACGGACGTGCGCCGCGTACGGAATGTTCCGACCGAGAAAACGAAAAATCCAAACATCTCGACCGAAAACCAGCCCGAAGGCTCGGCGCGACGGCCCAGCGATACGCTTGATCGCGAGCCGAAGCGCGACCCGGAAAGCGGGGGATCCATCCCGGCCGATTATAATCCGCAAAGCGGCACCCGCGTCGGCGAGGAAGGCGATACGCGCGCGGGCCGGGACGGGCAGGGGCAATCTCGCATAAGGGAAAGAAAGGACAATTGAATGCCGGATGACAAGAATGAGGTCGGCGCTGCCGATCGGAGCCGGATAAGCCTCGGCGAGGATTACGAGGTCCGTGACTGGATGAAGGCGCTTGGTGTCAGCGAACAGGAGCTGCGCGAGGCGGTCGATGCGGTCGGGAATTCTGCCGATCGGGTCCGCGAATTTTTGAACGCTCGCACATGACAAGCGGCCCTGACCGGTCCCTCACCGCCCCGGTCGAACGTGTCGCACGAGTATTGGCAGGCTATGCGCTCAGCCGCAACGGCGACGGAGAGATGTGTTCGGCCGGCGAAGCGGTGAGCGCGCTATGGGGCGAATATAGCGAAGAGGCACTCGCGGTGCTTCGTACGCTGCGAGAGCCAAGCGCCGCCATGCTTGCCGTCGGCGACCCCGAAATCTGGGATCGGATGATAAGCGCTGCCATCGAGGACGAGGCGATGACGGACTGAGGCTGTTCCGCAAAGCAATGGCCTTGGCAAGCGCTCGGGCATGCGAGCGGTGCAGGCGCAGTTCGACGACACCTCGCGGATGCTTTCGAACAGGCTCGGCCGTTGCCGGATCGCCACTATTCCCGCTCAAAAAGCATGACTTGGGTCAAGTTCCTGGGGAGGCGGCTTTTCTCAGTGGAACAAAGGCGATGGAGGTGCGTCACCATGTTGCATGACGGCTCCTCGTAGCCCGATGCTCCCGCGGTTTATCCGAAATCCACCGCGAGACTCCACCCCCGGCGGCCCTGCAAAGGGTCGCCGGAGGACAAAGAAAAGGGTCGGAACAACAAGTTTAAAACGCACGGATCATCGACCGGCCCGGGTGCTACCCTTTCGCGGAGAATTATTGTGAACAGAAAGACCCCTTCCTCGGCACCTTATCCGCAAGGCGAAAGCCCCGGCCAGACCAGCGAACGCGAAGATGAGGAGAACAGCCATCTCGACAATCTTCGCGGCGGTGCCGATCCCAGCGGCGGGCAGTCGAGCGAAGTACCGCGCGACAACAGCCGGACCCGTCTCGGCCTGTTCGGCACCGACGGCGAAGCCGGCGAGCGGGGTCACGAGCCGGCTGGCAGACCAAGCGAGGAAAGTCGCACTGCACGGCCCTCCGAAGAGGATCTGGCACGCAGCGAACGGGAACGGGAAGATGGCGATGAATGATCGTACACCGCGCGGCCCGCTTGGCGATGCACGTCCCGAACATGGAGAGAGCGCGCCAACCCCCGGCGGTTTGCCGCCAGAGAATGTGGAAGACCGCGACAATGTCAGCGAGGTAACGCCGGAAGACTATCCTCGCGAGCAGCGGGCGTCTGCGGACACCGCTGCGTTCAATCGCGGTCGCCGTCGCAACACGGGCAGTGGGCCGGTAAGCGGATCGGGCGCAGGCGCCGGTGGCAAAGGCAACCCCGAGGATTATGACGCGGATCCGCAAGGCGGGGGCGGCAACGCTCCGGTTCCGACGGACAATGGCCCGAAGACGGGAGCCGATGCGCCGATCGGGGGTAGCCGCTGAGTCTGCCGCGACACAGCGTGGTATCGCGGGGCACGCTCTCGCCCCCTATATCCATAATCACCCAGAAACGTGGCGATGCCTGTTGGCGGCGCGAGCTCACTCGCACGGTCATCGGCGCGGCACCGGCAGCCGGCCCACTTGCCCGGTTGACGAGAGCGGCGTCAGGCCTCTGCGCGCGGGCGGTTGTTCGCTTGCCGGTCCTGAAAGGCTTGCATGCGGGCGATTGTCGTCGCGCTCAAGGGCATGCCAAACCGCTGATAGAGACCGGTCACAGCTTTGAGCCAATTCGCCTCGACCGCTTCGAAATCGACGACCGAAACCGGGCGTTTACTCCGGGCGAGCGCAGCGGCGATCCGTGCTTCGCGCAGCGCAATCTTGCGGCGCCACTCGCCTTCGATCCAAGCGAAATCGACCTGTTCGCTCTGCACCGACATCTGGTTGGCGACCAGCTTCACCGTCGATGCCAATATGGCATCTTGCGGTCTTGTGGTGCGGACAATCCGCGCGTCGGGAAAGACGGTGAGCAGCGAGGCAAGATCTTGTGCATATTGCGGAACTTTCATTATCCAGGGCCGTGCGGCCGCCCCGCCGCGCTGCCAGGCAAAAGTTTGCAGCAGGCGCCGGATCAGCCGATAGATCGGGACGGTATCGAGGGCCTCGCAATGCCGGGCAAATAACGGAATTCGCCATTGGACTTCGAACGCGGCGGGCATCATCAGGAGGTTGAACAGGCCGATCTCCTCGTCCGGAGCACTGGCGTGCGTCGGGTGGAGGCGGTGGAAGTCCGGGTTTAAGAGGCGCACCGCGGCGAGCGCCGCGCGCGCCCGCCACGGACGATCGTCGATCAGCTTGCTGCAGGCCTGCGACCGCAGCGGCACCCAGCTTTCGTAGAAACGCGTGCAGCGAAAATTGTCGTCGCAGGCGAGCAGGCGCTGGATGCGGGTGGTGCCCGAACGCATCTGTCCGATGATGACCAGCGGACGTTCAATGGCCACCTCGCGAATTTCAGGATGACGCTCCCATAGCTGCATGACCCGCAGCATGTTTGTCGCGGCAGCCACCAGCTGACCATGCGCGATCGTGCGGCCGAGCGGGGTAAGTCCGGCATGTGTGTCAAGCTCCGATGTCAGCAGCTCGAGACGTTCTTCCCATCCGTCCGGAAAGGCGGGCGAGCCGCCGGCCGCGCCCGCGGCCGCACGAGCCTTGCCGACGATAACCGATGCGCAAAGCGCCGGCCGCTCGGCGATGCGCATGCGCCAGATTTGGCGCAGCGCGCTGTTGACGCGCGCCAGCCGCCGGTTTTCTCGGCGGCTCGCGTTTCGGTTGTCAGGTTCGATGAACGTCGATGTTGCCATCCGACGTGAACGCCCGAATGCCGCCGCGGATGCCACAGCCTTGCCATCTTTCCGCGACCGGTATGCGGCGGGCGAGGCCGGCAGCGGCCCCCGCTGGTCTCGGCGCTCGGTGCCTGTCCTTTGGGTGCAGCTGATGCAGCGGGGCACGGCTTGCCGGGGATCGCAATGACCTTGTTACACGAACGCAGGTTAGGAACTTAGGCCGCAACTTCGTTTTGCCTCACTGGTTCGATCCTTAGCTGGAAGGAGAGCCGCGTGGAACGTTTCAGGACTGAGGTTCATTCGACAGCCGCCTCGATCAGGGGCATTGGCTGATGGGCGATGCAAGCACTGCGCCGGACGCCGAAATAACGCCGCAGCTGGTCGAGCTTCGCGAAGACCTGGCCGCTTTCGGAGGTAGCACATTGCACGGCTTCGAGCTCGGCGATCTGCGGGCGGAATTCCGATGCGGGAGCCGTAATTTGTGGCTGATAATCAGGCGTCCGCGCTCGGGGGCGATCGCTCTGCGCGCAGCCTCCTGGCCGGGGAAGGGAAAGGCCGAGATAAGGGTGGCCGAACCCGGTGAAGCGGTTCGCGTCGCAGTTCAAAATGCGCTCGGCGAGCATCTTGTGGTCGTCAAGGCGCTTCAATGCGAACTTGCCGAGCTTCGCGTATCGACGGTCTTCACCCCGGGGGCGGCCACGAGGTTACCGCATGTTCCACGCGATCTTTTCCCGCTCGACAATCGCGACGATCCTTTCCTGGCAAAGGGGCAGGTCGAGGCGGTGCAGCGCGGCATCAACACCGGGCTTGTCTATTTCCGACATGAGGAGCCGAGCTTTGGGACCGTTCTCTATGTGCAGGATTTTACACGGCTAAATGACTATTTTGGGGCTACGGGTACCGTGCCCACCGACAGTGTCGGCGGCCGCTGGCCCGAGCTGGGTTTTGCGCTCCCGACGCCGGAGGCGAAAGCCGTCGTGGACATCGAGCCACTCGCAGCGCACGAGGCGATCACCCTTTCCAGCGCTATCCTCGTCATCCGACCCGACTTTGCGCACGACGAGCGCGACACCGCCCGCCGGTTCCTCCAGATGCTGGGCGCGGCGTATAAACTGGTCGAACGGCCCGACACCGAGTTTCGTGACTGGACGGCGCGCGCGTCCGCTACCCTTGCCGACCTCGACACCGCCCCTGAGGCGACGATCCGCCATTACGGTCACCGCTACATCCATCCCTACACCGCGGCGGAGTATCCGGACTCAATGGTCCAGATGTCGATCGTGCAGGCCATTCATGAATGGGGCAAATGGCAGGGCGAGGCCCATCCGCTCGAAGCCGAGTTCATGAGCGGCATGGGGCGTTTTTTTGACAAGAAACTTGGCACCATCCGCCGCTATCTGCCCAACGTCGGAGACGATAAAGATGCCGATGCCGTCGACAGCTGGTATCTTTATCATCCGCTCCTGAATCTCGGGCGGCTTGCCCTCGACGGCGAGCGGAAAGCCAAACGGATGTTTCTCGCCTCGCTCGATTATGGCATTCGGGCCGCGCACCATTTTGATTATAAATGGCCGATCCAGTACAATGTCACCGACTTTTTCGTCATCGAAGAAACCGCTGGTGCCGACGGCCGCGGACAGACCGACGTCGGCGGCATTTATGCGTGGGTGATGCTCCAGGCGTATGAACTCACCGACGACAGCCGCTTTCTTGATGAGGCCCGCGCCGCGATAGATGCCGCGATCGGCCTTCGCTTCGCGCTCAATTATCAAGCCAATCTCACCGCCTGGGGTGCCGCTGCCTGCATGCGGCTGTGGCGGATCACCAACCGCGATGTTTATCTTGAACAGAGCTATGTTTATTTGGCGAGCTTCTTTCACAATTGCGAGATGTGGGAGAGCGAGATTGGCCTCGCGCAGCATTACCACAATTTCATGGGGGCTACTTGCCTGCAGGATGCGCCCTATATGGCCATCTATGAGTGTTTCGACAGCTTCGCGGCCTTCGAACATTATCTGTCCGATAGCGGCCCCGATCTCGAGCCGGCGGCGCGCCTGTTGATCGCCGAATATTGCCGTTATGCGCTCGATCGCGCCTGGTTCTATTATCCGGATGCGCTGCCTCCCGAAGCCATTGCCGCCGAGCAGCGCGATAACAATGGCCACATCGATCGCAATCTCTCCTTCCCGGTCGAAGACCTTTATGCCGACGGCCAGCCAGCCGGTCAGGTTGGGCAGGAGATTTACGGCGCGGGCGCAGCCTTTATTTTTGCCACCCGAGCCTTTCACCCCATCGAAGGGGCGCCATTCGTTCTTTACTGCGATCATTTCATTTTTGCGTTCGAGCGCACAGGCAACCAGGGGCTCTCGATCAAGCTGGACGGCGGAGACGCCTGTAGTGCCCGCCTCTCGTTCGTCCGCTTGAAACGCCGCAAATTGCCGCGAACGTCCGTGGCGAGCGTCGATGGCGACCGGTTGCGGCCATCGCATGAGACCGCCGACCGGATCGACTATATTGTGCCAGCGAACGGCCGGCTCACAATCGGCTGGGAGACCTGATCGCAGCAGAGCGCGGACCAGTTCTCTCTCAAATCGAGCATTGGACCGGACTGTGCCGAGAAGCCCGGCGACGGGCCGGCAGATGAGCAGAAATTACCGGCATCCGCAGGTCTTCGACTGGTTCCCCGCGGTTTCCACGATATTGTCGGCACCGACAGCATGGTACGGCCTCAGCCGGCGGGGCTGCGCAATCCGGCAATTTGTTGGCGAAGTTTGCGGTGGGGGGTCGCGGCGTGCTTCAAGCGCCCGCCGCGATAACGCACACCGCCGCGCACGAGGCGGTTGCTCAGTGCGATCCACGCGGTCACAGACCGCTCGGCCATCCATAATGGCGCCCACAAAGCACTTGTCGCGGGGTAACAGTCGCGGCCGCCTGCGCGCCGTCGGCCCAGTTCCGCGGCGCCGATCGCGGCGGCTCCCAACCCGACAACGGCGGGGATGCCTCCGACAAGGCATGCTGGGAGAATTGCGAGCTGAGCGACAAGGCGCCCGGGCCGCGCCCATTCGTCATATGCTTGCCGAATGCGCTGCGAAACGAAATGCCGTGCTTCGGGCGGACGGCGCGCCACGAACAGATCGAGCGGTACGGCTTCGCTCCCGCCGGCCGCTTTCACGGTGCGGACCAACTCGAGATTTTCAAACAGGACGTCGCCGGAATATCCGCCTGCCTCGAGGAGGGGCGATCGCCTGACCCCCAGGGTTCCCGGCCAGTCGCCGCGTCCGAGCCGATTGATCAGACTGCGCGCCGTATCCCAGCGCGCGTGCCAGGGAAGGGGATGGAAATAATTCTGGGGCCGAACCACGGCACGATGCGTCAGCAGCGCGAGCATCCGTGTGAGTTCGCGCCGCCGGTAACGGACGTCATCGTCGGCGATTACGATCCGCTCATGCCGGGCGAGGTGAATGCCCGTCATCACGCCGCCGACCTTGCCGTTCAAGGTACGCACCGCGGGTGCGACGTGGCGTATTCTCGAAGCCCAGTGCCGGGCGTGCTGCGCAAAAACGTCGGGAGGGGAGCCATCGACGACGATTACCTCGTCGACCGTACGGGCGAGGCGAGAAAGATAGCCTGTGAGCCGCCGCGCCTGCGACGTCCCGGCCGCAATGGGCAGAATATAGCTGCCCATCAATCTGGTTGTTGAAGTCATGCTGGGTGCCTTCTCACGTAACCGTGCCCATGAACCTGTCGATCCGACCATCACGGTGATGACCCGTCATTCGCTCTCGACGCAGACCTGTCCTATGATCGCAGCGGGTGCCCATCAGCCGAGGGTCGTGTCGAGGAAGAGCATCGCGACAAGACCGACCATCAGTCCTGCACTCGCCTTGCTCCCCTCGACCTGGCGGTGGGTGTCTGGAATGATTTCCGAGGCGACCACCCAGATCATTGCGCCTGCCGCGAAACCGAGCGCCCAGGGCAAGAGCGGAAAAGCAAGCGAGACCAATCCGGCGCCGAGAAGCCCTGCCACCGGTTCGACGAGGCCTGAGGCCAGGGCGGCGCCGATCGAGGCGCGAGGAGAATAGCCGAGGCTTGCAAGCGCCCCCGCTATCGCGAGCCCCTCGGGCATATTCTGGAGACCGATGCCGAGCGCCGTGGTGGTTCCGGCTGCAACGTCGCCGCCGCCAAAGCTCACACCGACGGCAAGACCTTCGGGGAAATTGTGCAATGTGATCGCGGCGACAAATAGCCAGACCCGACGGAACCGCACGTCGGCGATCGCGTCAGGGCCGAGACCGAGACGGTCGAGCGGGGGAACGATGGCGTTGAGGCGGGCAAGGCAGACGCCGCCGATCAATATGGCTGCGACGATCGTCGCCGAAGCGGCCCAGCGGCTCGCACCCTGGGATTCTGCCTGCCCGATGCCGGGAATGATAAGCGAAAAGAAGGAGGCGGCGAGCATAACGCCAGCGGCGAAGCCGAGCATCAAATTCTGTTGAGCCTCGGTGGGCCGACCGATCGCCAGGATCGGGAGCGCCCCGACGACGGTCGCCAGCCCCGCGAGGAGGCTGGCGACGAAGCCGGTAAGGACGATCGAGTCGCCAATCACTTGGGAGCGCTGGCAGCGGCTGCGTCGGACTTCGCCCGGCCCTGGGCCTGGGCTTCGTCCATATCGGCGGCACTGCCCATGTCCTCGTCGCTGGTCTTGCCCGCTCCAGGACCCGCGCCCAGATCGGCGCCCGTGGTCGGATTAGCATCGAGGCGCGACTGGAGCCGCGCCGTCATCGCGTCATAGGCTTGCATCTGGGTCTCGGTGATCTCGACGGTCGGCACCCCGTCTCCTCCATCGAGCGGCAGGCTTCCTTCCACATCGTCAAGCCGGTCCCATTGCTCGCCCTCGTTCCACGGACCCGTCGCGTCGCCTTCTCCTTGCGACGTGTTGACGTACATGTCGGCATAAGGGGCCAGTCCAGGTAGTTTGCCGGAAGGGAAATTGTCCGCGATCGAGTAGAGGGCTTTCTCGAAGCTCTTCTGGTGCGCGATCTCGCGCGTCATCAGGAAGCCGAGCGCGTCCTTGATGCCCGGATCATCGGTGATGTTGATCAGCCGCTCATATATGATCTTGGCGCGGCTTTCGGCGGCAATGTTCGAGCGCAGATCGCATGTCGGGTCGCCTCGGCTATCGATGTAGGCGGCTGTCCAGGGAACCCCCGAGCTGTTGGTCAGCGAGGGACCGCCGCCGTACAGCAGCGATTGCGTGTGGCTGTTGCCGCCGGCGTTCAGGGACATATATAGGTCCGCCTCCTCGAGCGCGGCTTCCGAAAGTTCGGATTTCGCGCCCTTGTTGAGCATCGCGACGATCGAACCGATCACTTCGAGATGGCTGAGCTCCTCGGTTGCAATATCGAGCAGCATGTCTTTGCGCCCTGGATCTTCTTCGGCGAGGCCTTGGGTGAAATAGCGCATTGCGGCAGCGAGCTCGCCGTCGGGGCCGCCGAACTGTTCGAGCAGCAACGAAGCCAGAGCGGGGTTTGGTTCGGCAACGCGGACGGTGTATTGTAGGCGTTTGTTATGCATAAACATGGCGCTATTCTCCTTAGGGGGAACCTTTGGAGCGTCCGGCATCGGCAGCATGTTCCGCCGCTTGTTCCAGGTTAACGTAACGCGCCGGGTCGGGAGCGTTCGGGCTCGCTCAGCGCGATGTCTCGCCGGTGGATGGCGCGTCGGCGAGCGGACCGGCGCGAAGCGCGCCGGTGCGCGCAGCGAGCAACTCGCGGTAGCCTGCGGCGGTAATCGCGCCCCAGACAAAGTGAGCCGCTATCATCAAGGCGTTACGTGCTCGCGGGTGGCGGTGCGCCGGCGCGAGGACCCCTGTCGCCGGTATCCAGCCGAAATAGCTCGCGGCCCAGACCGCCACCCCTGCCTTGCTGCCGAAACCGGGCGTCATTGTCGGCCGCAGCGCAGCAAGCACAGCACCCCCGGCGGCGCCATAGCCATGATGGGCGGCGAGCGCGGCATCCTTGTTCGGATTTCGTTGCCCGACGGCGCGTGCAATTGATCCAGATCATTCACTCGCCCCGTGCTCGTATTCGAAAATAGCGCTGGCGGACGCGAATCTCGCGGAGCAGACCAGCCGGGAGATCGGTGAGCGCCTTCAGCCCGGTGACCGTCGAGAAATTGTGGATCGATCCGCGCGTTTCCTTGACGAGGTGGCGGAGCGCCTCTTCGCGGCTTATCTCGCCCGTCTCGCGGACCTGACCAAGGCGGTGAAGGGCGTACAGGCCGAGCAAAGCTGACAGCAGGAAATAGAAATCCCAGTTGCTCAGGCGGAGTGAAAGATAGGTCATGACGCCGTCGGGGCTGACCCACCGTCCGGTCAACTTGAGCTGCCTGGCCGCAAAGAAGTCGGCCAGCCCCCCGCCGAGGATCGGCGCGCTCCCCGCCGCGATCGCACTCGCCACAGCGCTCGCGGCCAGGTAGGAGGCAGCCTCGCCGCGCGGCGACAGTTTGAGGGCGATGTTGGCCGTCGCGAGCGTGACCCCCGCCACGGCGGCGCCCATGAGCAGGTGCAGTCCGCCGAGCCATATCAGCCGATACACCTCGTCGGCGATCTGCGAGGCGCCCGCCATGGCCGCGATGCCAACGATATAGGCGGGGGCTGCGACGAGGAGGACGGTCTTGTTCGCGAAGCGATCCGCAAGACTTCCCCAGCTTCGAAGCGCGAAAGCGTTGGCCAACTGGCTCGCGATCGACAGTCCGATGACCACGGTCATGTCATACCCGAGCTGGCGTACCAGATAGACGGTAAAAAACGGAGTGGCGAGATTGACCGCGAATTGCCAGCTGCTCAAAAACACGATCAGCTGCGCGAAGTTCCGGTCGCGAAAAGGCGATCGGAGCCGCTCGATCAAGCCAATCGTCCGGCCGCCGGGGGAAGGCATGCGCGGCTCCGGGATCCGCGCGACGATCGCCGCGCTGATCATCCCTGCAACGCAGCCCGCACCATAAAGCGCGGCAAAGCTGACTTCGCGCGCGCTGCTCCCCTCGGATGTCACCTGCAGCAAGGCCGCGGCGGCGATGCCGGCGACGAGTGTCGCGACCGTTGCATAGAGGGTTCGCCGCGCAAAGATCCGGCCCATGCGCTCGTCGGGGGCAAGATCGCGCAGCCAGCTGTTCCAGGCGCACCCACCCACCGCGCCCATTGTGCAAAGGATAATGGTGGCTCCCAGCATGACGGGGAGCCCGAGCGTCCCGAGAAAGGGGGTGAGCGCCATGACACCGAGCATCATGCGTCCGAACAGGCTCGACCATATGGCGATTCGGTTGCGCCGACGCACATGTTCGACAAGCCCGATTGCCGGGACCTGGGCGAGCTGGGTGAGAAACGGAATGGCCGCCAGCAGGCCGATCGTCGCGCTATTGGCCCCAAGGTGCAAAGCGAAGGCGGTTAGCACGACACCGGTCGTGAGCGCCGCGGCGGTATTGGAGAACAGGGCTTCGACAACAAGCCGCTTCAGGCCGGTTTCGAGTTCTTCCGGCTCGATAATCGACTGCGCAGAGAGCATGATCGGTTTGGTCGGTGGGTTTCGGGAACCGCCCCCGAGGGGGGCTAATAGGGAACGGTTCCCGAGCAGGAGACACGTCGGCAACGCCGACGGCTCTTTGCATTATCCCACCGCGGGTGCTCGCGGATGATTGCCCTCCGCTCCAGGGTCGGAACTCGTGTCTTCGAGGCCCGTCTCGCGCGCCAGATATTGCGCGGTCAGTAGGGGCAACATCTCTTCTAATTCACGCGCGAAGCTCTCGTTTTCGTCGGCCATGCCGCGACAGACCTCCGCGATCTCGTCGCATCCTTCGGCGCTCGCGGCTGCCGCGAGCACGCGGCCCGAGTTGACGAGCATGCGCGCAAAGGTGGCGGTCGACAGCGCGGCCTTGACGACTTCGTCGCCTACCACCAGGCCGCTCAGGCTTTGCCCCAATGCCGTGGCCTGGCCGGCAGCGCCCTTGAAGAGCGACGGGCTCGCCCCCCGGTCGGCAAGACAATGGTCAAGTGCCCGCGCATGATTGTCGCAAAGATCGGCCTGCCGGGTCAGGAGCTGGCTGAACTCGGGATAGTCGTCGTTGCGGCCCGCGGTGCTGCGCAGCATTGTCGCGGCCTGCGCTTCGGCCGCGTGCGCATCCCGCAGCCATTCATCGATGCGTTCGCTTGTCGTCGCCATAGCGTCCTCCTTGATGGAATGCTTCAAGGAAGCCCCGCAGTAAACGATTGTTCCGGGCAATTCAGTGCGATTTGACCCAGGTTAAGGCTTTGCAGATCCGTTCGCCGGTTCGATGATTTACGGACCGCGCGGCCGTGCCGGCGCTGGCGGGGGCGTCGATCAATCAAGGGGCGGCTCAACGACGGAAGGATTGAATCCTTGAAATGGGGAAACAACAAGGCGCGCGACTCGTCGCCCTGCCGGTCATCGCGCCTGGGGCCGCGGCCCGGTCTCTTTGAGGCAGGCGATCATGGCGGCGATCACGGCCAGCGTCTCGCTCGGGTTGCGTACGCTGACCGTATCGAGCCCAAGTTCTTTAGCGGGATAATCATTGCCGCCCGGGAATATCGCGTCGCCGATGAAGAGCATTGCGTCGAGCGGAAAGCCGCTCGCTTCGGCGAGCTTTTTGAGGCCATAGCCCTTGTCGACACCCTCCCGCGTGATGTCGATCGAGGTCGCGCCGCCCATGTTGATCGACAGACCAGGCAGGCGCGTTCGCAGGTCGGCCTGGATGATTTTGCGTTTGGCAAAATCGGGATCCCAAACCTCCTTCGCGTTGATCGGCGCCTGTTGGCCCAGCGCCGAGAAGGTTATCTGGCTGCCGCGATCCTCGATCCGGTCGCCCCAGGTTTGTTCGGGGACAAAGCCGGTGGCCTCGAGCGACGCGTCGAACGCTTCGAGGATAGCACGCTTCTGCTGCTCGTCGAACAGCTCGGCGTAGACAGCGTTCCACGCCCCGTCGCGATGGGTGTAGAGCTTGGTCCCGGTGGTGGGCATGAGCCATAGCCGGAACAGGTCGGCGCGGGCCGGCAAGCGGCTTGCGACCTGCCGGTCGAATTGCGGCCAGTCACCGCCCGAAATGACTGCAACGTCCGCGACCTGCAGCAAGTCGGCGAGCGCTTCCGCCATTTCCGGCGCCAGCGGCTGTTTGCTCTCGGCCAGCGTGCCGTCGAGGTCGAACGCAACAAGGTTTTTCATGTAAATTCTCCAGTGAATTGGCGGTGCGGGGCAGGGAAAGCGCAGCTGTTTCGTGCTTATCGTCGCGGCCTGGCTTACTGAGCTGGCATATCGGGTTCCCGGGAGCGAGAACCACGGCATTGTGCTTCTTTTGCCAGTCGCTGCAGTTCCTTTCGGCGCTTCCAATGCCGGGATTCGTCACTTTTGGTGGGCTCGCCTCGGCTTTTCTCGTCACCAAAACAGCTTCGACGAGCGCATGATGGCTGCTGTGCAAACGCCGATCACCGGGCCGGGTTTCGGCGCTCGTCTGCGAAATCGAACAAAAACCGATGACGCTTGACCCAGATTACGAATTTGAAATCCCGATCCGTTGTGTTGGCACACGAGCCTCACGCCGAATGGGCACCGTCGGTTGGTCTTTATCGCAGCGGCAGAAGGGGCGGAGTATCAGGAACCCCTCCGACCGCGAGCTGCCGGCGGGGCCGGTCTACGTGGCGAAGGGCGCGTGCTGTGACATTTGTTCAGTCGATAAGCCGGGCGCCTCGCTCGAAAGTGAGATAGCGCCAGACCCACTGGAGCATCACGCGGGTGCGGCGCTCGAATCCGATCAGCAGATAGACATGCGCTATGGCCCAAAGCAGCCAGGCGAGCCGACCCTTCAGCCGCCACTTTCCCAAGACATAGATCGCGGCGTGCCGGCCTATCACTGCAGTGTCGCCCTTCGAGCGATAGACGAACGGCTTCGCGCTGCTCCCGGCGGCGAGGCCGCGACCGACATGCTGGCCCTGCTGCTGTGCTACCTGGGCCAGCGCGGGCAGCGGCGCGCCGTCCTGGACGACATGGGCGAGGTCGCCCAGTACATAGATGTCGGGGCTGGCGGGGATCGAAAGATTTGGGGCGACGCGAATCCGGCCGGACGGGTCGCAGTCTCCACCGATCCACTCTGCCCCCGCTGCCGCCCGGATTCCGGCCCCCCAGATTACTGTGGCCGCAACAAGATACTCTCCGCCGAGCATCACCCCCGTATCATCGATGCGTTCGACGGCGCGGCCGAGCCGCACTTCGACCCCCATATTCGCAAGCCGTTGCGCCGCATATGTCGCGAGCTCGGGGGGAAATGCCGCGAGCAGGCGTGGTCCCGCCTCGACGAGAACCACCCGCGCGCCGGCCGGATCGAACTGTCTAAAATTGTTGCGAAGAGTATGCCTGGCAAGCTCTGCAATCGCTCCCGCCATCTCGACGCCAGTCGGTCCTCCGCCGACGATAACGAACGTCAAAAGACCTTGGCGCCGCGCCGCGTCGGGGGTCTTCTCCGCATCCTCGAAAGCCCGAAGCAACCGCGCCCTGATTTCGCGAGCGTCACCGATCGTCTTGGGTGAGGGCGCGTCGCGCCGCCACTCCGGGTGACCGAAATAATTGTAGCAGGAGCCGGTTGCGAGGATCAAACGGTCATAGGGCATCCGCGCGCCGCTATGGAGTTCCACCTGCCGGGCGCCTGGCTTCACTCCGGTCACCTCGTCCAAAATCACCCGGACATTCTGCGCTCTGGCAAGGACGGCCCGCAGCGGGACCGCAATATCCGCCGGTGAAAGCGCTGCCGTCGACACCTGATAGAGGAGCGGTTGAAACAGATGATGATTTCGTTTGTCGATCAATGTGACGTCATTCTGGGAGCCCGCCAACGCCCGCGCGCATGCAAGTCCGGCAAAGCCGCCGCCGACAATCACGATGCGCTTTCGCTGCATGGGTTTAAGTTCGCCGGCGGGTGTCATTTCTCTGTCGCGATTCAAAGTATCAGAGGCCATAAACAAGCGTGAACATGACTGCGAGCGTGATGCCGAACATCATGATCATCACCCCTGCTATTCGAAGCACATAGGCGCGTGCGTCCGTCTGGACCATTTGCGGCGGCGGCGGAGGCGGCATCCGGGCCATCCGGCGGAAGGCCTTTGGCCGGAATGCCATCAGAAAGCCGACGATAGCCAAGACCGTCCCGAAAATGTCGACGGCGAGAATGAAGTTGAGCATCAACAGGGCGTACTCGTTCAGGCGCTGCAAACGATTGCGGCAGACGAGGTGGAGCGACCTCGGCGCGACTTCTCCAATTGAAAGGGTCAGTGCAAGACGATGTTCCGCCGATTGCCTCCCCCTTGACGCAGATCAAGCAAATGCACCCCTGTGCGCGAGGAAATTGCGGAAAGTGTTTGCAACGATCGACTGATCACAGTGGTTGTTTGCTCGAAGCCCGGCCGAGCGTCGCGGCGCGAAGGACAATGCTATGCCTGCTCGAATGATCATGCCGATCCAGTTGCAGACATGCCGCTTGTCGACGTCGCGTCTGATGGCGCCGTCCTTATTCTTTTTGTTGCTGTTTTCCGGGTGCGGAAGCCAAACTGACCGCGGGGAAATTGATGAACCCGCGGAAGCATCGACACCCGCCGCACCGCCAGGGGCTACCAGCGCGCCGAATTCGGTGATTGATGCGCTTTCGCCGCAAGCCTTTGTCACTCAGATCGGCACGGCGACCCTGTACGAGATTGCTGCGGCCCGCGTGGTGGATCGACGAACAAAATCGAACGCGGTGCGCGATTACGCGAACCGGGTCGCAGCGGAACGAAAGGCCGCATTCGCGCGGCTCCGCGAAGTTGCTGCGCAAAGCGAAGCAGAGCTCGTCGTGCCGGGTGCGCCCGACGATATCCAGCGCGCCGCAGTTGCAGCGCTGGAAAAGGCAAGCAGCTTCGACAGCCTCTATGTCCAGCAGCAGCGGCGCGCCCAGGAGGAGACGCTGGATGATCTTCGGCGCCACGCGTCTCAAGGCGAGGGCGAAGCGCTGCGCGCTTTCGCTGAAGAACTGGCCGACGCCGTGACCCGCCACCGCGCCATGCTGCGCATGGTGGATCAGGCCGCGCCTGAGAGGGGCCATCGGACCAATCGCCTTCCGAGGCGGGCCGTTGGTCGGTAGGCGTACCGCTGACGCGGGGCGAGTCCCCGACGCGGAGGATTTCCTGATCCAGGTCAATTTGGCCTCTCTTCCCGCGCGGCTACCGCAACCGCCGCGATGCCTGCGGGTTCGGTCGGTCATGACCCTAAACTCTTCCGTACGATTGAGACGTCTCTCTCCACCCTCCAAGTGGCTGGCGGCCGCCGAATTTCCACGCGCCATTGCCGAAGCGGGTCTCTTCACGGCTGCGTTACCGTCATTGCTTCCCATTCTTCCCCGCGGAGACGGTCATCCGGTGATCGTTCTTCCCGGGCTGCTTGCAGGCGACAATTCGACTGCGATGCTCCGCGCTTCGCTGCGACTGCTCGGTCACCGGGCGCGTGGATGGGGCCTCGGGCGAAACTTTGGACCCAGATCGATCGGTGCTGACGGCCCAAAGCTCACCCACCTTGTCGACGCGGCCTTCGAGGAGACCGGGAGAAAGGTCAGTCTGGTCGGATGGAGCCTTGGCGGCGTGCTGGCGCGTATCGCCGCGCGGCGCGTCCCCGCAAAAGTGCGTCAGGTGATCACCCTCGGGTCGCCGTTTGCGGCTGAGCGCGGGGCAACCCACGCCGATCGCCTCTTCGAGGCTGCGAACGGGCAGCGCCTTCGCGATCCGCGTGTCCGGGCCTTGAGTGATGAAATGCGACGCCCGCTCGCGGTTCCGTCGACGGCGATATTCAGCAAAAGCGACGGCGTGTGTTCCTGGCAGGGGTGCGTGGCTCCTCCCGGCGCCTACAGCGAGAATGTCGAAGTGCCGGGAAGCCATTGCGGCCTGGGTGCCAACCCGTTCGTCCTGTACGTCGTGGCGAACCGTTTAGCCCAGAGTGAGGGAGACTGGGCACGCTTCCATGCCGGCGGCGCCTCGTGGCTATTCCCTGCAGGTCAAGCCCAGTAGCTCGCTGAAGGTTCAATGTCGGAGGATCGTCCTGAGCGGCGTCAGGCGGTCCAGCGCGCGGGTTTGAGAGAGATTCTGATAGGCGATCGCACGGGCGACCAGCCGTGGGTCGCGATCACGTCGTTGCTTTCTTTGGCGCTGCGCCCCGGGCCGAGCGACCAGGTGAGGTGATAGTGGCTGCCATCGCCGCGATCGGTGCTTCCTGCGATTCGGACAACGAGCGCTTGAACCCCGGCGCCATCGTCCGCCTCGCCGATGATTTCGCCACTGCGAGTTGTCGGCAGCGGGGTTGCGCTATCGGTGCCGAACCGGAGTGTGACATGATCGGCAACCAGCTTCGCGTAGCGCGGCGCAAAAATCTCGAGAAGCGCCTCGCGGTCCTGTTCCGCCAGAAGCCAGCCGGTAACGCTATCGCTCATGATCAAATCGCTGGCGTTCAAGCGGGGCTTTCGCCGCAGGCCCAATGATCGGCAGGCTCGCGACCCTTTTGCCGGGAGGAGGCCATTTGCGAAACACGATCATAAGCGCCGCGGGATCGATTGCCGCGGGGAATGCCATGCCCGGGACCCTCGCGCCATGAGCCGGCGCGGATGGCTGACCGGCGGCCATTCTTGCACCGTATCGCCAGGGTGACTGACGTACCGGGGAGAGCGCCTGGATATATGGGTTCGGCGCATAGCAACATGCAGTGGCTTACTGGCTCGTGCCGATAAAGATGCCGATCATCGAGAGCAGCGTGACGAAGGTCATCAGCGTCCATAACCAGGCCTGCCCTTCGGGGCCGCGCCCTGGATGCTCGGGCGGGGTCACTGGCAAGCATCAACTCCCGCCGCCATCGCGCCTTGCCCTTGCAGCGATAGCAGGCGCCGAGCGCGCGCTTTCAACCAGCAAAAGGCTGCAAGATAAGTTGCCCTGCTTCGCATTGGGAATTTCACCAGCCCGTTCATATAGTCTGCGAGCGCATAAGAGCGATTGACGGGTGCGAAAAACAGAATAACCTCACGCCAACTCTGGCCCGCAACATCCCTGGGGGCGAGGGGGGCGCATGGACGTGCCGGAAAGGCCGCGTTTTCCCGGCGCGGCCTTTTTGGTGGCGCAGTTCGGTATCATTGTCATCTCGCCTCATCGTCATCTCGCCTCATCGTCATCTCGCCTCATCGTCATCGTGCCCGGCGTGGACGATCACGACCATCACGCATAAAATAATCAAGCCGAACGCCGCCAGACCGATCATCAGAACGGAATCATCCATGCGACCTAATTCTCCCCGCTGACAGATGTCGCAGGCCGCAGGCAGCTGTCAAATGGAGCATCTTGTCACGCTAATCAGGCTCCTCGTCCTCGCGGCCTGAGAGAAGATATGCGCGGACGTCATAGGCGATATTCCCGACCTTGCCGACCGCCGCCCTCAACCGCTCCTCGCTGATACCGAGACGCTGGGTCCAGTGCCGCACTTCATGCTCTTCGCCCAAGGCAATCCGCTCACGGTCGATCGAGCGGCCACGCTTCTTTTGGTCGATCATCGCCCTATCCGTCGGCAGGTACGCCGCGCCGGTTGCGCCGCGCCGCATAATCCGCTGGGCGCGAACAAGCCTCGCGAAGCGCGATGCTTCCACCGGAGCGACCGGCATGGCGGGCTTGTCAGGCGGCACCGGAAATGTTCATCGACCGCTCCATCAGCGCCCCGACGATCGTCGATCAGGCAGCCTTGCCGCGCCCGGAGCTTTTCCGCCCTCCGTCGCCGCTGATGCTGGAACAGGAGACGCCGCTGCTGCTGCGATGCATCCACTAACGTCATAACGTCTGGCCTTCGGCAATTGAGAACGGGGCAGTTTTACCCGAACACCGCTATCCCGCGAGAAGGTCCCATGTGCATCGTCAATTTGACCCAAATTAACGAGAGTCCCCGCCGTCGGGGCTTGCTGCGCACGGCGGCGGCGCCTGCTAGCCAAGATATGCGGGATCAAAATCGGCAATTGCTGCCAAGCCGCGCCAGTCATGGATCGAGATCGACCGCTTCTCGGTCCCGACCAGCCCTGTCTCGCGCAGACCATTCAGCACCCGATTGACATGCACCGAGGTAAGGCCGGTGGCGTCGGCGATCTGAACCTGCGTCATCGGCAAGTCGAATTTTCCACCATGTGCAAGGCCGACGGCGCGCAGCCGCACGGCGAATTCGCAGAGCAGATGAGCGATCCGGCTTTGCGCGTCGCGTCGCCCCAAGCCTGCGAGCCATTCGCTGAAGATCGAGGCCTCTACTGCGGTTTGTCGCCACAAAGCGGTCTGCAGTGCGGGATGGGCGGCAATCACCTCGTCCAGTGCCGGTTTGGCGATCGTGGCAACCGAACCCGGCGTCATCATCCGCGCTTCGCCGATGCTGGAAGCCCCGATCAGGTGGCCGAGGCCGAGGAAATCCCCCGGAACATATATCGAGACAATCTGTCGGCCGCCATCGCGCAGCAGCTTGCTGCCCTGCGCAAAGCCGGAAAGGAGGAAGCTGCAATTCCTGGGCGTGGGGCTGCCGCGCGCAACGGTGGCGCCGGCGCCAAGTTTGCGCCGACGCGTCGGCAGGCCGAGCAGCGCGTCCAACGCGGCCCCATCCAGCGCGTTTCTGGCCGCGAACGAATTCCAGAAGCCTTCTATGGACACGGTTTCCGGCACGGATTTCCTCCTGTGGACAGGAAACTTTCGCGGTGGTCCATTCGTTCCGTCGCTGTGGCTTCATCCGCGACCGATCTTCATGCCTTACTTTATGTAAGCGACACCCATCTGACGACGCGGGCGGCGGAGCAGGAGCTTCGCGCCATCGTTGCTGTTTCGCGGCGCAATAATCGCCGCCGCGCCATTACCGGCGCACTGATGGCAACCGAACGTCATTTCGTGCAATACCTCGAAGGCGTGCAACCTGCGCTCAATGGGCTGCTTGACACCCTCCAGCGTGATCCGCGGCATCAGAATCTCCGCCTGCTGAGCAATGGAGAGGCCGCGGAGCGCCGGTTCGCGGACTGGTCGCTCGCCTATTGCGGCCCGCAAATTGTGGTCGATCCGCTGCTCGATTTAGCGATGCGCGAAGGAATATACGGTGCACAGGCCCGCAATGATCTGATTAATATGATGGCCGTCTTTTCCGGTGCGTCGCTGCGCAGCGACGATGTCGGAGCATGAGGGCATAACCGGGCGCTCCGCACGCTACGGTCGCAATGACAAGGGCGTGCGTCTGGGCGCGAGTGCGCGATCCCCCGCGGGGTTCACATGGGCGGCGTTTCGGGCGATCGCGCGGCGTATCTGGGCGAAGAACAGCGAGCATGATGTCAGCCTGCTTGCCGCCGCGGTTGCCTTTTACGCCTTCCTCTCCTTCGTACCGATGATGGGTGCGATCATCCTGTCCTATGGACTTTTTGCCGATCCTTCGTCGGTGAAGGAGCATGCACGCGCGCTTGTCGATCTCGTACCGCCCGAAGCCGCGACGCTCATAGGCAATCAGCTCACGCAGCTGACCGAAAGCGCTGCCGAGCAGAAGGGGGTCGGTCTTGCGCTGGCGCTCATGGTTTCCCTTTATGGCGCGTCACGGGCGTCGGGCGCCATGATCAAGTCGCTCAACATCATTTACGAACAGCGCGATCGGCGCAGTTTTTTTCGCTGGGCTCTCGTGTCGGCGGGTCTTGCGGCCGGGGCCGTTCTCATCGGTATCGTCGGGCTGATCGCGGCATCGCTGGTGAGCTTTTCGGGCAGTCTCCTCGCCGACAGCAGTCCGGCGGGCGCCAGTGCCCTGCAAACATTGGGCTGGGTCATCGCTGCGATCCTGTGTGTGACGGGCATCGGCGGGGTTTATCGGTTTGCTCCAAATCGGGCCGATGCGCGCTGGCAATGGCTAAGCCTGGGCTCCGCCGTGGCGACATTGCTGTGGCTCGGGGCCACCCTCTTGTTCGGCGTCTATGTTGCGTGGTTCGCCGACTATAACGCCACCTACGGCTCGCTTGGTGCTGTCGTCGTTCTGCTTATGTGGCTTTTCTTGTCCGCCTATGCTGTCCTGTTCGGCGGACTGATCAACGCCGAAACCGAGCGGCAGACTGCCTGCGACACGACGACTGGTCCCCCAAGGCCAATGGGCACGCGAGGAGCCCATGTCGCCGACATGAGCTCGGCGCTCAGTGCAGCCGAAGCCGACCGCAGGACCCTCGGCGCGTCGAGCCCCGGATCGCGCGGTGTTTGAAAAGGGCTTCGTCGCGACGACGGCCCTCGCAACCGAGGAACTTTGACTTGCGCCCCAGCGTTGCTCAAGCATCACTTAAATGAAGGATACGGGAAGATGACAGTCGAACCGCGTGCGCCCGAAGCCCCCGAAGCCGTCAACCTTGAACAGGAAGACGAGGCAGCGCAGGCGCAGACGGTTGGCGCCGAGGCTCGCATGTCGCGCGCACTGGCCGACAGCGACAAGACACCCGCGGCGGGTAACATGGATGACGCTCAGGATTTGGTCGATCACATGCGGCAAATGACCCGCTCGGGCCGGATCGATATGGATGCCTATCGCGGCGAACGGAGCGATGACGACGAGGCTGGACTGCTCGGACCGGCCGGCGATGAAGACGAAGGTCCCCGGGGAGCGCCCTAGGCCGTTGGCCGGGTTGTGCGGCAAACATGGGGAAGGGAGGGCATGGCTGCCCCTGTCAAAACTGAACTCGCGCAATTCGCACCGATTTGGCTGAAGACCCTACCGTCCTGGCCTATAGCGGAGCTTTGCCGGTTGCGCGCGCACCGGTCTGACTGCGGTCGGCATCGGTCTCCGTTTCCAGCGGTGGTTTCGATGATGCAGGGGTGGGGACCGTGGCACATGGAACGATGACGCGCGGGCGGAAGGCTCGGGCTTAAACTGACTCCCACGGCGACTCCTTCGCCGTCTCCGGGTCTCGCTTCGACAGCGGGACCCGGCTTTTTTAATCAAGGCCGAACTTCGCGATTGGCTCCGCGCGTTTGCTGACGTCCTAGCAATTTCCAACCGGCGCCTAAACGACGTTACGCGCGGAAGAAATCAAGGTGGCGCGCGCGAGGCCGGCGCGTTGCGCTACCCCTTGGACGGTCGGACGAGCTTGAATGCAATCGCGAAGCGCCCGCGCCCCGTTGGCGCCGCCGGGACGGTCGCTATCGAAGGCCGCCGCGCCGCGATGTCTCGGCGGCGTGGTTGCCCAAAGATTGCCTGCGGCAACCGGAGGCACTCAAACCGCATTTTTTCAGACAGCGCACTGCGTTATCGAGTCGCCAGAATCCGTCGATAAAGCGCCAAATATTCGTCGGCCATGCGCGCGGCGGAAAACCGCTGTGCGGCTTTCGCGGCAACGGTCGCCCGGTCAACAGCCGAGGCCTGTGCGACAGCCTCGACCGCTGCCTCGACATCGTCGACCAAGAACCCCGTGGTTCCGTGATCGATAATTTCGCGCATCGAGCCGAGCGGCCTCGCGATGACGGGCGTGCCGCAGGCCATCGCCTCGACGACCGACAGCCCGAAGGGTTCGTCGAAATTGATCAGGTGAAGGAGCGCGTGCGCGCTGCCGAGCGCGGCGAGCCTGGCGGCGCCCCCGACCGAGCCATGATAAAGGATCTGGTCGCCATCGACCCGCGGTGCGACCGACTGTCTGTAATAATCCGTGTCCTGGACGATGCCGTAGATATGCAGTCGGCGGCCGGTTCTTGTTGCGACTTCGATCGCTTCGGCGGTCCCTTTGTCAGGGTGAATTCGTCCGAAATACAGCAGATCCTCGCTCCCTGCCGGGTCCACGGGAAACGCGTCGATGTCGATGCCGTGATGGATCGTCGCGGCATAACGGAGCGCGGGATGGCGGTCGGCCTCGCTGATCGCCACATAGTGGATGCGATCTTCGAAGGGCTTGTACATCGGCAGGATGCGCTCGGAGGAAAAACCGTGGATCGTTGTTACGATCGGTGTGTCGACCAGCGCTGCAAAAGCGTGGGCCGGAAAGTCCGCCTGGTTGTGAATGATGTCGAACTCTCGCGCGCGTTCGAACAGATTGGCAAGATGACGATATTCCCACACTTTCGCGTCGATTGCGGGGTCTTCCTCATATGGGGCTGGAACGATCCCTGCCAGATGCGCGCCGGTGATACTGTCCAGCGTGGCGAACAGGGTGACATCGACGCCCTTGGCGACGAGCGCCTCGGTGAGGATACTGGTGACAAGCTCCCAAGGGCCATAGTGCCGGGGCGGCGTGCGCCAGGCGATCGGGGCCAGCATCGCGATCCGCATCAATGGCTTGCCCGCTTGAGAATTATGCCTTCATCGGCCTGCAGCTGCCCTTCAAAACGGCGTGTGCCGTGGGTGGAGAGCAACAGTTGGTGGGCGTCGCCATTCTGAAGAGGCACGGCGCTCGGCCAGGCGCCGAAGTTGAGAGCGACGATCAGCTGCGTGTCGCCGTAACGTCGCTCATATTGGAGCACCTGCTCGCCGGACGACATTATGCGGATGTCGCCGAGCGCGAGCGCAGGCTCCCGACGCCGTAGCGCCAGCAGATCACGGTAGAGCGCCAACATCGAACGCGGATCGGCGCCTTGCTCAGCCACATTGCGCGTCTTCCAGTCGGCGTGAAGCGGCAACCATGGTTCACGCGCGCTGAATCCCGCATGGGGGGAGTCGTCCCACGCCATGGGCGTTCGCGCGCCATCGCGGCCGAGCCCGAGACCCGGTTGGCGCAGGTCCTGTGGGTCGCGCACCTGATCCGGCGCGATCGCCACCCGTCCGATGCCCAGCTCGTCCCCCTGATATAAGGTCGGTGTGCCGCGGAGCGTCAGCAAAAGCATCGCGGCGATGCGCGCCTGCGCTTCGCCGAGGCGGCCGGCGAGGCGCGGTGCGTCGTGACTGCCAAGCACCCAATTAGGCCAGCCGCCATCGGGGAGTGCGGCTTCATAATCTTCAATGATATGGGCAATGATCCGGGCATTCCATGGCGCGTCGAAAAGCTGGAAATTGAACGGCAGGTGGACGCCGGGGGCATCCGCACTGCCATAATAGGCCATCAACTGATCAACCGGCAGGCAGATCTCGCCCACGAGCAGCCGGTCGCCATAAGCATCGGCGACCGCGCGGAAAGCATGCGCGATCTCGTGTATCTCCGGCTGGTTGGCCGAATGCTGCTGCAACACGCGGAATTTCTCGCCTTGGTAGGGCATAAAGCCGGGATTGAGCGGATTGTCTGGCAGATCCTTCGCCTTGATGCAGTGCCACAGGACATCGATCCGGAAACCGTCGACGCCGCGCTCGAACCAGAAATGGAGGACGTCGGTCATGGCGGCGCGCACGGCCGGATTGCGCCAGTTGAGGTCGGCCTGCTCGGTGAGGAACGTGTGAAGATAATATTGGCCGGTAGCGGCGTCAAAGGCCCATGCAGAACCGCCCATGTCGCTTGTCCAGTTGTTGGGTGGACCCCCGTCGGCTGTGCCATCGCGCCAGAAGAACCAGTCGCGCTTTGCGCTATCCCGCGACGCGCGGCTCTCGGCGAACCAGGGGTGCTCGATTGAAGCATGATTGGGCACGAAATCGAGCAGCAGCTTGAGTCCGCGTGCATGCACGTCGCCAAGCAGCCGGTCAAAGGCGGCGAGGTCGCCGAACAGCGCGTCTACGCCGCAAAAGTCGGACACATCGTAACCGAAATCGGCCATAGGCGAGGGAAAGATCGGCGACAACCAGATCGCATCGACACCAAGCCGTTCGATATGATCGAGCCGCCGGCGGATGCCTTCGAGGTCGCCGACGCCGTCCCCGTTCGTGTCCTGAAATGACCGCGGATAGATTTGATAGATTACCCCGGTTTCCCACCAGGGGCGTTCCGCGCTAGCCGCCGTTCGAGCGATACCCATGGTCGCTCAACGCAGTCCGGGCGCAATGGTTCAGCTTGCTCAGCACGTTGCGCGACCTGCGTATGACATTCCCAACCGTGCGAAGTCGCAGGTCACGCGTCTGCTCGGGAGGGCGCACTCGGATAAGCGCCAAGGCGAAAACTGATTTATGTTAAGTAACTTGGCGGCCGCCGCTTTACTGGTCGATAAGGTTTGGAGGCTATCTCGAAAGCGAGGGACCCGGGAATTCGATGATGCTGCGGGTTTACGCGTGCCTTACTCTGGAACATGATCCTGCGATGCTGCTTTTGGCAGGATCGATCTGCCTGATCTCCTGCCTCACGGCCGTGCATCTTGCGATCCAGGTGGCTACTTTGGATCCCGCGCAGCGCCGGTGGTGGACCCTGCTCCTGGCAGGAGTGACCGGGACCGGCATCTGGGCGACGCATTTCGTTGCAATGCTCGCTTACCGGCCGGGACTTCCGACCGTATTTCTGGTCGGTCCGACGCTCGCTTCCTACCTTACCGCAATCGCCGCGACCTATGCCGCTTGGACAATTCTCCTGAGCCGCCGACATTGGCGGTCGCTGCTCGCAGGTTCCGTCTTTGGTCTCGCGATCGCCGCGATGCATTTTGCCGGTATGGCTGCAATGAGAACTGTCGGACAACTGCACCATGACGGGGTCCTTGTCAGTGCCGCAATAGCGGCGGGGATCATCCTATCAATTGGCTGCGCCCGCCTTTTTGCCAGTGGGCGACCTTCGCATGCATATGGTGCGGGCGTATTGCTAGGGGGTGCGATCTGGGCTGTTCATTTCGGCTCCATGGCCGCTGCTACCATCCGCGTCGATCCGGCAATTTCGTTGCCGCCAAAATCGATGGACCCCGAATTGTTGACCGTCATCGTTGCGATGGGGGTCGTCGCGCTGCTCGGCATCGTGCTGGCCACCGCCATCTACGAGGCGCGCAGCGTGCGCTCGGCGGCCGACGAGACGCGGCGTCTCAAAAGCTTCACGCAAAGCGCACTGGAAGGACTGGCGATTCTCGATGATGATAGCATCGTCGATGCCAACGAGACCTTCTGGTGTATCGCGGGATATGATCCGGGCAATCCTCCGCAGCGGCTTCCGGTCTCCGCGGTCCTGCCCGAGCATAAGGATCGGCCGAGCCGGGCGCTTGGTCCCGCCTTCTTCGAAGCCCGGCTGCGCAGCACCGACGGCAGCTTTATCGAGGTCGAGACAGCGGTGCGCAAGCTCGCGATACGCGGTACCGGCAAGGAAGCGATCATTGTTCGCGACATCAGCGAGCGCAAGGCGGCGGCGGCGCGGATTGCGCATATGGCAGCGCATGACCCGCTGACCGGAGCCGGAAACCGCATCGCCTTCCGCCACGCTCTCGATGCGGCGCTCGCGGCACCCGATGTAAAGCCCGTCGCCTTGATCTGTCTCGATCTCGACCGCTTCAAGGCGGTGAACGACCTCCATGGCCACCCGTTCGGCGATGCGGCATTGGTCGAAGCGGCGCGGCGTATCCAGCGCTGCTGCGGAGAAAATGAATTTCTGGCCCGGCTGGGCGGCGACGAGTTCGCCATTGTCCAGCATGGCCGCGAACAACCGGCCGCCGCGGGACAGCTTGCCGAGCATATCGTCGCCGCCATGGAGGACGCGATCATCGTTGGCGATCATGGCGTGCATCTCGGCACAAGCATAGGTATCGCCGTCTATCCGACCAACGCTGCCGATGCCGATGACTTGCATAAGCGGGCCGATCTTGCCCTCTACCGCGCCAAGTCTGAAGGTCGCGGCCAGTTTCGTTTCTTCGATAGCGCGATGGGTGAACAGTTGCGCCAGCGCCGCGCGCTCGAAGCGGATCTGCGCGCCGCGATCGAAGACAAGCAGCTCGACCTTCATTTCCAGCCCTTCATCTGCCTCGCAACACGGGCGGTAACCGGCTTCGAAGCTCTGGTGCGCTGGACGCATCCGCAGCTCGGGGCCATTCCGCCCGCCGAATTTATCCCGCTTGCCGAGGAACATGGTCTTCTCCCGCAGATCGGGACGGCAGTGCTCGAGCGCGCCTGCGCCGAGGCGGCGGCTTGGCCCGCGCCGCTGCGGATTGCGGTCAATATATCCCCGGCGCAACTTCTCCACGCAGCGATGATCGCTACAGTCGGCGAAACCTTGGCGCGGACGGGGCTTGCCCCACACCGGCTCGAACTGGAGGTGACCGAGTCCAGTTTCGCGCATCATCCCGACAAGGTTCTGGCAACGCTGCGCGGGCTGCAGGCGCTGGGCGTCGGTATAGTGTTGGACGATTTCGGAAAGGGGCAGTCGGGGCTTGGCCAATTCCGGAGCTTTGTTTTCGACAAGATCAAGATCGACCGGCATTTTGTCCACGGCCTTGGTCACGGCCGCGAGGCGCTAGCGATCGTCAAGGCGATCGTTGGGCTTGGGCGGGGCTTTGGTATGACGATCGTGGCCGAAGGGGTCGAGACGCAGGACCAGCTTGACCTGGTGCAAGCCGAGGGATGCCATCAAGCGCAAGGCTATTTGTTCGGCCGGCCCGGCCCGATCGAAACCTTCGCCCATTTGCTCGCCGCGGGCCAAGAGCCCAGCCATGCTTGCCTCTCGCCCTGCGCGAACTGTCCCGAAAAAAACCGCCGCATGACACGCGGCGCCAAGCTTGTGGCAGTGTAGAGCGATGAGCGACGAGATGCGAGGCGCCGAAGGCGTCATATCGCCATTGCAAAGCCGTAGCGACAGGCGGATGGACGAAGTCACCAGTGATCCCTCCGGACGCTTCAGCATGACCGAAATCTCGCGGCATTTCCGCCCGAACTCCTTCTTCGTCCGAATTGCCTTGCCGGCACTTGCAGCCTTTGCCCTCGTTGCCGGGGCGCTGGCCGCGGTCACCCTCGTTTCGGCCGATCAGGCGAACAGGCTCGCCGGCGACCGCCAGGAAATGCTTGTCCGCGCGCGCATTGACGAGCTGGGGGCGCGGATCGGCTACGAACAGGAGAGTATTACCGTCTGGAATGAGTCGATGGAGCAGGCATCGGCCGCCCGACCCGACCTCGTTTGGTTCGACGATAATCTCGGCATCTGGCTCCATGATTATTATGGGCATGATGAAGCCTATGTCTTGCGACCCGATGGCCAGCCGATTTACGCCATGCGCGATGGCAAACGCGCCGAACCTGCCGACTATCACCGCCTTGCCGGAGTGGCGTCGGTGCAAATCCGGTCGCTGCACGCGCGAATGGCGATGAAACCCCGCGCGGATGTCGCGCCGCCGCAGCGCGTTGTCGGGGTCAGCGAACTAGCGGCCGTTGGCGGCCACCCCGCCATCGTCAGTATAAAACCGATCACCCTTGACGGCGGCGCTATGCGACCGATCGATCTCACCCCGGTTCATATCAGCGTTCGCCGCCTCGACGGAGATTTTGCAGCGTCGCTCGCACAGGAATTCCGGCTGCAGGATGCCAGCTATGAGCGCAGCCTCGGCGAGGACGATCCGCGCCGAAGCATCGCGCTCACCGACCGGTCGGGCGATAGCTTGGGGTATCTTGCCTGGCGCCCCTTCGAACCTGGCGGCCACATGCTCGACCGGGTGGCGCCGTTCGCAGGATTTGCTTTTCTCCTTCTGCTGGCGATCGTGATGTGGCTGCTTCGCCGCATCAACCGTGCCCTGCTCGCGCAGAACGCGAGCGAAGCACAGGCCCGGCACCTGGCTTTCCACGACGCGCTCACCGGACTGCCGAATTCGGCGCGTTTCAAGGACCATCTGGTGCAGGCCTTTGCCGACCGTGATCGCACCGCGTCCCCGGTCGCGTTGCTGCACCTCAAGATCGACGGGCTGCGCCAGATCGATGACGCCTTTGGCCAGGCGGCGGGCGATGCCTTGGTGCGAGCGGTAGTGGGGAGGCTTGCCGCCTCGACGCGGACGAGCGACTTTGTCGCGCGCATCGGCGGCGACGAATTTGCGATTATCCAGAGCGACAGCGGCGCGGCGGAGACCGAGATTCTCTGCCTGCGTGTCGTCGAGGATTTTGCCGAACCATTTTTTCTGGGCGGCCAGACCGTCAATGTGGGCGTCGCGATCGGCGCGGCGTTTGCGCCCCCGCACGCGGTGTCGGGTGCCGAACTGGGTCGCAAGGCAAAAGTGGCGCTGCACCATGCGCAGATGACGACCGGGACACGTTATGTGCTCTTCGACGATGCAATGGACGAAGGCATTCGCGAGCGTCTGGAAATCGAAAATGACCTGCGCGAGGCGCTGTCGCACCCGGACGCCTTCGAGATTTTCTATCAGCCGCTGTTCGATGCGACCTCGCGGCAGATCGTGGGAGCAGAGGCGCTGCTACGATGGCATCATCCCGCACGCGGTACGATCTCGCCCGCGATGTTCATCCCCGTCGCCGAAGCTTGCGGGGCGATATCGCAGCTCGGACTGATGGTGCTTCGGCGCGCCTGCGAAGACGCCGTGCGGTTAGGCCTGCCGTCGGTCTCGGTCAATGTATCGGCCGTCCAGCTACGCGATCCGCAATTTGCGGCGCAGGCGCTGGCGATCGTCGCGCAGGCCGGTTTGCCGCCGGCCCAACTCGAAATCGAGATCACCGAAACGACATTGATGGAAGACGAAAGAGCCTGCCAGAAGACGCTGGCCGTCCTTCGTGCTCGCGGCGTCCGTATCGCACTCGACGATTTCGGGACCGGTTATTCGTCGTTCAGCTATTTGCGGCGCTTCGACATCGACCGCATCAAGATCGACCGGAGTTTCGTCAGTGCGCTCGGCGCAGGCCGACGCCGGGGCGGTCGCGCTATTGTCAGGGCGATGATCGACCTCGCCAAAGCCAGCGGTCTCAAGGTGACCGCGGAGGGGGTCGAACGCGAGGCGCAGCAGCGCATCCTCGCTCATCTCGGCTGTGACACGTTGCAGGGGTTCTATCTTTCGGAACCGGTCGCGCCGCCGGAATTCGCGCGCCTCCTTGGCCGGATCGAGCTACGCGAGGCTTCGGCCTGATCGGGACGGTCTGCGGAAGGCATGGGCGGCGACGTGACGCACCGCCGTCGGGGCCGCGCCGCGTGATCGGCGCGCACTGCCCGGCCTCGGGCAGGCGCGGGACTGCTATTTCATGGAATCCCGGACGGCGCCGCTCGCCGCAGCGACTTTTCCTGTCCTGGGTTAATTCCGCCGCCGGCGAGGGCGCTCTCAGGGAACAATTGCGCGCAGCCGACGTCGGCTGGGAACCAACTTCAGGAGAACATGTCATGTCGCACCTCTATATCGCCGTGCTTCCTTTTCTGCTCCTCGTCGGCGCCTGCAATTCCGCGCCCGAGAGCAGCACAAGCCAGGCCGAAAGTGCAACGGTGGCTGGCGACGATGGTGCAGTGGCCGCACCCGACTTCAGCTCCGATACCGACAACAGCAATATCGGCGCGGGCGATGCGAGGGTCGGTTCCGAGGTCCCGGCACCAAACGGTGGAAGCAATAGCAACGCCGCGGGAACTGCGACCGGCGCCGACCCCGCAGGCCAGACTGACGGCAGGACGCCGCCGCCCGCCTCCTGATCGCATCGCGCGGCTGTCGGGAGAGCCGCGCGATGACGTCGCCTGCCGTGAGCCCTCCAAAGCGCAGGCGAGGAGCGCTCCCGGGAGAAGTGCCGACCGGCGCTTGTCCCGGGAGGCTTCCATGCCCGATCGTTGCCGGTCTTTTACCAGACGCGCGGCGAACGCGCGGCTGCGCGGATCGTCGCTTTCGATATAAGGCCGCAGCAGGATGAGCGACGCTTTAAGCGATCATGCGCGGCGCAGCGGGCCGCATTGCGACGCGGTCATTGTCGGTGCCGGTCCGGCCGGACTGACTGCGGCGCTCTATCTCGCGCGATACCGGCGCGGCGTGCGTGTCGTTCACGACGGTCGCTCGCGGGCGCTTGCCGCGCCAATGGCGTGGAATGTTCCGGGGTTTCCCGAAGGCATTTCAGGTGCCGACCTGCTCCAGCGGCTGACCGAGCAAGCGGAGCGCTATGGCGCTGTCATTGTGCCTGGCTGCGTCGAACGTCTTGCCGCGCACGAGGAACGAGGCTTTTTGGCCACCCTTGCCGACGGGAGTGCCATTTCGGCGCGCGGCGTCATAATGGCGACGGGCGTGGTCACCAACGAGGTCCAGCTGGACGCTGGCGATCATGCCGAGGCCGTGCGCAGCGGTGCGCTGCGCTACTGCCCGATCTGCGACGGCTTCGAGCATCGCGATCGCAAGATCGCCGTGCTCGGCTCCGATCTCCACGGCGCCGCCGAAGCCATGTTCCTGCGACAGTATAGCGACGAGGTGACGCTTTTGCCCCGTGGACGTGTCGGACTGAACTCGCGGCAGCGCGGCGAGCTCGAGGCAAGTGGAGTCTTGATCGAGGAGCGCCGCGTCCTTCGCCTTGCCCATCGCGGTGCAGGGATCGAAGTCACCCTCGCAGGTGCGCCGTCCGCGCTCTTTTTTGACACGCTTTACCCGGCGCTGGGATCGGTGCCGCGGAGCGAATTGCTCGCCGATCTCGGCACCGCGATCGATGCAGATGGCTGCCTTCCCCCCGACGGCTTTGCCGAGGCGCTCATCCCCGGGCTTTACGCCGCCGGCGACGTCCTGGCCGGCCTCGACCAGATCAGTACGGCAGCCGGGCAGGGCGCTGCCGCCGCGACGCGGCTGCACAATTGGCTTCGCTGGCGCGAGGGGCAGGTCATGCCAGATCAGCGTTGATCCCCATATCCGCGAAGGCTGGCGGCGTTGCTCCGCGCCGCTCTCCTGCTTGCGCACCTCGGCCGGCGGCGGGGCGCTGCGGGTCAAGGGTTCGCGGGCGCGCTGCTGATCGACGACGCAAATGGTCGGACCTGGGGAGAGCCCTGAGGCCGGATTTCCGCACATGGCCCCGGAGCTGCACCATCCAGGGGCGCCATGGTGAGCCCGGCGCGCGGTCAGCACGCTGCTGCCTTGTGGCCCGATGCGGAACCCTCGCGCGTCCCATGCGATTAACTCGCTAAGGTTCCTCGATGATCGATTTTGATGCCGCAGCCAGCGCGGACGGACAGTCCGGCAAAATACACATCCTCGTCGTCGACGATGATGCCATCATCGCGATGAACAGCGCGGCCCTGCTGGAAGAGCTGGGCTATGCTGCGATCGAGGCCGGCAGCGGCGCCGAGGCACTTGATATCTTGCACCGACGGCAGGAAATTGCTCTCTTGATTACCGATCAGGTTATGCCCGGCATGCGCGGCAACGAACTGATTACACAAGCCCGTCGCATTCGTCCGGAGCTCCCGGCCATTCTCGCGACGGGTTACGACGACTTGCTCCGCGAATGCCCTCCGCGGGTCAGTCGGCTCGCCAAGCCATTCGGATTAGCCGAACTTGCCGTTACGGTCGGCGCCGCGCTGGGTCTCCCCGATGTTGCGGAAACCGAATGGCGCGATCGGCGTTAAGATAATGATGCTGGATCCGCGGCCTTCTCTTGGCATTGGGCCGTCCCGCCCCCGCGCCGCCCCGCATTATCATTTGTGAACGCGGGCAGGCGGGGCTTGTTGGAGAAACATATTCGATGACGTCTGACTACCGAATTTCGACCGGCAATTCCGGCCTCGACGCCATCCTGCGCGGCGGAATCCCGGCAAACCGGCTTTATCTTTTGGAGGGCATGCCAGGCTCGGGCAAAACAACCGTTGCCCTCCAATTTCTCCTGGCAGGCGCTGCGGCAGGCGAGCCGGTGCTTTACATCACGCTATCGGAAACGAGTGAGGAACTGGCGGTTGTCGCTGGGTCGCACGGATGGTCGCTGGCTGAAATCGAGTTGTTCGAACTTGCGTCGGCCGACGAGGTTCTCGGGCAAGGGCGCGATCAGACGATCCTGCACAGCTGGGAGCTCGAGCTCGGACGGACGATCGAGCTTATTCGCGCGCAGGTGGAACGGGTGAAGCCGCGGCGCGTCGTGTTCGACAGCCTTTCCGAAATGCGGCTGCTGGCCCAGGATCCGCTTCGCTACCGGCGTCAACTGCTGCAATTGAAGCAATTTTTCTCCGGTCTCGACACCACCGTCCTCCTCGTCGATGATATGACGGGCGGGACGGGCGAACGCGACAATCACCTCCACAGTCTCTGTCATGGCGTCATCACGCTCGAGAGGCTGACACTCGACTTTGGTGCGGCGCGCCGCCGCATGCAGGTGCAGAAGATGCGCGGCGTCGATTTTGCCGCCGGGTTCCACGACATGGTCATCCGTCAAGGCGGGGTGGATATCTTCCCGCGGCTCATTGCCGCCGAACATGACAGGACGTTTCGCGGCGACGTCGTCTCAAGCAATATTGCCCAGCTCGACGCCTTGCTTGCCGGTGGACCGGGGCGCGGCACCTCGACCCTCGTGACAGGTCCGGCGGGCTCGGGGAAGACGACGCTGGCGCTGCAATATCTGGATGCGGCCTGCCAACGCGGCGAAGTGTCGGTAATTTATGAATTTGACGAACGGATCGCCACGCTGATCAATCGTGCCAAGGCATTTGGAATCGATCTCCAGAAGCATGTGGACGGCGGGCTGCTGGTGATCCGCCAAATTGACCCTGCCGAACTCGCGCCTGGCCAGTTTGCCGCGATGGTTCGCGAGGAAGTCGAGGATCGGTGCGCGCGGTTCATCCTGATCGACAGTCTCAACGGCTATGTCGCCGCGATGCCGCAGGAGAAACAGCTCATCCTTCAGCTCCACGAGCTCCTGTCCTATCTCAACCAGAAGGGCGTCGTCACCTTTCTCATCAACCCGCAGCACGGCTTCTTCGGCAGCATGGCCACTCATGGCTTCGATGTCTCCTACATCGCCGATATCGTTATCCTGCTGCGCTTCTTCGAAAGCGACGGCCGGATCCGCAAGGCCATTTCGATCGTCAAGAACCGGGGCGGCCAGCACGAGGACGCGATTCGCGAGTTTCGAATTGATGGCCTCGGTATCCGCGTCGGCAATCCCCTGACCGAATTCAGGGGGGTGCTTACCGGCACCCCCGAATATGTCGGCGAGCAGCAGCCGCTGCTGGAAGATCGCAGTTAAGTGCACCGCTCAGCTCCAGTTGGCAACAGGGTCCTGATCACAGCGCCATATGGCAGCGACGCCGCGAGTGTCGCCGCCCTGCTCGGCGAGCAAAATTATGAGGCCAAGGTGTTCGCGACAATCGTCGCGCTCGCGAATGCGATCGACGACCAGGCAGGCGTTATCGTCGTAACCGAGGAGGCGCTACGCGCCGATCTCGCGCCGCTGCACCGTGCGCTCGCAGCGCAGCCCGACTGGTCCGACATCCCCTTCATCCTGCTGGCCGGACGATCGACCGGACGCGCCGTCTCGGGCGAATGGGTTCGGCGCCAGCTGCCCGACAATGCGCTGAATGTCATCCTTCTCGAGCGGCCGCTCAGCGGTGAATCGCTCACCAGCACGGTCGCAGCGGCGATGCGGTCCCGGCAAAAGCAGTTCGAGATCCGCGACAGGATTGCCGAACTTGGCGAGGGCGAGGCACGGCTCTCGACGTTGCTGGAGGCGCTTCCGGTCGGCGTGGCGTTTATCAATCGCGATGGAACGACTTTGCTCTCCAATCCGGCTTTTCGGCGCTTCCTGCCATCCGGCGACATTCCCTCGCGGCTTCCCGACGGCGAAGCGCGCTGGGAGGGCTATGATGCCGATGGGCGTCGCATTACCCGCGAGCGCTTCGCCACGGTTCGCGCGCTCCAGGGGGAACGCGTTCAGGGAATGGAATTTCGCCATCATCCCGAAAGCGGCGCCCCGGTCTGGACGCGCGTCAGCGGAATTCCGCTGAAGAATGGCGATGAAGTGACCGGGGCTATTTCGGTGATCGTCGACATCGATGACGAGAAGCGCGGGCAGACCATTCTCGCCGAAGCCGCGCAGAAACTGGAGCAACAGGTTGCGGAGCGGACGTCCGAACTGACCGCGGCCCTGGCGCGCCTCGAGGCGGAAGCGAAGGAGCGCGCGCGCGCCGAAGAAGCGCTCCGGCAATCGCAGAAGATGGAGGCGGTGGGTCAGTTGACCGGGGGCATTGCCCATGACTTCAACAATCTGCTTACGGGCATCATGGGTGCGCTTGACGTCGTAAGGCGCCGTATTGCGAACGGACGCACCGACGATCTCGACCGGTTCATGGACGCGGCGACAGTTTCCGCGGAGCGCGCCGCTGCCTTGACGGCGCGGCTTCTGGCCTTCTCGCGCCGGCAGTCGCTCGACAGTCGTCCAACCGACGTGAACCGGCTGCTCGCCTCGCTCGAGGATCTGCTGCATCGGACCATGAGCGAGCGAATCGAAGTCTCGATCGAATTTGCCGGTTCGCTCCCCCTGGCGCTGGTCGATGCCAACCAGCTCGAGAATGCCATCCTCAATCTCGCCATCAACGCGCGCGATGCCATGCCGCAGGGCGGCCGTTTGGCGCTGCGGACGCACCACGCCCAGATCGATGCGGAGTTTTGCGCCGAGCACGATGGATTTGTGGCAGGATCCTATGTTGCCGTCACGGTGTCGGACTCCGGCGCAGGAATGGATGCCGCGACCTTGGCCAAGGCTTTTGACCCATTTTTTACCACCAAGCCGATCGGGCAGGGAACCGGCCTTGGCCTGTCGATGGTCTACGGTTTCGCCAAGCAGTCGCATGGGCATGTCGCGATCGACACCGAAGTTGGTGTCGGCACCGACGTGACGGTTTATCTCCCGATTGCCGACGAACCGGCAGAGCGACCCGAAATTACCAAGGGGCCGGTCCTTGACGGGGACGGACAGACCGTTCTGCTCGTCGAGGACGATGCTGCCGTCCGGCTGCTCGTCGCCGACGTGCTCGGCGAGTTGGGTTACCGGGCGCAGGAGGCGGCGGACCCGCAATCGGCGATCGCGTTGATTGAAAGCGGATCGCGCTTCGACCTCATGATTACCGACGTGGGATTGCCCGGAATGAACGGTCGGCAACTCGCTGAGATTGCGCGAAAGCATCTGCCCGACCTGCCCATTTTGTTCATCACCGGTTATGCGCAAAATGCCGAGGCGCGTGGGGGTTTTCTCGGTCCGAACATGGAAATGATTTCGAAGCCCTTTCCGATCGAAATACTTGCCGGCAAGATACGCGAAATGCTCGCTTGAACTGCAACTCGGCGCAAAGCTTATACTATGCTCGAGTTTGGCGAACTTTCTCAAAATGTTGGAACAATGGCGGCAAGCGAGGGGTTTCGCCGACGGACCCCGCGGTCTCGATGCGCCACTGCATGCGGGGTCCAACTAGGATACGTCCTCGGCGCAGACCGTCATCTCGTCGCGTCGCTGCCGGCGCCTGCTGCACGATTCTTCCCCGCCACGCTCGAAGCGATCGGGCGCGAACCCGCTATCTTGCGGCCGTCACGGCCTCATTTTCGGTTTCCCCTTTTACGCGACCTCGAAAATCTCGACAGATCCAAGGCCAGCAACAGCGTTTTTGGCGATCGCGCGAGGCTTGGCGCGGACGCGTTAGCGTCATGTGAGATCAATCAGCAAACCGATGCCGCGACAACCGGGATACCGGTATAGGCAAGGCTGAAGAAACCGGCGATCGCGCCCGTAAACGCCAGGCGGTCGGTAAAATCGGTGTCTGCCGCGCGCGGCCGAAAGGCCCAGCACAGAAAGGCGAGCAAGACGCCGCTGCCGACATAAACGAGAAGGAGGAGGAGCCGGGCAAAGCTCACTCCGCCGAGCGACCATGCGTCCCAGCCGAAGGCGCAGCTCAATCCCTGCAGACCGTAGAGCGCCGTAAAGGCGATGGCCCAGATGATCAGACCGGCCGAGGCGCGCAACAGACCGGTCATGACAGCAGGGACGGCAGGTGAGTGGCAAGCAGGACAATCCCGCCCGCTGCGAGCCCATAGTCGTTCCACAAGCGGGCAATCCGGGGTTCGGCGCCGTCGATAGCGGCAATATAGCCCGCTCGCCGGCGGGCGCGCACGAATAGGTCGATAACCAGTGCCAGCACGATGTGCAGCGCGCCATAAGTGAGCAGCACCGCCACCACCGCTCCATAGGCATGATCAGACGGCGCCGGTACGAGCCGCCACGCCGTTGCGAGCAGCGCCGCAAGAAGCAGACCCAGCCCGATGCCGGTGAGCGGAGCGCCGGTGTGGCGCTGTGCAGCCAGCACGGCCCCGACGAGTCCCGTAAACAGGATCGGGATCGAGCCCGCGAGAAGCGCGGGCGGCGGCCAGTTGGGGGCGATCGTCCACAGGAAGGCATGGCCGAAGAGGAGCGCCGCGAACAGGCTGCCATTGGCCATGAGCAAAAACACGCTGCCCCACCAGCCCGGCGAGCCCTGGACCTCGGCATGGATCAAGGCCTCGCGGTCATGGCCGACGGGAAGCGGGCCATAAACGCGTTTGCCGCCGAGAACCCAGGCCCAGCGCCAACCGAGAACAAACAGTGCGGCAAGCGGCACGAGGGTCCAGATGTAGAGTTTGAGCAGCATCAGCAGGAAGAGGCTGCCCGTGACCAGCCCGGTCCCGAGGGGCAGGAGGCTGTTACCGGGCAGAATGACAATATGATCGATACGGCCCGTCGCCGTATCGACCGCCAAAGTCTCGCGCCAGCCATGACGTGGAAGCCCCAGATAGCCTTCGCCGCGCGCGAGTTCGAGCGCCAGCCCGGGTGTTTTTTCGAGCGGCTCGCGATCGTCGACATGCGGCAGGCTCGCGATATTGTAGGAAGGCGCAGGCTGCATCATCGCCCATTCCAGCGTGCCCGCATTCCACGGATTGCGCCGCGCGCGCGGCGCGTGGAACAGTTGCAGCAGCAGATCGATCACCACCAGCGCAATGCCGGTCGCCATGACAAAAGAACCCAGCGACGACAGCAGATTGTAGAAAGTCCACCCGATGCCGTCGGGATAGCTGTCGATGCGACGCGGCTGGCCGAGCAGGCCGACGAGGTGCATCAGGAAGAAGGTCAGGTGAAAGCCGGTGAAAATGAGCCAAAACGCGGCCTTGCCCAGCGTGTAGCTATGGCGCCGCCCGCTGAAGTGGCTGAGCCAGTAATAGGCCCCCGCGAGCATCGGGAATATGAACCCGCCGACAAGGACATAATGGAGATGCGCGGTGATGAAGGCGGTGTCATGGGCCTGCCAGTCGAACGGCACCATGGCCACCATGACGCCGGTGAGGCCGCCGACCACGAAGGTGACGACAAAACCGGTCAGATAAAGCATCGGCAGGTGCATCTGCGGCCGTCCCGCCCAGAGCGTGCCGAGCCATGCGAAAATCTGGACGCCGGTCGGCACGGCCACCACGGTCGAGGCGGCGGAGAAGAACGCCAGCGCCATATGCGGAATGCCGACGGTGAACATATGATGCACCCACAGCCCGAAGCTCAGAAAGCCGAGCGCGAGAATCGCCGCGACGATCCAGCCGTAACCCAGGATCCGGGTGCGGGCCATGACCGGCAGAATGGTCGATACCGCCCCCGCCGCCGGCAGGAAGATGATATAGACCTCGGGATGCCCGAACAGCCAGAAAAGATGCTGCCAGAGCAGCGAGTCGCCGCCGCGCGCGGCCTCGAAGAAGGGCCAGCCGAAAGCGCGCTCGAGCTCGAGCAGGATCGATCCGAGTATGAGGGGCGGGAAGCCGACCAGCATCATCGCGGCGGTCACCAGCATATACCAGGCAAATAAAGGCATCCGGTCGAGCGACATACCCGGCGCCCGCAGCTTGAGGATCGAGACGACAATATCGACCGCGGTGATGATGGCGGAGATTTCGACGAAGGTGATGCCGAGAAGCCAGAAATCGGAATTGATCCCGGGCGAATAGGGCTTGGACGAAAGCGGCGTGTACATGAACCAGCCCGCATCGGGCGCGATGCCAAGCAGCATCGAGACGAGCAGCATCGTGCCGCCGAACAAATAGCACCACCAGCCATAGGCCGTCATGCGCGGGAACGCGAGATCGCGCGCGCCGAGCATCTTGGGCAGCATGTAGATCGCGAATCCCTCGAACATCGGGATCGCAAACAGGAACATCATAATGCTGCCGTGCATCGTGAACAGCTGGTTGTAGATTTCGGGTCCGACAAAAGCGCTCCCGGGCGTCGCGAGCTGCGTGCGGATCAGCATGGCGAGGACGCCGCCGATCAGGAAGAAAATGAAGGCCGTGACCATCAGGCGAATGCCGAGCGTGCTATGATTGACGGTTGCCAGTGAGCCGCGCCAGCCCTTCGGCGTTCCCCATATCGCCTCGAAGGCGCGGTGGAGTTGCAATGCCTTCATCGCGCCTCGCCCGCCTGAAACCGCGCCCATCCCGCCGCGTCGTGCGCGACGACCTGGAACCCGTGCCGCGCGTGACCAGCGCCGCAGAATTCGGCGCACAGACCCTGATAAACGCCCGGTGCGTGCGCCTCGATCCGCAATCTGTTGCGGCGGCCGGGGATGGCATCCATCTTGCCAGCGAGCCGCGGCACCCAGAAGGCGTGGATCACGTCGCGGGTCGTCAGCTCGACATCGATCGGCCGGCCGGCAGGGATGTGGAGGGTATCGCGGGTGCGGATTGGTCCTTCGCGGCCGGGATGGGTGAAGGACCAATACCAGCGGCTTGCTTCCGCCGCGACGGTGACAGTCTCGGGATCCTCGCGCGGGAGCAGCCGCTCGCCGATAACCAGACCATAAGCGAGCAGCGCCGCGAGCGTCACGACCGGAAAGATCAGGCCGCCGCCGACAATCCACGTCCGCTGCGAGGCATGATGCTGCGCGTCGCGGCGGCGGAACGCCAGCAGCAGCAGCGCGGCCACCAGGGTGAAAATCGCGGTGGCGCCGCCGAGCATGACCCACCACAAGGGCGCAATCGCACCGGCTGCGGGTCCCGCTGGCTCGAGCGTTGAATAGGTGCCGCTGCACCCTGATGAAACTATTGCCGCGCCAAACGTTATCGTCCTGAGGCATCCCGGCGAGAGAGGAAGACCATGGTCACGACGAGGCAGCGCGAGGATCAGCTTACCGATCCGATCAGCGCCGACCCCGCGTTCGACGACGCGGAATCGAAAGTCGCGGTTCGGGGCCATCCCGTCCACGCGATGCTGGTGTCGTTTCCGATCGGTCTTGCCGTCTGTGCGCTCGGCGCCGACCTCTTCTACTGGTGGACCGGCGACGGCTTCTGGGCGCGCGCCGCCCTGTGGAGTACCGGCATGGCCTTTCTGATGGGGCTGCTTGCCGGCCTGTCGGGCACGATCGAGCTGCTCAGCGTGCCGGGCATCCGGGCGCGGGCAGCCAGTTGGACGCACTTCATCGTTGCGATGATGCTGCTCGGCATCCTCGGAGCCAACTGGGGTTATCGCCTGTCGGGCTACGAGGCCGCGGTCCTGCCCTACGGCTTGCTGCTCTCGGGGCTGGCGACGGTCTTTGTCGGTTTCGCCGGCTGGCACGGCGGAAAGCTGGTGTTCGACTATCATATCGGCACATCGTCTAACGGCAATTGACGCCCGCGCGGGGTCGCGAGCCAGTCGGGAATGGCGATCGACCAACCGGGTTTGGCCAGCACCAGCAGCAGAACCGCTCCGATCAGCATGAGCGCGGCCAGGATGAGCGGCCAGGTCGGCGATGGCTGGCGGCGATTGACATGCTCGCCCATGCGGACGACGAGCGTGCCGAGCCAGGCGTGGATTGCCACCAGCCCGCCGACGAGGATCAGCTTCGCGAACATCCACGGCACGAAAACGCCGCGCAGGAACAGCAGCGCGGTTCCGGCCGCGACGGCGATAACGGCGGCCGGCGTCAGCAGATGCGTGTAGCCATAATGGCTGAACCGCCGGACACGTTGGTAGGAATGCTGGTCGTGGCCCGGCTTGTGCTGCGCCAGCAGCAAGGGCAGCGCAATCAGACCAGCGGCCCAGAATAATATCGCGGCGATGTGGGCCGCCTTCGCCAGGGTGATGGCGAAGATCATGGAGTGTAGGTCAGGCGGCCGCCGGCCCAGGCGCGGCGCGCCAGCACGGCCCCGATCAGCAGATACGGCAGCATTGCGGGCACCCACATGATCAGGCCGGCCAACTGCTGGTCGCGCAGCGGGTCGAGCCCGTGGGCGATGGGCGCCACCATATGATGGGGATAGAGAGCGCGCGGGGCGAAGGTCAACAGCGCGCCGAGGAGTCCCATCTGCCCCGCCGCGCCGGCGAGCGCGGCGAAGGCGGCCGTAATCTCGGCCTGCGCCGCAAACAGGACGCGCCAGAACCAGACGGCGCTCGTCAACAACGTCAATTGCATCAGCCAGAAAGTCGGGGGGTGATCGAGGGCTGCGGTATAGAGGGCGGGTATGTGCCAGGCCCACAGCAAAATGGTCGATAGGAGCAGCGGCGGCAGCAGCGCCTCGGGACGCCGCCGACGGCTCAGCAGGGCGAACAGCGGCGCCGTGCAGGTGACAAGCAGGACGTGGTGGACAGCACGCGCCGAAAAGAGCGCGCTGCCCGCTGCACACAGTGGGGAGACGAATATGAGGAAGAGCGATGCCATCGCCAGCGTCCCGATCACCCGCCGCTCGCGCGCGGCGGCGAAAATCAGAATCTGCCCGGCCGCGAGGGCAAGCAGCAGCGGGGGGTCGAAATTCCACTGGCCCAGCAGACTGCCGGCTGGTGGCGGGGGTCCGCAATAGGGCACGCTCGGTGCGATCTGTCCCTCCATGACCACTGCCCCGGCAACAGGGGCTCGATATCGAAGCTAACGAAGGGGGCTTGCGAAGGGTTCCGGACCGGCGGCGCAGACGCGCTGTGCGGATCGGCTCTTTTTTACGCGGCTCCCCGGACCCTTTCGCCGGGCGGCCCGTTGGTCGTTATGACTTCGAGCCACAAATTGTGAAGGTAGGCGTGAATGGCAGCTGCCATGACAGACAAGTCTGTCATTCTGATCACCGGTGCGGCAGGCAACCTCGGGCGTTCGATTGCTGAGGCTCTCGGCGACCAATATCGGGTGGTCGGACTCGACAGCAACGCGCCGGACCTCGATTATCCGGTGCTCGAAGTCGATCTGACCGATGCGCAAAATGTTGCCGCCGCGTTCGCCCTGGTTCGCCGCGATTTTGGCGGTCGCCTCGCTAGTGTTCTGCATCTCGCCGCCTTTTTCGATTTCAGCGGCGAGGACAAACCGGAATATGAGGCGGTCAATGTGCAAGGCAGCAGGAATTTGTTGCAAGCCCTGGCGCCCTTCGACATCGAGCAGATCGTCTACGCCGGCACCATGCTCGTGCATGCACCGGTCGCCCCCGGCGAACGGATCGACGAGGCGGCGCCAATCGACCCGCAATGGGCCTATCCGCGTTCGAAAGCGGCGGCGGAAAATGTCCTGCGCGAGCTGCGCGGCGACATTCCCCTCGTGCTGATGCGGCTTGCGGGCATGTACGACGAGGCGACATCGGTCCCGACCTTCGCCCATCAAATTGCCCGCATCTACGAGCGCGACCTGCAGAGCCATTTTTACTCGGGCGACACCGAGGCCGGGCAGGCAATGGTTCACCGTGACGATATAATTGACGCCTTTGTGCGCACGATCGAGCGCCGTCACGATCTCCCCGGCGAGACGTCCATTCTGATCGGTGAGCGCGACGCCCTGGGCTATGGCGCGTTGCAGGATCGCCTTGGATGCCTGATCCATGGTGAAAGCGAATGGGAAACCATTCGTCTGCCAGCGCCTGCCGCTGCGGCGGGGGCATGGCTGCAAGACAAGGCCGAACCGCTGGTGCCCGATGCGATCGACGGTGGCGAGCGGCCGTTCATCCAGCCGTTCATGACGCGCATGGCTAGCGATCATTATGCGCTCGACACCCGCCGTGCAGAGAAACTGCTCGGTTGGCAGCCGCGGCACCGGCTGCCGGACGAATTGCCGGCAATCGTCGCGCGGCTGAAATCCGATCCGGCCGCCTGGTACGCCGCAAACCGTATCTCCCCGCCAGCCTTTATCGAGGATGCATCGGCGATCGGCGCCGATCCCGAGGTATTGCGGCGGGATTATGAAACCGAGCGCCGAGCCGAACATGCCGCGAACCGCTGGATGCACTTCGCCAATATCGGCCTCGGTTTCTGGATCCTGACGCAGCCGTTCATTCTCGAGGTGCGCGAACCGCTGTTATTCTGGAGCGAGGTGATCCTCGGCGCCAGCTTGATGATATTTGCGAGCATTGCGCTTTCCTGGCGCATGACCTGGGCGCGCTGGGCGGCGGCCGGCGTCGGTGCCCTTTTGATGGCGGCGCCGTTCCTGTTCTGGACCGGCAATCCTGCCGCCTTTCTGTCCGATACCCTCGTAGGAATGCTCGTATTTTCCTTTGCGGTCGGCGGGCGGCCCGAACCCGGCCCGTCGGAGGTCGCCGCAACCGATATAGCGTCGGTGCCCGCGGGCTGGTCCTATAATCCATCGGCCTGGACCCAGCGGGTTCCGATCATCGTGCTGGCGCTCGTCGGTTTGGTTATCGCCCGTTATCTGACCGGATATCAGCTCGGACAGATCGACGCCGTGTGGGATCCCTTCTTCGCGGGTCCGCCCGGCGCGGCGGACAAGACCGGCACCGAGGCGGTCATAAATTCCGCCGTGTCGGAAAGTTTTCCGATTCCCGATGCCGCGCTCGGCGGCTACACCTACGCACTCGAGATCGTCACCGGCATCGTCGGGACGCGGGCGCGGTGGCGCACCATGCCGTGGCTGGTGTTCCTCTTCGGGCTGCTGATCGTGCCGCTGAGCATCGTCTCGATTTCCTTCGTCATCATCCAGCCGATCGTCATCGGAACATGGGCGACGCTGACCCTCGTCGCGGCGGCAGCCATGTTGCTGCAAATCCCCTATGCTGTCGACGAGCTGGTTGCGACGGTCCAGTTCGTGCGCCGGCGCGCGCGGGAGGGGCAGAATTGGCTCCGCGTTTTTCTGTTCGGCGACGCCGACCCCGCCGCGGAAAAATCGCGCGAGGAGGGCGATGAATTCGCGCGGCGGCCCGCGGTGGTCGCACGCGACATGCTGGGCGGCGGGGTCAGCTTGCCATGGAATTTGCTTTTGGTCGGACTGATCGGCACCGCGTTGCTGTTCTCCCGCCTGACCTTTGGCGCCGACGGCAGTCTCGCGCATGCCGAACATGCGCTGGGGTTCATCATTTTGACCATAGTCGCGCTCGCCGCGGCCGAGATCACCCGAATTGCCCGGCTGCTACTCATCCCTTGCGGCGCCGCCGTAGCTGCCGCGCCCTTGTTATGGGAAGCGGCGGCACCGCACCTCATCGCCAACCTCGCTGCCGGCGCGGCGATCGTGGTACTTGCCCTCAGGCGAGGCCCGATCCGGGAGACCTATGGTCTCGCCGACGGGTCGGTTCTGCTTCGCTGACGAGCCGTCGCCGGATATGGCGCGGCGTTGAAGGCGAGGCGTACCCCTGTGTGCGCGACATTTTTTCTGGTCCGCAAAATGCACGGCAGGACGGGTGTCTCTCGCGATTGTCGAACCAGCATCCCGGGGCGCAGCCTCGAGCGATTGATCGGGTGGCAAGGAACAAAGGCGGGCTCGGGCAGTTGGTCAGATGGGGCGTCATCAAACCATTGGAGAGTCTTGTGAAACTGAAGCCCCTGAAGGAGCAAACCATCGTTATTACCGGGGGGTCATCGGGGATCGGGCTCGCGACCGCTGAAATGGCTGCCGCCCGCGGCGCACAGGTCGTTCTGCTCGCCCGCAACGAGGATGGCTTGACTAAGGCCGCGGAGGCGATCGCGAAAAAGGGCGGACGCTGCGACTTTGTCGTCGCCGACGTCGGCGACCGCGAGCAGGTTCGCGCCGCCGTGCAGCAGATCGTCGAGCGCCATGGGGGGTTCGACACCTGGGTGAGTAACGCCGGAGTCGGTCTTTACGCCAATCTCGAGGCGCTCGACGACGAGGCGCACCATCGCCTGTTCGAAACCAATTATTGGGGCGTGGTGCATTGCGCCACGGAGGCGTTGCCACATTTGCGCCAGCGCGGCGGGGCATTGATCACCACGGGATCGATTTCGTCGCAGATGCCCGCCCCGGTACTGTCCGCGTATACGGCGAGCAAGCATGCCGTGAAGGGCTACATCGACTCACTTCGCCTCGAACTTATGCACGACAAGGCGCCGGTCTCGGTGACCCTGATCCAGCCGAGCGGGATCAATACGCCGTTCGGCGAGCATTCGCTGAACGAGATGGAGGGCCGCTCGAAAGTCCCGCCCCCGGTCTACTCGCCCGAACTTGTCGCCAAGGCCATATGCGGCGCGTCCGAGCAGCCGACCCGCGACATGATCGTCGGCGGCGCCGGACGGGCGATGACCTTGCTCGCCACCATCGCGCCCAACCTTGCTGACCGGTTGTTCGCCGCGACCTTCTATCGCACGGCGTTCGACGACGACAAAGACAAACGCGAGATCGAGGGCGGTTTTTATCGCCCGGGCGGCAGCGGCGAGGTTTACGGTGACCAGAGCAAAGGCATGCGGCGCAGGAGCGCCTATACCGCCGTGCGGCGCCACCCCGCAGCGACGGCCGCCGGCATGGTTGCGCTCGGCGGCGCCATTGTCGCCGGGATGGTCCTGCGAAACCGCTGGGCGCTGCGGACGCGTTGAGGATGAGAAAACAAGACCAGGCCCTATCGGGTTAGAGGTTGCGACGCTTCCGGTTGCGCCAGAACAGTTGTTAAATGATGCGCCGTTTCCAACCCTTGGCGCCGCGGGCGATGGTCGCGCGGTCGCAGTCCGTCGGCTGGCGGCCTTTCTCGTAGGGGGCGCACCAGCCTGTCTTGTTCCCGCACCGCGTCCCGAACGAAGTGCGAGCCTGTATCGGCGCCGCGTCCGCGCGCTCGGCGCCGAACCGCAGCCGGTCGGCAAACCGTCCATGATCTCGGTGCATGCGATTAGATCATGTTACACTATCGGGGAAAAAAGCGCCAAAATCGCAAACAAGCCCCATGCGACCAGGCCGCTGACAAAAATGAGCCGGCGGCGGCGTGTGCGGAGAATGCTCTCTCCCGCGCGCGCATAATTGGCCGCGTAGGACGAGCGCGTTTCGCTAAGCGCCCGATTGTCGACTTGAGAAGACTTTTCACGCATTTTGAACAAGGGGTAGGAGCGGCCCCGGTCGACGTCATGTGGCATCGGAGTTTTCCATAGGTTTGATTTTCTAGAACGACGCCGTGAGCGCCCGGTGGTTCCGCACATGCGACCGCCGTTTTCTTGTCCTCGATCAACTTTGCGGATCTCGATCCGGACTGGCCTTGTAGCGATTTCCGTTTCCCGGATAGCGGAGGGCTACACCAGGAACTTGTAAAGCCACTCTCCAAGGGCACGCTGCGCTCCACGATCGAACCATATGGTTTCGGCGATCTGCTCGGCGACGATGACGGGTGCAAGGTACAGCCAGACGAGGTGAACGCCCTCGTATTTTATGCGGTCACGCACCGCCGCAATCAAGATGGGGGAATAGGCGACCACCAGCGCGAACCAGATTTCGGGGTCCGGCACCGCCGGAAACCAGTGGCGTAGCCGGAAAAAAGCAGGCCAGAGCAGCTGAATGGTCGCAAGCGCAATCAAGCGCTTGTGCCAGTCGGGTCGCTGTCGGGCTGCAATCGCGGCCATAACCAATAGCATGTAAAGGGTCAGGCCCGTGGTTGTCCCCGCCAGCGCCGACGATGCGGCGGAGCCGATCTCGGGCATGTCCCGCTCGGCAGCCCATGCGGCGGTCGCGATGCCACTCGCCCAAATAATCAACGCCAACGGCGAGGCGAGCCGACCGTATCGACGGTGAAGGGGGGTTCGACCACGCCGGACAAGGGCCGCCTGCGCGATAAAGGCAGTAACCCATAATAATGCGGAAACCCCGTGCAGGTGCACGAACCACGGAGCCGCAAAGGTGCCGCGTGCCATGGGAACCGCATAGGTCCAGCCGAACCCGAATGCGACCACGACAAGGCCGCCCGCACCGCCCAACAGGTAAAAGCAGGTAGCCCGATCGCGCGCCCAATTGTTCGCCATTGCACTCCCCCTGACCGGCAGTTTGGCGATGAGCCGGGAAAATCGCAACCTTTGGGCGCGGCTACCAAAGGACTCAGCGCTGAGTGTGCGGGGTGTGCCGTCCCCCGTGGAGCGACGCTGCAATCTCCGCTAGCGCCGCAGGGTTTTCGATCGTCGGAGGGATGCCGGCATCCTGCCCGTTGGCAATCGCGCGAATGGCTGAGCGCAGAATCTTTCCGGACCGGGTTTTGGGAAGTGCCTGGACGATGATCGCCTGCTTCATCGCTGCAACGGGTCCGAGCTCCGCGCGAACGCGCGAAATCAGTTCCCCCGGCAGGTCGTCGCCCGCGATCGTACCGCTTTTCACTACTGCAAATGCCAGCGGGACCATTCCCTTGAGGCTGTCGTCGGCACCGATCACCGCACATTCGGCGATGGCGGGGTGCGCGGCGATGATCTGTTCGATCTGTCCTGTCGAGAGCCGGTGGCCCGCGACGTTGATGATGTCGTCGGTGCGGCCCATGATATGAAGGAAACCATCGTCGTCGATATGGCCGGCATCGCCGGTTTCATAATGACCGCCAAAACTTGCAAAGGCGCTCCGGAACCCTTCGATATTGTTCCAGAGCGCCGAGTAGCAGCCGGGGGGCAGGGGGGCGGCGACAACGACATGGCCGCTCGCCCCGGCGGGAACGGGCTGGCCGTCGTCGCCGAGTAGCGCGAAGCGATAACCCGGAACGGGCAGGCCCGCGCTCCCGGCGCGGCGGCGCGTATCGCCAAGCCCGAGGCACGTCGCGACCGCGGGCCAGCCAAGCTCGGTCTGCCACCAATGGTCGATGACCGGCACACCCAGCTGCTCTTCCGCCCAGCGCAAGGTGTCGGGATCGGCACGTTCGCCGGCAAGAAACATCGCGCGCAGGCGGCCGGTGCCGATATCGCGGATGAAACGGCCGTCCGGATCTTCTTTGCGGATCGCGCGGATTGCGGTCGGCGCGGTGAAAAACACGTCGACGCCATGTTCTGCGATCGTCCGCCAGAAGGTACCGGCGTCAGGCGTTCCGACCGGCTTGCCCTCGAAGAGCAGCGTGGTGCATCCCGCGATCAGCGGACCATAGACGATATAGCTATGCCCGACGACCCAACCGACGTCGGACGCCGCCCAGAAGGTCTCGCCCGGTCGGACGCCATAGATATGCCGCATGCTCCAGGCCAGCGCGACCGCGTGGCCGCCATTCTGGCGCACCACCCCTTTTGGTATTCCGGTCGTCCCGGACGTGTAGAGGATATAGAGCGGATCGGTCGCGGCGAGCGGGACGCAGCCGGTGGGTTCGGCCGCTGCAAAATATGTGGCCCAGTCGAGATCGCGGTCCGCAACACGCTCCGCCGGGCATTGCGCGCGCTGCAACAGGAGGACGTGCCCGACGCGGTGCTTTGCCAGTGCGAGCGCCGCGTCGACGAGCGGCTTGTACGGAATGATCCGGCCGCCTTCGATGCCGCACGAGGCCGTCAGCAGGAGGCGGGGCGCCGCGTCATCGATGCGCTTCGCGAGCTCGGGCGCAGCGAAACCGCCGAAGACGACCGAATGGACCGCGCCGATCCGCGCGCAGGCTAGCATCGCGAACAGCGTCTCGGGGATCATCGGCATGTAGATGACGACGCGGTCGCCCCTGGCGACGCCGAGTTCAGCCAGCATTCCCGCGGTGCGCGCGACGGCGTCGCGAAGCGCAGCGAAGCTGATGCGCCGGCGCGCGCCGGTTACCGGGCTTTCATAGATGACGGCCGTATCGCCGCCGCGTCCGGCATCGACATGGCGGTCCACGGCATTGTAGCACGTATTGAGCTGCGCGCCCGCAAACCAGCCCCTATCCTCGACCCATCCGCGTCCGGGCGGTATTTCCCAATCGATCGCTGCTGCCGCCTCGAGCCAGAAGGCGTCGGGATCGGCGAGACTGGCGGCATAGATGTCGTCGTAGCTGGCATTCATCGGTCACGCGGCCGCCATCAGGTCCTCGAGCAACCGATGGTCGAGGATCGATGAGATCTCGCCTTTTTCGTCGAGAAAGGCAACCGGCCCGTAATTGGTGAAGAGCAATTCGGTATATTCGGGAAAGGCCGTATGTTCGTGGATCACGTCGAGCGGCTCATAACCATAGGTTCCGGCCAGCGCCTCGCCCATCCGGTAGCTCATCCGGCCTTTGATCACATAATATTCGCCTGCGCCAAGGTGGAGGTGGGGACCGAAGAAGCTCCCCGGCTGGGCGCGGAACAACACGGTCCAGCGGCCGGTTTCGGCGCTCGAATAGAGCAGGGTGACGTCGATCCCGTCGGCGAGTGTCGCCCATTTCATCATGTCGGGGGTGGTCAGATGTTCGTCCAGCATCGCTCGGGCGTCCTTGATCAGAAACGGAAGGAAAGTTCGGCGCCATAGGTCGCGCGCTCGCCATAATAGCGAGGCACGAACCCGAAGCCGCTCGTGTCGGTGGCATCGACGATATAGGCCTTGCCGGTGACATTCTTCGCCCAGGCGGCGAGTTCCCACCCCTGCTCGGGATTGGCGAACGCGACGCGCAGGTTGAGCAGGCCGTAGCCTTCGCCCGAGCTGATCAGCTCGTCCTCGGCATTGTTGTAATATTTCTTGCCGGTGTAGTTATATTCGACCCGCCAGCGTGTCTCGAATTCGCCGAGTGGAATTGTGACCTGGGCAAAGGTCGACGCGGTGAATTTGGGCGCTCCCGGCATGCGGTTGCCCGAGAAGTCACGCGGATCGCCGGTCACCGGGTCGATCGCTCCCGAGAGATAATTTTTGTATTTGGCGTCGAGCAAACCGAGGTTGAGCCCGAGGTCGAGCCAGTCGGCCGGCACCGCGGTCGCTTCGACCTCGATCCCCTTGATCGTTGCGTCAGCAGCATTGTCGAGGCCGAGCGTCGGCACCGCGCTCCCCGCCTGGCGGTTGACCGACAAGACCTGAAGGTCGGTGTAGTCATAGTAGAATGCGGACAGGTTCAGGCGAAGGCGGCGGTCGAGGAGCGTGGTTTTCAACCCGATTTCGTACGAGGTCAGATATTCGGGATCGACCTGCGTGCGCTCCGCGACGCTCGTGATGATGCCGATGTTGAACCCGCCCGCCTTGAAGCCGCGGTCGATGCTCGCATAAGCGAGGATATCGTTGGTGACATCGAGATCGGCCGCCACCCGCCACGAGAAGGATTTGAACGTGTCGCCGAGCGCGGCGAACGGGACCAGCGGGACCGGCATGCCGTCGGGGATGTTGGCGTCGAAATAGCCTTCGACCAGGTCGGCGCGGTGGGTCGCGCGCACCTTGTCGATCGTGTAGCGTCCCCCGAGTGTCAAGCGCAGCGTCGGAACGATGGCGTAGGTGGCCTGGCCATAGACGGCATAGGCCCTGTTCTTGCGCGTCGCGCGCGTGATGAGAGGCAGCGCGCCCTGCGCGAAGGTCAGTTCGCCGAGCAGGTCCGCGTCGCTGTCGGCGTCGAGATCCTCCTGGAAATAATAAAGTCCGAGGATCGCGTTGAGCGGGCCGCGATCATAGGACAGCTGGAATTCCTGCGTGACCTGCTCGGCGTCGGTCAGAAACACGATCTCGTCGATGCGCAGCGGGCCGCCATCGACATCGACACGGTTGTCGACCTCGCTCTTGTCGTACCCCGTCAGCGACCGGAAGGAAAAGTCGCCGAAATCCTGCGCAACGCTGAGGTTGGCGAAGACATTGTCGCTGTAATTGCGCGACGGCCCGTTGAAATTGAGCAGGTTGGCATCGCTTGGGAAGGGATCGGCATAGCCGAACAGGTCGGCGCCGTTGATCGTGCCGACCGGCTTGTTTTCGAGATAGTCGCTGCGGTCACGCCCGCCGCCGACCGAGAGGCGGATGTCGGTATCGCTCGACGGTTGCCAGCGGATGATCGCGCGCGCGGCGGCCTCGTCGACGTTGATCGCGTCCTCGCCGGTAAAGAGGTTGGTCTTTTCCCCGTCGCGCCGCCGCACGATGCCGGCGATACGCACCGATAATCCCTCGGCAAGCGGTAGACTGGCCGCAGCCTCGGCCTCGAACAGGTCGAACCGGCCATAGCCGATGCGGGCGTTGCCCTCGAACGCATCGTCCGGAAGCTTGGAGAAAAACTGGATCGCGCCGCCGGTCGTATTCTTCCCGAAGAGCGTGCCTTGCGGGCCGCGCACGACCTCGATCCGCTCGAGATCGAACAGGGAGAATATCTGGCTGCCGGTTGATGCGACGACGACATCGTCGCGGTAAATGCTGATCGGGCCGATCGACGAGGCGTTGAAGTCATTGTTGCCGACGCCGCGGATGAAAATATTGGGAACACCGCCGAAGGTCTTGATCTCGAGATTGGGGACCTGGTCACCGATCGACAGGCTGTTGGTGAAGCCGGCTTCCCTGATTGCCGCGTCATCGAAAGCGGTCACCGAAATCGGCACATCCTGCAGGTTCTGCGCGCGCTTTTGCGCGGTCACGACGATCTCGCCAACGCCGCCCTGCTCGGATGCCTGAGCCTCCTGGGCGAGGACAGGGGCGGTCGCTGCGAGGGCGGTGGTCGCCGCTGCCAGGCAAAGCCCGGTCCGAAACTGGTTAGACATAATTCCCCTCCATGGTCTCGGGCCATCTGCATGGGATGGCCCTGTTCCCGCTTCTTCTAGGCATGGCGGCGGCAACTGCATGTGTCCAAGCGGCGCAAAATTTGACTGAGCGCGAACTGCCCCAAAATCGCTGCCCCCACCGAATTCCGGGGTTTCCGGGCAAAATTGTATGCAGGCGCACAGCCTTTTGTATGATCGCGAACCCGGACAGCGCAGCGATTGCATCGATCGCCAGAACCTCCTAGCCTGCGCAGTCGGAGAGAGGGGCAGTGCCATGCTGCTGAGCGAAGAACGCTGGACGTCCGCTTCCCTGCCGCCGCCGCGCCAGTTGCCGGGGTTTCAGGAGGTGTTCGACCGGACCCATTTTCACTGGGGACTGAGCCGCGCCGGCTCCGAAGCCTATCATGCCGAACTGCGCCGCCGCGCGGTCGACGATTTCGTTTTCACCGATATCGTTTGTGATCCGGTGACCGGCTACCGCACCCATGACGATGTGAGGCGCGGCACCGACGATTATTTCTGCCTGCTCTATTTCGACGAGGGCAATTGCCTGCTGCGCCAGGGGCGCAATGAATCGGTTGTCCGCCGCGACACGATTGCCGTGTGGGACAGCACACGCCCGGCCATGTTCCAGAATAGCGACCAGTTGCACCAGCTGTCGATCATGATCCCGCACCGCATGGCGAAAACTATCGTCCCCGGCATCGAGGATATGTGCGGGCTGACCGTCGACGGCAGCGCGGGCCTCGGCGCGATCCTCTTGTCGCACCTGCGCCAGATCCACCGGACGGTCGATACCGTTGCGCCGCAGGACCGGGCGGCGGTGCTGCGCGCGACGGTCGAGTTGGTCGCGGCCGCGTTTCGGCCCGAGCCTGAACGACTGGCGGGTACCAGTTTTCGGCGCGCGCTGCTCAACCGGGTCCAGGATCATGTCGTCGCGCATCTGGGCGACCCGTCGCTTTCCGCGGCAACGGTCGCCCAGGCCTTTCGTTTCAGCCCGCGTTATCTCCACCGCTTGTTCGAGGAATTCGGGGTGACCGTTGGTACCTGGATCCGCGAGCGGCGCCTGCAATCGGCGCGCGCCGACCTGGCCGATCATGCACTGGCGCATCTGAGCATTACCGAAATCGCGATGCGGCACGGCTTTGCCGATGCGTCGCATTTCAGTCATGCCTTTCGCGCGGCGTTCGCCATGTCGCCGCGCGCGTGGCGCGCCGAGGCGGCGCGTTCGGCCGCGAGTTCCCTCCAACCCAAATAAGCCGCCTTTCTGACGCAAGTCAGCACCGCCCCGCTCGCCTAGGTCCGTTCCAAGACCATGGGAGAGAAACAATGGCCGACAGGCTGAAGGGCAAGATCGCGCTGGTGACCGGCGCGGCGCAGGGAATCGGGGCAGGCATCGCCCGTGCGATGGCGGCCGAGGGCGCGCGGGTTTTCGCCGCCGATATCAACACCGCCGGGGTCGAGGCGCTCGCCGCCGAAACCGGCGCCCACCCGCTCGCGCTCGACGTCACGCGCGAGGAGGACTGGGAGGCGGCCGCCGATCGCATCGGGTCCCGGCTGTCGATCCTCGTCAACAATGCCGGCGTCGAACTTGTGAAGCCGGTGACCGAGCATAGTCTTGCCGACTGGCGGTCGGTGATGGCGGTCAATGTCGACGGCTTGTTCCTCGGTAGCCGTACGCTGCAGCCCTTGCTGGCGCGCGGCGGAACGGCGGGTGCGCCGGCCAGCGTGGTCAACATCTCCTCCATCGCGGGTCTCGTCGGATATCCCGACCAGCTGGCTTATAACACCTCGAAGGGCGCGGTTCGGCACATGACCAAGAGCCTTGCGATCGAGTGGGCGGCGCACGCGCTGCCGATCCGCTGCAATTCGATTCATCCCGGCTGTATCCGCACCCCGATGCTCGAGATGGCGGTCGAGGGCTGGGTACGCGAAGGTTCGATTCCGGCGGACGATCCATGGGCGGCGGTCGCCTCGCTCTGTCCGCTCAACACCGTCGGGAGCCCCGAGGACATTGCGATGGGCACAGTCTACCTCGCCAGCGACGAGGCCCGCTTCGTGACCGGGATCGAACTGGTCATCGACGGCGGGTGGGTGGCGCGATGAGCGGCGCGAGCAACGCCAGCGACCGGCTGTGGATGTACGCCACGATGGTCAGGAGCCGGCACTTCGAAGCGCTGATCAAGCCGGCTTATTTCGAGGGCAAATCGCCCGTCTTCAACATGGCGAAGGGGCCTTTGCCGGGCGAGATGCACCTGTCGGACGGGCAGGAGCCCTGCGCGGTCGGTGTTTGCGCCCATCTTCGCGCTGCCGATACGGTCACCGCGACCCATCGCCCGCACCATGTCGCGATTGCCAAGGGGGTCGAACTCGGCGCCATGGCGGCCGAGATTTTCGGCAAGGCGAGCGGCCTGTCGGGCGGGCGCGGCGGACATATGCACCTGTTCGACGCGCGGGTGAATTTTGCCTGCTCGGGTATCATCGCGCAGGGCTTGGGGCCAGCGGTCGGCGCGGCACTGGCGAGCAAGCTGCGCGGCGAGGACCATGTCGCGGTCGCCTTCCTCGGCGAAGGCGCCGCGAACCAGGGCGCGTTCCACGAAGCGCTCAACCTGGCGTCGGTATGGAAGGTCCCCGCGGTCTTCGTGATCGAGGACAATGCCTATGGCATCTCGGTATCCAAGCGCGACTGCACCGCGGTCGAGCGCAATGCCGACCGTGCCGCCGCTTACGCCATGCCGGGTCACTTTGTTCCGGGGAACGACCCCGACGCGGTGCATGCGATCGCCGGCGAGGCCATCGCGCGCGCGCGGCGGGGCGAGGGGCCGTCGCTGATCGAGATCGAAACCTGCCGCCTCGAGGGCCATTTCATGGGCGATGCCGAAGGCTATCGACCGGCGGGCGAGGTCGAGCGGCTGAAGGCAGCCGATCCCATCCCAGCCTACCGGGCGCGCCTCGTCGCCGACGGTTTCGAGGCGGCCGAACTTGACTCCGCGGAAGCCGAGGCGCGGGCCGCGGTCGATGCCGCCTTCGCCTTCGCGCGCGCCGCCGCCTATCCCGACCCCGAGGAGGCCTTTTCCCATGTCTTCGCCTGATATCGCTACCGTCGCCCGGCCCGTTCGCCGCCTGACCATTGCCCGCGCGATCGCCGAGGCTATCGGTCAGGAGATGGAACGCGATGCGGGCGTGATCGTGATGGGCGAGGATATCGCCAAGCTCGGCGGCGTATTCGGCACGACGACCGGGCTGCTCGATCGCTTCGGCAGCGAGCGGGTGCGCGACACGCCGATCTCCGAAACGGCCTTCATCGGCGCGGCGGTGGGCCTCGCGGCCGCAGGCATGCGACCGGTGGTCGAGCTGATGTTCGTCGATTTCTTTGGTGTGTGCATGGACGCAATCTACAATCTTGCCGCCAAGCAAAGCTATTTTTCGGGCGGCCAGGTCGCCTGTCCGATGGTGCTCATGACCAGCGTCGGCGGCGGCTATGGCGATGCCGGGCAGCATAGTCAGACACTCTATGCCACCTTCGGCCATCTGCCCGGTCTGAAGGTCGTCATTCCGTCGAACGCGCATGATGCCAAGGGATTGATGATCGCGGCGATCCGCGATCCCAATCCGGTGATTTTCATGTACCACAAGGCGCTGCAGGGCATGGGATGGCTCGGCACGGTGCAGCGGTCGATCACCGATGCCCCCGAGGATGATTATGTTCTCCCGCTGGACAAGGCACGGCGGGCGCGCGAGGGCGAGGATATCACGCTGGTCGGGCTTGGCCTCTCGGTCCATCAGGCGCTCGACGCCGCGCAGCGGCTGGCCGGCAGCGGCATTTCGGCCGAGGTGATCGACCTCGTCAGCATCGCACCGCTCGATCGCGAAACGGTGCGCGCCTCGGTGCGCAAGACCGGACGGCTGCTCGTCGTCGACGATGATTATCTGAGCTATGGCGTGGGCGCCGAGATTATCGCCAGTGTCTGCGAGGCAGGCATCGAGCTGCACGCACCGCCGCGGCGCATCGCTTTTCCCGACATCCCGGTGCCTTTCACGCCCGTGATGGAGCATTTCGTGCTGCCCAATGCCGACAAGGTGGAAGCCGCGGCGCGCCAGATGATGGAGACGGATCGCCAATGACCGATGTGACCATTCCTGCCGGCCTGTGGGACGCAAATGACGAAGCGGCGATCTCCGCCTGGCTCTACGCCGATGGCGAGACGGTTGGCGAGGGCGCCGTGATCGCCGAGATCATGGTGGAGAAATCGAGCTTCGAGCTGCTCGCGCCCGCGTCCGGGGCGCTCCGGATCCTTACCCCCGCCGAAACCGCGGTCCGGGCAGGCGATCTGGTGGCGCACATCGGCTGAGCGGGGTGATCGCTCCGACAATCGAGCAATTGGCGGCGGCAATTGCGCCCGGCGCCGCCATCGAACGCGGCGACGGCCAGGCGGCGATCGAAGCGGACGCCCGCCGCCTCGACGCGCTGCTGGCAGGCGAGACCAGGGCGCGCGGGCTGCGCTTGTGGACGAACAGCCAATGCCTTGTGACGACGCGCCGTTTTGCAGCGTTGCCGGGTTTTGCAGCGGCAGCGGCAAGGAGCGCGAACCGCGGCTGGCCCGTTCATGTGCGGGCGAGCGGCGGCACGACGGTGGTGCACCGAGCCGGCATCCTCAATGTCAGCCGCTGCGAGGACTGGGATTGTGGCGAGGGCGATATCTCGGCGCGCTTCCGCAGCTTTTGCGAGGGACTCGCCTCGGCCCTCGCGGCACTGGGTTTTGCCGCTCGTCTCGGCAATGTCGCGCGCAGTTATTGTGACGGCCGCTTCAATATCGTCGTCGGTGAGCGCAAGGTGGCCGGGACGGCATCGCTGGTGCGAAGTACCGGCGGGCGGGTCGGACTGCTTGCGCATGCCTCGATCTGGGTTAGCGGCGATCTTGACGCCGATATCGCGGCCATCGCAAACTTCGAGGACATGCTCGGCATCTGCGGCGGCTATGCCTTGACCGCCCATGCCACGCTCCGGCAGATCGCGGCGCCGACTGGCGTGGATGTCCTGGCCTGGCGCGGCGGGGAGCGGCAATCCGCCCGCGACCTTGCGTCGCCGCGGGCCGCGGGCGCACAATAACCGCTCCATGACCGCCGCTTGCCGGTATTCGCCCATATATGCCTTGAGAAACCGGCACGGCACGGGCGATGCGCTGTCGCGGCGCGGATGACGCGCTGCCGCACGGCGACAGGCATTCTTCTCGCTTCGTCGGCGCTCGCAATCCGGTAACGAAGCTCTGCTCGATTTCTTTGTTGATCTTGATCAACAAATTGCGGCTTGTTCCTGGCAGCAAAACTCAACCAGCCTGCCACGAAGGGTGCGGTGACGTTTGAAAGACGCGCGGGCGCGCGGCAGGGGTTGGCGGTGCGCCGTCTGATGCGGGGGAACGGTTGGGGTCGGATGCACGTTGAGAGCACATCCTGGCACATGTTCGTCCAGGACTGCGGGCCAAGGAGCGGGCATCTGAACGGCGTCGGTGTGCGGCGCGCAAGGGAGAAGAACATGTTCCGTAATGCTATTATCTTTGCCGTGGTCGCGCTGATCGCTGCGCTGCTCGGCTTTGGCGGCATTGCCGGCCTGTCGGCCGAATTTGCCAAAATCCTGTTGATCGTCGCCGCGGTCCTGTTCGTGGTCGGGATCGTGTTCGGCCGCGGCCGCCGCACGATAAGCTGAGCCGGCGTTGACATGAAGGGCTCGGCGCCAATGGCGCCGAGCGGCAGCGTCGCCGCGACCCGGCGGCGCTGCAGTGGCTCCGCCATCGGTTGCCGGACATGGGCGTGCCAACCAAAGGCTCAGCCCGAGCATGATCTTGGCTTAAGGGGTGCTGGCTTCACGATGCGGGCTGCCGGCTGGCGGCTTCCAGGCTTGGCCTGCTGCCGGCGCAGACCGACGAAGAACTTCGATCGCAAATATTATCGCCCTGGCGCGAAGGCTTGAACGCCCCCGCCCGGTATTTGTCACGCGCAACCGGCGGCTCGTCTCGAACGGAAGGGCACGCGCCTTGTCGCCACGGTCTTGGCGGCTAAAGGCGAACTAGCTCCGTTCCGGACTCATCTCCACATACTGCTAATCGCCTGTTTACCGCTCCTGCCCGACGCAACGGTCAAGGGGGTGCGTCATGTTCAGGGTGATCGAATGTATCGCTGGGCAGCATGATTTGCTGCTGGTGCTGCTCGCGGCACTGGTTTGGCTGCTCGGCAGCGCCGCGCTGTTCCTGCTGCTAAAGCGCTCGACCGATTGCGTCGAGGCGCGGCGGCGGCAGTGGCTGGCCATTGCTGCCGTGGCCGCCGGCATCGGTGTCTGGGCCACGCATTTCATCTCGATGCTGGCTTATGAGGGATCGATGCCGATGCGTTTCGATCCGGCGCTGACCGCGCTTTCGGTCGCGATCGCGATCATCGCCTTCTGGGCCGCCTTCCTGGCTGCGGGCCGCCATTTCTCCATCCTGCGCTGTCATGCCGCGGGCGTCCTCGCCGCGCTCGGCGTATCGGCGATGCACTTTACCGGCATGCAGGCGATCATTGCGCCGGCGGTCATCCGCGTCGACATCCAGGCGGTGATCGTGGCTTTCCTGCTTTTGGCGGGCTGTTTCGTGGCCGCCTTCATGCTTTTCGGACGGCTTCGCGACCCGGCGCGTATCGCCTTTCCCACGCTATTTGCCGTGCTGGGGGTGGTCATCCTCCATTATACCGCCATGTCGGCAACGATATTGGCGCCCGATCCCTCGCGCGGAATGGGGGCTGCCGATGCCAGCGACGGCTGGCTGGTCGTCGCCATCGCGGTCGCCACGGTCGGTCTTATCATATGCGTTCTGGTCGGCGCTTTCCTCGACCGGATGGTGACCGACCTTCGGGGCCTCGCCGACGCGACGCTCGAGGGGATCGCTATCCTGAGCGGCGGCCGCATCATCGAGGCGAACGGCCAGCTTGCGCGCCTGCTCGGGGTCGAGCCGGCGACGCTGGTCGGGTCGGACCCCGGGCGCTGGTTCACGACCATGGATGGGCTCGCCATCCCGTCGCTGCGCGGCGAGCCAGCCGAAGCGACAATCACCGGCAACGGCGATGACAGCCAGATTGTCGAGATCGCGGCGCATGCGGTCGAATATCGCGGCAAGGCCTGCCAGGTTCTGGCGGTACGCGACCTCACGGCGCGCAAGCGCGCCGAACTGCAGGTGGAACATCTTGCCGCCCATGACGCGCTGACCGGTCTGCCCAACCGGATGCGCTTTACCGCTGTCCTCGACAATCTGGTCCGAAGCGGAGAGAGTTTTGCGCTGCTTGCGCTCGATCTCGATCGCTTCAAGGCGGTCAACGATATCTTCGGTCATGCCGCGGGCGATGCGATCTTGTGCCGCGTCGCGGCGCTGCTGCGCGCCGCCGTCGACGAGAAGGATCTCGTCGCGCGGATCGGCGGCGACGAGTTTCTCATTCTCCAGCGCAACATTGCGAGCGATGCCGACGCGCAGGCGCTTGTCCGCCGCATCTTTGCCGATTTTGCGGCTGAGATGGACATCACCCGCGATCCGATGGCGGTCGGCGTCAGTGTCGGCGTTGCCCTGTTTCCGACCGATGCCGATTGCGCCGAGCGGCTGCGCCACAATGCCGATGTCGCCCTCTACCGCGCCAAGGAACGCGGCCGCGGCACCGCCTGCTTTTTCGATCTCGAGATGGACCGCCAGGTTCGCGAACGGCGCGAGCTCGAGCATGACCTGCGGCACGCCATCACCCGCGGCGAACTCAGCCTGTTGTTCCAGCCGCTCGTCGCGACCGAGGGCGGGGCGATTATGGGTTATGAGGCGCTGCTGCGCTGGGCGCATCCGAGGCGCGGTTCGGTCCCGCCCGAAGTCTTTGTGCCGATCGCGGAGGATGTCGGCGCGATCGTACCGATCGGCGAATGGGTGCTGCACCAGGCATGCCGGGCCGCGATGCAATGGCCCGAGCATGTCAGCGTCGCGGTCAATGTATCGGCGGTGCAGTTCCAGCTTCCCAACCTCGCCGGCGTGGTCGAGGAAGCGCTGCGGCGCAGCGGGCTCGCGGCAGGGCGCCTCGAGATCGAAATTACCGAGAGCGTGATGTTACGTGACCGCACCGAGGCGCTGGCCACGATGTACCGGCTGAAGGCACTCGGCGTGCGCATCGTGATGGACGATTTCGGGACGGGCTATTCGTCGCTCTCGAACCTCCAGGCCTTTCCCTTCGACAAGATCAAGATCGACCGCAGCTTTGTGAGCCATGTCACCGACGATGAATCGGCGCGCTCGATCATCCGCGCGATCGTCGGACTCGGTCGCAGCCTCGACTTGCCCGTGGTCGCCGAAGGCGTCGAGACCGAGGAACAGCGGCGGATGGTGCTCGAGGAGGGCTGCCCGCAAGCGCAAGGCTTCCTGTTCGGCGCGCCCGCCGCAGCGATCGTCGGCGCACCGCGCTTCCTGCGCGCCGTCGGCGAATAGGGCCGGCGCTTCGCTGCCCCTGCGCATTGATGTGCGGGGGCGCGCCCTGTGCCGCGCGGCGGCGACTATACCGTCCCGCTGGCCCGGGGCACGTCCTCGGCAGCGGTACCGGCTTCGCTGCGCAAATAGGCCGTCATGAGATCGAGCGCCTGGTCGGTGAGCAGGACATGGACCACCCGCTGGTCGTTGCGCGAGCGCACGCGCGTCACCATTCCCGCTGAGCGGAGCTTGCCGATCCAGCGCAGCGCGGTCGTTTGGGGGACGGTCGCCGCGATGCAGAGGCTGTGACTGCTGACCAGCTTGCCGCGGTGGTGATGGACGAACAGGTCGAGGAGCATGTCCCATGCGGGGTCGGCAAAGAGCGTCCCGCCGAACCGCGCCTCGCGGCGGCGGCGGCGGGCATATTCGGCCGCCGCGACCGCGGCGAGCAGCGCGCCGTCGTCGCTGTCATCCCCGCGCGCGCAGGCCGAAGTCTGGCAGCGCAGATATCCGCCCCCGGTAACCCGGGCGGTGCCGCCGGGATGCGTGGCAGCGGCCGCAGTGCGATCGGGCGCGCCGCTCACAGCAAGCCCCGTTCGCGCATGCTGACGATCGCGCCGGCGCCAACGATGAGATGGTCGAGGAGCAGGATGTCGACGGCGCGGGTCAGCCGCGCGATCCGCCGGGTAAATCTGATGTCGGCGGAACTCGGTTCGGCCGATCCCGACGGGTGGTTATGGGCGAGCAGGATGCCGTGGGCGCCCACGTCGAAGGCGCGGCTCAGCAGCAGGCGCAAACTGACATGGACGGCGACGGGCGAGCCGGTGGCGATCCGCTCGTCGGCGAGATAGCCCCACTCGCTGGTGACGAAGGTGACATGGACGGCCTCGTTCGGCGAGGTTCCGATGACCAGGCGCAGATAGTCGCGATATTGCGGATCGCGGGGGGAGACGGCGGTTCGCCGGATATCCTCGCGCAGTCCTGCCTCGACGAGGCGCCGCGCCGCCACCAGCGCGGGGACGAGATCGCGCTCGTCGCCAAGCGCGGCTGCAAGCTGTTCGCCGGGAGCCGCGAGCGCACGCCCGAGGCTCCCGAAATGGCCGATCAGCCGGTCGGCTGCGACCGCGGCGCGGGCGCCCGCGAGCGGGGCGAGGAGTTCCGCCACGATCTGTACGGCCCGAGGACCTTCATCCTTCGCGCATGGGCGAATATCCCCCCGGCAAGGATCAGCAGGATGATGTAATAGGGGCCGTAGCTCATCAGCCCGTAGGCGAGCATCGGCAGCACCTCGGTCAACTCGCGCGCGAAGTGCGAGAGGAGGGAGACCAGTTGAAAGGCCGCGAGCCATAAGGGATACACCCTGTTTGCACGGAGCGCGACGGCGATAAACGCCGCCGCTACCCCGGCATCCATGACGAGATGACCGATGTCGACGGTCTCGAAGACCGGGTACCGAACGAGGATATGATAGATCGGATCGACAAGGGTCACGAAGACGAGCGCCGCGGCGCAGACTTTCTCGGGGCCGGCGCCCCAGCGCAGCGCAGCGGCGCCGAGGAGACCGACCAACGTGAAATTGACGTACATGAGAATGTCCACGGCGAAGCTGTGCGCTCCGCCCGTCGCGGCGTCAAGGATCAGGCGGCGGCCTGCACCGGCTCGCTGTCCTCGGCAAATGTCAGCGTGATTTCATGGCCGGGGCCGCCGGTGATCTGGACCTGCGCTTCGTTGAGCGCATTGTGCGAACGGAAAACATCGTTCGCCGAGCTGATGTCCGACTGGATCGCCCGCCCGAGGCGCACGATGGCATCCTGGCCGATATGCGGTGCCGGGATGTCCTCGACCTGGCGGGCGCGCAGGATCGAGCTCAATACTTCGAGCTTGGCAAGCAGGCTCTCGTCCGCCTTGGCCTCGGCCGAACGAATCTGGTGGCGGATGCGCGCCATATAGGCCGGTACCGGTGTATTGGTGACTGTCATGTTCATTCCCCCCGCCGCGCCGCTCGCGCGCGTCGTTGCTTGCCTAGTGCCGGGGCCGGCTAGCCGATCGCATCCGCGAGCGCCCTGGCCGCTGCAAGGATGAGCACCAGGGAGGCGATGATCGCGGCCAGAAGGACCGCGATGACCGCACCGCGGGTGAGAGTGGCATTGTTGCCGTCGAGCACCCCGGGGACGATGCGCGGTTCGTCTCGCGGCTTCCAGGGCGCCTCGATCGACATGACGACCGGGTCCTCGAACGCAGCATAGCCGACTTCGCTGTCCCGCTCCGGAAGTGGCGCGGTCGGGGGTGTTTCGGCCAGTTGTAGAATTTGCCGCCCGCTTTCTACACATGGCCCCGCGGCCTTGTCTTCGTCCTGGCGGTCCGGTTCGGTCGGCTCGAACCGGTCCGCCCACAGGCGATAGCGGCGGACGACCTCGTGCCGGGTCACACCGCCGAGCCGCGCCCGCACGACTTCGATGCGGCGGTTGACCGACGTTTCCGAGATGCCGAGCGTGGAGGCGATCTCCTTGCTCGTGCGGGCGTGGAGCAGCTGGTCGAGCACGGCCTTTTGCCGTTCGGTCAGGAAGAGGAAGTCGCTCGTCGGTTTCTGGGGCAGCGGCATCGGTTCAGCCGGTTCGTTCGGTCATCGCAGGAAACCGGTGGTCGGCCGGCAGCCGGCACCGGGCGGGATTGCCGCCGGCGCCGTAGCATGCGCCGCGCCCGCGATACAACGCGGGGAGGCGGCAGAGGTCGGGAGAAACGGGGCGGCTGTCGGGGAGTCCGGACGGTTGGAGCAACATGTGAACATATTGACGATCGCAAATCTTCCCGGCCCCGGCACTATCCTGACGATTCTTAGCCGATGTCCCGCCCGAGAGGCGGCGAAATGCAACCAGGTCATTGCCATTCTGGCAGCATTGCCTGTCCGTGGCGGCGTTGGCCCGGTTCGCGAGGCGGCAGCTGCGGCCCGAGTGCCGGGTCGCGATGAGACGGTCAGTGGCGGGCCGCGCGAACCGCATCGAAATAGGCGTCGAGGCCGCTGCGCGCTGCGTCGCTCAGCATGAGGAAGATACGGCGCCCGTCGGCGGGGTCCCGGCAGCGGCTGATATAGCCTTCGCCGGTGAGGCTCTCGATGGCGCGCAGGGCGGTGGTGGAAGGCACCGCTGCCGCGAGACACAGGCTTGAGACGCAGACATTCTTGCCTTCATAGGCCGGGGCGTAGAGGTCGAGCAGCATGTCCCAGGCCGGTTCGCCGAACAGCGCCGCCGGCAGGTGGTCGGTGCGCATGCGGCGCAGCCGGATCATTTCCCGCGCTTGCGCGGCGCGCCCTTGCGGAAATCCCGTCGGTGCCGGTGACGCCTCGTGCGGCAAAGCGGGAGGCGCGAAGTGCGGGGGAGAGGATAGGAAGGGCGCAGCACGGGCGATGAGGTCGGCGGCGTCGCCGGTGGATCCTGCGGCGGTGCGCCCTGCTGCCTGCTCCGCATGGGTCGGGGACTTCGGTCGTTCGCGCAGCATTTGTTCCAGCGCGATAATGAGCGCCCCGATCTGCTGCTCGTCGACCTCGGTCCCGGGCCTGCGGGAGGGAGGATGTGCGTTGGTTGCTCGCCCCATATATGTCCCCTTCGACAGGAAGATGACGACGCGATTATTGCCCGATTTAGGCCGGAACGGAAGGTAATTGATCCGAAATGGAGCGGATTTCCGTTACGGCATTCATTAATCTGGCAATTTTAGAACTCGACATCGACACGCAGCGTGTCGCTATAGGATCCCGCCGGCGGGGTAGGCTGGCCGGGATCGATCAACGCGCGATAGGTAAAGCCCTGGAGCGTCAAGGAATCATGGATCCCGGGGTTGAGATCGGCCGCAAGGCTCGAACGCCGCGCCGCACCGACAGCGCCCCAGCGATCGGGCGAGGTGGTGGATTTATATACCTCATAGGCAAGATAATGACCGCCGCCCTGCATCCGCCGCGTCGCGCCGCTCGGATGCGATCCATCGTCGAGACCGACCGTATAGGCGGCGCCCGCCGAGCAGCGGATCTGGATCGTCTGGGTCACCGGATCGAAACTGCCCACAAGCGGCGCAGCCCCGAAGTTGATCGCCGGCGCCTGGATCAGGCAGTCGTTCTCGACCACGAGCAGGATATCGATCTGGACCGGTGCGCCCGAACCCCAGTTGGTGACGGGGCCGACGAGCGGTCGGACAAAGCCCGGGCTGCTCGAATGCGCGAGGCACAAGGCGACGCCGAGCGAACAGACCGAATAAAACCAACGCACGGCGAGGCTGCCTGTGTAGTTCCCCGCCCGCAGTGCTCCGGTCGGGGCGGTGCGAATGTAGAGCGGGATGCTGTTGCTGGTGCCGGAAAACAGGCTGAGGACGCTGATCGAGGAGAGATTGACGAAATTGCCGGTGACCAGCGCCGGGCCGCCCGGCGACAGCGACGCCTCGAAGGCAAGGCTGCTGCCGCCGGGGCCGGTCAGCTGGAAACTCGCGCTGTCGACCTGCATCGCGACATAATGCGCCGAGAGCAGCGCCAGCGTGACGTTGCAGGACAGGCCCGCCGAGCCGCTGGCGGTGAGCGGCGCCGCGGCGACGGCGTAGCTGCTGTGACTGCCAAGGTCGGTGGACGCGGCAGCGAGCGTACAGGCCGCGGCCGGCGCTGCGGCGAACGAAAACCCTGCGGCCGCAAGGCCGAGCAGCCAGCGACGCGCCGCCGCGGGGAGGCGCATCGCGGCAGGTGGGCGGCGGTTTGGCCAGGTTGTTATCCGAACGGCGCGGCGGTGGCGCGCGGCGGTTTTCCGCGTGGCCGGGCGGCAGGCGAGGGTCACCGGCATCGATATTCTCCCAGATCGCGAATGGCGCCCGCTGCGGCGACGCCCGGCGGGGTCGCGCCGGCGGCGGGGGTACAGCGCCGCCCGTCGGCAAGCTCCAGTTCCACCTCGGCGCCGGGAGGCAGATCGTCGAGGTAGACGAGGCCGTCCCATGCCACCACCGCGGTGCCGCTGCCGGCGGTGACCGCGCTTCCTGCCGCGACAAACGCGTCCGAGGCGTCGCGAAGCACGGCCCTGGCCGGGTGCAGGCGGGTGACGGGGAACCGCACGACATACCCGCCGCCGCGCGCGACCGCCACGCGCTCGCTGACCGTCGGCACCGCGACGTCGGCGGGGAGGTCGAGCGGGTCGATCGCATACAGGGCCGGATAATAGGAAGCAGCCCAGGGAATAAGCAGCTTGCCGGCCCGGTTGGTGCGTCCGGCGAGCTGGTTTTCATAGCGAACCGGGATGTCGGGCGTGCCGTCGGTCGACACGATGACGAACGCATCGGCGACCCGGTTGGCGGCAAAAAGGCTGTTGTCCATAAAGATGAGCGACCCGCTCGCACCCGCCCAATATACCGCGCTGTCGGCACCATAGGCGCCGGCGCGGAGCAGCACCGGGTCGCCCCGCCAGGCAATGTCGCCGCGCAGCGCGAGCTCCTCGCCGTCGCCGACCGCGCTGGCGCTCCAGCCAAGGCCTCCGGCGCTGGGTATGGCGCGGCTGTAATCGCCCCGCCAGGTCTGACGGCCGCGGCCGTCGTCGATCCAGCCCGCGGCGAGCATGCCGCGGCGCGCGCCGAGCGGCAGCGAGAAGGAGAGCGCACCCGACCAGCGTCTTTCCTCGAAATCGCGCGACGCGCTGGCGTGAAGGCGGCTGCCGCCGACGAGCGGCAGCGAAAAGGAGGCGTTGGCGAGGCGGACCGCGGCTTGCCCCTCCTCCTCGATCGCGAAATAGCCGAGACCGAGGGTGCCGGCCTCGCCCATCGAGACGCTGAGGGTCGCCGCACTCACCGTCCGCGCCCCGCCGCGGGCGGGCAAATCGATGAGGCCGAGATCGCGGTAAGCGGCGCTCTGCCGGCTTCGGCGCAGCGCGAGCGAGAAGAGACGCGCCTGATATTCGTAGCCGAGCGTCCATTGGTGGCCGTCGCCTGCTTCTCTGCGGTCGCCGCTGCGGCGGAAGGAGCGGCTGTACGAGCCGCTGACCACGCCGCCATTGCCGAGCCTGGCGACGGCGCCGCCGCCGGCCAGCTGCATATCGTCCGCGATCTCGGCGCGGACCTCCAGCGTGACCGCGCTGCTCACCCCGTGGCGCAGCGAGGCGGTTGCCGCGACGCCGCCATAGGCAAAGCTGTGGCGGCCATAATCTTCGCGAAAGGCGCCCGCGGCGACGGCGAAATCGGTGAGGCCGGGACGAAGCAGCGCGCTCGATACATAAAAGGGTGCCGACGCCTCGATCGTGCGGCCATGGAGGTCGGTGACGACCAGCTTGGCCTCGCCGGCGCCGCTGATCGGGACGAGGCTGTCGACCAGGAAGGGGCCGGGCGCAACCGCGCCGCCGCCGATGCGCTGGCCGCCGACGATGAGGTCGACGGTCGAGGGCAGCGCGGCGCTGCCCGCAAATTCGGGGAGGGGGTAAGTGATGATGTCGGGACGGACCGCGAAATCGCGGCTGACCTGGAGCCCCCCGAGCCGAACCGCCGACGCCCAGGGCAGTGAGCGGGTGATCAGATCGCCGGCTTCGACCGTCACGGCGGTCGCCTCGTCGCTGCGGCGCCAGCTGCTGTCGTAGCGGGTGTAACGCGTGCCGCCGCCGCTGCGCAGCATGGCCGTCGTCGAGAAGGCGCCCGCGCCGCTGAACAGGCGGACCTCGTGAAACAGCGTCGCCACCGTCTTCTGCCCGTCGCCGCCGCTGACATAGCTGTCATAGTTGAGGAGCGCGCCCATGTCGTAGCGGGCCGCCTCGAAGCGGCGCCGCTCTTTCCTGCCGAGGCGCTGGCCGGGGAAATAGCGCGGCGCCGCCTCGATCCGCAGCTGCTGGCGCGGCGCATCATAGGCAGCGCTGACATCGGCGAGATCCTCGATCGCGATTGTCGCGCCGCGGCCGTCGAGGCTGAGACCGGCTTTCTGCAGGTCGGCGCGATCCAGTTCGGTGCGGCCGGCGGCGAGGCGGACCTCGGCGATGATCCCGGTGCGCCGGGCATTGACGATCAGTTCGAGAAAAAGGTGCTGCGCACCGGCAGCGCCATGAGGATCGCTGTCGGCGGTGGCAGCGATTCCGGAGCCGGTGTCGCGGTCGCCGGGGCCGGGGCCGTCGCGGGGGGCGACCGGAAGCGGCGGGGGCGGGGGAAGCTCGCCGAACCCCGGCGATACCGGCGCCGCGACGGCGCCTGCGGACAGAGGCAGGAGCGCTACGGCAATGGCGGCGGTCGCGGCGACGGCGCGGAGCGGGGGCGAGGCGCTTGCCTGTCGCACCGGTCATTCCCCGGCGCGCGCGATCGGCGCCGCCGGGAGCGCATTGACCGATGCTTCAAGCTCGCCCGAGGGATCGGCGCCGCGCGGGAGCGGCCAGCGCATCGTCTCGCCGGCCAGCACATAACCGAGCAGCCCCTCGGCGAGCGGCACGCGGCGCGCGCCGTTTGCAATTGCGACATCGGTGAGGCGGGCATGCCGTTCCCCCGCATTGCGGATTTCGGCAAAGGCCTCGCCGCCCTGGACGACGCGGCGCCAGACGAGGCGCGGGGTGGCGGGGTCGCCGCCCGCTGCGGCAGCGCTGCCCGCGCCGCGAACGAAGAGCGGCAGCGAATAGCGCATGCGAAAGGCGATTGCGGCGCCCGGCGGTGCAGCCGCCGCGGCGGGGGCGGGAATCTCGTCGACGATGATCCGGTAGGCGGTCTCGTAGCGGGGCGGCGGCGCGCCAAGCCGGGTCAGGCGGACGAGCTGCTTCGCGCCGGGCGCGATGGTGACGACCGGCGGCGTGGCGACGACATCGCCCTGTTCGGCGTAGAGGTTCCGGCCCTCACGCTGCGCCCAGGCGTAGATCCGGACCTGCAGCGCGACCGGGGTCTTGCCGGGATTTTCGAGCCACAGCGCGCCGGCCCTGCGATCGGCCTCGATGACGGGGTGAACCGGCCAGATCAGCACCGCGCCCGGCGCCCGCGCCGCCGCCGGAGCGGGGAGGGTGCCCGCGCACAGGAGCGCGACGACGAGCAGCGCGAGGGACGCGCATCGCAGCGCATGTCCGGAGATGGCCCTGACTACCATGTCAGCGTCACCGTCAGCCGGTCGTCATAGACCCCCGCCGCGAGGCCGCCCGGCAAGGTGAGCAGGGCGTAAAGCGGCAGCCGCACGTCCTCGGCATCGGCGGCGGTAACCGCCACCCCGGTCACGCCGCCGAGCGCGATCGGCAGGCTGCACGCCGCATCGCGGCAGAGCTGGTAGGCGATGCGCGCGGCGGTGTCGCCGCCGCGCTGGAGATGGCGCTGGCCGCTTGCCGCGTGGCTGCCGCCGTCGACCGTCATCGCGAGGCCGAGCCCCGGCGTGCAGCGCAGCCGGATCGCCTGCGTCGCGGTGGTCGTGGCACTGCGGGTCGCGGTCGAGAGACTGGAATCGGTGCCGAAGTCGAGCGTTCCGATCAATCCCGCATCACCCGCGCCGCCGAGGCCGTCGACCCGGCAGCCGGCCTCGATGCTGGCGCTGACGTCGAACTGCGCGCTGGTCTCGGCACGCGCCTGGAAGGAAAGGCCGCCCCCGCCCGGGACCAAAACGAGGAGGGCGGCCAGGATCCGGCGCATTTTTGCACTGTGGGTTCGCATGGGTAGGACCATGGTCATGCGCCGGGAGGGAAGCTGCGTTTAAAGCTCGAGCAGCACGGTGATGATGTCGCCGTAGCTGCCTGCGGTGAGCCCGGCCTCGCCGAAGGCGCGGCCATAGATGTTGACGCTCTGGACGGCGCCCGTCGACGCGAGCGCGACGCTGCCGCCGATCGGAATGACCGTGGTGCGGCCCGCATCCGAATAAAGATTATAGGTGACGAACTGGCCCGGCGCGGCGCTGTGCGCCATCGCGCGGGCGCCGGCGCCGCTGCCCTCGCCGTCATTCTCGCCGCCCTGGAAGCGCAGCGTCGGCGCGATGCCCGGGCTGCACTGGATCTGCATCGCGCCGCCGCCGCTCAATATCTCGCCGTCGGCGGTAGCGAACAGGCTGTTGTGGGTACCGAAGTCGATCGTGCCGAAATCGGCATTGCTGGCGCCGTCGCTGAGGTTCTGGCCGTTGATGATACAGCCCGCCTCGAGCGTGATCGTCGCATCGACGCTGCCCGTGATGTCGGCGCGCGCCGGCGTCGAGGCACTTGCGGCGGCGACGAGAATGGCAGTGGCCACTGCGAAATGGGTAATGGGTCGCATATCAAACACTCCCGATATCGCATCGCCTCAACGAATAAGAACAGGATGCGATTTCAATGGAGATATTGATAACTGATATCTGTTAACAATATATGTGTGCCAATATGACAAATATTGTTATATAACAAATAGTGAATAAGTAAAGGCTGCACAGATATTTTATCTGTACAGTTACACCGGCTCGCGGCCGATCTGATGATTGAGGCGCACTGTTAGCATCGATCGCAATGCGTGTCGCGGCGAGTTGAATCCGCTTCGGAAGCTTCGCGGGCGTGGAGGCGGGGGAGGAATGCCGGAAAGGCGATGGGCAACGGGGTTTTGCCGCGTCCGGTGACCGCCAATTCCCTCGAAATTCTCCGCAAAACGAAAGCACGCCGCTTCATTCGTCGGGTCGGGCAGAAGCGTCGCAAGTCGGCCAGAAATGCTCCGGAACGGAGTCGATTGTCTGCGGGGCGGCCTGGTGCCGCGGGTGCGCCCTTCGCCGGCTGCGGCTCGCCGATGGCGGCCGTGTCTGCCCGATCGATCGGGCTCGCCCTGCGGTGCGGCGGACGCGCCGGCCCGCGCAATATTTTTGACAAGAACGCACTCCCCGTGACAGGAGCATCACCGAAGTCGGCGACAACGCGCGGCACGGCCGGTAGGCCCGCCGCTGCCGCAAGAGGGGGCTGGGGCATGACGGAAATTTCGGGCGATGACTGAGGGGTCAGCCTTCGTCGATCTCTACGACATCCTGCATGTCGATCCGGGCTGCGACGACAAGACACTCGAGGCCGCCTACCGCTTTCTTGCCAAATTATATCACCCCGATCGCAAGGAAACCGCGGACAGCGACAAGTTCAACGCGGTGATCGAGGCGTATCGGCAACTGCGCGACGTCGACCGGCGCGCTGAATATGACGCGCTCTACGCCGAGCATGGCCGCTATCGCCATTCACAGCGCTTTCGCGACAGCCGCGCCGCCTCGCCCGACCAGTCGGCGGTAGGCGATGCCGCGGCGCATGCGAGGATCTTGCGCTTCCTTTACGACAGTCGGCGCAAGAATGCGCAGAACGCCGGCGTTGCCGGCTTCTATGTGCGGGAGATGCTCGGCTGCAGCGACGAGCAGTTCGAATTCTATCGCTGGTACCTGCTTGCGAAAGGCTACATCGAGACGAACGAACAGGGGGGCCTCGCGATCACTGTCGACGGGGTCGACAAGATCATTGCCGACTCGCGCCAGGCCGTCGAGGAGATGCGGCTGATCGCGCAGGCGGCGCCTCCGGGCGACTGAATGGCGGCGCCGCTGCGGGCTGCGGGTCCGGCGGCGCGTGGTACCGGAGCGTCGTGCCGTGGTGTGGGATGCTGGCGATGCGGGGGTCCACAGGAGGATGCAATATGCTGCTGCTCCCTCCCGAGCACCGCCAGCGACTCCGCGATAGGATGATGGTGGCGAAGCCGCCACTGCCCTATCGCAATTCAGCGACCAGCCGCCTTTTTGCAACGCCGACCCGTTGCCGCGCATTTTGTGGCGGGATCAAACCGGGGCTCGCTTCCGGTGCCACGAAACGAGGTCGCGAGGATGAATAGGCGGCGTCCATTTTCTTAACTTTTCGCTGTTAAGATTGCCTTCTCTCGCAAGGTGACACCGCTCCGCAGCTGCGGGAGGATCCTGCCTTTGCGGTGGTCAAGCCCATGTCGCCGCAAGGCCGGAAAGGCTCTGTTGCTGGTCAACAGAGCCTTTCCTTTTGCCTGCGGCACGGGGCCGCCGCCGGGCCGGATTTGCTGCGCGTTGTTAAACCCGTGTTGAAAAACGCAGTTCACATGATAAGTGTTCGATCCCTGCTCTGCCAGATGACCCCGGAGGAGCGGGAGGGTCCGCGTTCCGGTCCAACCACCCAGGCCGCCGGGACGCCAGAAAGGCTCCGTCGCTTGTCGGCGGAGCCTTTCTTGATGGACCGGCTGGCGGCGGGGTTCGTCGAACCGTCACGAAACGGCGCGGCCGGACCGCCGGCGATGAATAGGGCGCGTCACAGCCGGGCGCACGTCCGCATGACCGGGCGGAGCACCGCCGCGGCGCCCGCGAGCGACGCTTCGCCTTCGCCGCGTCCGTCGATGCGCAGCATCGCATTGTCACGGCGCTGCACGAGCCGCGCGAGCAGCGGCGAACCGGCGAGGCTGCCTTGCCAGAAAGTGCCTTCGCTATTGGCGCGCTGCACCGGGATATGGACGAGTTCGCCGGCAAAATTCCAGCTCAGCGTCAGCCGCGCACCACCCTGCGGCTTGTTGAGCAACATCGCCACGACGGGGCGTCCATTGTCGCAGAACAGGCTGAAGGATTCGATCGTCGGCGAGCCGGCGGCGGCGACATGCGCGACCGGCGCGCGGCCCGCGACCGGCATGAGCTCCCACGGCGTGCCGGGAAGCGCGGTGGCGGTCTCGGGAGGACTGCGCTCGGCAAGCGCGGCGATGCTGCCGGGCAGCGGGATGCGGCCGCCGGTCGGCGGGGCGAAAACCCGCAGCTTGCCCTTTTCCCATAATCCGACCTGCACGGCGCGCCGCGCCGCGTCGATGAGGATATAGGCCTGCTCGACCCCGCCCTGGTGCGCAGCATTGCCCGACAGATGATAGACACGGCCCTGCCGCTCGAGCGGCGACACCACCGCGAGATTGGCCTTCAGAACCTCGAACTTCGGGCCGAGCTGCGACCGCAGCACGGCGGCAATCGCGCCGCGCTCGAACAGGTCGATATTGCTGGCGTCATAATCGCCGGGGTAGCGGCCCTCGAGCGCCGCCAGATTGCTCCATTCGACGGGCGTTGCCTTCGCTTGGGGCGCCGCCGCCGGGGCGGGCAGCGTTTGCGGCCGGGGCGGCGGCGCGGCCGCCGCGGTACGGCAGCGTTCGAGCCGCGCGGCGCGGATGAAGGCGGCATGGAACGGGTCGGCGCGTTGTCCGGGCGCAAGATCGGCCTCGATGCCGATGACCCCCGGCTTCTCGTCGGCGTTGATGGTGAGCAGAACCGGTCCCAGGTCCGTGCTGCTGCGCGGGAAGGGGAAGACGACCATTGCGATGCCTTGATAGGCCGGCCCCATATAGCTCGGCGCGAATTCCACCGTCGGCGGCTTGACGGTACGGCCCAGCGCGCGGAAGGTAAATCCGCTCTCGCCGATCGTCAGCCGCGGTTCGGCGCGGCAGTCCCCGCCGGGCGCATAATCGCCGAAGATATGTTCGAGCTGCTGGCCTTTGAGGCTGCCTACCGGGACGGCGCCCGCCGGTATCGCGGTCGTGATTGCTGCGGTCATGATGAGGGCGTTGATGCCCAGATGGCGCGCTTTGATATTTTTCATCGGTCTGACGGTCCCCCTGTTTGGCGCCCGCGCTTGCCATTCTTCGCCCGGTCGTCCGGTTCGGCGCTGCGTAAGGCGGCCGCGGCTCGCGGCGCGATCCCGGCGAAGCGTGGAGCAACGGTCGCGCTGGCGGGCGTGTATCTGCCCGCACCACCGGTCGATAACGCGTGCGGTGCGCGCTTTCAATGCGCGCGTCGGCGGTCCGGCTGAGGTGCCATGAGCCAATCCTGCGAGGCGCTATGACCGGCGGCGGTTGCCATCTTGTCCGGTGCGATTGAGGCGAGCGCGCCGTGGCGTGGTTCGCGGCGCTCGCGCGCGCCGGCGCTGCTAGTCGCCGCCGCCTGCATGCGAACCATGGTTCGCATTGGCATCGGGGGCAGGGGGAACCGGGACGAGCCGAGGCGAGACTTTGGGTTTTGGATAATGTGGCCCGCGGGCCATGATGTGTCCGTCGCCAAGGTCGCCGTCCGAGCAGTTGAGCATTTGATCGATGCAGGCGGCTTCCCAGCGAAGCCGGATATCATCTTCCCAGGCTTCGAAATAGTCGCTGTGAAAACTGGTACCCGGGCGGCGCAGCGCGGCGGGCAGCATATGGTCGCTCGAGAGATGCCAGCGCGCCGGATCGTCGCCCTGCTCGATGCGATAGGCAACCGTCATCGTGAATTGCGGGATGATATAAGGGTGGGTGCGCGGGCACTGCAGCTGCCCGCTCGAGGCTCGACCAGGCCGCGGTTCGGCAAGGTGGCTGCGGTGATCGGCGGTGTCGAGGTCGGTCCCGTTCCAGCATTGCGGCGAAGCGAGCGAGGCGTAGAGATGTTGCCCCGGCTTGCAGACCTTCATCGGCGCGACCATGTCTTTTGCCGTCGGGGTGACGGGCTCCCAGCCCTCGACGCATTTGAAGCCGGTGTGAACGGCGTTTTCGGGCTGCGCTACCGCCGGGCGTGTCTGGTCCCAGCCGAATATGAAGCGGAGCCCGCGCGGAATGCCGACGCATGCCTTGCCTTCGGTCTTGCAGGCGGGGTCGCTGGCGGGGCGCCGCTTGTAATAGATTGAGACAAAATCGGGGCGCACGACATGGCCTCTGCCGTCGAGCATTGCCGGCATCCAGTAGGCCGATCGGTTCAGCGAATTCTGGCAGCTGCTCTCGCCGGTGGTCCGCAGGCTTTCGTAGGTCGAATGCGCATCGGCGCCGAGATTGCCGAAGAACTGGTGGAGATGAGCCTTGCCCGGCTGCCCGGGATAGACGATCGGATCGTCGTAACTCAGCTGCCCGGCGCTGCAGAGAAAGCGGAACGCGCCGACGACATCGGGGGCGCTGCTGGGTGGAATGTCCTTCGGGGCAAGCAACGGGCCAACCGCAAGGCCCGAGCGCATCGGCTTTACCGCGTCGACCGCCGCATCGGCCGCCCATGCGGCGCCGACGGACAGGCGCGGCGGCATCCCGATAATATTCACGCCGCTTGCTGGTGGCGGCGCGCCGTTGCTGCGGACGGCCGCAGCGCCGCCGCTGCCGCCGCAAGCTTCCCGCACGTACCGGTCGCACCCGATTTCCCACGGTCCGGTGCCTCCGGCAGCGCTTTCGGAGCCGATGGCGACCGAAGCGACCTGAGTTGCGTATTCGTTGCCGCCCTCAGCGCCGGACACCGGCGGCATAGCCGCAGCCAATATTGCCAATATAATCAAGCGACAGCTTCTTCGAACAATTTCATCGACGCGCCGATTGCAGTCCCGATGTCAGCCCGCGGCGGCATCGATCGGCGCGAGGCTGGACCGCGCGCAAGCGCTTGCCTTGTCTTGTAGCGCATGACCGCGATGCAAGTCGATAGGATCGGCCCGACACGTCCCGGGCGGCCCCGCGCCGGGCGTGGGGGCTAGGGGGCGAGGGGCTTATGCAGATTGTGCCAGCTGCGGTTAGCGCGGTTGTGTGCGGCGCTGCGCCCCGACAGGCTTCATGCGGATCAACTGCCGGTCATGCTCACGAGGCGCGGATTGGCGGTCCAGCTCAAATTCCAGCTCTGCTTGATCTGTTGCCCGTTGCCCAGTTCGCCGGCTGAACAGTTGAGCATCTTGTCGATGCAGTTCTTTTCCCACAGATCGGCGACGATCGGATCCCATGCCATGAAGAAGTCGGCGTGGAAGGTGTCGCCGCGGCGGTGCGACGGCGACGTGTCGAGGTCGTCCGAGACGAAGGAATAGGTCTCACCTGCCGCCTGGGTGTACCAGACGCCCATCGTGAAGGTGGGAATGACGAAGGGATGGGTCGACGGGCACTTCAGATAGCCCCAGTTCCCATACGAACTATAGGCCACATGGCTGCGGTGATTGGTGCTGTCGAGATTTTTACCGTCCCAGCAGTCCGGGGCGCTCGCCCGCACCGCGATCCGGTTGCCCACCGGGCAGCCGAGTTGGGCCTCTTCGAAGTTTTTCCATTCCTTCTGCGTGAACGGCACCGGCCCGTCGCAGGCGAAATCCATGTGACCGGTCGAGGCGGCGGCGAGATCGAGCAGGTCGCGTCCGAAGATGAACCGGAGACCATTGGGCAGGGGGGTCGCCTTGCCCTGATATTGGGGGTGGTTGGGATCCGACACGATGGGGTCCGACTTCGGCCGGCGCTTGTAGTAGATCGTCACATAGTCGGGCCGCACGACCTGGCCCTTGCCGTTGAGCAGCGCCGGTATCCAATAGGCCGAGCGGTTCACCGGCGACATGCAGGTCGAGTTTCCGGTGGTCCGCAGCGAGGTGTAGCTTGAGTAGGCATCGGCTGCGTCGTTGCCGAAGAACTGGTGGAGATGGCTTCGGCCCGGTTGTCCCGGATAGACGATCGGGTCGTCTTTCTTGAGCTGGCCGGGCATGCAGATGAACCGGAAGGCGCCGACCACGTCGGGCGCCGCCGACGGGGGGATCGTCGTTGACACAAGTTCGCGCATCGGGTCGAAGTTGCTCGCGATGGCAGCGGCGCCTTGCGCCGTCACTGAGTTGTCCGGCCCCGTTGTACCGCTGGGCGGCGGGGTCGGCGCGGGCGTCGGGGTGGGCGCCGGCGTCGGCGCCGGGGGCAGCACCACCGTGTGGGCACCGCTGCTGGAACTGTCCGATCCACCACCGCCGCAGGAGGCGGTTGCGATCGCGAGCGGCAGGATCAAGGCAATGCGGCGCATAAATTCCCTCGTGGCAAAGACAGGCTGCAATTGGTGGGCATGGGATTGACGGTCGGGCCGAAGCGGCGTGCGGGGCGCGGCGGGCGCGCCATGCGACCGGCGCGCTGCGCTGGCAGCAGGCGGTGTCGCGGTGGGCCGGCGTTGGCGCATCATATTTCCAGTTCGTGGGTCGGCGACCGTTGTTGGCAGCGAAAGGCTAATTTGAAGTAAAGGAGCGGCTTTTCCGGCCCGGGGACTTCGCGCCGCATCGGACGGACGCGGAGTTCGGTGCTCGTTCGCGTGAAGATGTGGAGTGCGATGGACCGTCTCGGCTTCGACTAACGGGGCACGAGAGCCCGCCAGCCAAGGCAATCGTCGGCACCGACCAGAGGCGCGATCCTACGCCGTGCCGAGCGGATCAGATGGTCCCCATGCCGGGCAGCGTCGGTCTCCGGCTTGGCGGGAGTGGTGACCCGCCCATCCAAAGCGGTCAGCAGCCGGGGCACAGGGGTGACCCTGCCGGACCGCGGGGCCAAGGCGATCGTCAGCAATTCGCGCGCGATGCCACCAGAATTTATTAACGATGATCCGCTAGGCACATCCGGCGGAAGGATCGACCATGGCGCGGGCTGCCCTGCTCTTTACAATTTTGCTTGGCGGGTGCGCGCCGTCGGCGCGGGACATCGCGCTGGCCGAGATCGATCTGCGCGACATGCAGACGGTCCAGTCGATCCGTACACAGCTCAGTGACCAGGACGCGCGCGCCTTTGCCAGCTTTGTCGTTCGGCATCATGTCAAATCGGCCGGTTTCTGCGGCCGGCCGCTGCAGAATTCGCAAGGCAAGCCACCGGCGACGGTGGGTGAGGCAATCGACCTTGCGGTGCGCCGCGATGCCATGGAACTCCAGGCCAGCATGGCCGCCTTGGCGCCGAAGCATCCGCGTGAACTCGCGCGCGAGGCGTGGGACAATCTGGTGCGCGAGCGCGACATCGGCATCGATGCCCAGACGCGGCTGCGCATGCAATATGGCGATGCAGCGATACGCCGCCCCGAATGGGCGCGCCTCGAAGCCAGCATCGCCGAGATCGACCGCAAGCTTGTCGCAATGAGGCCGGCCATTTTCGGCGCCGGCGGTTAACCCCCCCGTCCACACCTGCTACTGGGCCTGTTGGTCAAGACCTGGCGTTCGTCGGCCGCGGTCGCGCGGCATGCAGGCGGCCGCATACCTTGGCGTTGGGTCACCATTTGTGCGGCAGACGAGGGCAATGTGGCCGCGCTGGGCTTGATAGAGGTCCCCGCAAAGCCTGTCGGCGCCACCCGATGTCGGCGACCGCGCTCGATATCGCCGATAAACCGATCGATGACGCGCAGGCCTTGGTTGTCGCCCGATGGGCATGGGGCGAGGCGTCGCCAGCTATCAGGGCGTAGGCGCAGCGCGCGACGGCGCCGCGATGCGACATTGTGTCAAATCGGGAGCCCGATTTTGGGGTCGCTCGCCTATTGACGGCCACCGCGCGATTGTTCTCGCGCTGGCCCTTTGCTAGCGATGCGCGCGGGCGATCCTCATTTTTAGGGTTCGGGGCGATCGCCGCCCTGTTGCAGCACTCGCCGATCGCGCGGAGCAGACTGATGAAAGTCTTCGATCATTTCGACCGGATCCGGGTCATCAACCTGGCCTACCGATCCGATCGCCGCCGCGAGATGGACCGCGAACTCGCCGCTGTTGGGCTCGCGGGCGACCCGCGCGTTGCCTATTTCGAAGCCATTCGGCCCGACGATGCGGAGGATTTTACCTGTGTCGGGGCACGCGGCTGCTTCGCAAGCCACCAGACCCTGTTGCGCGAGGCGGTCGAGGCCAGTGAGTCGATCCTGATCCTCGAGGATGATTGCAGCTTTGTGGCAGGCGCAGCCGACCGCTCGTTCGCGCCGGGGTGGGATATCTTTTACGGCGGCTATACCGCCGCCATGCCCGGCGACCTCCATGTCAGCGATATCCAGGAATCGCATATGATGGGTTTTTCGCGGCAAGGCGCCGAGCGCGTGACCTATTATCTCGAACATCTCAGCTACGAAGGCACGCATCCCCCGATCGATGCCGCCTATGTGTGGTACCGCCGCACCAATCCGCATGTCGTGACCAAATTTGCCGTGCCGCCGCTCGGGGTGCAGCGGGCATCGCGAAGTGACATCGCCGATCTCAAATGGTTCGACCGCTCGCCGCTGACCCGCAGCGGCGCCAGTGCGCTGCGCCGGTTCCGGCGCGCGCTCGCCGGACGCCCGTAGGGAATCTGGGGGCAGGCGAAGGGGAAAGCGGCCGATCCTCGACCTGCTCGACTGTTTGGACAGTTCTGCGATAGCTCTGAACTCGGTCCAATATGCACCCGATGGCGCTTGCTATTCGCTCGGCGGCATACCTAAGATGAGCGCGAATATGCGCAGCGATATCGACCATCTTCCACCGCACAAGCAGCGCGAGCTCGAGCGGGTCGTGCGGATCGTCTTCGAGGAGTTCGAAGACGCGCTGGCGCTCGCCACCCAGGGGTGGAAGAAGAAGGGCCGGATCGCCAAGATCATTCTGTACGGCAGCTACGCGCGCGGCGGCTGGGTCGACGAGCCGCACACCGCCAAGGGCTATCAGTCGGACTATGACCTGCTGATCGTGGTCAACGATCGCCGTCTCACCGACCGGATCGAATATTGGGCCAAGCTCGACGATCGGCTGATCCGCGAGTTCGGGGTGACGAAGACGCTGCGCACGCCCGTCAATTTTATCGTCCACAGCCTCGACGAGGTGAATGCCGGGCTGAGCCAAGGGCGCTACTTCTTCATCGATATCGCGCGCGACGGTATCGCGCTGTATCAGGATCATGACAGCGAGCTCGCTGAGCCGAAGCCGATGACTCCGCAGGCGGCGCTCGCCATGGCGCGGGAATATTATGAGGAGTGGATGCCAGCTGCCGAGGACTTCTGGGATAGCGCCGATCACCTGATTGGGAAAGCGCGCTTCAAGCGCGCCGCGTTCCTAATGCATCAAGCAACAGAAAGCCTTTATCACTGTGTTCTGTTGGTATGTCGCTTTTATACCCCGCATGTGCACAATCTCGGCTTTTTACGAACCCAGGCAGAGCGCATTGACGCAAGGTTGATCGACGCTTGGCCACGCGTGGAACGCCTCGACCGCACGCGCTTCGAAAAGCTCAAGGATGCTTATGTGAAGGCCCGCTACTCGAAACATTTCCGGGTCACTGCGGAAGAGCTGGACTGGCTTGCTGAGCGCGTCGAGCGACTATCGGAACTGGTCGAGGTTATCTGCCGGGAGCAGATCGAGCGGCTGGCGGCGGTCGCCGAGGCGGCGTGAGGCACCCATGCGCAACATGACGATCGCCGGACAGATCGAAGCGCTGATCCAGCGGCTCGACGGACTCCCCGTGTGTGATGATTGCATCACAGATCGGCTCGACCTATCAGTTCGGTCCCAGGCAAATGCCGTGACCCGCGAACTTGTGGGCACCAAGGGCTATCGCCGCGCCAAACAAGCGTGCAGCTTGTGCGGGGCCAATAAGCTTGCGACCTCGCACCACGCCTGAAAGACAGGTGTGATTTATGCGGGCTGACGCCAGCGGTAGGTGACATTGACCCGTTCGGACAGCAGCAGATAGGGTAGCCAGATGATCATGCTGATCGCTGCCTTTTTGAGATTGCTCTCGAGCAATGGCGCGATTGATGCGGCCACGCCGGCAGGCAGGTAGGGCGCGCTGCCGACATAATTGGCCACGAGCACCTGCGATGCCAGGTCTAGACCCCACGTCAGCAGCAGCATCCGCGGGAAGAAGGGGTTGCGGCGCAGCGCCATGAAGAAGCACAGTGTGTAAAGAAAGTTCATCGCGATAAGGTCGGTCGCCATCGCGAAATAGATCATCTGGCCCCACGTCGGTGCCGATCCGGTCATCGCCGGCACGGCCGCCATGAACTCGGCGGTGCGAATAGGGACATTCAGCAACATGCCCAGCAGCAGCGAGGCCATGATCCCGACCGGCCCGAACGCCGGATGGTCGCGCACCGACAAGGCGTTGAGCGAGCGCCAGCTACCGAACCGTGCCAGGCGAATATCGGGCTGCGCGAAGTCGGTGCCGCGCGGAAAGAGCGCGTTTGCCGCCCAATAGGCAAAGAAGGGACTGGCGAGGATCAGCATGTGCGGGACGAACAGCACAAGCCCCTCGGCCAGACTGTTCACCGGTGTCACCGGAAAAATCATCCGGACGAGGCACACTAGCGCGACTAGCACGGTCCATGCGAGCAACAACATGCGCGCCTTGTCCTCTAGTGGCGCCACAAGCCGCACGCTTTTCGCATAGAGCCGTTCTCGCAATGCCTGAAGCCATGTCTCGACCATTGTGCACCTGTCTCGCAACTCCGCCACACTTGTAAAGGCAGGATGGTTAACAAATCTTTCGAACGAGAAATGGTTCCGGCTGAGCGTCCGGCAGGTCGTGGGGCTTCGACGAGCGTTAACCTGGTCGATTGAATGTTGCTCGCTACTCGACGCTATCGCCTCGGCTCTTAGTTAACCGAATCTGTCAAGCAAATCTGGTGACCTAACAATCTGTTACGCACGATGTGCGAATCATGTTCGAATCGGTCGCGTAAACTACCTGATCGGTAGTAATTCCTCGAATGGTTAACGAAAGTTATCCGTTAAACTCTTGTTTACATATGTTAAATTTGTGTTGACGGAGAACCTGAAAAGGCGTTGAATCATGACGTTCTATGTGGGGGGCCGCATTGACAGGTTGAACCGGCGCATGCCGGAATAAAAATACCGGGTCGCGGCGGTTCCATTGCTCCTTCCACAGAACTGTCTGGTCGTCTCCATGGGGGAGACACGACAGGCACACCGCCTCTCTCGGTTGGCGGTCATTAGGAGTAAGACCATGAAGAATTTTCTGAAGAATTTCGTTCGTGACGAAAGCGGTGCGTCGGCCGCTGAATATGTGCTGATCCTTGCTATCATCGGTTCGGCAATTGCGGCTTCGGCAGTCGCTCTCGGGGACGAAATTGGTGGCGCAATGGATCGCGCGGGGGAAGTGATCAAGGGCCAGGAATACACTCCCAAGAGCTAACCGCCACGAAACCGGGTCGACATGGTCGACTCGGTTTCTTTCTATAATGGAGGTGGGGGGGCTCTATGTTGTCGGGACGAAAATCAGTAGTTGTTGCTATAGCGGTGCTGCTCGGGTTGATTGTCGTTTTTTTGGCAAATAGCTTTTTTAGCGGCGTGCAACGGCAGCAGGATCAGCAATCTCGGGAAGCGCAGCTAGTTCAGGTTCTTGTTGCATCTCAACCGTTAGATTTTGGTACTGTTTTAACGCCGCAGAACACCAAGTTAACCAGATGGCCTGTAGGATCCTTGCCGGAGGGCGCGTTCCGTACTGCAATTGGGGTAGTGAATAATCCCAAGGGACCTCGCGTTGCACTGCGACCGATGGTGGTTGGTGAACCTATTTTGGCCACGAACGTCAGCGGCGCCGATGGGCGCGCCAGTATTTCGGCGCTGCTGCCAGACGGAATGCGCGCGGTGGCGGTGGGCATTGACGCCGTATCCGGCGTCGGCGGTATGGTCTCGCCGGGCGATGTCGTGGATGTGCTTGTGACCCGCAAGATGGCAGGCGAGGGCGCTGGCAATGAAGATCAGATGACCGACATCGTGCTCGAGAAAATCCGTGTCATCGCGATCGACCAGGTCGCCGACAATAAACAGACCGATCCGAAAGTGGCCAAGACCGCGACGCTCGAAGTCGATGCGGTCGGCGCGCAAAAGATCGCCCTGGCGCAGGAAGTTGGCACAGTGTCGCTGGCACTCCGCAATGTCACCAGTATTGAGGATGGCGCTAACATGACCGTCACCCAGCAGGATTTGGGCAGCGGCTGGCGCTCGGCGCCGTCGCGCCGTTCGCAATCATCTTCGCCGGGTCTCGCTGGCTTGCCGCCTGGTTTTTACAGCGAAGCGCCGATGAGTGCGACGCGCTACGCCGCGCCGCGCCGCGCCGCGCCTCCCGCATCGGCGCCGCGTCCGGCCGGCCCCACTGTTGAAATTGTCCGTGGCACCGCGCCGACAACCTATGAGGTCAAACGTCATGGCTCGTAATATTCGTCCGCGTGCCGTGCGCGCACTCGCTGGGTTGCTCGCAGCGCCCGTTCTGCTGGCGGTCGCAATACCGGCTGCGCAAGCGCAATATGCGCAAGCGGGCGGTGTCCACGCGGGACAGCTCGACATACCGCTCAACAAAAGTCAGACGGTGACCCTCGATCGCCCGTTCGGGCGCGCGATGATCGGGTCCGACGAAATCGCCGACATCATGCCGATCTCCGATCGCTCGATTTATGTCCTTGGCAAGAAACTCGGCGCGACCAGCCTGACTGTCTATGACAAAGGCGGGCGCGTCATCACCATCATGGACGTCGCCGTGGGACCCGACGTGCTGTCGCTGCGCCGCCAGCTTGGCGAGTTGATGCCGGGCGAGAATATCAGCGCACGGATCGCCAACGATTCCGTCGTTTTGTCGGGTGTTGTCAGCAGCGCCGCCGCCGCCCAGAATGCGGTGCAGATCGCCGGCACCTATGCGGGCGACAAGGTCGTTAACATGATGGGGATCGGTTCGAGCCAGCAAGTGATGCTTGAGGTTCGTTTCTCCGAGATCAACCGGCGGACGGGCAAGGAAATCGGGGTCAGCGGCTTTTTTCGGAATGGATCGGGCCGGTTCGATGGCGCGATTGGCGCGGGCGCTTCGCTGACCCCCGACCCTGACACGGGTGATGGTGTCCTGAAGCTTGCTTCGATCACTGACAGCTTCGGCATTTTCCGTCGCAACTTCAATATAGCGGGTCTCGACATATTGGGCGTCCTTGACAGCCTGGAAGAAAAGGGCATGGCCAAGACTTTGGCTGAGCCTACATTGGTCGCGTTGTCCGGCGAGAAAGCGAGCTTCCTTGCCGGTGGCGAGTTTCCCATCCCGGTGGTCCAGAGTGGCGGTAGCGGCGCAAATGGCGCAAGCATTACCATTGAGTTTAAACCCTTCGGCGTCAGCCTCGGCTTTACCCCGACGATCCTCGCCGACGGCGTGATCAACATGATCGTCGAGCCCGAGGTCAGCTCGATCGATCCGAACAATTCGATTGTACTCAACGACATCACCATTCCCGGCCTGCAAACCCGCCGGGCCTCGACGACGCTCGAGTTGCGCGACGGCGAGTCCTTCGCGATCGCCGGGCTTCTCCGCCAGGATTTCCGTAACACGGTAAGGCAGGTGCCGCTTCTGGGGTCGATCCCGATCATCGGTTCGCTGTTCCGTTCGACCGGCTTCCAGCGCGGCGAGACCGAACTGTTGATCGTTGTGACGCCGCGCCTCGTCCAGCCGATCAGGCCGAACCAGGTTGTTCTGCCGACCGAGCGCGCCGGTGACCCGACCGAACTCGACATGTTCCTGCTCGGCCGCACCGACAATGCGGTCCCCGCGATCCCCGGCGTGCAGCAGCAGATGAACCCGGCGCCGAAAGCGGCGGCTCCCGCCAAGGAAGGACCCGGCTATGAATACTGATTATATCGTTCTGGCCATAATTGCGGCTGTGCTCCTCGTGGGCTGCACGCCGACCGATGCGACCTTCGGCAACGCGGTGCGCCAGACGATGGCCGCGCAGGTCGTTAATCCCGATCCGCAATATGACAATCCGGTCCCGACCACCGAAGCCGCCAAGGCCGGTGCCGCGGTCGATCGTTATCGCAACGACAAGGTAAAACAGCCCGATACGATCCGCACCACCGACACCAAGACCGGTTCGCCGCAATAAGGGACGGGCGGCATCGTGGGCAAAAATATGGACATCGGCACTCCCGCCAGCACTGGATTTCTCCGCTTGAGTTGCAAGATCAAATTGCTGATTTCGGAGGAGGAATTCGCGCGTTCGGCGCTTTCTCGCGACGAATATTCCTCGCTCGCCTTCGAACTGCTCCACATTGAGGCCGGCGCGCCGGTTACTAGCGAATTGGTCGGCGATGCCGAACTGCTCGTCGTCGAGCTGCGCGCCGACGATCCGCAATCGATGCAGCGCCTCACCGGCTTGCGCACTCGCTGGCCCGATCTGCCGCTCATCGTCGCGATGCGCGATGCCGATTTTGCGACAACGCGCGCGCTGATCCGACAGGGCGTCGATGACGTCATTGCGCTTCCCGTCCAGCGCGGCGAATTCGACGATGCGGTGAACAATCTGCTTGCTCTCTCGGCCAAATCCACCGAAGCGTCCGTCGATCTCGCGCCCGTCGTGGCGGTGGCGCAGAGCGTCGGCGGCATCGGCGCGACGACGGTCGCGACCCATCTTGCCTATTTTCTCGGCGCCAACAGTCCGCGCGGTTGTTGCCTGATCGATCTCGACCTGCAATTCGGCAACGCCGCTTCCTATCTCGGCCGTCCCGCCAGCCTCACGATGGAGCATCTTCTCGCGGCCGGAGAACGCGTCGATGGCGAACTGCTGCGCAGCGTTGCGGCGCCCGGGCCGGATGGCGTTGCCGTGATTGCGGCGCCCGACAAGATCGCGCCTCTCGAGGCGATCGACTCCGAACGGCTGATGCGTGTGATCGAACTTGCGCGCCAGCAATATGACCATGTCATCCTCGACCTGCCGGGCAACTGGGCCAACTGGACCTTGTCGGCGATCGACAAGGCCGACCTCATTCTGCTTGTCGTCGACCTTTCGATTGGCAGCCTGCGCCAGGCCCGGCGGCGCCTGACCTTGTTCGAAGAAACGGGCATCGACGCCGATCGCATACGCGTCGTCGCCAACCGCGTCGAAAAGCGCATGTTCCGCACTATCGGTGTGAACGATGCCGCCGATGCGCTGCATTATCCGGTCTTCGCCTCGATCCATAGTGATTATGCCGTTGTCCAGTCGGCGCAGGACCAGGGCGTCCTCGTCGGCTCGGTGGCGCGCAAGAACAAGGTCGCGGCCGACCTGTCGACCCTTTCCGACCTTGTCGTCGCCGCGCTGGGCAAGGTCTGATGGCAATGTGGCAGCTGCAAAAACAGAAAAATGCGAAGGCCGAGGCCGCCGAGGGCAGTGCTGTTGTGCCCGGCGAATTGACCGACGAGCGCAGCGATAGCCGCAGCGCGTCACTGCTGTCACTCAAGGTCCAGGTCCACCGCGAATTGCTCGACGAAATCAATCTCGCTCAGCTGGACAAGATGTCGCGCGCCCAGATCGAGGCCGAGGCCGGCGATGTAATCGCCGGAATCCTTGGCCGGCACCAGATGGCGCTGACCGCCGCCGAGCGGCGCATGCTGGTGAGCGATGTCCTTGACGAATTGCTTGGCCTGGGGCCGCTCGAGCCGCTCCTCCAGGATCAGACGATCACCGACATATTGGTCAACGGCCATGACACGGTGTTCGTCGAGCGCATGGGGGTTCTCGAACAGGTCGACACCCGCTTCAAGGACGAGCGCCACCTGTTCCGGATTATTCAGAAGATCGCTAGCGGCGTCGGCCGTCGGATCGATGAATCCTCGCCCTTCGTCGACGCGCGCTTGCCCGACGGATCGCGCGTCAATGCGATCGCGCCGCCGCTGGCGCTCGACGGTTCCTTGCTTTCGATCCGCAAATTCGCGCACATTCCGATCGATATGGCCAAGCTCGTCGAGTTCGGCAGCGTTCCCGCCGCGGTCGCCGAGGTGTTGCAAGGCGTCGTCGCCGCGCGTCGTAACATCCTGATTTCAGGCGGTACGGGTTCGGGCAAAACGACCCTGCTCAACGCCGTTTCGTCGTATATCGACGAACGCGAACGCATCGTGACCATCGAGGATTCCGCCGAGCTGCAGCTGCAGCAGGCGCATGTCGCCCGCCTCGAGACCCGTCCCCCCAACATCGAAGGCAAGGGCGAGGTCACCCAGCGCGATCTGGTCAAGAATGCGCTGCGCATGCGCCCGGACCGCATCATCATCGGCGAGGTGCGCGCCGGCGAGGCTTTCGACATGCTGCAGGCGATGAACACGGGCCACGACGGCTCTATGACCACCGTCCACGCCAATACCGCGCGCGATGCGCTCGCCCGCGTCGAACAGATGATCAGCATGAGCGGGATCGAGATGTCGCCGCGTGCCGCGCGTGCCCAGATTGCGTCCGCGATCAATGTCGTGATCCAGATCGGGCGCCTGTCCGACGGGCGTCGCCGCCTGCTCAGCCTCTCCGAAATCACCGGGATGGAAGGCGATATCGTCACCATGCAGGACATCTTTATTTTCCGCATGAGTGGACGCGATGCCGATAACCGTGTCATCGGTCATTTCGAGGCAACCGGCATCCGTCCGAAATTTCTCGAAACCTTGTCCGCGCACGGCATCGAGCTTTCGCCCGAGCTGTTCCGGCCCGACCGCCCGGTCAGCTGATATGGACGACAGCATCCTCAGGCTACTGACCATGGTCGCCCTGTTTGCGTTCGTGGTGCTGGTGGTCCAGCTTGTCGGCGGCGCGATCGCCGATCGGCGCAGCAAGAGCCGTGCGGTCAACGAGCGTTTGCGGCTGATCGAGGCGGGGGTCGATCGCGAGATCGTGACCAACCGGCTCCGCAAGGATTTGCCAAGTGACATCCCCGGCGCCCCGGCGTGGGTGTCGAACGCGGTGCGTGCCTTTCACCGCAACCTTGTCGCCGCCAATATCCGCCGTTCGGTCTTCGATGTCATGGGGTTCATGGCGATTGCGACCCTCGCCGTTGCCGTCGCGGTCATTTTCCTGATCTCGGCCAGCGGCACCGCGCTCACCTTCGGCGTCGTTCAGCTCGCGCTCGCCTTCGCGGTGGCCATCGGGGTGTTGCTGCCGTGGATGGTGATCGGACGCAAGGCCGATGCGCGCCGGCGCCGGATGGAAGCGCAGTTTCCCGTCGCGCTCGACGTCTTCGTGCGCGGCCTGCGCGCCGGCCATCCCATTCCGGCCGCGATGAATCTCCTCGTCGAGGAAATGGAAGATCCCGTCGGCACCGAATTCGGTATCGTCAGCGACGAGATTCCGTTCGGCTTCACGCTGCGCGATGCGCTGCAGCGCATGGCCGATCGCTGGGGGCTGCCCGACATCGACATGTTTGTCGTATCGGTTTCGGTCCAGATGGAAACCGGCGGCAATCTTGCCGAGATTCTGGAGAATCTCGGCCGCGTCATTCGCGAGCGCGCCAGCATGTTCATGAAGGTTCGCGCATTAAGCTCGGAAGGACGAATGACGGCGGTTGTCCTCACCGCATTGCCGATCCTGTCCTTCGCCGGACTGTTCGCCCTGCGTCCGGAATTCTATCTCGAGGTTGCCGGCGATCCTATTTTCACCATCGGATTTGCGGGTCTCCTGCTGCTTTACGCCGTCGGTTTCTTCTGGATCCGGCGCATGGTCGATCTGAAGGTTTGACATGATCGAATTGATCGCCTTGTCGCCGTGGATGCGTTGGACCGTCCTGCTGCTGCTCTTCGCGCTCGTTTCGGGTCTCGCCTTTGTCGCGCTGCGCGCAATTGCCAGCCGCCGCCTCGTCCTCGAGCGCCTTGATGCCCAGTCCCGCGAGGCGATGGCATCGGAAAGCGCTGCGGCGCGCTTGTCGATGGCGAGCTCCCGCGCCAGCGCCTGGTCGCGCCTTACTGAGCGTATCGAGCGCGGCGGCCTCTCGCTCGGCGATTCCGACCCCAAGGCGCTGCAGCGCAAGATGATCGCCGCTGGGTACCGGTCGCCGGCCGCGCCCAAGATCTTCACGCTGGTTCGGATCATCATGATTATCGTGCTGCCGCTCGCGATCCTGCTGCCCCAACTCCTCTCGGACGAGCCCGTATCGCTGCTCAGCCTTTATCTGCAGGGCGCCGGTTTTGCTGCGATGGGGCTCTTCATTCCCAACCTCTTTATTACCGCGAAAGCCGACCGCCGCCGCCAGGAAATCATCAACGGCTTTCCTGACTGCCTCGACCTGATGCTGGTCTGCGTCGAGGCTGGCATGGGTCTCGAGGCGGCGCTCGATCGCGTCGCGCGCGAGATGACGATCTCGCACCCGCTGATCGCGGAAACCTTGCTGCAGACTACGCTCGAGCTGCGCGCCGGCGCCAGTCGCGAAGATGCACTCCGCGCCATGGCCGATCGTTCGGGGGTCGACGAGATCCGCGCCTTTGCCACCTTGCTGATCCAGTCCGACAAGCTCGGATCGAGCATCGCGACCACCCTGCGTGTCTATGCGAGCGAGATGCGCGAGAAACGCCGCATGCGCGCCGAGGAGAAGGCACACCGGCTGCCCGTGCTGATCTCGATCCCGCTCGTCGCCTGCATGCTTCCCGTGATGATCGGTGTCCTCATGCTCCCGGCCGCGATACGGGTCATCCGGCAGGTCGCGCCCGCCATGGCAGGAGGTTGAACATGCAGCGTCGCACCATGTCCTGGGTCGCGCTGGGCGCAATCGCGTTGGCAGGCTGTTCCTTTGGACCGCAGCTGCGCACCGCGCTTCCGACGGTGCGCAGCGTGCCGGTGCTCGCCGGCCTCTCACCATCGGAATCGTTGGCGCGCGCGCGCAGCTATCTCGGCTCGAAGCAATATGGGCTCGCGATCGAGCTGTTCCGCGCCGCGGGCAAGGATCCCGCACTCGAGCTCGACAGCCTCAACGGCCTCGCCATCGCCTACGATGCGATCGGCCGTGCCGACCTCGCCCAAAGCTATTTCGAAAAGGCGCTCGCGCTGCGCCGCGACGATCCGCGAACCCGGCGCAATCTGGCCGCGTTCTACGAGGCCTCGGGCCAGCCGGCAAAACGCGCAGCCTTGCTTGCCGACGTCCCGTCGCCGCGTGAAGCTGCAACGCTGGCGGTGGCGCCTGAAGAGGATGCGGACGCGCCGCTGCACCTCATTTCATTTGCCGCTGCCGATGCGCGCGAACCGGTGGGCGCCGAACTGCGCGGCGCGAGCCCGCTCGGCGGCGCCTTCCGCCCGCTTCTCGTCAAGGCAGGCTTTTCCGCGCCGGTCACGACCGACAAAGCGCCCGGCAGCGACGATATGTCGGTCGTCTGCCTTGCCGACCCCGCTTCGGCTGGCGGCGGCACGACAGGGGAAGGCGTCGCGATATTCCGCCTCAGCATCGGGGAAGCTTTCGTCGCAAGCCGGCCCGCCGGAACGTCCTGCAGTCTCGCCGTCGCCATGCCCGCCGGACTCAAACCCGAGACGATGAGTAACCGGGAATATCTCGGCCTTGTCGCGGCCTATCTCGATCAGCTCAACCGCGCCTATCACATGGCCGAGCTGACCTTGCCGACGAAGGCGGCGGTCATCTGAAGTCATGCGACATCGGGCGGCATTTCCGGTCTCGGCGCTTTGCGCTGCCGTTCTCGCGTTGCTTTTCTTTGTGCCCGCGCTGTTGGCGCAGGAGCCGGATCCCCCGGCCGCCGCGCCGGAAGCGTCTCCCGTGCTGCCGTCCGAGGCCCTCGCTGCCGTCGACAGCGCCATGGCAGGAGGCCGGCATGTCGAGGCAAGCGAGCTGCTCGACCGTCTCGAGGCGCAACATCCCGCGGCGCGGCAGCCCGAACTCGATCTGCTGCGCGCCGAGTGGCTGATCGCCGTCGGCCGCGCCGCCGAGGCCTTGCCGCGTCTTGCTGCGATCGTGGCAGACGAGCCGATACGCTGCCGTATCGTGACGGCGAAGACGATGGCACTGCTGGCCAGCGGGGCGTTCGGCGACGCCGACCGTCTCAATTCGCCCGAGGAGGCCGGGTGCGGCAGCGAGCCCGTTTATCTGCGCGGCCTAGCGCGGCTTCACCTTGCGCGCGAACGCCCGGGCGATGCCGCTGCGGCGCTTCGCCGTGCCGTTGCACTCGAGCCGGCAAGCGTCGATACGCAGGGTGAACTTGCCGTCGCGCTCGTCGAGGCCGGCGAAGCCGACGCTGCGGTGATGTTGCTTGCCGCCTTGGTCCGCCGCGATCCGTCACGTCCCGATTTTCTCCTCAATCTCGATTTTGCGCGCGGCATGCTCGGCGAACGCCCGGTGCGTGTCGCATTGGACGACGACATGTTCTGGAGCCGCCGTCTCCAGTTCGCCGGGCTCGGCGCCCGGCAGGCCGGCCGCGCCCGCCTTGCCGAGGCGATGCTCGGGCAGGCGCTGCTCGCGCGGCCGCGTCACGATGCCGAACTCTGGCGGCAATATGCCGAGATCAGCGGCTCCGACACGAAAGGCCCGACGCTTGCCCGCCATTGAGCTTACATTCGCCGCAATCCTGCTCGCTGCCGCCGTGTCCGATGCGCGCCGCTTCCTGATTCCGAATTTCTACCCCCTCTGCCTGATGCTGCTTGCTGCGCTTGCCTGGATCGCCGGTTTTCCGTTCAGCGGTCCCATCTGGTCGCATCTGCTGCACTTTGCCGCCGCGCTTACCGTCGGCATGCTGATGTTTCATTTCGGCTGGTTCGGCGGCGGCGACGTCAAACTTTATGCGGCGCTCGCCTTTTGGTTCGACTTCTCCGAAGGTCTGACGCTGCTGCTGGTCACGTCGCTCGCCGGCGTTGTTGTCGTTTTGCTGTCGACAGCCATAGTGATGGTTCGGACCATGTTCGGTTCGTCAAAGGCGCAGCGCGGCAAATTGCGTGACCGGCGTATCGCTTATGGCGTCGCCATTGCGGCGGGCGGGATCCTCAATTTCTACATGCTTTATCGCTAGGCGTTCCGGTCGGCTCATGTGCTAGCCGGAATGACTTGAACCTCAAAATCCATATGTTTCGAGCGCTACTGCGAGGGCAGGCGGATCGGCAACCCCGATTGCGAACTAACGCAGAATATACTCAGGGCGGTGTCGGACGGCAGGCGCGCGCATCGATATCGAAATCGAGCGGCACAATGGGAACGATCGCGGCGAAACTATAGGTTGCAACGACCCTGGTGCCGCAGGCGATCAGATCGACTTCGAACGCCTCGGGCGCGACCGGCAGCCCCGCGGCCCGGTCGACCGCATAGCTTTGCAGCTCGGCGGTCGTGTCGCATTCGGGTCGCTTGAGCGCGCTGCACCGGGCGGCATCCTCGACCGCCGACTGGAGGACATTCTGGGTCCACATCACGCGCCCGAACTCGATGATGCTGAATATCAGCAAAATCAGGATCGGGACGACGAGGGCAAACTCGGCTGCGATCGCGCCGCACCGGCTCGCGAGCAACCGTGACCCGGCGCCCGTTGCCGCGCCGATGGCGCTGCGCAAGCAAGCCCGCAGCGATATCACGAGATGCGAACCTGCGATTGTGCCGAGAGGTCGACCGAATCCGGAAGCCCCGGCCAGCCGAAAATCGGGCTGTAGCTGGCGCTGGCATTCACTGTGACATAGTCACCCGGTGTCTCGCCGCTTTCATCGCATGGCGTGCTTTTGTCCGCGACCTCGGTTATCCCGCTTGCTGCATTCGGACAACCGAACGTCTTCGTCGGAGTAGCGGAAGTCACCGTGAGGCCCGTCGCGTTGGTGACCGCGGAATTGATCCCGGTTTCGTCGAAACCATAGGTCAGCGCATAGCTCGCTCCCGCGCGCGCCGCGGCGCCGACCTGCATCTGGGCCCAGGCGAGGCCCGAGACGTCGACTGCGCCGAAGAGCAGCACCGTCATGATCGGAAGTACGAGCGCGAACTCGGCGGCGCTCGCGCCGCGCGCGTCGCGCCGCAGGCGTCTCAGGAGAGTTGGGCGGGCGCTGACCTTTGCCATCATCCGAGCAACGCCACTTTGCCGTTACCGATATCACGGATGCCCGAGCCCGGACATTCGTCATACATGTCGGCATTGTTGTTGATCGACACCCGCAAAGCCACCAGCTGCGTGCATTTGGCGGCGTTGAAATTATTCTTGATCGACAGTTCCTGGTTCGGAAAATAGAGCGCGCCCTGGATGTTGAAGGTGCCGTTGTTCCACGCCAGGATGTTGGTGCCCATGTTGCGCCCCATCATCGCGATGCCGGCATAGGCGCCGCTGGTCGGCGCCGTGATGTTGAAGACGAGATTGTTGCCCAGCGAGACGGTGGTGCCCGGCCTGAACACCAGCGTCACCCCGCCCGTGCCATTGATCGTGACTCCGTTCGACAGGTCGAACTTGTTGCCGATGACATAGGTACCGGGCGACAGGTTGAGCGTCTTGTTGCTCGCATTGTTCCTTATGTCGATGCCGTTGCAGAACTGGCCCGGCGAATAATTGCCGCCATTGGTGATCGAGGCGTTGCCCGAGCAACTCGCCGGTGAGGGCACATCGGCATAAGGATCGGGCGTCGGCGAAACCCCGACGACCTCGCGCCCGATATCGATCTGCGACGGGTTCTGCTTGTCGATGCTGCCCGCGACGAAGGCGGCGCCATTGATCGCGCTGTTGTTCTTCATCACGAGGATCGAGTTGGCGTACACGCCGCAGCCCGAATTGCTCACCGAATTATTGCCAACGTCGACCGATACACCCGACGTTGCCAGTCCGATGATGCACGCCGCGCCGCCCGAAGCCGTGCCGGCCACCGCACGCGCGCGCGCCGTCGGCGCGTCGCCGAGGAACATGGCCGCAAACCACATCGGCTGCGGCTGCTCGACGATCACCTCCCAGAAATCGCCCGACTCCCCGTCGAAGCTGGCGAGCTTGTTGACCGCGACTTCTACGCCGCCCTCGCCGTCCACGAGGCCCATGCTCGCGGTGACCGCCTTGCCCTCCAGCTCGGCGGCTTCGTCGGTGGTCGTCGTGCCGGCGATCGCAGCAGAAAAGGCCGCCTGATCGGCCGCACCCTGGGCATGACGTTTCTGCACCGACCACAGGCCGACATCGACGGCAAGCGCTCCCATGCCGACCAAGACCGGCAGCGATATCGCGAAAATGGCGGCGGTTGCCCCTCGCGTGTCGAAAATCATGCGGTTTGCGGTCGGCGTCAGGCGCCGACATTCGCTCCCACTTCGCATGCGGCCCTCCTTTGAAAAAGAATCACGCTGCGACCCACCGGATAAATTACGTGATAGTTAGTGTGCGTTCAACCAAAGAAACCCCGAATTTTGGCGTTTTTGGCATATATTGGGACGCTTCGGCGATGATCTTGCTCGCATCGGACGCGCTGACGGTCGAGCTCGCGCTGCAGTCACTTTCCGGACCGCCATCTGCCGACCATTGGGTGAGCGTATAGGGCGCGCTTCGGGCCCGGTCACTCGGTGATGGTTAGAATGAATAGAAGCCGGAATTCCGGGTCCGCGCCAGCGGTGCGCGGCTGGTTGCGCGGAGCTGGCGGCAATCAAGACAACCCTGCTGCGAGGAAGATCCGGACCCGCCAAGAATGTTATGTCCGGAAAACCGGACCGGACCGCGACGGTCAAGGGGAAGGGGCGAGGTCTTCGGTTCAGGCGCAAATGGAGGCCGTGACGCGGCGCCCGGCGCGCAAAGCCATGTCCCGTGCGACAGCGATGTGCTGGCAGTTTTCGCTCCTTGACACGCGGCTGGCGGCGGCGTTGCGCCGCGTCCCCCGGGCGCCGGCCTCGTTCAGATGCAGCGCGCCGTGCGTACCGGAACAGGACAGGGCGTTTTTCGCGCTTTTTCTCCCCGCTTTGCCGGCTATCCTGATGCTGCGACCTGAACGGATCATTCCGTTCATTCACTGGGGCGGCCGATCTGGCCGCCTTTTTTTTTTAAATGTCTGTTACGATCGCCGCGGCGAGCGCATCGACCGCTCGCGGCATCGCTGCTTCCTTGAGCTTTCGCGACATCGGTGCAGTTTCATGAGCTTGCCGTGCGCACACGAGTCCAAAAATGAGACAAGGCGAGTTATTTTTGACTCGCAATGCGCCGGATGACGGTTAAGAATTACTTACTAATAACGCAACAGGGCGAGTCGCACGGCCTGTCACCCTCATGTATGGAGATGAAGACGATGCGCACTTTGATGTATAAGTTGATGTTTGCCTCGGCCGCGGCCCTGGCGCTTCCCGCCGCAGCGAACGCCGCGGTTGTTATCTCGTCGACCACGCCGGGCACCGCGCCCTATTCGGGTCCGGCGCCGACCTATGACTTCGAAACCGCCGCACCGGTAACGGGCGGCCTCGTCACGACCGGTTCCGCGAGTGGCGTTCGCGCGCAACCCTTTGGCAGCACCGGCAACTACTGGACGGTCGGCCCGAGCGACGGTTCGCCGGGGGTGATGGATCTGTCGTCGATCGGCGACATCTTCAACATCAGCTTCCTGTGGGGTTCGGTCGATTCCTACAACTTCATCGACTTCGTCGATGAAGCGGGCAATGTGATCGCGACCTTCAGCGGCTCGGACATCTTCAATCCGGCCAATGGCAACCAGACCGATCCCAACCTCAACCCGGTTGTCCGCTTCGACGTAAGCGGCGAGCATGTCAGCACCCTGGCATCGATCCGCCTGCGCTCGACGAGCAACGCGTTCGAAACCGATAACTTCACCATCAACGCGGTGCCGGAACCGGCGACCTGGGCGCTGATGATGCTCGGCTTTGGCGCCATCGGCTTCGGCATGCGCCGCCGCCGCTCGGACCAGGGTGTCCGGGTCCGGTTTGCCTGATCAAATTACTGGCGAAGACGAATGGGCGGCCTCCGGGCCGCCCTTTTTTTGTCGAAACCGGGGACCGGAACCGCGACGCGCGCGGCGCTGTCCCGTTCCAATATCTCCCGTGTGTCATTCCGCTCTGGCTAGGGATGATCGCTTTGGACCGCGCATCGAGCGGCTCTGGGATTTTGGCATTGAGGCGCTGATAGGCGCCGCGCCGACAACGGTTAACCCCGCTCGTCGGATCTCGTCGATCGCGAGAACTAGTGAGGGCCGCGGACTGTCTCAAAATTGGACATGCGCATAGTCCGATATGTTAATTTCTGTTGCGAAATCTAACGACGGTCATATGAATATCGTGACTTTAACGGGGGATAAGATCTTGAAACAGTTACTTTCGATGTTTGCTGCTGCAGCGCTGGTTGCGCTGCCGATGTCCACCCCCGCGCAGGCGGCAAGCCTGATCGGCAACACCGTGACCTGCACGCAGACGAACAACCTGTCGACCTTCAGCTGCTCGGCAGCCTCGGCAACCGTCGGCGCCGGCCAGGAATTCGGGGTAGGGGCCGGTCAGAGCTCGTTCGCTCTCGATTTCGACGCAACTTCGTTGACAATTTCGAACGTGTCGGGCGGGATTATCACGCTCGGGCAGACGATCATCGCACTCAACAATATCTCAAGTGCTTTCACCAGCACGTCGTTCCTCAACTCGACGATCAGCGGCTTCGATGCCTCGGACGTCACGTTGAGCAATGGTTTGTTGACCCTCGATTTCCGCGGAACCAGCTGGCAGGCCAGCAGCACCGCGTCGATCGCACTCGGGACAGCCGCTGCGGTGCCCGAACCGGCAACCTGGGCGACGATGCTGCTCGGTTTCGGGCTGATCGGCGGCATCATGCGTCGGCGTCGTAGCCAACCAGCGAAGCACCAGCTCGCGATCGCATAATCGCGAGGGGGTGCGGGCGGCGGCAACCTTGCCGGCGCCAGGCAATTTCTGACATTGTGAAAGGCCGTTCCTCCGGGAGCGGCCTTTTTCGCTTATCGGGATCCCGAGCTGATCGTTCGCATGACGCGCATATGGTTCGGCGCGCCGAGCACGCGCACGCGCGCCCGGATGGCGGTAGCCGTCGCCAGCGAGGATATTCAATCGCTCGTGGCTGACTGCCGCCAGCATGCCGGCGCTGCTTCATGGAATTTCATGATTGTCGCCCGAGCCTGCCATGTCCGCATCCGCGAGAGGCGAGGGGCTTGCTCGGCGCCGCTCGTTAGGCGGTTATGATCCGCCTTCTTGTCGGCCGCAGGGCAAGCGGGATTGCTGGGCGTCCGCGACGCATCGCCGTGACGTTGGCACGATCGTCAATGGCGTCCGTCGGCCAGCGCTTTGTCAGCGGGCTCTCGCGGGCAGTCGCGCTGCCTCACATTCGGCTTGCGGCCATGGAAGTTTGCGCCCCGGATATCGCAATAGTGTGTCGCTTGGCGGCGCGAAATGCCTACCGTCCGATGCGAAACGTACAGGCTGCGGTGGGCGCGGCGCGAAACGAACTTCGGCAGCTGCACCGGTTCGGGATGGTGCAGCTGCCGAAGACGGGGGTTTCAAAGGGGAGCGATGCGATGTGGACTGTCGCAGGGCGCCCTTTCACCCGATGTGAATGCTGCGTTCGCTCAGGCGAAACGCACCCGCACCGTGTCGGCGCGGCGGCGGCGCATGCCGAAGCCGATCGCCCCGAAACCGATGAGCATCAGCGCCCAGGTGGCCGGCTCGGGAACCGCGGCAACCGCCGAAGTCATGCGGAACTGGCGGACATCTTCGACCGTCGCACCATTGGTGAACGTCATCGTGACGCTCTTGAAGGTGCCGTTGAACGCGTTGAAGAAATTCTGGCCGTTCTGGCTCAGGTCATAGAGCGTCGTCACCTGGCCATCGCTGTCGCCGCCGGCGAAGGTGAAGAACACATCGCCATTGGTGAGCGCGTTGATGTTGAACTCGAGCGCGCTGATCAGGCCGTCGTTGAAGGTGAAGGTCAGCGGGCTGTTGAGAACGCCGTCGGTCGCGGTCACGCGCGCCGCACCATTGGCGGGCAACGTCAGCGATTCGGTCGAGCTCAGGCTGATCACGCCGTTGGCGTTGTTGAGCCCGCCGGTGACCGTGGTTCCGGTGCCGCCGCTGTTCAGCAGCACGTTCGAATCCGGATTGGCGACGCAGCCGCCGCCCAGGCAGATGGTAACCGCTGCCGATGCCGGAACGCTTGCCCCGATCAATGCGGCTGCTGCAGTCAGTTTAATCAAATTACGCATTGTCGCGCTCCTCCCTGAATTAGGCTGCGACCCATAATTCCGCTGGTGATGTGATAAGGCGCTCTTAACATCATGTAACAGGCAGAGTCGAATCTTGAGGGCCGGTTTTTTGGCCCGATGTCTTGATATGACACACTAGTTTTGACACGCGACGTGCCGATAGCGGGCGAGCGTCCGCGTGACAGAAAGCGCCATGATCTGGGGTATCCGTGAGTGTGTGCCGGACCACGCCGCCGGGGTGCGGACTGCGGCGCGCGCCGAATCGCACGGAATTCTGCGCCTTTTCGCCTTCGCGGCGCCCAGTATGGCCTGTAACAAAAATGATAACAAAGGTCGAAGCTTGGCTTTCACTCTGGACGCGAAATTGCCTTTGAGGATCGCTGCTGCGCTGCCTCCTCCGATCGGCCTTAACCGATTTTTTTTGTCGGGATCGGCCTCTCGAGACCTCGCGAAGCGGTGAGAAGGTGCGACTCGCGAGTCGCGATTCTCCGAGTCGCGGCGGATCGTCCGGCTATGGTGGCGGTGCCGGGATGCGAGCGGTCTAAGCCGGTCGGGCGCGGGATTCTGCGGTGCGGAGGATCACTGCCTTGCGGCCGCTGCCCATGTTCCTTCGCAGGGCTCAAGACGATAATCCCGGGCGTGGGTCGGGCAGCTATGGCGGCTCATGCGCGGCGGTATTGCCGGAGCGGCGGCGCAGGAAATCGGCGAGCCTGCGCCGTCAGCGCCTGGTCTATCTGAGCAAGCTTACGGCAAAGGCGCGCACCTCGTCGGCCATGTCGGGGCGTTCCAGCGCGACCGCCAGATTGGCCTGGATATAGCCGGCCTTCGATCCGCAGTCGTATCGTGCGCCGTCGAACGTCACCGCGTGGAACGGCTGGTTTCCGATCATCGTCGCCATCGCGTCGGTCAGCTGGATCTCGCCGCCCGCCCCCTTTTC